>Ga0210389_10000058_pt1 | contig 105034 bp, 98 predicted proteins | sample IncBWH28OmetaG_FD_160127 | JGI IMG/M metagenome (GOLD analysis project Ga0210389, IMG submission 160127) | Forest soil microbial communities from Barre Woods Harvard Forest LTER site, Petersham, Massachusetts, United States - Inc-BW-H-28-O ...
TGCTTGGACACCGAGCCCATGTAGAAGACCGACTCGCTCGTGAGAGGCACGGCAAGCTCCAAGCTCCCCTCGCCATAACCACGCCGGTAGACGAAGCTCCCGTCCCGGATGACGCCCAATGAACATCCTGGGGAAGCGGGCTTGTCGTAGGCGGGGAAGATCTTATCGACAGCCGAATCCTCCGGTTTTGCCGGGAACGCTGGGGAGATCACGGCGATGCACAGCAGGAACATGGCGGAACGCATTTGTGTTCTCCTCGATCTTGAGCCGCGCAAGACCTACGAGTCTCCGCGCGGTTGGGGGCCATCTGATCTGAATTTAGATGGTCAGGACCCGCTGAAGGTTTAAATCTGGCCGGTTGTCCTTAGGTGAACATGTGTCGCTCGAGGCCTCTGCGAGCCTCGCGACGCCCTAGATGGTGGGATATTGGCTACTCGTAGCGCAGCGCGGCGGCAGGTCTTGCTCGAGCGACGGGCCAGCAATGCGCACTCACCGTGAGCAGCGCAACGATGAGCGTCAATGCCGTCGTTGCAATGAACAGCCATGGGCCAAGCAGCACGTGATAGGCAAACCCTTGCAACCAGCGATTCATGATATAGGCGGCGACCGGCCACGCGATCACGCTTGCGTAGAGCACTGGCTTACTGAATTGCCACAGCAGCATGCGCATGATGTCGCGGGTTTCCGCCCCCATTACCTTGCGTATGCCGATCTCCTTGGTGCGGCGTTCAGAACTGAATGCCGCGATGCCAAAGAGTCCGAGGCAGGCAATGAACAGCGCCACCGTTTCCAGGCCGGTCATCAACCGCTGTTGGCGGATCATGTCCTGGTAGGTATTTTCCATCTGCTGATCGAAGAAAAACCGCGTGATTGGGCGGGGACTGCCAAACCTCTTCCAGAGCAGGTCGATTGCTGCGAGAGTTTCAGGTATGTCACGCCCGCTCAGCTTCACGCTCAGCAGCTGATACAACTTGGGTTCGACGTAGAACACCGTGGGCCCGATCGGGTCGCGGATGGATCCCAAGGGAAAATCGGTCACGACGCCGATGATTTCAGCCGGGACTAGAGCGGTGGTGTAGTCATCAAGCGAGCGCAGCAAGACCAATGGAACGGTCTGACCTATGGCGCCATCGGGGGTTGCATACCCGAGCAGGCGCCGCGCTGTTTCATTGATGACGACGCGCAGCCGGAGCGGCGCCTTCAGATCCTCGGGAAGCGCGTCCTCCTCATGAGCCGTTGAAAAGAAACGCCCCGCCAACGGCTTGAATCCATAGAGTTCGAGAAAGCCGATATCGATGGAGCTCTCATGAATCGAAAGTTGCTGCCCATTGTGCAACTGAGTCGGAATGACAACCGAATTGGAGAATGGCGCCACGAATGAGCAGGACGCGTCTCGTACGCCCGAAAGCGCTCTGACTTCATCTTTGAATGCCTTGGCGCAAGCTCCGCGGATCAGCAGCACCTGATCCTTGTCGAGCCGCAAGCTGTCGCGGGTCGCGAAGTTGGTCTGTCGATACAAAATTCCAGTCGAAACCGTCAAGCCGATCAGGATCGCGAACTGCAGGATAACGAGAGTCTCCCGCAACCACTGGGAACCGCTGGGAGCGCCGGAACGACTCCGGAGCACCCACGCCGGCGGAAGAGCCGACAGCACCAGGGCCGGATAGGCACCGGCCAGTGCCCCGACCAACAATGCGGCCCCCGCGATGCCTGCCGCCAGATCGGGGCTGCGCCAATAGTCGAACAGGATGGTCCGGCCGAGAAACGCGTTGAAACGCGGCATCAGGACCTCGACCAGCGCGAGCGCCAACACCATGCTGAGCGCGACGTAGATCAGCGACTCACCGATGAACTGAATGACAAGATCCGTGCGGCTGGCCCCGGAGGCCTTTCGGATGCCCACCTCGACGGCACGCCGTGTGCCCCGCGCCGTGGTCAAATTCACGAAATTGAGGCTCGCCAGCAGCACTGTCAGGGCGCCAATGGCGGCCAATGCATAGTCCGCCGTCGCGGACCCAAGGCCATAGAGGTGAATGGCAGCGATCGGAACGAGCGTCAGTTGGATCGCCGCGCTCATCTTTGCGACGGCGGGAAGTTGCATGTGTCTATCGACAAACTCGGGCAGCGCAGCAGCCAATTTGTCCGTCGACACCGCGGGGGACAAGCGGATGTACGTGAAGGTCTCCCAAGGCTTTTCTACGGCCGGTCGCGACATGGCGTCGAGTACGGCAAGGCGGGAGTAGGCGGCGCGCCCGGAGGCAAATATTCGAGCGCCGAGGTGGGTGTTCGACGGCAAATCCATGAGCACCGCAGTCACCTGCAGCGAATGCTGGCGGTTGATTTCGATCGTTTCGCCGATCGGATTGTCTCGGCCGAAATATTTGCGCGCCATTTGCCTGGTCAGCACGATCGAATCCGGCTGCTGCAGGGCCGTCCGTAGATTCCCCGCAAATACCTTGAGCGGCAGCACTTCAAAAATATTGGGATCGACCCAGGCGACGTCGTCGCTCGCCTCGAAATCGCCATGGCGCAATCCGGCCTGTTCGCTTGAGAGTCGCGCGGCGCTTTGCACTTCTGGAAAGTCGAGCTTCAGCCACGCGGCCACATCGGGCGCGCTGACCTCAATGAACATCGGACTTCTGCCCGGCACGATGCGAGTCGTCGAGACTCGATACACGTGCCGGTATCCGGGAATGAAACTGTCGAAGCTGAACTCGTCGCGCACGAAGAGACCGATCAAAATCGCTGCCGCGAATCCCACCGCGAGGCCGCCGATGTTGATGCCGGCGTAGAGCCGATTGCGCGCGAGGTTGCGCAGCGCCGTCATTAGATAGTTGCGGAACATCTTACGCCGCCAACAATGTTTCGTTGACCACGTGACCGTCCAAGAGCTTGACCGTCCGCTGTGCGCGGCCGGCGTGGACCAGCGAATGGGTCACCATAATGACGGTGGTGCCCGATTTGGACACGCCGGCGAGCAGGTCCATCACCGTTTCCCCGTTGGCGGTATCAAGATTGCCCGTGGGCTCGTCGGCGAGAATCAGTTTCGGGTTGGAGACGAGTGCCCTGGCTATCGCCACCCGTTGCTGCTGCCCGCCGGAGAGTTGTTGCGGCAGATGGCCCGAGCGATGGGCAATCCCGACGCGTTCGAGCGCTTCGGCGACTCGGCGCTTCCGTTCACTGCCCGAGACCCTGCGATAGATCAGCGCGACCTCGACATTCTCGGCGACATTGAGATCATCGATTAGATTGAAGCTCTGGAAGACAAAGCCGACCGTAGCTCGACGTAGAATCGTCAGGTACCGCTCGGAAGCGCGGGCGACATCCTCACCGAAGAACGAGTAGACGCCGCTCGTCGGACTGTCGAGGAGCCCCAGGATATTTAGCAAGGTCGATTTTCCACACCCCGAAGGCCCCATGATGGCCAGAAACTCCCCGGCTCCGACCTCAAACGATACCCCGTCGAGCGCGTGGGTCTCGACCTCGGTGGTGCGGTAAATCTTGCTGATATTCTCCAATTTCAACATCGCGAGGCTCCTATTGCTTCAGATCAATACGATCGATGCGTTCAAGTCCCGTGTAATCCGAAATGATGGCCCGTTCGCCGGCGGCGAGGCCGCTCAAGACTTCCACCTGCTCGTCATTGCGGCGGCCGATCTTGATCGTGCGGCGGAGCGCCGATTGGCCGTCCTTCGCCACTACGAAGACCCAGTCGCCCCCTGTCCGCTCCAAAAAAGCGCCTGCCGGAAGGATCGTCGCAGTTCGATCGGCGCCGAGTGCCAATTTACCCTGCAAAGCCTGGCCGGGGAGCAGACCTGCGGGGGTGGCATCCCGGAAGGCCAAATCGACGGTGAAAGTGCCGTTCGTCACCTTCGGGTATACACGCACCACTTGAAGCACCCAGGTCTTATCGCCAACCTCGATGGCTGCGGTCTGTCCATTCTGCACGCGCCCCAGGTAGTATTCGTCCACTTCCGCAGCGAGCTTGTCGCCCGTGTCCGCGGTGATCTCTCCGAAGCGCTCGCCGCGGTTGCGGTTCTCGCCGACTTTGAGATCCATGGCCGTGAGTCTTCCCGCCACTGGTGAGCGCACGGTCAGATTGTCGAGCTTCCCATGCGTGATCGTGAGGTCCTGCTGAAGTTTCAGCAATTGGCTATGAATTTGCGGCAGCTGTTGCAGCCGGAGCCGCTCCTGCTTGCGGTTGCTTTCGTCCTGCATCGGCCGCACTTTGACGTCGTAATCCAGCTCGTCCTGCACCTGGTCTTTGACCTCGAGAGGCTCGGCATCGTCCGCTGCGAGAACATATCGCCTGGCAGCCGAGCGTTGCAGCCGAATGACGTCGTAGTCGATTTGCGCGAGCGCCTTCTGGTTTGCGACACGGTTCTGTTCGAGCTGGGTTTCATAGGCCTGAAGTTGGGTAATCGACTCCACCAAGCGTCCTTCGCGATCGAGCACGTCGAGCTCGAGCTCGGTGTTGCTCAGCTCGACCAACGGCTGCCCCGCCGTCACCGTATCGCCCGCTTGGACCAGGAGGCGATCGACGCGCCCGCCCTCGAGCGCATCGAGGTAGACTGTATTCAGCGGCACCACTTTCCCGCGCAGCGGGATGAAATCATGAAAGACACCCTGCGAAACGCGTGCGACAGTGACCCCGGCGGCTGCAACGCGGATGCTGCGTTCCGCGGTTCCCAGGAAAATCGCGGCAGTGGCGGCGATGAGCACGGCGGCAGTAGCGGCCGCAGCCAATCGCAACCAGAGCTTCCTTCGCCACCAGGGCAGCCGGATGGGCCGGTCCATGCTCACGGAGTCTCCTCCCGCCAGCCGCCGCCGAGGGCTTTGTACAAAGTCACCCGATTGCTTTGCTCGGCAAGGCGCGTCGTGATGAGACCCTGCCGCGCGGCGTAGTCGCTGCGCTGGGAATCGAGTACCTCGAGATAGCTGTCGCGGCCTACCTGGTAGCGTCGCAGCGAAAGCTTGTAAGCCCGGTGAGTTGCTTCGGCCAGGGTCTCTTGGGCGGTGCGCTCGCGATTTAAGGTGGCGGTTAACGCCAGCGCATCGGCCACTTCACGGAAACCGGACTGAATGGTCTTCTCATACTTCGCTAGCGCCATCTTTTCGTCGGCGTGCGCCATGTTCAGGCTCCCCATCAGTGCGCCGCCATGGAAGATAGGCAACGACAGCAGCGGCGCGAAGGTCCAGGCGCCCGTGCCCGCTTTGAAGAGGTTTGACACTTGATTGCTCGCCGAGCCGAGATTCGAAGTCAGAGTAATGTTGGGGAAGAACGCCGCCCGCGCGGCACCGATGTCGGCGTTAGCCGCTCGGAGTGTGTGCTCGGCCGCGAGGACATCGGGCCGGCGCAGCAGCACGGTTGACGGCACGCCGGCCGGCAACGGCCCGAGTCCCATGGTTTTGGAATCGAGTTGTGCGGGCAGCAAAGCCGCATCGATGCGGGTCCCGACCAGCAGCGTCAGTGCGTCGATATCCTGAGCGACATTTCCCTCGAAACGCGCGGCATCGGCGCGCGCCTGCAGGGCCGTGGTCTGCGACTGCGCAAGCTCCAGGCCGGATACCGTGCCCGTCTCGTGCCGCCGTTGTACCAGCGTTAAGGAATGCGCCTGACTCTCCAGCGTCTGCTGTGCCAGATGCTCAAGCTCGCGATCCGAGGCGAGTGTCAGATAAGCGTTGGCCACTTCGGCGATGAGGCTCAATTGCGCGCTGCGCCGTGCCTCGAGCTGCGCAATATATTTTTCCAGTGCGGCGTGCGTCAGGCTGCGCACGCTGCCGAACAAGTCCACTTCGTAGGAGGTCGAGAGGCCGGCTTCGAAGGTGCCGCTGGCCGGCGTAGGAACGCCGTAGGTTGAGGATGCCGGCAGCTTTTCTCGGATGAAGCTCCCCGAGGCATCGAGCGACGGCAGCAGAGCGGCGCGCTGGATTCGATACTGGGCGCGCGCCTGCTCGATGTTCAGCACCGCCACTCGCAGATCACGATTGTTCGCAAGTGCCAGGCCGATCAGCTGCCCGAGTTGCGCATCGATGAAAAAGTCGCGCCAGCCGATGTCACGGGCCGCCGCATACTCAGCGGGCCGCTCGGGCGTCGTCGCGGGCAGTGGCCACTGGTCAGGGACCGGCAACACTGGGGTACGGTAGCGCGGTTCGAGCGTGCAGGCGCAGGCCGCGCAGAGCCATGCCGCGGCACAGAGCCATGCCGCGGCATGCAGAGCGTGGTCCCCTTTTCGCCGCATGTGATTTCTCTCGCTGTCCATGGATGCAAAGTGTACGGCGGCCTACGCTTAACAAAAACCATCTACGAATCATCCAGTTAGACGGCATCAGAGGATTCTCGGCGCATGCGGCTGTCCGGAAACGGACACTCGCGCTGGCGCGACCTTGAAACTCGCCGCAACCGCGATCCGGCGACAGCACTCGCGAATCCGCGAAAGCTCTGCGCTTGTGAATTCACCAGCCGGACGCGTAGGCTCTCGAGCATGAGCGGGCGGGCGACAATCTTGATTGCCGAGGACGATGCCGATGTTCTGCGCGCGGCGCGCATTGCGTTGGCTCCCCATGCCGAGCGCATGGAGACGATCTCGACCCTCGATGGATTGCCGCAAATCCTCGCGTCCGGACCGTTCGATGTGGTGCTGCTCGATATGAACTTCGTGTCGGGGGAACGCAGCGGCGGCGACGGCCTGAATGCCCTGGCGCGCACCCTGGCCTTCGACCCATGTCTCGCCGTGGTGCTAATGACTGCCTATGGCGGCGTTGCACTTGCTGTGGAGGCACTCAAGCGCGGCGCCGCGGATTTCGTCTTGAAGCCCTGGCGCAACGACAAATTGATTGCGGCGGTTGCGGCCGCTGCCAATATCACCCGCTCACGCCGCGAGAAGGAAACGCGGGATCTTGACGCCGTCGAAAGGAGCGTGATCGAACGCGCTCTCGCGCGTCACCAGGGCAACATCTCGCTGGCGGCCTCGGAGCTCGGCCTCAGCCGTCCGGCGCTGTATCGCCGCATGGCGAAACATGGCCTTTAGATCGGGAACCGGTCAGTTCGTTCTGGAAGTGTCGGTCCGTTCCATTGCGCTCGGCTTTCTGACCCTACTGTTCGTCGAGCTCCTCGCGCGCACTCAGTTTTATGCAACCTCCTTGGTGGTGGCAGGCCTCGCCGCCCTGGTCATTCTGGATCTAGCGCGGTGCATCGGCCGGTCCGATCGGCGAGTCGAGCGATTTATCGATGGTCTCAGGGCCGGCGACGCGGATGTACCCCTGCGGAAGTTTAACGACCGAGGACTCGCGCCATTCAAGGACGCCGCGGCAACCGTGCAGGCCGCGCGCGCCGGGCAGCAGCAACGGATCGACAGCCTGCAAACGCTCCTCGATGCCGTGTCGGCGTCGCTGTTCGTCGTGCATTCGAGCGGCCGCATCAGTCTCGCAAATCGGGCCGCACATCAGTTGGCAGGCGAACCGGTGGATGCTCTGGCACAGATGCCATCAGTGGGCCCGACGGCCGCAGCAACCATCCTGGCGCTCGCGCCCGGCGCACGGCGGATACTAACGCTTGCGGACGGGCGGTCGGTCCTGGTATCTGTGGCCAGTTACGCCGTTCCCGGCCGCCAGCCCGAGCGGTTGCTCTCGGTACAGCGGCTCGCAGGAGAACTCGATGCCGTGGAGCTCAAGGCCTGGCAGGACATGGTGCAGGTCCTGGCGCACGAGATGATGAATTCGCTCACGCCAATTGCATCGCTCTCGGAAAGCCTGGAAGTGTTGCTGGGCACTGCTCCGCACCGCGGCGAAGCGGGCTCTACCGAGGCGGCGCGCGAAATCAGCGATGCGGTCGAGGCGATCAAGCGACGCAGCATCGGCCTGATGAACTTTGTGGATCGCTATCGGGAACTTGCGAATCTTCCGCGCCCAGTGTTCCGAACCGTTCGGTTGTCCGAGGTGGTGCGCAGCATCGAGCGGCTGATGACATCAACGCTGATTGACAAGGGCATTGATTACACGGGCGCGATCGAGCCGATTGACCTGATCGTCTCCGCTGATCCGGACTTGCTCGAGCACGCGTTGTTGAACCTTCTCCACAACGCGATCGACGCGGTCGCAAGAACTCCGGCGGCGAGCATTGAAATGAATTGCGGTTACCGAACCGATCAGCAAATTGGCATATCAATTACCGATAACGGTTGCGGTGTGCCGCCTGCATCCATCGAGCAGGTCTTTGTGCCGTTTTTTAGCACGAAGCCCGGTGGCTCTGGTATTGGCCTGAGCCTCGCGCGTCAAATCGCGCTGGCGCATGGTGGCAGGATTGAGGTGGTGCAGCGACAGTCTGGCGGAAGCGTATTCACGTTCCTTCTCCCGATGAGCGACTCCTGACGTTGGCGAAACGCAATGTCCGCCCTCGATGGCTTCTGTGACGAAGGCGGCATCATCAATCCCGACCTTCCGAGAGCACGTTGGGATGTCAGCTTCGCTGATGTGCTGGACTGGACCCTTGTGACGACAATCGTTTTCTACAACTCGCCCGAAGACGTACAAAAAGCCATCGATATGGGCTTGAAAGATGGTCTCGCCTCAACCCTCGAACGACTCGACGAGCTGCTTGATGTAATAGGTGCGCCCGTTGAATCCCCATGAGTAGTCATTGCTTTGGCCTCGCTGGCACAGAGCAGACCCCGGTGAACTTCCGCTTCTAGCTGATCTCTGGATACCTAGATCACGATGCCTCACTTGGTATACTCAAGATCATATAAGTGCCGGTCGTCGGCACGGGAAACATTGAGGCCAATTCGCAGCCCATGACCGATACCAAGGTGCTTGTGAAGAAGCGGTTCGCGACCACGGCAGCCTGGCACAGTTGGCTCGAAAAGCACCATGCGGGGTCACGAGGCCTGTGGTTGGAGTTTGCCAAGAAGGAGGCCGAACGGCCCTCGATTACGCACGCACAAGCACTCGAGACCGCTCTTTGTTTTGGCTGGATCGACGGCCAAACCAAGTCCAGCGCAGATGGATGGTGGTGCCAGCGTTTCACTCCCCGGGGTCCCCGCAGCAAGTGGTCTCAGGTCAACTGCGCTGCGGTCGAGCGCTTGCGAGCCCAAGGCAGGCTCACGGCGGCAGGATTTGAGCAAATGGAAGCCGCAATGACCGACGGACGCTGGTCTGCCGCGTATGCACCCCAGAGTACGATCACCGTACCCGATGATCTAAAGGCGGCATTGGCAGCTTCTCCGATTGCAAGGAAGTTCTTCGAATCGCTCGACAGCAAGAACCGCTATTCCATTCTCTATCGACTGTACAACGCAAAAAAAACTGAGACTCGCGAGAGGCGATTGTTGAAGTTCGTTCAAATGCTCAAAGCAGGCGAGACGCTGCACGAGCGTCCCGGTAAATCCGGACTCCGCGCCGTGCGGAAATGAACCTGTATCCATCCCTTCCGTCTGGGGGCAAGACTCCAGTTCCTAGCGCTGCTCAGGGGACGTAGCCTCCACCCCATGTCGCATCGCCGCTAGAAGCACGTCAACGTTTATGCCGGCTAGAGTTTTGAACCTGATGCAATACCCGCTCACGGTCGCCTTGCCTAGTTTTTTCCCATACGTATGGGCTAAGTACGTCTTGTCCTTGATACCAAGGATGTAGACAGAGATTCCGGTTTTGTTTGCACTCATGCCAATTTGATAAAACTCTCTGGTTTTTCCATCGGCATACTTTATGGTGTGAAACCCATATCCGACATTGGGGTTAGAAACAGTTTTGTTTTCACTGTTCTTACCATCCAAGAACCACAATTTACATGCAGGTAGAATTTGAAGGATCAGCCGGTGCAACGCTTGCATATCACTGCGTTTCGGTTCAGGTTGGCTGGCAATGTATTTTTTGATTTGCTCTTGTATGTTCATATAAAGACTTGAAGTGAACCGATGTCTATGATCTCACGTCGGGAAACGTCTACTGACGCACACACGAGTAGATCGGCGAGGCAATTACGGCCAAGTGTGCGATGAAATCGGAGTCCAATCCGCAACTCTAACCAACGGCGACGCCGAGTGTCGCGGCCTCCATCCAGACAGAAGTGTCGGTGAGAATCATGTAGCTGCCGACGCACGCCTCCTTGGCACGGATTCGAGCTTGGGCTGAGTGCCGCCGAGCTTGGCAAGTCGCGCGGCGCTTTCCCGCTCGATGAGTGCTTTGAGGCCTTCTCGAAGCACCGTCGAACGATCAAGGCCCCCGGTCAGCTTGACTGCTTTTGCAAGTAGATCGTCGTCCAACGTTACAGTTGTGCGCATGGTGCCCTCCGATAGCCTGCATCCATAATAGCAGGCGCTCAGAGACAAACTTGTCCAAGCCTAAAGCGTTGATTGAGGGAGTCTTTGGCTACGGCTTTATGAATCCGAGTTGCTTTGCGACCACGGCGTCGAGCATTCTCGCGGGAAGAAGCCTGGGTAAAATCCAGTTTTTGAAACGTTGCTTGATGACTGCGTAGCGTGCCTTCGGTTTCGTGGTGCTGAGTGCTAGATGGACGGCTTCGCCCAGACGCTCAGGGGAGAAACCCTTGCGTCCTTCGGCGACGATGAACTTCTGAAAGTTCTGCACCGCGTTCCAATACTCGGTCGGCTTGAACTCACTCAGGTCCTCTTTCTCGCCCTTGTCGTACATCGTCGTGTTCACGAAGCCCGGTTCGATCATTACCAGGTCGATGCCAAATAACGTGAGTTCCAACCGCAGCACGTCCGACATTCCTTCAAGACCAGCTTTGGAGGCGCTATACGCGCCGAGAAGCGGGATAGGAACTTTTGCACCGCTAGAGGTGATGTTCACGATGCGCCCGGCGGGACCCTGTCGCTTCCTGTCCGTTCCCAAAAGGGGGGCGAAGGCCTGGATTACAACAAGCGGCGAGACCATGTTGACATCCAATTGCCGCCTGTACTCCGTGGGCCGCAGATGAAGCAGTGGCCCGCCCACCACAATTCCTGCATTGTTCACCAGGCCCGTTAGATTCCTGTCACCTATCATAGAGCCGACCTTCACGGCAGCTTGATGTACAGCGTCGGCGTCCGTAATGTCCATCATGAGAGGCACGAAGCCGTCGCCGAACTGTCTTAGCAAACGATCGGCATCAGCCTGCTTGCGTACCGAGCCGAACACGCGAAACCCCTTTGCAACAAGCACCTTTGTGGTTCCCCAACCAATTCCGGTGGAGACCCCGGTGACCACGACATCTTTGCTGTTCGCCATCGCATTCTCCTAAGGTGTGCAGTGCCCATCTTCAACATGGACACCGTACATCTTCGCTGTTGCGCATGTCAAGGTGTACAGTGTTCGCATGCCTTACCCGTCGAAAACAGATCGCCAGACCATCCTTTCGGCCGCGGTGAAGCAGCTGGCGCACGTGGGTATCCGCGAATTGTCGCTACGCAATCTCGCGGCCTCCCTCGATCTCGCGCCCAATGCGATTTACCGTTACTTTGCCGATCGATCGGCACTGGAAGCTGCGTTGGCAAGCGAAGCTGCCCGGCAATTGGAACTGGCGCTGAGGAAGGCAGCGGACGGCTGCGAGCCGGTTGCGGCAATCCGCGGGATGTCATCTGCCTACTCAAAGTTCGCCAAGGACAACCGCCACCTCTACGACGTGATGACGAGTCCCCGCGCGCCGGAGCACGATGCAACTTCCCACCAAAGCCTTTGGACGTTCACCGTCGAACAGGTGCGACGAGTCGCGGGACCGGACCGAGCTGCGGAGGCATCCGTCGCGCTTTGGGCGTTCCTCCATGGCGCTGTGGCTTTAGAGGCCGCTCAAGTGTTTGGCGAGAGCAAACCTGCAAGCGGCCTTGGATTCGGGCTCGACGCGTGGTTCATCGCCGTCTCGAGGGGCGGAGGGCCAATGGGGGCGCTCAAATCTAAGCCCACAAAGATGACGGCGAGTAAGAAAGTGTCCGCGCGTGAAAGTTCAGCGCGACGTGGCACCTAGCCTGCTGTGGCCCGACTAGGGCGACTGGGGATAGTGAGGAATTGCCTCATTTAGACACGTCCAGGGTTGTGCACTGGATGTCCAGATGTCCAGCATCGGCTGAAGCGATTGGCGCGCGCGAGCACTCGTAGCGGACCGAGCCGCAGGCACACCCGCCGGAGAATGGAGTGGTCATCTCGTAGTTTCCTCCTGCGGCCTGACGAATATCAGAAACGTCCCCGTTCCGGCGACACATCGACGTGAACCGACACCGGCAATACATCGTCCGAAATCATGGTTCGCGCTTGACGCCCAAAGGATGTTCCCAGGAGTCCTGCAACCGGTCGATGAGCCATCTGCCGGCAGGCCCTGGCGGGTCGGAGGCCCGGTGATAAGCCGACATGGTCAACATGAAGCCGCCGGGTGGCACGTCATCGACGTTCAGGACGACCAAAGCGCCGGACGCGATGTCTTTCTCAACCATGTGCAGAGGCATCCCACCCCAACCAATGCCGTCCTTCAGAAATGCGTGCTTGGTCGAGAGGTCCGCGAGACGCCAAGTGGATGAGGCCACGACGCCAAAGTCCCGACCGCTCATGAGGTCGGACCTGTCCGTCAGCACGAGTTGCAGGTGTTTCGCCATCTCGTGCCTTGGTATCCGATGAGTAAAGCGTGTGAGCGGGTGGCATGATGAAGCGACCGCCACCAGTGGAACTTCTCCCAGTCGCTCACTGACGAGTGAGGGAAATGCGACCGGGATTGTCGACAATATGCCCAAGCCGCATCGGCCCGCTACAACGGGTTGATAACCCGCTCCCATGCCTTCGACGTAGAGGCGCAGCGGCGTCAACGGAAACCGGCTCGCGAACGCCTTCGCGGTCGCGGTCACGACCGCCGTCGGGAAAAACACGTCGATCACGACGGAGAGTTCCGTCTCCAGGCCTGACGCCATCAATTTCGCGCGGGCTTTCATCGTGGCCACACTCGACACGATGCTGCGGGCGTCTGCGAGCAATAGCACCCCTTGCGGCGTGAGCTTGGGGAACCGACCTGAGCGGTCAAAGAGCACGACGCCGAATTGATCCTCCAATCCGCTGATCCAGCTGCTCACCGCCGACTGAACGCGATTTAGCTTGCGAGCTGCAGCCGAGAAGCTGCCCTCGTCGACCGCAGCGATGAAGGTTCTCAGCTGGTCCAGTGAGACGCCCTCCAGCATTCAATGGTCCTCCCATCTTATAAATAGATGGTTCGCATCTCAATATACCGTCTTTTGAGAACCGATATCCGGCCCTACTATCCCTAGCCGTGAAGGTATCTCCTTTCGCGATACAAAAAGCGAACAGCCCATCTGGAAGTTGGAGGTTGATATGAAAATCGGTATAAGCGGCGCCAGCGGGCATTTGGGTAGAGCGGTTGTCTCAGAACTGCTCCAGCGTGCCCAAGGGCACGAAATAGTGGCGATCTCGCGCACGCCCGACACCGTCTCGGGACGGGCGGAAGGACGATTTGGGGACTACGACCGGCCCGAAAGTCTCGCGAAGGCCTATGCAGGTCTTGATCGTCTACTCATCATCACAACCCTCGCTCCGGAGCCCGGAAAACGCGGGGCGCAGAACGTCGCCGCCATCGATGCCGCTGTGCAGGCGGGGGTCAAGCACGTCGTCTTCATGTCGGGTGTGGGTACGCGGCAGGAAGAGGAGCCGGCGCGCGGCGCTTCCTATTGGCGGGGCGAGCAGCATCTGATCGCGACCGCGCCGGCTTGGACCATTCTACGGATGAACTTCTACGCCGAAGCGTTCGTGCAGTTGGCGGAGGCGGCGCTGCGCCAGGGCGTGTTGCCCGGACTGGCCGAGAATCGCGCTGCTTTCGTTGCGCGCGATGACGTGGCAGCAACCGCCGCCGGAATCCTGATCGGTGATGGGCATGCAGGCGCGATTTACAACGCCACCGGCCCCGAGCGCCTGTCGGGTGCGGACCGTGCAAGCCTCATCGCCGAAATCACGGGCCGTCCGCTCGCGTTCCGCGTCATCACGGAGGAGCAGCTGCGCGCCGGACTCACGCAGGCAGGTCTGCCCGCGGCGGCCGTCAATATCGTCACCGGCATCCAGGCGAGCTTCGCAGCGGGTGCCTTCGACATTGTTACCGGCGACGTCGAGCGCCTTGGCGGCCGGCCCCCGAAGTCTCTTCGCGACGTGCTTGAAAAGGCGCTCAAATCTGCTTCGGCCTGAAAGGCTTGCAGCCACTACCGTTACTACTGCGGCGTGACGGTCAGGGTGCCCGAGGCGCTCTGTGTCGCCGCCGAGTAAAATGAAAGCAGGTTGTTTTCGGTAAGGACGTAACTGACGGTATCGGTCTCCACGAGCGCCTGGCTTGTGTCGAAGACCTTATAAGTGAACTGCACCACTTCATTGCTGCCAGGATCAATGGGAATCAACGTGACTGCGACGCTCACCTGCACCGTGCCCAGCGCAACGCTCAGGGTGCTGTCAGCGTACCGACTGAGTGTGCCGAGCATCGTGACGGATGTTCCAACCATCGTGGGAATCAGGATGGGCTGCTGGGCAACATCGAATTCCGTGCTCTGGGATTCGCCCACCACGGCAGTTGTTGCGGGTTCATAGGCGTTCACCGCCGAGGAGCTATACGGCGATGTCTGCCCTGCAACGCTGACCGTTCCAGAGATGCTCTGGCTTTGCAGTCGCGCCATCATTCCGTTGAACATTCCACCGACGCCTGGACTCAGGGTCAAGGTTCCCGTGCCCGTAAACGGGTTCGACGTGCCACTGACGATCGCGGTACCGGATAAATTTACATTGGTACTCAGGCCGCTCTGGAGCAGCGCCGCCATACCCGCCTGGAGATCATAGGAGCCTTGAGGCGAAGGTATCGGAAAGCTGCGGCTGCCTCCACCGCTGCCGCACGCGCTCAGGAGCAGGCCGGCCAGGATGCCGGCGGCCGGACTCCTCGCATGGCGCGGAATCCAATCGGTATGAATGCTAATCGAAGATTTTAGTCGCAATTAAACACATCCTTTGTGTAAGTCCGCACCGGAAACCGGCAATGCAACGACCGAGCCCAATCTTGACGCTGGCAGCGAATTGCGCCGTTCATTGATGATATCGCGTTCGGTGCCAGTCGCCCAACGGTTGATCGAATCGTACGCCACGTCGTCAAATCTCACTGTCATGATTCTGTGAAAAAGTGTTGCCGTCTGTAACGGTGCCCGAGAGGCGCCGCCCGTGTGGGTTCGATTCCCATCGTCCGCTCTGTTTCCCGGTTAGCCTGCATTCGTGGGCCACGTGGCCGTGAATCGAGCGCCACCCAAGGGTGAGGTATCCACGGAAACATTGCCGTTGTGCCATTCCATCACACGCTTCACGATTGCGAGCCCCAGCCCGAAGCCCTGTTTCACTTCGCCGCTGCGTTGCAGTTGAACGAACGACTCGAATATCCGGTGACGATCTTCAGCCGGTACTCCAGGACCGTCATCCTCAACGGTCAACCGATTGGTTGAGTCGCCGGCCTCGAACGTCACTCGCACATCACGCTTCGAGAATCGCATCGCGTTGTAGAGCAGGTTTTTGTAGGCGGACTCGAGCAAGTAAACGTCACAGACCACCTGGCTCGAATTACCTTGAATGTCCGTAACCACACGGCGATCGTGGCGTGAGTTCGACCGGGCGGATTCCGCGATCGCGGGAATAATCACCGACAAATCGTGGCGACCCATGTTGAGCGCCACGTCCGCGCGCTCCAGAATCGCGTACTCCATGGTCGCGTTCACCAGGTCGTTGACGGCGCCGATATCGGCCTTGATCTGAATCAGGCGCTCGCGCACTTCCGGTAGGTTGTTTGCCGCCAGTCCCAGTTCTATTTCAAATTGCATGCGGGAAAGGGGAGTCCTGATCTCGTGCGAGACGGCGTTCGACATGTCGCGGTGGGATGCGATCAGCCGATCAATTCTGGCTGCCATCTTCCGGAATGTCGCAGCCAGTGAATGTACCGGTGAGCGTGGACTGACGGTGACATCGAAATGCCAATTGCGGTCGCCGAAGCGTCGTGCGGATGCCTCGAGTGATCGCAGATCGCGCGTCAGCGGCCAAAGCCAAATCATGATGACGAACGCAATCGCCGCGTAAAATCCAACCGTCAACAGCCAATCCAACGCTCCCCGCCGCGTATCGAATTCGGCGAACTTGAGAGCCAGTACGTGACCGGCATCGAGTTGTTTCAGAGTCCAGGACTGCTGCGCGGAACCCTGCATATGTGTGATTTCGCCGCGCGCGAGCTTGTCGAGCGTCTGCTGTCCCGCAATGTCGGCAATGGAAAATAATTCCATATTGATCCCTGAGCTGAGGGCCAGCGCCGCGACTTCAGATTTCCATTGAGGCTCGGGTAATTCGCTCAATCGGCCTTTGAGAACGGAAAAGGCGAGCGATACCGGAGCGTCGTCGATGGAGTTGGGGCGGCTGTACAGCTGCAGCAGCGCGTCCTGCGCCCAACTGACTGCGGCCAGCGTTCCCGCAATCAACAAGTAGAGTCCCAGAAAGTGGCGTGCCATCTCACCACGCGCCGGCTACGAACAAATATCCCTGACCCCAAATGGTTTTGATTCGCTCTGATGTGTCTCCATCCTCTCCCAGTTTCTTACGAAGATGCGAGATTCGAACGTCCAGCGTGCGATCCAATCCGTCATAGTCCCGCTTATAAATACGGCGAAACAAGGCCTCTCGCGATTGAATCTCGCCGGCATGGCTTGCGAGGCAGGCAAGCAGCTCGAATTCGCTGCTGGACAGGGCGATCGCTTTGTCGTTCAGGCGAACCGAGCGCGCTGCGCGATCGATCACGAGTGCGCCAAAGCGCAACAGTCCGCATGCCGGTTCCTCCTTGCTCCTGCCGCGCCGGAGCAACGCGTTGATGTGAGCCACGAGGACCCTGGGCTCGACAGGTTTGACGACATAGTCATCTGCACCCAACTCCAATCCTAAGACGTGATCGATGTCGTTATTGCGAGCCGTCAAAATCAAGATTGGGCTCGGATATGCAGGCCGTAGTTGCTTGCAGATCGTGAATCCGTCATCCCCGGGCAACCCCAAATCGAGAATCACGAGCTCCGGCGCCAGTTCAAATACTTGGCTTGCGACGTGTCGGCCCAAATCGGCAGTGATCACGCGAAAGCCGCAACCCTCCAAGTACCGGCTCACGAGCTCAGCCAATCGCACATCGTCTTCGATCAGCATGATCGAGGACGTCATTGGAAAATGTTCCATGGGTCTCGGCGCCGGTGCCGATAACGAATGGCTTCGCGAATGATGCGCAGGGCTTTGGAAGCGAGGACAGTATCGAGCCGCGAATCCTTCAGTTCAAATAGCAGATCATCGCTGAACACCAGTTCGATGCTGTAGGTGCCCTGGGAGTAATGTTCCCAACAGCGCTCGACGTCGGCGCGCCCCAGGATGACCAAACAAAGCGACTCCTCACGAGGAGAATGCCAATCGGCGTGCACGGTCGTGCTGCACTGTTTTTCGTTCGCGGCGAGTGTGCACACCCGCGGACGGAGTTCCAGTTGAATGCCTGAGCCGGGCTCACCCATTCCCGCGGTCAACAAAGCCGTGATGAGAATCGCCGTGCACCGGGCGGCCCGGGACCTTAAACTAAAACGCATGAACGAATCCCAGGAATGACGTCACCACGTAGTTGTGCGCCACGATCGGGCTGTCGGCAACCGCACTTGCCAAGTGTTCGTATTGGGCGATGACCTCGAAGCGCCATCCTCGACCCACCGGACGCGTGTATCCCAGTTTGAGGAACGGGCGAAGCGCGCTTCCTGATTCATAAACGCGCGGCGCGCCATAATAGTAGTTGACGATGGCCGCGCTTTGCCAGGTCAGGCCGATAGTGGCACTGAACGCGTCTGTCGAGCTTCTCACGGGGAATTGGATGGCTGTGCGAACCTCCTCGCCGTGATTATGGCCGGTAACCTCACGGAGCACATCCAATTGCCCGACGATGCCGTGGTCATTGAACGTCCACTCCGGTCCCGCCAAATACGTGACCGCGCGGGAACGCGATGGGAACTGCACCGGGGGTGGAGGCGGGTTGGTACCCGAGGCTCCTCCTATGTTGACGAAAATATTTTGCAGGTCGCTGCGATAAAAGAATATGCGGTCATAGCCGGGGCTGGCGATCAAGCTCAAGGTGTTCTTTCCGCCCTCGAGCGCCGTAAATCCGACGTCCAAATTATCTATGTAAAACCGTTTTCCGTAGTAGCTGAACTGCGGCACGACAGGCAACGGCAGGTCCTGTCCATGCACCAATGGGTTCGTCCGCACGCCTGCACCCAACGCGAGACTGAAATTCCATTTTCCAACCGCCACGCAATCGGGCGAACCGGCGTCGCAATCGTCCACGGGCGAGGCGCGTGCGGCGCCTGCCGTCGCGGTGGCGGTCAGAACACACGCGATGAGTAGTTTCCGCATCCCGGTCAGGATGGTCGCAGACCACATGCGATCTAGCCACCGGCGATTTGTAACAAATTGTAAAAGCGTGTCTGGCTCGGCACAGACCGCACGATTTTGCGACAGACCGGAGGCCAGGCGCGGCTAGCATCGCCTCGGATGCTAGAACAGCCCGACGATGCGGCCTTTTTCGTCGATATCGATGTGGTCCGACGAGGGCACTTTAGGCAGGCCGGGCATGGTCATGATGTCGCCGCACACCATGACGATAAACTCGGCGCCCGCCGCGAGCCGAACCTCGCGGATGTTGACGGAGTGGCCGGACGGCGCGCCCCGCAGTTGCGCATCGGTCGAGAACGAGTACTGGGTCTTGGCGACGCACACCGGGTAGTGTCCGTAACCGCCCTCTTGCAGCTGTTTGATCTCTTTGCGCACCTTGCTGTCGGCGGTGATCTCGGCGGCGCCGTAGATCTTGGTCGCGATCGCCTTCATCTTCTCCCACAGCGGCAGGGCGTCGTCGTAGACATAACGAAACTCCGCTTGCCGTCGCTCGGCGAGTTCGACCACCGCGCGCGCAACTGATTCGGCCCCGGCGCCGCCCTCGGCCCAGTGCCGGGCCGAGATCACCGGCACCTGCAGGTGCGAAAGCTTGGACTGCAGCAGCTTGAACTCGGCCTCGGTGTCGAAGGTGAAATGATTGACCGCCACGACGCAGGGGAGGCCGTAGTGCTGATGCACATTGTTCACGTGCCGCTCCAGGTTGGCGATGCCCTTCTCGAGCGCCGCCAGGTTCTCCTTGTTGACCTCCTTGAGATCGCAGCCGCCGTGGTACTTGAGCGCGCGGATGGTCGCGACCAGCACCACCGCTGCCGGCTTCAGTCCCGCCTTGCGGCACTTGATGTCGATGAACTTCTCCGCGCCCAAGTCAGCGCCGAATCCGGCCTCGGTCACGACGTAGTCGGCCATCTTGAGCGCCGCCTGCGTCGCCAGCACCGAGTTGCAGCCGTGCGCAATGTTCGCGAACGGGCCGCCGTGGATCAAAGCCGGGTTGTTCTCGAGCGTCTGCACGAGATTCGGCTTCAGTGCCTCCCGCAAGAGAACCGTCATGGCTCCCGCGGCCTTCAGATCGCGCGCTCGCACCGGCTTGTGATCGCGCGTGTAGCCGACGACGATGTTGCCGAGCCGGTGCTTGAGGTCCTGGAGACTGGTGGCGAGGCAGAAGATGGCCATGACCTCGGAGGCCACCACGATGTCGAAGCCGTCTTGCCGCGGGTAGCCGTTGCCGGGACCGCCGAGCGCGGCCGTGATGTCGCGCAACGCCCGATCATTCATGTCCATCACGCGCTTCCAGGTGATGCGCCGCACGTCGATGCCAAGCTCGTTGCCGTGGTGGATGTGGTTGTCGAGTAACGCGGCCAGCAGATTGTTGGCGAGCGCAATGGCGTTGAAGTCGCCCGTGAAGTGCAGGTTGATGTCTTCCATCGGCACGACCTGGGCCATGCCGCCGCCGGCGGCCCCGCCCTTCATGCCAAATACGGGTCCTAAGCTCGGCTCGCGCAGGCAGATCACCGCCTTCTTGCCGATGCGATTGAGCGCATCCCCGAGACCCACCGTGGTCGTCGTCTTGCCCTCGCCGGCCGGCGTTGGGCTGATCGCCGACACGAGAATCAGCTTGCCGTTCTTGCGCTCCTTCAAGCTGTCGATGAAGTCGAGCGAGATCTTCGCCTTGTGACGGCCGTAGAGGTCTAGCACGTCCTCGGGGATGCCGAGCCGGGCAGCGATCTCGCTGATTGGTTTGAGAGTTGCCGCCTGCGCAATTTCGATATCTGAACGCACGTTTCCACCTGTCGTAGTTCCCGCTTGGGCGGGCAGATACATTGTATCCAATCGCCCGGCCCGTTCTGGATTCCTAGGTCAATTTGAGCCCGATTGCCGGCGCGGCAGCCCACGTTCCGCGGCGAGCGCGGCAAGGCGCGCCGGGCAGTCTTCGGCGCTGAGTTTTTTGAGGCCCCCCGCCACCGCGGCCTCAATCCCGGCCTCGGTGACGATGAAGTCCATGAGCACATCGTGCGGTTGCGGCTCAATGGTCGCGATTCGCGACAGCTCGAAGGCAAGTCCCACTGCAAGAGGTTTCGGGTGGAGCGCGGCGAGCGTGCGATCGAAAAACCCGCCGCCGTAGCCGAGCCTATCGCCCCGCGAGCCGACGCCGAGCGCCGGGATCAGCAGGGCGTCGGGAGTGAGTAAGGAGGTGCCGTCGGGAACGGGCAGGTCGTACACGCCGTTGGCCATGGCGACCCCGGGCCACCACTCGCGGAACTCGAGCGGTTGGTCCTTGGCAACCACCGCAGGCAGCACCGCGCGAACGCCGCGCCCCGTAAGATCAGTAACGAATGGCCGCGCATCGAACTCACCCTGGAAAGGCCAATAGAAGCCCACAATCATTCCCTCGAGCGCGCTGAAGCCTTTGCGCAGCGAAGCCTCGATCAGCGCACTCCAGCGCGCGTGATCGGCGGCGGGGGCTGCGAGACGACGCGCGATCAGCGTTGCGCGCTCGGCATTGCGGCGCTTCTTAAGATCAGCGGGCAGAGATGTCATTCGATGTCGCCGCCTTCCGGCGGCCCGCCACAGTCAAATTAGGAAAAATAGCGTTTCGAAGTTAACCACAAACGACGGTAATCGACGAGACATCTGCGCCCCCCGTCCGGTTCCAGCAGTTGAGGGGCCAATAAGATATAGACTACCGGAATGCGTACGATTCGGTACCGGCCCGCCGCGCCACTCGACAGCTACGTCGATTGCTTTTGGTGGTCACAGCGGGACGAGCCGCAGCTTCACTGCGAGCACATGCTACCGTCCGGCACTGCTCAGCTGATCTTTGCGTTGCACGACCACCCGCTTGCCTGCTGGATGGGTTCAACTCGAGCAAATCCCCTGATCTGGACGCGCGGTCTCCTGCATGGTCCTCAGTGGAGCTATTTCGTGTCTGGGCCGAAGCCTTGTGGTGTCGTCGCCGGCGTGTCGTTTCGGCCGGGTGCGGCCGGCCACGTTCTAGGCCTTCCCATCACGGAGATTACGGATCGGCATGTGACCCTTGACACGCTATGGGGTGCCGCCGGTCAGTCGCTCCACGAACGGCTACGGGAGGCGGCAAAGCCGCCGGCCGTGTTTCAAGTGATCGAGCGGGAGTTGCTGGCGCGTCTTAAGCGCCCGCTCCTGATCCACCCTGCAATCGCTCGTGCACTGGCGCCGCAGGCGACCGGATGGGCGCACACCCGTGTGATGGACATTCAGCGGGAAGGCGGATACAGCCCAAGGCATTTCATCGCACTTTTCCGCGCAGCAGTTGGGCTGACGCCGAAGCACTACTATCGCGTGAAGCGCTTCACGGCAGCCCTGCAAAGCCTGGCGAGTAGTGGTGGTGCGAATCTTGCTGATCTGGCCGCATCGCTTGGATACGCGGATCAGTCGCATTTCACGCGAGAATTTCGCGACTTTGCTGGAATAACGCCGAGACAGTATCGGCCCAGAGGGCCTGATAGCGCCTTCCATCACGTCGCATCGGGATTGACTTCGCCGCGCCCCGGCGCGAGGTAAAAATACTTCAAGACTGTCCTGACCCTCGTCATCGACAATACGCTGCAGTTTCCACCAAACAACGTCTGTGCGGTGAACTCACGACGGAGACGATCATGATCGACATTCACGAGGTATATGCCTATCTGCGGGTCCACAGTACCGCCGAGGCGATCGACTTCTATTCCCGGGCGTTCGACGCGCGCGAGATCTTTCGTTTGACAGAGCCTGGCGGCCGTATTGGCCACGCCGAAGTCAGGATCGGCCCGACCACTGTTATGCTTTCGGACGAATATCCCGAGCACAACATCCGAGGACCGCGCTCCCTGGGAGGCACGACGTTCTCGATGCACCTGCATGTCGCCGATGTGGATAAGGCTTTTGAGCAGGCGGTCGCGGCCGGTGCCGCGGTCGTTGGACCACTTCAAAATCAGTTCTACGGCGAGCGCTCAGGTACCGTGCGCGATCCTTTCGGCCATGAATGGTTGCTCGGTGGTCATCTTGAATCCTTGACGCCGGAGGAAATGCAGCGTCGCTATACGGCCTTGTTCCAGAAATAAACCCTCGAGACCTTGCCGTCGTTGAAATATTCGGATTTTGTCGAATTCCGGTCCGGCCGTTCGTCGATCTCCTGACTGCCGCATAAACGAAGGATTGCCATAAATGATTGTCGTCTTCGGCGAGGGGAGGGGATTTCGGGTCGTCTGGCTGCTGGAGGAGATGGGGCTCGCCTACCGGCTGAGGCCGGTGGACCTGCTGGCCGGGGTAGATAAGGACCCGGAGTTTTTGGCGATCAATCCCGGGGGGTTCATACCCGCAATACAGGACGGCGACGTCACAATGGTCGAGTCGATTGCGATCATGGAGTATCTGCTCGCTCGCTATGGGCCGACGCCGCTCGCGCCGAAGTCGAACGACGCCGCCTTCCCTGGCTACCAACAGTTCCTTCATCTCGGGGAGGCCGGCCTCGCAGTTCCCATCAACTACGTCAGCAGCGCCCGCAATTTTGCGCCCGAGGCCGATCGGCAGAACTGGAGCGCCCGCGACGCGATGGAAACGTTTGAGAGCCGGTTGAGGTTGGTGACGCGACAGCTCGGGCGTTCGCCCTATCTGGCGGGTCAGAGGTTCACGGCAGCGGACATTTCGGTGACCTACGCCTTGATGTTGGCTCGAAGGAATGGCGGAGTCGACCTCGGCGAGGCAGAACAGGCCTATATGACCCGCACCAGTGGACGTGAAGCCTACAAGCGGGCGTTGCAATCATGTCAGTCCACGAAGGCATGGCTCGCTCGGGGATCCGGCGTCTGACTGCTCAACTATGACCACACGTCGCGAAGTGTTGACTCTCGGTGCGGCGGCCATTGCGATGCCCGGCGTGGGCAGGCTGCTGGCGGCCGTACCCCGTGCCTCTCGTCCCCTCGATATCTTGGTTCTGGGAGGTACCGGGTTCTTCGGTCCGCATCAGGTCGAGTACGCCCTCGCTCGCGGTCATCACCTCACCCTATTTAACCGCGGACATAAGGATGCGGCAACGATCTATGGGAATCGGGTTGAAGTCTTGATTGGCGACCGCGATGTGAAAACCTCACCGGGCCTTGCCACCCTTGAAGGGACGCGCCGCTGGGATGCGGTGATCGACAACTCCGGCTACGTCCCCCGACACGTACGCGATTCGGCACAACTGCTCAAGGGTCGGGTGCGCCGCTATCTGTTCGTATCGACTGTCGCTGCCTATCAGGGCGTCGAGCCGGTCTGTGTGGAAACCTCGCCGTTGCGCTCGCTCTCGAACCCCGAGAACGAGCAGCTGACGGGCCAAAGCTACGGCGAGATGAAGGCCGAGGGTGACCGAATCGTTCGCGAGCTATATGGAGCCGCGGCAATCATCGTGCGGCCCACCTATGTGGTCGGCCCAGGGGACGAAACCGATCGCTTTACCTATTGGGTGGCGCGAGCGGCAGACGGTGGCGTGGTGGTCGGTCCACGCGCCGATGCGAAGGACCTGCAGTCCGTGGACGTGCGCGACCTCTGCCCTTGGATGGTGAGGCTGATCGAACGCGACATGGGCGGGATCTTCAACGCCGCAGCTCCGCCGCTGCCGTGGGACCGCGTGCTCGCCGGCCTTCGGCCTCTCAGCGAGCGGCCGGTGCGCTTCGTACGCCCCCCTGCCGCCATCATCGAAGAGCTGAAGCTGGATTTTCCTCTCGTGGCGCCTACGATCGCCGGCGGGCACTTGAGCAATGAGCGGACGACGTTCGATGGCAGGCGCGCGCTGCAGGCGGGGCTTGAGTATCGGCCGCTGTCAGAGACGGGGCTCGCCACTCTGAAATGGTGGCGTGCGCAGACACCCGAGCGCCGGGCAGCGGCGGCGAAGTACTGGCCGACAACTGAGCAGGAAAAGGCCGTGCTCGAGCAGATGTCGCGGACTTGATCGCTGTCGGGCTTGCGTGGCTTTGGCCGGCGATTCAGCCCGTTGAGTCAGCGCTTGGTCGCGTCGGCAAATATAGTCTTGCCGGTTGAGACCGCGTGCTCGGCCATGAGGAATGCTGCGGCGTTCCAAGACTGCCCCGGCATTCCTCGCGGAGCGAGCGTTTTTCCGTGAAGCCATTCAGTAAATCGCCAATTTCGAAGCGCGCAGACGCGCGCCAGTTTGATCAGTTCCAACTTCGCCTGTTCCACGCGCCCGGCCGCTACGAGCGCGGTTACCCAGAAGCCACCCACCATCGGCCAAATGCCTCCGTTATGGTACTGCCACACGAAATTCTGCCGGTGCCGTGCCATGTACGGGCGCCACAGCGAATTGCTGCGTTTGATGGGACGAACGACCGCCCGCACCGGGTAAGGATCGCTCACCTGCATCTGCGCGAGCGCATCGAGCGTTCGGCTGCGGGCGGTCCTGTCGGCGAGTCCCAATAGAACAGCCAACACATTGCCGAAAACATCCCCCTCCTCGCCGAAGAACGAGAAATTGACGAAGCTGAGGTATAAATCGCAATTGCGTCCCTGCTGCAGCACGTAATCGTTGAGCAGGCGCGCGCGGCGATATTCGGCGATGTCCGCGGAGAAAGGATGGAAGAGCCCGTTGAAATTCTCGCGCGTCTCGGCCGCGTGGTCGAGGCGAAACAGCCGCTTCACGAAATACCACAGTGCATTCGAATAGAGAACGAAGCCGGAGCGCGGCATGATGTCGGCCCAGTCGCTGGCCTCATTTTGCTGCAGCAGATAAAAGCGTTGATGCTCCTGCGCCAAGAGCCATTGAGCGGCGAGCTTGACGCGCTTGGCGTATCGCCGCAGCAAGCCGCCGGGACTGCGGTGCAGATCCAGAATAGCCAGCGCAATCAGCCACCATAACGTCGAATCAATGCATCCCAGATACCAGAAATCAGCTTCCTGTCTTTGTATGTCGACGAATTTCGCAATCTGTCCATTCGGCGCTTGATGCTCCGCCAGGGTGTGTAGACCCGCTGCGGCTGCGCGCGCCAGAGACTGATCGCCGGACAGCACCATACCGATCGCGCATACGGCAGCGTCTCGTCCGAATATCGCCGTATACCCGCGCTTGTCTGCCTGTTGGGTGGGTGAAGCAGCGAGGATGCCGCCCGGCGTCAGATTTCGCTTCAACAGCTCGACAGACTGAGAATGGCAGGCGTCGAGCAGGGATTGATCATCCGGGTATCTCGTAATATGCGTCTCCTGATATTGCCGCATCGGCCGATGTTACGCTCCAAGTGCACGGGGTATTTTCGATTGCCCATATTCAGACCGCAACTCAGGGCTTCGAGCCTCCGTCGACGCGCACGGTGTCACCGGTGATCCAGCGGGCCTCGTCGGAGGCAAGAAACACAATGGCGGCGGCGATGTCTTCGGGCTGGGCGATACGTTTCAGTGCTTGCATTTCCAATGTTGATTTTCGGCCGGCATCGCTCCGTGCGTTGGACATGTCTGTGTCGACCACGCCTGGAGCGACGGCATTGACGCGGATGCCGCGCTCGCCCAGGGCCGAGGCGAAGTGCTTCACGAGCGTGTCGATCGCACCCTTGGTGGCCGCGTAAGCGGACAGCTTGCCGACAGCGGCATGTGCCGCTAACGAGGACAGCAGCACGATGCTGCTGTCCTTGCACAGGGTGGGCAGGAGCTGCTGCACGAGGAAGTATGGCGCACGGACGTTCACGGCGAAGAGGTCATTGAAATCCTCGACGCTCGTCTCTTCGAGGGTGGCCGCCTTCGAGATGCCCGCATTGGCGACGAGGATGTCCAGTCGATCGCCGACGATGGCGCGTACGCGCGTGGCCAGCGCATGCGGTCCATCGGGCGCGCGCAGATCGGCGGCAATTTTCTCGGCGCGGCCGCCGGCCTGGCGGATATCTGCGACGACTGCGGCCGCCTCCTTCTCGCCGGTGCTGTAATGGACGAGAGTCTGTGCGCCGACCTTCGCCAGCGCGAGTGCGCTCGCGCGACCGATGCCGCGTGAGGCACCGGTGACAAGCGCGGTCTTTCCGGACAGATTGGGCATGGTGAAGTTTCCTTGTTCGACCCAGGGATTTGGCTACGCGCCGGCGCGCGGGTCCTGTTCCGAGAGGAACAGCGAAGCGTGCCGGACGAAGCGCCCGGGATACTGGTACTGCGAGCCATGGCCGGCGTCGGGATAGATGATCAGCTGGGCATTGGGGAGGTTCTGCTGCAGGATCCAGGAATTCACCGAGTAAATGATCACGTCGCGGTCGCCGTTCAGAACCAACGTCGGCTGTGCGATTGCCTTCAAATACTCGAAGGGGTTTTTCTGCCGCGCGCCCCACTTGGTCAACGCTTCGAGCTGCGCAGACCCAACTTGCTCACTCGCTTCCGGATCGCGGCCATCCAAGCGCAGGCGGAAACGCTTCAGATAGGCGCGACCTGCCGTTTCGCTGACCTGCGACGGCGAGAAGAAGACCTTGAGCCAGAGGTGGTCGGGCTCGTCGTAGCGCGCGCCGAAGATCCTCTTCGCCTCAGGGGTCAGCGAGGCCATGCCTTCGCCACTGCGTGGGCCGGTGCCGAGCAGAATCAGGCGGCGCACAAGTTCGGGGTGGGCCAGCGCCAGTGCTTGCGCGACAAACCCGCCGAGAGAAAATCCCAGTACGTCCACCCGTGTGAGACCGAGCGCCCGGATGAAGGCCGCCGCGTTGGCCGCCATTTCTTCGATCGAGTTCGGCACCTCCCCTGAACTGCTGGATATACCGGCGTTGTCGAACAGGATCACTTCGCGGTCGCGTGCCAGGCCGTCGGTCACTGCCGGATCCCAATGATCCATCGTGCCGGTAAAGTGCATGTTGAAGACCAGCGGCACGCCGCTCGACTGGCCGAAGCGCCGATAGGCGAACCGAATCCCCTTCGCCTCTACGTACTGGGTCGGGGCGGTTTGGTGGCTGTGTTGAATCATTGCGATTACCTCTGGAGCAGCATCAGTTGGCGGTGTGACCACCGTCGACGTTGAGGACGTGACCCGTGATGAACCGAGCTTCGTCGGAGGCGATGAACACGATGCCGTCGGCAACTTCCTCGGAGAGGCCGAGTCGACCCAATGGAACCTGCTTCGCCAGAGCCGCCTTGTTCTCCGCGGTGCCGGTGAAGCGGGTCAGCATGCCGGTGTCCGTGGGGCCAGGCGCCACGGCGTTCACTCGAATTCCGGACTTGGCCAGTTCCAGCGCCACCGACTTGGTGATGCCTTCAACGGCGTGCTTGGCCCCGACATAGATTGAGGCATAGGCCGCGCCCTCGTGCCCATAGGTCGAGGAGATATTGACGATGTTGCCGGTGCCCTGAGCCTGCATGGCGCGCACTTCGTACTTCATGCTCAGGACCACACCGAGCACATTTGTCTCGAACGTCGCGGCAAAGCTTTCGGGGGTCTGGTCCGTGATCGGGCCGACCTGCCCTTCGGTAGCAGCATTGTTCACCGCGACATCGAGACGGCCGAACCGTGCGATGGTCTTGTCGACCAGATTGCGGACCTCATCTTCCTTGCGGACGTCGGCATTGATGAACTCAGCCTCCGAACCGAAAGCACGCAGCTCCTCAGCGAGTGCAATGCCGGCTTCATCGCGCCGGCCGGCAACGACAACCTTTGCACCATGCTTCGCAAAGGCGATTGCGGCGGCGCGACCTATGCCCGTGAGGGCTCCCGTGATTAAAACGACTTGCGTGTTCATGGCGCTGCTCCTGGTAGTTGAATGCACATAACTTCTTTAACAACAGGGACTTGTCTCTTCAGTTCCTGCTTCCACGCTCGCTACTCTAGGATTCCGTAGCGCCGGTGAAAAAGACTTTGTAAGCTGAGGGGCATACCCCTCAGGCATGGAATGGCAATGGAGTTGAGACACCTGCGTTATTTCGTGGCCGTGGTCGAGGAAGGCAGCCTGACGACGGCCGCCGAGCTGCGACTCCACACCTCGCAGCCTTCGTTGAGTCGGCAAATTCGCGACCTGGAGTACCAGGTCGGAGCCGAGCTGTTATCTCGCAGCGTTCATGGCGTCGAGCTGACCGCCGCCGGCAAGGCCTTTCTCGATCATGCCCGGCTGGCGCTCGCGCAGGTCGACGCCGCGGTGGAAGCGGCGCGCAGGGCCGCACAGCCTGCCAGAAAGTCGTTCGCCATCGGCTTTCAAACCGGTCACGAGATGAATTGGCTGCCGCAAGCCATGCGTGTGCTGCATGACGAGCTGAAGAACATCCACGTCACGATCTCGAGCGACTATTCGCCGGATCTAGCCGAGGCGCTCGCGCGCGGCCGCCTCGACGTGGCCTTCCTGCGCGTCGAGCCGGCCTTCGACCTCTGCTACGAGGTGGTGGACCACGAGCCGCTGATCGTCTTGATGCCGAGCGACCACCGACTCACCGGCAACGAATCGATTCATCCGCGGGAATTCGTCGGTGAGATCTTCATTGGCGGTTCGAACAAAGCGTCCGTGCTGCGCGGCGTGACCGAGGACTATCTGCATCGTTGCGGGCTCGACATCAAACTGGATCATGGGGTGGACAACCTGGCTATGGCCATGTCGCTGGTTGCCTCCACCCGCGGGTTGGCGCTCATGCCCGCCTATGCGAAGAATCTGCTGCCGTGGTCGGTGGTCAGCCGTCCACTGGAGGGTGAAGCGCCGACGATCGATCTTGCCGTGGGCTACAGCAAGGCGAACACCTCGCCGATTCTCAAGTTGTTCCTCTCGAGGCTTCAGGAGCTGCGGGCGGCCGCGCCTCGTTGATGCGTAAGGACGAGACTAGTTGTTCGGATTCGGCTATAAGAGGCACTGATTACGATACAAGCTCGCCGGTGGTCCTGATGCATAATTGGCTTGGCGTGACTCTCATCTGCGTGGTCCTGAGCGTTCGAGCAGACATCAGTGCGGCTCAGACCCAGCCCGTTCCCCACATACGTGCGCAAACGTCTCTGGGATTCAATCCCAACACACGGTGTCCGGATCTGCGGATGGCGGATGACGGAAACAGAGCGGTGATTGTTTTCTGGCTCCCGAAAAATGGCATCCAGTCACAGATCTCCGTCAAGTCGTCTTCGGGTTCGAATGCTCTGGATTCCGCCGCGATCAGTTGCGTCTCCAAGCTTCGATTCGCATCCGCAACCCGGGTCGGCGACGGTGAGCCGATCGACTCGTGGCAGGAGATTGCCTTCAGGTGGGCCAACCCAGGCAATGCGGATGAGACGCGGGCGATGTCCTCCCAAAACCCGTCATCGCAGGTAAGCCGATCATCCGAACCGATCGCGGGAGCGCCGGCGCAGATCGACTCCGGTGGCCAGGCCAACAGCGTGACCGTGCATGTCTGCGTCGATGAAAAGGGAAGACTCGAAAAGGACCCGACGGTCGTCCACTCTTCGGGAATGACGTCTCTGGATCGCGCCGCCGTGAGAATCGCAGCATCCGGTTCTGCTTACTACCGGCCGGACACCTCGTCCAACGGGCCGCCCGTGTCCGGCTGCGTGCAGCTGGCGATCAAGTTCGAAGTGAAATAACGCGGGGTTCCGGTGGCGTCATGCGCCGGGCCAACTCGCCCGCACCCTTCGCGAGCCTAATCGCTTCCCACGGAAGAATTTGGACGATCCCAATCGAGGTTCGCCGAGGCTATCTTGTCATCCACCGACAGAAGGATTCGCCATCGACTCGTGCCGCGCTCGCAATGCACGTCGTACTGGTCGCAGCCCCCACTCTCTACGCCGCGAAAATCGATCGATCGAAAAGCGCCGAGGTACGCTGCGAGGGGTTGCAACAGGGGCAATCGCATTCTTACGAGCTGCGACAACTGGGCACTCATCTCCTCATAGGGAGGATTGCCCGCTTGGATGCCCTCGACCAAACGCTGCAGTGCCGCCTCGCTACCGGGAAGTGGTTTCTGATTTTGAAGGCGCTCGCTCAGTTTGGCCCTCAGCTGCTCTGCAGTCGTGGCATCGATACGCGGGGAAATGAATTCGACGCCCTGAACGCGCAACAGGACGCCACTGACCGTTCCTTGCGGATCGCGCAGGAACGTATATTGAAAGTAGCCGGCTCCATGCGTTGGATAGAACTCTGATTCGCTCGTCGGGTGAAGCGCGACGGCGCCCACGCTGCCCGGTATCGGTGAGTCGATGAATAGCTTCTGTCCATCGCGCCATATTGTCGTCACCCCATGCTCACCGCGCCGGTAGAAACCTGCATAGCTGTCCAGCACGGCCGGCTCAACGGTCACCCACGCGACGTCGTCGTGGCCTGTCGAGGCGGTGCTGGGTTGTGATTGAGTCATTTCAAGGCTCCTGATGAGCTTGCACAGCTCGTCGATGGAGAGCGACTGATCGGCCCGCAGGCGGTTGAGCGCCGCCTCCGCGATCGCTTGTCCGCGTTCGGCGTCTGCGCGTCTGCGCTTCCAAGTGTCACGCTGGATCGCCAGGATTTGCTGCAGGCTTGGCTCACCTGCGTTGCTACGGGTCACCTCGCCGATCTGCGCGAGGCTCAAGCCTGCGGTCTTCAGTAACGCGATCGTGTTGAGCTTCATCAGATCGCCATGCCCATATTGCCGCCAGCCTCCCGCGCTTCGCCGGGGTGCAATGAGTCCGAACTCCTCATAGACGCGCAGGGCGCGTACCTTAAAGTATGACGCGACGTCCGGTGCAAGGGTTCATGAGAAGGCCGCGCTTGGGCGCGCCGCCTATGTCCCAGTATTCGCACGTGCAAATTCGCGACGAGTATTGCTATTCTCATAGTATGGATGCCTCCCGACCAAGGATGAGGCGGGCGATGCACTCATTGTCCGCGGTGGGTTTTTTGTGTGCACTCAGTGCCTTGTCCCCCGGTTACGCCGACGAAGCGGCTGCTCGCGAGAAGGTCAAGGAAGCGTTTGCCGCGGGCGGCAAGGAGCCGCAGGAGAGCTATGAGGCGGCACGGCAGGCGGTGACCGATTCGAGTTTTGGTGCTCTGGAGACCGGCACGCAGCACGCTGCACTGGTGCTGGCCTATACCGCTGCGTACAAAGCGAAGGATTTTGATCGCGCTCACGAATTCGCTTCTCGGGCGTCGTCGCTGCCCGAACAAGACGCTCACGATTGGTCATATCGGCTGTATAGCGCCGAGCGGCAGACGGACGGTCGCGACGAGGCTTTCTGCATATCAAGCTTGGTGAGGCTTTGGGGTCCCCGTGCCGAGGGCTTGACGCCTGATTCAATCAGACGAGCCTTCCGCGACACCGCACTTTCGCAGCTTGCCGATGCACGCAGGGAAATGCTCTTGGCGCTATATGACGCCGGATGGCGGCCCACGGACGAATCAAGCGCCAGCCGGCTGTGGATGTCGCTGAGTCTGATACTGCTGGAAGGCAATGAAGTCGCCAAAGCGATGCAAGCTGTGGCGCTCGTCGATGAGCCCATCGACCTGATCGCCATGCACGCCGACTCACGATACAAGCGCCTTCTCAAGGCGCCGTATTTCGAATCGGATCCTCATACTGCCGCTCGTTTGAAAATCAAGATGCTGCGAATTCGCGTCGTCCAGCAGCCGCGATCATTGCGCGCCTTGGTATCACTCACGCAGAACTTGTTGACTTCGCGCGAGGACCAGGAGGCCCTTGATATAGCCGCGCAGGCGGATCGACGTATTGTCGATGCCCCGACAGCGCCGCCGTTTGATGAAGTGAAGAGATACCATCCATGGATTTTGAATGCCAAGGCTTCGGCATTGCGACACCTCGGCCGTTTCGGGGAGGCCGAGACGGAACTGCGGCGGGCGCTCGGCTTGGCGGTTCAGAATGACGCAGTAAATCACCAAATCAATCTAGCCGCGCTTTTGTGCGAATTGAATCGTCCCGACGAGGCTTTGCATCTGTTGCCAACAATGGATCAGGCGAGCGACTATGGAAAGACGCAAATCGCCATGGTCGAGTTGATCGCTGCGAGCGAACAAGCGGATGCGCCGGCGCTGCAGCAACATATGGATTACCTGCGCGATCATCAGCAGATCAGTCCTGATACGTACGAACGGGCGCTATTGGTTGCCGGAGAGTTTGACAAGGCGCAGGAATTGCTGATCTCGCGTTTGGCTGATCCCGCGACTCGAACCGATGCGCTGGTACGCGTGCAAATCTACGCGGAGAAAAAGCTTCCCCCGAATGCGCAAACCTGGCAGTTGGCGCATGAGAGGCTGAGAACCGCACCCAATGTGCTGAAGGCGGTCTCGTTGGTAGGGTCAGTGAGTCGCTATGCATGGCGCTACGATTAGAACCACAAATCGCAGGGAGTTATTATTTTTGTGAAACTTGCTCAAACGCTTGCCGTTTTCTTCTTGTCGTGGGGATGCTGCGCACCTTGTGCGGCGGCCGATCAGTATTGGGGTTACCAATACAAGCAAATCAACGTGACGGCGCAGGGGAGTTCTGATTTCGCTCGAAACCTCGCGCATAATTTGTATCGGCTGGAACTGGCCATGGCGGCCATCCTGCAATCCGATGCAACATGGCGGCCGCCCATCGAACTTTATGCCGTGCCCGTTGGAATGTTCACCGCGTTGTCGGGTCTGCAACCGGACAACGGTTCGCAAAGTAAAACCACTCCCTATAGCAGCGCCCTTCTTGTCAACACCACTCAATCGGGCGCGCTTCGCTACTGGAGCACGTATTTTTCGTTCGGTGCCAGCATGTTCATCACCAAATATTCCTCCCGGTACCCGGCGTGGTTCATATCCGGGATGTCCGAAGTAATGGCCGCTTCGTCGGTCGAGTTCGGGAAAGTGATTATAGGCGGCGCAAACCCGGGGCGCGTATACAGTCTCGGGCACGGTTCGTGGATCCCGCTCCAACTCCTGCTCTCCGTGCGTGGTAACGATCCACAAATGTCATCGAGAGCATTTCTGGACATGTATTTCGCCGAGACGTGGTATCTGGTCCACAAAATTATCGTTGATCAGTTTTATCACGCCAACTTCTACCAGTACTTTCTGCGCTTGGACAAAGGGGAAGACGAGTCCAGAGCGTTTGCCGAGTCTTTCGCTGTAACCTATGAGGAGCTCAATGCTGTCTTGAGAAAATCGATCACGGCCGACAAGTTCATGCACTACAGCGTCAACATCCCCGGCGACGACGATGGTTCGAAGCCGGTACGGCTTAGCGAGGCAGAGGCTTTGGGGAGACTTGCTGCATATGCGGGCGAGCATGGAGTACAGCCGGAGCGCGCCATGGAATTGTCGGCGGCTTCACTCAAGCTTGATCCGGCCAACGAGGACGCAAAGCTCGGGAGAGTACGCGCGGAATTGCGCGCCGCAAACCGCGATGCCGCGGTCCACGACGCAGACGAGATTTGCGACGCCCCGACGCTTTCAGCCAAAGTTGCGGCGACATGCGCATTCGCGTTTGCGTTCGTGGCGCGCAATGAGTCGGACAAATCGTCCCAGGCGGAACTGAGAGCAAAGGCTCTCAAGTTTTATGAGCAGACCGTACGGCTCGAACCTGGGGATTTGAAATCGTGGTATGGAATGTCGGTCCTGGTCTTTGACATGCATGACGTTGCGTATGCCAAGGCGTTCATACCCAGATTTACGGCGGTTCGAGCCGAGCATGCCAACATCGGAGGTTTGGCAGGTTCTCTCGCGGCGCTCTATTCCATGGTGGGAGACAACGACACCGCCATGAAATACGCGCTGGCATGGCAAAACCATTCGATCAGCAGCCAAGATAAAGAGAATGCCGCGGTTTTTATCGCGCGCCTCAAGGGCGCAAACGAACGGAAACAAGCTGCGGGTGGCGTAAGCGCGCCGGATGCACACCTTGAGCCATAGCAGGCGGGCAAATGTCCGCGTCGCGGTCGAATTCGAATTTCTCGACCAGGCTTGAATGCTGCGAATGCCCGCCACAAAGCAGGCGCTCGAGAAATGAGGTAGGCTCGTCGGACGACGATGACATCCAGGCGAGCGTTGAAAATCACCGTTGCAGGCATCGCAGTGATCGGTGTCTTGGTGGCGGGCCTCTGTGCACTCATCCTCTGGGAGGGCTCGAGTGCTCGCGAGGATGCACCTGCGCTCGAGGCCAACGTTGCGCAATGGCTCTTGCATTACACCGTTCCCGCCGGCACGAGAGCAATGAGAAATCCGCTCGCGGCCGAGGCTGATGGGAGCGATGTCGAGGCGGGCCACGCGACATACACCAAGAAATGCGAGATTTGCCATGCCTACGATGGCGGTGGCAAGACCGAGATCGGCAGCGGCCAGTATCCCAGGCCCCCGGATTTGCGCAGCGCCGCTGTGCAACGCATGAGCGACGGCGAGCTGTTTTATCACCTCAAGAACGGCATCCGGCACACGGGCATGCCGGCGTGGACGCTTCCGGATCAAAAGCTATGGCAGGTAACCGCGTATCTGCGGCATCTGCCCCGAATCGCCGCACTTTCGCCACAGATGGCCGTAGAGCAATTGCCGATCAATAGGGGCGCGCATTATGTCGGCTCAGAAGCCTGCAAGAGCTGTCATACGGCGATTTACGACCGCTGGAAGAAGACCCGCATGGCGAACGTGGTGCAAGATCCCCGCATCCATCCCGAAGTGATTATTCCGGATCTTTCGAAACCGGACCCGCTGCTGACTTTCACCAAGGATGACATCGCACTGACCTACGGCAGTAAGTGGAAGCAACGCTATTTCAAGAAGGTTGGCGACGATTACTTTGTGTTCCCGGCGCAGTGGGATGTTACGCACAAGCTCTGGCGGGAGTACTTCGTCAAGAATGGCGCGGACTGGTGGGCGCCGCTCTACCCACCCGACAACATGCAACGGCCAACCGGGCCGCTGTGCGACGGCTGCCACTCGGTCAACTACGATATCGACACCAAGAAAGTCACGGAGTGGAACGTCGGCTGTGAGAAGTGCCACGGTCCCGGCAGCGACCACGCGGCGCAACAGGGCAAGCCGAACATCATCAATCCGTCCAAGCTCAACTACGTGCAAGCCAACGACACCTGCATCCAATGTCACTCGCAGGGGCAGCCGCTCACGAATCCCATCCAGGGCAAATACTACGATTGGCCGGTGGGTTTTCACATGGGCAAGACCTTGGCGGACTACTGGAAACTGGAAGACCACAAACTGGGCGAGCTGTCATTTACCCATTTTCCGGATGGCACAGCACACAAGAACCGCATGCAAGGAAATGATTTCGTGCAGAGCTTGATGTACACGCGGGGCGTCACGTGCTCGAACTGCCATGACCCGCATGGTTCGGACAACAATGCCATGTTGATCAAACCGGCGAAGGAGGTTTGCTCAACATGCCACGGGCCCAATACTCAAAACGGGCCCCATGCACCGACTCTCGAGGCTCATACCCATCACGCGCCAGGTAGCGCCGGAAGCGAGTGCATCGCATGCCACATGCCGAAAATCGAACAAACCATTGCCGACGTGAATGTGCGTGCCCATACCTTCAAGTTCATCACGCCGGCCGAAAGCGAAGCATTGAAGATCCCGAACGCCTGCAACCTATGTCATGCAGATAAGAGCCCGGCTTGGGCAACCGCGGCGTTGAAGAGTTGGCAGGACCGATCACCCTGGCGCATGGCGGGCGGCTCACCATAACGGCGACTTCAGAACCCGAAGCTCAACGTTAGAAAACCCTGGCCGCTCTCATCGTGTGATCGCCCGCAGTCCATCCACGCTCAACCCATTGATGGGCTTGCCCATGAGCTGCAGTGCGGCGTGGGTGCTGTCCAACAACGTCGTGTTTTTGAGCTCAATCTGCGCCTCGATGGGTTCTTCCAAGGCGTAAAGCCAAACTGCGCCGACGCCGCCCGGCCAATGAGGATCGTAGCCGCCGCCGCGCACGACCACGTTGTCCTGCAAAGAGATCCTGCCGGAGAATGGCACGGCGTGGAAGCGGTTGCCCAAATGCAGTCCGCCGCCCTCGGTGAGCGTGTCGGCGATGAGATTGCCGACAACGGTGATGTCGTGACCGCCATAAAGGGCGATACCGTTGGCCAGGATGGGTGCGATCACCGTGTTGTGGCGGATCGTCAGGTCGTGATTGGCGAGATTCTCGGCCCAGGACGCAATGCCATCATCGCCGCTGTTGCGAAAGAAATTCTCCTCAACGGTGACATTCGAGACGCCGCGATGCAGATTGAGCCCATCGGCGGTGGTGTCGAAAACACGGACATGGCTGATCAGCAAATCATCGAAGGGACCGTCGAGCCAGAGGCCGACCTTGACGTGCTGAATGAACAAGTCATGGATGCGACTGCCGCCGCCCAACGCGCCGCCGATGCCGGCCAGCGCCTTATGATCATCGCGTTCACGCACGTTGCCGATGATGGCGAGATCGTGAATGTCGACCGCCTGTGAGGGATGGGGCGCATTATGTCCATACAACCCAACCCCGTCGCCGTGCAGGATGGAATACCAGGCACCGGCGCCGGCAATTTCGACCCGATCCACTTCGAGATGGCCATCGAGGCGAAAATGTCCCGCCGGAATCCAAAGTACCCGTTTGGCGGAGGAAGCCGCGGCGATGCCTTTGGAAAAGGCTTCTCGCGAGTCCGATGCGCCGCCCTGATCGGCGCCAAAGTCGATCACCGACAATGAGTGCGGCGGTTGACCGAGCGGCGCAGGCACGAGTTCAAAATCCACGAGATCGATGGCGCACCACACGCCTTTCATCCCGGGGCTGCGCATCAGCCGGACCACGCTGCCCGCCGGTAGAACATGATCGAGCAGCATCCTCGCGTGATCGAAGAAGTGGTGGCCGTTGCCATCGGCGGCGTTCTTGGTGAAGGGGTAGCGGCCGTAGTAGCAACAATAGCGGGAGGTGACGGCTAGCGCTGCGATGCGCTTGCCTTGCGCGTACACGTCTAAAGCACCGTCGGTGATCCCCGTGTCCGGAGCGTCCGGCATGGCATAGCGTACGGTCAGGGCATTGGCCGCCGCGGACAGCGTGAATTGGACAAAATCCCGTTCGGCTTCGAGCACGACCGCGCGCCGACCGGAAGCTTCGGAAGCCAGCGTCGTGAAGGCAACGTCGGGACCGACGATGCGTGCGTTGGTGGCGCCGCTCTCCGCCTCGTACTCCACAAAGTTGAGCCGAGCGCCTGCCCCGGCCGTGACCTTTGGATCCAACGCGGCGACGGTGGCCGGGGAGGGCGGCGGCGAGGCAGCGGCATGCAAAAGGCCCGATGCCATCAAAAGAGCCGTCATCATCGGTCCCGCGCATGCCTTGGGGAGCACCATCATTTAAGCGCATACGACACTTGGGAGGTGAAAAACCCCCAATCGACTTTCAAAAGTTGCCGTTGGAGCCCCACTGCGCGTAGGGTGCGTCGCAGGGGATGACACGGCCATGCCGACAACAGTGGATTCTCGCACCGAGACGTTCGCGAAGCTCTTTACTGAGAGCCGCCAGTCGTTGATTCGTTACATCCAGCGCTTCGTCGGCTCCGGTGAGACGGCCAAGGAAATCGTCCAGGAAGCGTTTCTTCGCACCTACCGTCGACGCGATTCGGTGACAACCCTGAGGGCGTTCCTGTTTTCGACGGCGCGCAATTTGGCCGCCAATGAATACCGTCATCGACGCACGGTGGAGCGCGGGGCGGTGGGGGATTTGGAGGAGTCGCGGGTCAATCTTCAGTGTGAATCACTGGAATCGGCTTTGCTGAGGAACGAGCGGCACCGGCTTATCCAGGAAGCGATTGATAGGTTGCCTGCGCAATGCCGCGCGGCCTTTACGCTCCGGGTGTTTCACGAATGCTCTTACAGGGAGGTGGCCGAACGCCTAGGGATTTCCGAGAAGACGGTCGAAAAGCATATCGCGAGGGGGCTTCGCGACACGCACAGCTATGTAAAGCGACGTTACAGTCCCGCGAGGCAGGATCAGAATCATGGGTAAGCTTCATCGGCTGCCGAGTATCGAGGACACCGAGCGTGAGGCCAGCGTTTGGTTCGCCCGCATGAACGCCGATGACGTGTCGTCTTCCGAGCGGGCGCGCTTCGAGGCGTGGCGCGCAGCGCATCCTCGCCATGCGAAGTCGTATGCGGAGCTTTCCGCCACGTGGCAGGAGCTGGTGAAAAGCGCGCCCTTGGTTCGCGCGGTGTATTTCGGCCAATCGATGAACGCGGCCGCAGCGTCGCCCGCGCGCAATCGTTGGCTGGCAGGCGCCGTGGCCGCCTGTATTACAGTGTTCGTTCTGGCCGCCGGCTGGAATATGTACAAACAGAAAGAAGAGACCCGCTTTCAAACCGCGATCGGTGAACAGGCGGCGGTGGCCTTGCCCGACGGCTCATCGCTCGATCTGAATACCAACAGCCGCGTGTGGGTGGACTATACCCAGAGCAGCCGCGTCATTCGTCTGGAGCGTGGCGAGGCCTACTTCAAAGTCGCCCACGATACGCAACGGCCGTTCTGGGTGCGTGCCGGCAACTATTGGGTGCGCGCGGTCGGCACCGCGTTCAACGTTTATTTGCGGCCCACGGGCGTCGAAGTGACGGTGAGCGAGGGCACGGTCCAGGTAGTGAACGCGACGGCGAACGACTCGCTTCCCTCGGACGCCGCGCTGACTCAATCGGCGGCTGCCGTCACGGCCGGCCAGCAAGCCGATGCACACGGCCGCGCCGAGGTGATCCGCGCGCTCGATTCGGCGCAGCTCAGCCGCCTGCTCGCGTGGAGAAGGAGCAGCCTCTATTTCCAAGATCAGCCGCTGGGTGATGTGGTCAATGAGCTGATGCGATACACCACACTGAAGGTCGAGTTCGACGATGATGCGCTACGCGAGCTGCCCGTCGGAGGTACGTTTCAGACGAGCCCCGAAGGGGTGGAGGCGCTGCTGGCCTTGCTGCACGACGGATTTGGCACGACCATCCGGCGCGACGGCGAGGGCCACGTCTATATTGAAGGACCTGCCAAGTAGCGCGCTTGGCTAGTCGGCCAGGGTGATCAACGGTTTGGGAGGTGGAAGATAAGCTGCCAGATCGAAGCGCAGCTCCTTCAGGCCATAGTCGATTGACACCTTCGCGAATTGCCTCAGGAGGTTCATCCCGATCAACAATGCCGGACGTTGACGCAGTCCCCAAACACCGAAGACCAGAAAATCGGCAATCACCAAGGGGCAGTCGAAGAACGTCAATCCCGAAAATCGGATCTTGTCGACCATCGCCAGCTTCCCCAAGATCTCGCCGCCGGTGATGTCGATCAACCGGATGGTTCCCATCTCGCCGAAACTCGGATTGCGCTTCGCCAAGGCAGCAAGCAGCGGTGCGTTGGCGGCTGACACCTCGGCGCCGGAGTCGATGAAGGCCGTCGCGGCTACGCCGTCTACCACGCAATCGAGCGCTTGCAAATGCCCCCCCGATCCCGACGCTTTGATGCGTGCTTCATTCTCTCGCGCCCAGCTGGCGCTGAATCTGGGACGCGGCTCGCTCACCTGAAGTGTGTGATTTTTGAAATCGAAGGTCACGCGGTGACCGTCGAGGAAGTCCAGTCCAAGATACCCGTCAGCCTGCAGCAGGGTACGGGACAACGTCGGCACGACCAGATGTCTGCACGTGATCGACCCAAATGACATCGTGCGGATAGCGACGGTCTCGGTAAGGACGGCGCGGACAACCCCGTCCAACATGACCCTTTCGCCGCGGAAAAGACCCAGCTCGTCGGCGACCTCAGTGGCCAGAATGGTTCGGTCGGCACCGGTATCGACGACGAAGTGATATGGTCCTTTGCCATCGATGCGCACTGCGACCGTTAGATGGCTTGCGGCGTCGGTTGCGGCGGCGATCGGCAGCGTGTCCTGGTCTGAGGCGGCTGGAACGGCAGATTCCACCCAACCGAGCGGCGGCGAGGCCCTCTGCGCTTTTGCCATGAGCGACGCAAAAGCCAACGAGGAGGCGCCGTATTTCACAAAGCGCCGTCTCGACAGGTTTTGGAGCGTTACCAAGGGGCTGCCTCAGGTTGGGGACTTCGGCACAATACCAGCCCTCCTCTACCCCTGCGGCGACTTTGAGAAAAATCGAGCGGGGGTTTTTTGCTCCCCGGGTGTCGTAATTACCAAACGGCTCGTTAACGAGTCGCAGTACTAGAACAATGGATGGGGAGACATGAAAACAAACAACCGCTTGGTTCGGCTGGCTGTGTTGCAGGCGTTGGCTTGCGCGTCGGGAATCCTTTTAGCAACACCCGGCAGCGCGAGCGCCGATCCGGCGCGATTCGACATCCCTGCACAACCGCTGCCCAACGCACTCAAGAACTTTGCCGCGCAGGCGAAGATGCAGTTGCTTTACCGGTACGATATCGTCAGCCATGCGACCGCAAGCCCGGTAACCGGGCAATTGGAAAAGCACGCCGCGCTGGAGCAATTGTTGCAAGGCACAGGATTGGAGGCGGTTTACAGCAACGAAAGTACCGCGACCATTCGTCTTATCTCCGCAGGAGAAAAGTCCGCACCCAGCGGCAAAACCGCAATCGGTGACAAGCCAAGTCCGGCCACTTCACCTCCGACGAGCTCCAACACGCCGGACCAGGGTCCGGTGAACATCAGGCTTGCGCAAGCGAATACGGCCGCACAGCCGCCTCGCGGCACCGCTTCGGATAGCGCTGCGGACACCGCCCCCGTCCCCGAAATCGTCGTTGTCGGTGTGCGGGCAGCGCTGGCGACTGCGCAGCAAGTCAAGAGGGATGCGGCGACGTTCGTCGATTCGATCACGGCGACGGATATCGGTGCGTTCCCGGACAAATCAGCGTCCGACGCGCTGCAACGACTGCCGGGAATTACCGTCAATCGCCTGCAATCGAACGACGACGTCTCGCACCCGTCGGGCGAACCGACGAACATTCTCATTCGCGGCCTGACGCAGGTGCGCACCGAGTTCAATGGCCGCGACACCTTTACGGCCGACCCGGCAGGACGCGGAATCAACTTCAACGACATCTCTCCGGAATTGCTCGCCCGCGCCGATGCGTACAAGAATCAGACAGCCGACATGATCGAGGGCGGCATCGCCGGCACCGTTGATCTGCGTACCCGCCTGCCCTTCGACCAGAATGGTCCCGTCATCGTCGGCGCTGTGCAAGGCGACTTCGGTGACCGGTCGAACCAGCTGACCCCCACCTGGTCGGTTCTGGCCAGTGACTCCATCAGCACGGACTTCGGCCGGTTTGGACTGCTCGTCGATTACGCGCGTTCCCACGTCGTCACGCGTACCGAAAGCGTGATCGACGACAGGATCGATATGTATTGCACGGGCGGATATGGGACAGTTGCCCACGCAATCGTCAATCCGGACGGCAGCATTCCCTGCACCGGCAATCCTTTTGGCGGCAAGGGCTGGGCCTTCGCTCCGGACGGCATCCGCTATTCACAGGTCGACTACGATCGGACTCGGATCGGCAGCACCATCGCTGCTCAATACGAGAACAATCCGAAAACCCTGCTCGCCACGGTTCAATACGTCGACTCGGGCTACCGCAACGCATGGCTCGAGGACGCCAGCCACGCGATCCTTGAGAACGGGGCTTTCGGCACACCCGCCTTCAACCCGCGGGCCACGTCGGCCCTGGCCGGCGGATCGCCTCTGGTGTTCGGCTCGAACGGCTTGCTGCAGTCGGGACTCCTGAACCAGGTTCATGGCAGCGTTGGGCACACTAGTTCGCCCGACCCCGCGACTGCGTTCGAATTCGGTTCGGCCGTGCCGGGCCTGCCGTTCGTCAATAATTGCGCCCCCGGCACGGCGTGTCCGCGGGATGGCCTGTACGTCTTCGATGAAGCTCGGGATTTCAACCACAATGAAGATACGAGGGAAGTCTCGGCCCACGTCAAGTGGGAGATTATCCCCAAGCTGCATGCCGATTTCGACGCGCAGTACGTCGATTCGAAGGTCGTCAACCACGATATCCTCGTGACCACCGGTACATTTGCTGACTATCAGTACAGCACCGGCGGCAGCGGTGTCCCCCAAGTGACATTGCTGCCGAATGCCAACACCAACTACGCGCCAGGGAACTTCTCGAATCCGACCAACTACTTCATCCCCTTCATTCAAGGTCATGAAGAGAACGACGGCGGCAGGGAATCTGCGTTCGCCGTGGATGCAAAATACGACATCAGCGAGGGCGGCTGGCTGGATTCTCTGAAAGCCGGTGTTCGCTATTCGGATCGAAACCAAACCATCCGCTATTCGACATTCAATTGGACCCCGATCGACACGGTCTTCACCTGCAACGGTCCCGCCTTCAGTGTCAACGCCACGGCGCCGGCCCCGTATACGGGAGACTGCGCTTCGCAGGGTACCTTCAAAGGCTACGGCGCGGGAATCACGGGCACCACGAATTTCAATAATTTCTACGACAACGGTGTCTATCCGAACGGTCAGATGGTTTTCTTGAACAAGGGAACCATTACCAGTTTGTCCAGGGTGCTCACGGCGTTGGACGGCGCCCATACCAACGCACCGGGCCTGTACACCTCGATCTGCGATCGAACGGGTTTGATTCCAGGCAGCTGCTTCCTACCCGCCGACGTCTCGCAGACCGAGGAGCAGACGAAAGCTGCCTACGTCATGTTGAACTTCGGCGGCGCGAACACGAGCATCTTTGGCTCTGTCAATGTCGTGGGCAACGTCGGCGTGCGCGTCGTTCAGACGCAAGAAACCGCCGCCGGCTCCATCAGTTATCCGGACCCGACGAACCTTCTGGCGCTCGGCCCATGTGTCCCCCCTACGGGGGCCGCTGTCGTCAATCCGGCCTGTTATCTGACGCCCGCCATCATTGCATTCTCCAATAGTGGTGGCTCACCCGACACGTTCAAAGGGACCCACACCAATGTGTTGCCGGCCTTCAACGTGCGCTTCGGATTCACTGACAAGGACTTTGTCCGTTTTGCGTACTCGAAGGCCATATCCCGTCCGGATACGGGGCTGCTGCGGAACTATGTCCAGATAAACTCGCCGTTCATCAATACGAATGCGGACTCGCCGTACGTCATCTACAACTCGCCGACGGCTGCCCACGTCGCGGCGAATGTCGTTGGCTATAACTTCGTGTTCAATTCCACCGCCGGTAACGCGGCTCTGCGGCCGGAATCTGCCGACCAGCTCGATCTGTCGTACGAACGGTATTTCGGACCGACCAGTTCGCTCACGGTCGGAGTGTTCTTCAAGAAGCTGTACAACACTCTGAGTGAGGCCAATTTCGATCGCACCTTTACCAATAACGGCGCGACGGAGACCGTGCAAATCCTGGGTCCGATCAATGAAAAGGACGGCGGACGGGTCGATGGTGTTGAATTCGCCTATCAGACCTTTTTCGACTTCTTGCCCGGGCTCCTGAGCGGCTTGGGCATGCAGGCCAACTATACTTATGTCGGTCAACACGGGATAAAGAACTCCAATTTGGTCGACGCCGGCGCACTGACCGCCGGTGGTGTGGGCGCGTTCGGTGCCGGGAATGAGGCCGTTGGTGGCGCCGTCATCGACTCGCACAAGCTGGAAGGGGTTTCCACCAATACCTTCAATCTCGTTGGACTGTACGAGAAGGGGCCAATCGGAATCCGCCTCGCCTACAACTGGCGCTCCATGTACCTCACGAAGAACCTGGATTGCTGCATCGGTATGCCGGTGTTCCAGAAAGCCGCGGGATTTCTCGACGGGTCGGTCCGCTACTCGATCGGCTCCCATGTCGAGCTGTCGCTCGATGCGACCAATCTGCTGGATACCAGGACCGTCTACCAGCAGCAGATATTTGGTGATTCCGCAGCGACCCCGGGAGCCAAACCGGTTTTCATGGATTCGGGTTGGTCCCGGGTTGATCGGCGCTATCAGCTGGGCGCTCGCGTCAAGTTCTGATATCACCTGGGTGTAGGAGTGTATCGGTCCAGCGCAGCCTCGCTTTGGGAGGCTGCCCTGGCACCGATGAGCTGCCCCGTTCGAACATCAAGTATCATTGCGCGGGTCAGGGGGGTCAATGAGCGCAGCCATCCGGGATGACCATCGATCAGCGCCGTTCCGCGTGGTTATCGTGGGGGGCGGTACGGCCGGTTGGATGAGCGCCGCCGGCATCAGGCGTCAAGTTGGAACCAACGACTACTCCGTTACCCTGATTGAATCCGATGACATCGGCACTGTCGGCGTAGGTGAGGCTACGCTGCCGCACATCAAGGCATTCAACGACATGCTCGGGGTGGACGAGGCGCAATTCATGCGCGAGACCCGCGCGACATTCAAATTGGGAATTCAGTTTCGCGACTGGGATCAGCCGGGCGACGGGTACATTCACCCCTTCGGGCCGTTTGGTGAATCGTGGGGCGGTGTGGAATTTCAGCACCATTGGCTCAGGGGCCAGCATGCTGGAAGCCAGCGCTTCCCACTCCAAGACTATTCCTATTCGGTGGTAGCAGCGCGTAACAACGCCTTCGAGTTCCCCAACGAAGATAGAAAGTCGATCCGCTCGACTTACACATATGCATACCACTTCGACGCCAGTCTCTATGCCTCCTACTTGCGCTCCTTGGCAACGCAGCGAGGTGTCCATCGTATCGAAGGCCAGGTGTGCGATGTCAGGCGCAACCCGACAACCGGCGACATAGCGGAACTGACGCTCAAGTCAGGCGAACGTATTGCAGGCGACCTCTTCATCGATTGTTCCGGCTTCCGATCGCTGCTGCTCGGCGGCGTCATGGGCGTTGCGTGGGAGGATTGGACCCACTGGCTGCCCTGCGATCGGGCATTGGCTGTTCCCTGTAAAAGGGTCGGTGCGCTGACTCCCTACACGCGGGCCACGGCTCGGCGGGCTGGATGGATGTGGCGAATCCCGCTGCAGCATCGAACCGGCAATGGCTATATCTTTTCGAGCCAGTTCATCAACGACGGCGAAGCTCGCGACACCCTGTTGGCCGGTCTGGACGGCGCTGCACGAGGAGAGCCGCGTCTTCTGCGGTTTTCACCCGGGCGGCGCGTCCGAGCTTGGTCTGGAAATTGCGTGGCGATCGGCCTCGCGAGCGGCTTTCTCGAGCCACTCGAGTCCACCAGCATTCACCTGGTCCAGGCAGCCGTTACCGATCTCGTCAGTCTCATGCCGCGGCTGGGATCGACCGGCATAGACCCCCGGCTCGTCGATGAATTCAATCGTCTCAACGACATGAAGTATGAGCGCATCCGCGATTTTCTGGTGCTTCATTACACTGCCAACAGGCGGGTCGGCGAACCCCTGTGGGACTATGTCCGCTCCATGCGGTTGCCGGACAGTCTCGTTCATCAGCTGCAGCTGTTTCGTGCGCGCGCGACGCTTCCGAACCACCGATACGGTGTATTTGCCCGCGACAGCTGGCTGTCCGTCCTCGTCGGGCAGGGAATTATCCCCACGGGCTATGATCGACTCGCCGACGCTTTCGCGCTTCCCACGGTTGTAGACCGGATGACAGAACTTCGGAGTCGAATTCAGACAAACGTCGATGCCATGTCCTCGCACGCCGCGTTCATCGCGGACTATTGCCAATCTGCGGAGGTGGCAGCCTCCGAAGAAGCTACGGTATGAGCACCCATCGCCCGCTGTCGTGCGTGGTCGTGCTGGGACGCGATGCCGATCTATGGCTCTGTGTCAACGCCATCAGCCGGGCTCTTGGCCCGGCCGGCGTACGCGTGATTGCGATCGAGCTCCCGACCCGATTGACGCCGTCCCATGTCAGCGCAACGCTGCCGCCGCTCGAAGCCTTCCATGCAAAACTAGGGATGCAGGAGGCGGCCCTCATTCGCGCGACAGGAGGCAGCTTTTCATTCGGCCAGAATATCGTCGACCTTTCAGGCGGCTCGGCCTCTCAGCGAATTCCCAGTTTTTTTCATGCCTGGGGAGCCTATGGGGCGCCTATCGACGGGAGTGCGTTTTTTCCTTGCTGGCTCAAAGCAATGCGCCATGGATTGGGGGTCTCATTTCAGGATTTTTGCCTCTCGGCCGTGGCGGCGCGAAACGGCCGCATGCTGCTCCCGGACGAGGCCACATCGGCATTCGGCCGAACCGACTACGGCTATCACCTGCAGTCGATGGCTTATGCCAGCCATCTGAAGTCGACGGCAGCGAAGCTAGGCGTCAAAATGTACCAGGCGCAAACAGGCATGGTCGAGCGCGATGAAAATGGATTGATCGCTGCGCTCATCATCGATGGGTCGCTGCGCATCGAGGGCCAGCTTTTCGTCGACGCCAGCGGCGAAGAGGCAATCCTCATCGGCCGGTCGCTTGAAGTGCCGTGGACAAATTGGCGGCCGTATTTCAGTGTCGATCGCGCGCTATCGGCACGAGCGCCTGCCTTTACCTCAACTCCGCCCTTCGCGGAAATTCGCGCGGCACGTGGTGGTTGGACGGCCCTTCATCCAAACCAAGTTGCCACCGGCGTCCTGCATGCTTATTCGAGCGGCCTCTCCCGCGACGAAGACGCGCTCGAGTCGGCGACCGCCGCGGCCGGAGCCAAGCTCGCTGATGTAGTCATCCGTTCGGTACATCCAGGCGTGCGATCCAACGCGTGGGAAGGTAATTGTGTCGCCATCGGAACGGCGGCGTGCATCCTCGATCCAATCCACGACGTCGATCTGCATGCTTTGCAGTTGGGGGTCGTCCACTTGCTGTCCTTGTTTCCGGTCACCGAGCAGTTCACAGCTGAGCGCGCAGAGTACAATCGAGTCATGCGTTCGTTCTGCGAACGTATCCGTGATTTCCAGTGTGCATTTTATGCACTGGCGCCTTTCACCGGCGAATTCTGGCAACAAGCCCGCTCTCAACAGGTGCCGCAGCCGCTCGCGCACAAGATTGCCACGTTTCGCGCGCGCGGCGAGATCGCGCCCATGGAAGACGAGTCCTTCTTTTCGGAAAGCTGGCAAGCGATTTTCACCGGCCTCGGCGTACTGCCGGAGACATGGCCACCGACGATCGACCATATCTCGCCGGACCGTTTCAAACAGGAGTTCCACCGAACCCTCGATTTCATCAAGGGAAAAGTTCTGGAGCAGCCCACGCACGACGGATATCTCAACAGCATACGGGGTGAGGCGGCCTGATGACCGCGGTTGCAGGTTCCGCGGACGGCGAGAAGGACGGCTTACTGAGCCGGCTTCCGCGAATACCGGTCGCCTCGATCAAGACCACGGCAGAGCTCGAGGCGGCCGCCGAGGCGTCGAGACCACTGGTGTTGCCGGGCCTCATCGAGCATTGGCCTTCACTCGCGGCCGGCCGAAAATCAGCTTCTGCACTCAACGATTACCTCAAGTCCATGGACCGTGGCATCCCCGCCCCCATGGTCGAGGCGCCCGCCAGTGCTCGGGGACGGCTCGGCTACAGCGCGGATCTGCGGGAATTCACCTTCTCCAAGCGTCAGCGCGGTATCAGCGAGACACTCGATCGCATCGAACGCCAGGTTGACCGCCCGAATGCGCCGATCATCGCCATCCAGATGCTGCCGCTCGCCAGCCATCTGCCGGACTTCGTTCAACAAAATCCCATGCCCCTGCTTCCGGGCGTCGGGCCGCTACTGTGGCTCGGCGGCCGTGTCCGAACGCAGATCCATCATGATCGGGACCACAACCTCGCGTGTGTCATATCAGGCCATCGCCGTTTCGTGCTCTTCCCCCCCGAGCAAGTGGCAAACCTCTACATCGGTCCCATCGACAACCCGCCGCCGCTGTCCATCGTCGATCTGGAGGCGCCTGATTTCGCGCACTTTCCGCGTTTTGAGAAGGCATTGGCAACCGCACAGATTGCTGAATTGCGGCCCGGCGATGCGTTGCTCATGCCCCGACACTGGTGGCACCACGTGACTTCGCGCGACCCTTATAACGCCATGGTCAATTATTGGTGGGGCACGCAAGCGCAAGGGCTCGAAAATCCTTACGATTGCTTCCTGGCGGCCTTGCTCGCACTCAAGGATCTTCCGGCGGCGGAGCGGATCTACTGGCAGGCCATGTTCAGTGCCTACGTTTTTCAATCGGAAGGCAGCGCGGTTGAGCATATTCCTCCTGAGCTTCGGGGCGTCCTCGGAACGATTCATTCCGGAATCCGGGGCGCACTGAAGCAAAAGCTCAAGGCGTCTTTTTTGAAGTCGCCATGACCGGTCGTACGATCAAGCCATCGAAGCCGTACATGCTGAGAATCCTCCTACGCTGCTGTCTGCTCTGCGCGGTCGGCGCGCCGGCGCTCGCCGCCGGCATCACGGTCCGCGGCGACGGCGCGGATATACACAGTGGTCCCTGGCACTTGCGCGTCACGGCCTTGGCCGATGACATCCTGCGCGTGCGTGCCGCGGCGGCCGAGGACTTGCCGGAAGACGCCTCTTGGGCGGTGCCCCAGGCGATACGCGGGCGTTCCGTCGAGGTCAGCCTCGAGCAGCATACGGACTCTGCCGAGTTCCACACCGCGGCGTTGTCGGTGCGGATCGAGCTCTCGCCGCTGCGCATCATCGTGTCGGATTTGCAGGGCCAGGTGATCTGCGCGGATGCCGCGAGCCGGGCACTGGAAATGATGGGCGGCGGTTTTATGTTGCGCAAGCAACTCGCGCAGCGGGAGCACTTTTTCGGTTTGGGCGACAAAACCGGTCCGCTCGATCGTCGCGGCCAGGCGTTTACGCTCTGGAACGACGATTCGTACCGCTTTCAGGAATCGACGGACCCGATTTACAAGAGCATTCCCTTCTTCGTCGCGGCGGGCGGACCCGGCGGCAGTTATGGAATCCTTCTCGATAACACCTGGCGCAGTTGGTTCGACTTCGGCAAGCAGGATCCGCAGACGCTCGCGTTCGGCTCGGCCGCAGGACCGATCGACTATTATCTGATCTATGGGCCGAGCACTCGCCGCGTGGTCGAGCGGTACACGGACCTCACCGGCAAAGCGCCCCTGGTACCCGCCTGGGCGCTCGGCTTCCAACAGTCCAGGTACAGCTACCAATCCGCCGCCGAGGTGCATGCGATTGCCGATCGGCTGCGTGCCGAACACATTCCCGCCGATGCCATCTGGTTGGACATCGACTTTCAGGACCGCAATCGACCCTTCACCACCAATCCGGTTACCTTTCCCGATTTGCCGGCATTGACCCGGGATTTGAAGCAGCAAGGATTGCAGCTGGTGGTCATTACCGACCTGCATATCGCCGCTGCGCCGGATCAGGGCTACTCGCCCTATGACAGCGGCATCGCGGGCGACCATTTCCTCAAGCGGCCCGACGGGTCGGTGTACGCGGGCCGCGTCTGGCCCGGCCCCTCGGTATTTCCCGAATTCACCCGCCCGGAGACGCGAGCCTGGTGGGGTTCGCTGTATCGCGATTTCGTCGCCGCCGGCGTTGCGGGTTTCTGGAACGACATGAACGAGCCTTCGGTGTTCGACACGCCGACCAAAACCCTGCCGCTCGACACGCAGCACCGGATCGCGGAGCCGGGCTTTGCACCGCGTTTGGCAACCCATGCTGAAATCCACAATGTCTACGGACTGCTGAATTCGCGCGCCACCTTCGAGGGAGTCAGGCAACTTAATCCCCAAGAGCGATCTTTCGTGATGACGCGGGCGAGTTATGCGGGCGGCCATCGCTACGCGGTGACCTGGACCGGAGACAACAGCTCGACCTGGAATCACCTCAAACTCTCGATTCCCATGCTGCTCAATCTCGGCATGAGCGGTTTTGCCTACAGCGGCGCGGATGTGGGCGGCTTCATCGGGACCCCGAGCCCGGAGTTGATGACGCGATGGATCGAGATAGCGGCCTTCGCGCCGATCTTTCGCGCGCACTCGGAGAAGGGCACGCCGCCAAAGGAGCCATGGGTGCATGGTGCCGGGCAGACGCTCATTCGCAAGCACTTCATCGAGCAGCGCTACCGACTGATGCCCTATCTGTACGCACTCGCCGACGAAAATTCGCGCACCGGCGCGCCGCTCATGCGGCCGCTCTTTTATGATTTCCCGGACTCCCTTGATGCCCCGTGCGAGCAACCGACAGCATTCATGCTGGGAGATCGATTGCTGATTGCGCCGCCGCCGGTCTTGGAATCCCCGCAAGCCTACGAGATCTGCCTGCCGGCCGGGCGCTGGTACGACTATTGGAGCGGCGAGCCCGTGAGGGCGCACGCAGCGACGTCTGCCTCCGGTGCACAGACGATCAGGATGACGCCCGCGCTCGAGCGCCTGCCGGTGTTCGTGCGCGCCGGTGCGATACTGCCCGGTCAGCCTTTGGTACAAAGCACTTCTCAGACGCCTCGAGGACCGTTGTCATTGGATGTCTATCCCGGTGACGGCTGCCACGGCACGATTTATGCCGACGATGGGCACAGCATGGCCTACGTCCAACAGGGCTATCTTCGTCAACAAGTACGCTGCGTGCGCACAGCTGCGGGAATGGATCTGGAATTCGATGCGCGCGAAGGTCGATACCCGCCCTGGTGGCATCAAGTGATCGTGCGCGTGCATCACTGGACGGGCGGGGCGCAAGCCTTCCTCGACGGCAAACGCATCGCCGATCCGGTGGCTCGATCCGGGGTGTTGCGCGTGACCATCGATGATCCAAAGGAAGCCTCGCGGCTGTCGCTCAAAGCCACGTCGGGACGATAAGCCACGTCTGGACGACAGTGAGTCTGGCCGCAGGGTCAGAAGGCCGAGCCCTTAGTTGTCTCCGGAGGACTTCCAAAAGATCTTCTTGCGGACGGGCGCGATGGCCGGACTCACCCGGTTTGGACCCGAGGCAGACCCTGCGGTTCCCAATGACGGGGAAGTGCCGACTGGGACGCCCGACACGCCTCCCAATTGGGAAGTGCCGAAGGTCACCGTCATCGACACCCCGTTCACCACGACGTTCGCCATCACGGGCGAGGGCGGCAAGCCGCCGCCGGTGAATACCGAAGCCCGGCTGCCGCCGCACGTGGCACCCGGCACGCCGATGGCGCCCGATGCGTTGAACAAGTTCACCCAGTACCCGAGCGCCTGACCCAGATTGGAGCAGGTGCCCGCCGTCGCTGCGATAGGCCGGTTGGTCGAGAAGGCCACCGCGCCACCGGCGATGAGCGCGCCGCTCACGGCCTGTTCGCCCGTTCCATACTGATTCAGGTTCATGAACCAGCCCTTCATGGACCCGCCGGGCAGAACTCCCTGTGTGGTGCAACTCGTGGTCGTGCCGACCGACCCGCCGGGGTAGATTGTGTAGTCGTTCATGAGCGGTCCGTCGAGGTCCGTTGCGCTGGTCGACGACAAATTATCCAGATAAACATAGAAGCGATTGGTCACGCCGCCGTAGGGATACTCGCTCTGCAAGGGGTGCTCGCGGTCGCCGGATCCCAGAGCGACGTATACATTGCCGCCGCTCGCCGAGAGCAGCGCCGGCGCAAACAGGAATTTCCGCCCCGAGCCGGTGGTGTAGGCGACCCGATTGATGACCCAATTGCTCACCGAAGAGGCGAAGTCGATGCGGTAGATGTTGCCGCCCGTATCGGCCGCATACGCGTGATCGACCACTGCGGCGTTCGCCACTGCGATCGACGCCACGTCCCCGACGACGCTGCGGGTCGTGCTGAAGGTCTTGATGACCGCGCCCGTGTTCGCGTCGATCACGTACACGCCGGCCCCTTGTGGACTCGTGCAAGTCGGGGTCGCGGTGTTCGCATCCTCGCAGGTGTCGTACCCGCCGCCCATGATGACGACCGGTCCGGTGTAGCCGAGGACGCTCGCGGCCACTGCCGGCGTGGACCAGGTCTGTCCAATGCCGGTCATCCCGCTGGTGCACCCGGTGTTATTACCCTGAGGATAGGGGCAGCCGATCTTCCACTTGACCGAGGGGGACGTCGGGGTCGTGACGTCGAAGGCATAGACCGTGCGGCCGCCGCGGCGCATTGCAGGGAAGATCCAGACGCTCGAATTGTTCCCCGTCTGATACTGCCCGATGGAACCGTCGAAGTAATAGTCTTTCGGGATGGGCGTCGGCGTGATACCCGTCGGAATGTTGGGATAGCTGATTTGCGGGCTGTCGCTCATCAGGCGCGTGAAAGGAGTATTCGAGGTGTAGAACTCCGGCGCCACGAACGCCCACAGCTCCGCGCCGGTGCTCGCGTTGATGGCACGCAGCATGCCGTCGTTGGTACCGTAGTACACGACAACGCCGCTCGCACCGTAATCGACGGGCGTCGGCCGCGAGTGAATTTCATCCCCATGCAGCGATGGACGCACTTCCGTCGTATTGCCGTTGTTGTTCTCGTCGTTGACATCCTGGCCCATGATGAATTTGGCCAATGCTTGGTTCGTCGCGCCGAGAGTCGTCGCTTGGAATGCCGTGAGATTGGTCGAGCTGAGGCCGTTCAAGGTGTAGATCGTGCGATTGAGTGCCCAGGTCGGCGAGGTGTTCGTGCTCGGCGGATTGTTGCCCTTGCGGACAACTTCGGCCACGCCGCCTTTTTCGACCAGCGGGCCGTCCGGTGCATCCGACCACCTGCTGAAGCTCGTGACGGTCCTCGGGCAGGTCCCCTTGGCAGGGGGATCATCGAAGATATCGGACTGCCAATAGGTGCCGGAATCGGTGGTCCAGAAACTCTGGGCGCAGGGGGTTAGGAACCCGGTCAGCGGGTTGAGCGCGTCGATCGGCGGGCTCGAGTTATCGCCGAGCTCGATGCTTCCCGGCACCAGGCTGATCACCTGGTACTCCTTCAAATTGCCCATCCACAGCGGCCGGCTCAGAGGGTCGGGACGGAACACCGGGATGAAGACCTGATTCAGGTTCTGCGAGCGGTTGGTCGTGTTGACCGGCAAGCTCGCCGAAGCGAAGGTGCTGTTGACCGCCTGAATTTCGGAGAAAATGACGGCGAGCGCAGTGGTGATTGCCGCCTGGCTGCTCACCTGGAAATATTTGCCGCCGCCCATCTTGGCGGCAGCGATCAACGAATTCGAATACCCGGCATTGTTTTTCGCGTTGTAGGCGTCGAGCACGTACGTGATGACCGCACCGTTGTTGTTGCCCGCGGGCACCACGACGCCGTTGGTGTTCAGAAAGTAAGTCCACTCATCGAGCCACGTATCCTGTCCCGAGGTCGCGGCCAGCGCCGGAGCGACGTTTGCGATCGACGGCTCGTAGGCGGACTGGCTGTTGGAAGGGCTCGCGCTCGAGTTGTTGGCGATATAGATGATGTAGGTCGCCGCGCACGGATTGTTGGTATTGAGAGGGCTTTGATAGGTACCGCCGCTGATGGCGAAACCCGTGCTCATCCCTTGTCCCGCGCCGGTCAGCCTGTCCAGGCCCGGACCCAGGTTGCCGGCGACGTCGACATACTGGTTTTGCTTGGCGGGGGGGGAGGAGGAAGAGAAAGTTCCGGTGTACGGGGCGAGGCCGGAGAGGTATTTGTAGATCTCGTAAAACGCGGCGCCCTCATCCTTGCTCGACTGCCCGGTCAGTTTTTCGTTGGGGTCGGTGATGTTGTTGTAGATCCCCCCTGATGTGCTGGGTCCCCCCAATATATTCTTCAGCGCGGTCTTGTTGGCCGCCACGGTCATGTCGCGCACGGCGAAACGAACATAGCCGCCGCCGACGCCCGGAGTCCCGCCGGAGCCCGAGTAACTGCTGAGCAGCACCAGCCCCACATTGGCAGGCGTGGTGGATTTGATGGCATTGAGCTCCGTGCTGATCGCCGCGACTTCCGCCTGGCCCTGGGTGGGGGCGTCCGGCCATTTTTGGCTGGCCGAGCTCCAGTTGTCGGTATTGTCGATGACGAAGATGATGTTGGGCGCATTCACCGTGTTGCCTTGGGCGCCCAAAAAGATATCGATGTCGTCCGCCCGCACGCTGGTCGATAACACGCAGGCGCTGGCAAGCAGCGTCAGCACGGAAGCCATGGATTTGCGCATATTGATCATTGAATTCTCCCTCATCACGGGCAAACGTCGGACGACGGCACACGCACCGCCACTCCTTGATCGATCACGTACTGAGCATTGGTGACGACGTCGATCGCGGTCGCCTGCGTATCCCACACACTGTTCGAACACGCCGAGTTGTTGCTGGCGACGCCTGTCACGCCGAGATTCTGATTGGCCTGGTTGGAACAATTCTGGTCGCTTACGATTGCGAGGTTGAGCGCCGAGTTGAGAATCGGTTCGATGGCGCTGCACAGCACGACGACGCTGACGTTGATGTCGGTTACACCGTCGCCATTGACGTCGACGCACGCCGCGTTGGCAACGCCGCCGCAGGGATTCGGCAGCGCGTTCGTCGGCGTCGTCGTGAATTGGACGGAGCTGATGACTTGTTCTATGGTTTGCTGCGCGGCCGAGAGCGCCTGCTTGCGCTGCTGCATGTTGCCGACGATCAGCAGATCGGTCTTGCCCAGCCGGAAGGAGGCCACTGCCAGCAAGGAAATCAGAATCAACATGATCATACCCACGATCAACGTGGCGCCCTGCTGTCGGGAGGACGGGGAGTTCACGGCGAATTCCTCCCGGCCGGATTGTTCAACTTGACGACGGACTCGCTGGTGTGGCGTTTATAAGCATCGTTGAATGGACCCACGGTATTGACGGTGCCGTCGGCGTTCAATCCAAGCGTGTACGCCTTGGCGTCGACATAGCCTTGAGTGATGGATGTGTTGCGCGTAAGTACGTTGATCTTCGCGGCAACGGTGTTCTGCCAGTAGCCGACGCAGATCGATGGCGTTGTCCCGCACGCGGCGTTATAGGTGTCGGGATTGGCGTTGTACACGGCCGGCGTACCGGTGGTCGGCACGCTCGTGTCGAGACCGTATTCAATCTGCAGGTTCTCGACGCCCTCCACCAAGGCCACGATGCTGAAGCTGCCGGGGCCGAGCTCCGCGCGCTTGAGGGTCGGAATGCCGTCGCCGGCATTATCATTGTTGGCGACGAAGTAGATGTTGGTCCGGTACTGGTACCGATTGGCCGCCGTGACACAGTCCTTTTGATGCAGCGTGAAGCTGGCGGCATTCGTATCGAGAACGTAATAGGTGGCAGGGTTGCCGGATGCCAGTTCCGTCGCGTTATTGCAACCGGAGGTCTGAAAGTACGCGGCGTTCGCGACTGTGGGATCGCACCCGGCGCTTCCCACCGCACAGGTGCTCGCGTGGCGCACCACGAGAATGTCCGTTCCTGCACGAAGATCAACCAGGCACGCCGGCGCACCCGCGCCATTGTCGTACCCTTGAAAGGCAAGGGGTAATGCGCTGTTCAACCCGGCGACGCTGGTGTCGCAGGGATCCGGTTTGGTGGCGGGGGCGGGTAGCAGAGCGGGATTGAATTCTGCGAGATAACCGGCATTGTGCAGATCGTCGGTGATCAGCTGCAAGGCGTAGCGGCCATTCTCCGTCTGCTGGTTCGCGCGTTCGATTTCTGCGCGGGTACGGCTGTTGTTGGCAAAGATCGACACGAGGCTGGCAAGAATGACCAAGCTGATGGTAATGGCTATCATCAGTTCGATGATCGTGTAGCCGAGTTGCTGCGTTTGGGCGCGGCTGGACCCGCGGCGGATTAGTAACATGATGTGGTGCCCACTGTGACCCTGGCGGCGATCACGCGGCGATACCGCTCATCCGCCCCGTAGGATCCCGCGCCGCACGCGAGTCCCGCTGCCGGTGCCTGGGTTATATTCATGCCCTGCCACGCCACGGAAACCTGGTAGATGCCGGCGCTGCAAACACCCAAGGCGGGGTTGATCGCTTGGATTTGGGTAATGCAGCCAACCGCGCCGAGCGAGCCGCCGACACGCGCTCCGGAATTCGTCTCGCTCGCACCCTTCAGCTGATTGCTCCACTCACAGAGATCACGAGTCGGACCTGGCACAATAGTGGTGCAGTTGGCCGGCCGGGTGTCTCCGGTGCCAATGGTGCCTGCGACGACGTAATTGGCGGCCTGCGCGGGGTTCGCGCTCATTCTTTCCGTCATTTCGGCGAGCGCCAGCAGAGCTTGTGAGCGCTGATAGGATTCCATTTCAGCGAGACTCATCTTGGCCTGTAGGCCGGCAACTCCCAGAAGACCGAATGCCAGTATCAGAAGCGTGATGAGCACTTCGATGAGCGAAACACCGCGCTGACGCGCATATCGGCGGGGGGCTGGCTCAGCATGCGTTGGTTGCCTGCTGGGAAGGGCGGCCGCTGAGGTTCAGCGATATGCATTGGTAGTTTGTGGTCGACCCGGATGTGGTCGTGACCAGGAACGACGTTGCACTGGTTGCCGTAACCCGTCCGGATGGGCGGTAGGTGACTGTTGAAAGAGCCGGGAGCGGCGTAATTGTCACACCGGCCACCGCGCCGTGAGATTCCAACACGTTATTGGCCGGGTCGAGTATCTGCCAACCCCCCTGGTTCCACCCACCGGCGAGCGGCGACACCGTCACGTTGGCGTTGAGCTTGATCGCGTTCGAGCGCGCCGCGAGGAGTGTCGAAAACAGTTCCGAGGCAGCCGTCTTGGCGCGTTGGCTCGCGATCAGACCGGAAAAGGAGGGCACGGCAACCGTCGTCAGTATGGTGGCAATGGCAATGGTGACGAGCAGCTCGACCATGGTGAACCCGGCGGAGCGGCGGCGTGGGCAATGGGTGACACTCATCGCGGCGGCTACCAAGTGCCGGCGGGTGTCTTCGCGCCCGTATTGTCGATGGTCAAGGTGACGTCGCCTGCCTGCGCGGTTCCCGCGATCGGGGTCGCCACCGCGGTAAAAACGGGAGGTCCCGCCACCGGAGGCGGGGAGGGGAGGAACGTAATGGTGTAGTAGGCCGACACGTTCACCGGGGTCGTCGTGTTGAGCGTTGCCACGCTGTATGCGTAGCTGCGAGCATCGAGCAGGTATTGCTGCTCGCGCTGGGCAATATCCAGGAGTACGGCCTCCGCGGCGGAGCGCCGGCCCTTGATCATCTGATTCGAATAGGTGGGGATGGCGATCATGGCCAAAATGGCGAGGATGGCGACCGCGATCATCAATTCGATCAAGGTGAAGCCTCGGCTCGCGCCGCCTGTTTCCTTCGTTCCCACGTTCGATTCACTCATGTCAATTTTTCCGGGGCGCCGCACTCTGGTCGGCTGATGTTCGCCATGTAGTCACCTTGTCGAGAAAGGCTTGCACGAAGCTGACAATCGCTCTGCCTTCTGCCGCCAAGTCGCGAAACTGTGATGAATGCCGCACTCCGGGCGCTGGCGGCCGATCGGTCGGCGATTCGCTAAACACCGACAATCCTGCGCACGAATCAGGTCGGGGGTTGATAGTGCAATTTCGAGCGGGCGTGGGCGAGCGATCAGTTCTCAACGCATGCGGGCTGATACCCGACCGCCGTCACATAGCCGGTTTTCAGTGCTGCGTGCTGACAATTATTGGTATATAGCGACGAGCTTGGGCGGCGCGTCGACAAGTGCGCTGTGTGCAGACGGACTCCCCGGAAGCCTCGCGGCTGTCGCTCAACGCCGCGTCAGTGCCGAACCGCACGGCTCGTATCACGGATCGCCTTGAACTCCGAAGTCGGCCGCCACTCGGGCCATCGCCGTGAGTTGCCGAGGTCGCGGCCAATTCTATAAAGCAGCTCGACATCCTGCGCAGCGCCGCGCAAGTCCCAGTTCGGGCTCCAGGCATCACAGGGAGTGTGATAACAATGCGCGGTGTAGTCGGCGACCCAGGCGTCCCCTGCCATCCGGCCGCCGCTGACGAGATCTTCGCCTCCGCCAAGCGCCATCAGCAGCAGCGTCGGCACGCCGCGCTTGGCGAACGAAAAATGATCGGCGCGAAAAAAAAGCCCGCGTCCCGGCTGGGGGTCCGGCGTGACGGTGCGGCCCTGAGCGTGGGCGGCTCGCGCCAGATCGTCTTCCAGCTCGTTTTGCCCCGCTCCGATCAGCACCACGTCCCTGGCGGGTCCCGCCGTTTGCATGACGTCGATCGTCATGTTGGCCACCGTCCTTTCCAGCGCGAACAGCGGGCGGACCGCGAACGTCTCTGATCCGAAAAGGCCGGCCTCCTCGGCCGTCCATGCCGCAAAGAGGAGCGTACGTTCCGTCCGTGGCCCCCTCGCGAAGGCGCGCGCCAATTCGAGCACCCCGGCGATGCCGAGCGCGTCATCATTGGCGCCGCGCCGGAGCGTCTGACCTTGAGCATCCGGCGGACCCACCCCGTAGGCGTCCCAGTGCGCGCCAAATAGGATGACCTCGTCCTTCCGCGTCGACCCGGGAAGTTTCGCCAGTACATTGCGGCTCCGCACACGCTCGGTCGTGACCGGCATCTCGATGCTAAACCGAGCGCCGCGCAGTTCAATCGGCCGGAAGTCGGGGTCGCGCGCCTGTTGCTTCAGAGCCTCGAAGTCGAGCCCCGCCTTCATGAACAGCGTGACAGCGCTCTCGCGGGCGATCCACGCCTGCATCAATACGGGTTGCGTTTCGTGGGCGGACCGAACGATGTCGTACGATCCGACGACCGTGCTGGAGGCGACTTTCCAATCGTAGCCTGCAGCGGCCGTCTCGTGTATGACCAGCGCCGCGATCGCGCCGCGCCGGGCGGCCTCTTCGAATTTGTAAGTCCAGCGGCCGTAATACGTCATCGCAGGGCCGCCGAATTTCCTCGCCACCGGCTCGCTGGGACTCGCCTCGAAATGCGGATCGTTGACGAGGAAGACGGCCACTTTGCCGACCAGGTCGAACCCTTTGTAGTCATCCCAATCCCGTTCAGGCGCGGCCACGCCGTAGCCCACAAAGACCATCGGGGCATCGTGGATCGTCACTTGCGACAGGGGACGGATCGACCTCGGGCTGATGTCGCGCCCCGCGACTAAGGGCAAGATTGACCCGCCGACACTGACCTCGAGCCGCGTGGGCACGCCGGCGGTGTTGTGAACCAACGGCACCGGCTGGGTCCAGCCTCCGTGTTCCCCCGCGGGTTGAAGCCCGAGCGCCCGAAATCGACGGATCAGGTACTCCACTGTCTTTTGCTCGCCACGCGTGCCGGGCGCGCGCCCCTCGAATGCATCCGATGCGAGCGTCTTCACCGTCGCCGACATTCTCGCCGGGCTGATCGGAGACTCCGATGCGGCCACGCCGGACAGTGACGCCAGACAGCCGGCGAGCGACAGAGCGAGGATCCGATTCAAAGCCCTTCTCCGGTCACTGTGCTGCCTGCACTTTGATCCGTTCGCACCGATATTGGCAAGAGCCGATACAGCGATATCATCGACAGGTGCCGACGCTTTCACTGCAATTCCGGTTCATCACGGGGACGAACGGTGAGCGATGACGGCTACGGCCGCGGCGCCGCGTGGACGATCTTCGCCCTCCTGGCGATGGTCATGTATGGCAATTTCTACGTCTACGATTCGATCGGACCGGTCGCAGATCTGCTCCAACGGCAGCGCGGGTTCAACAGCACTCAAATCGGCGTGCTCAACGCCATCTACAACCTGCCCAACGTCGTGCTTATTCTGGTCGGGGGCGTTCTGGTCGACCGTTATGGTGCGGCTCGCATGACGTTGTGTACCGCGGCGGTGTGTCTCGCCGGCGCGGCGCTCACCGCGTTCAGTCCGAGCTTCGCCGGGATGGCCGCCGGCCGTCTGCTCTTCGGCATCGGCGCCGAAACCTTCATCATCGGCATGCTGGTGGCGATCGCGGAGACCTTCACGGGCGGCAATGTCGCCTTTGCGATGGGCCTGTCGATCGGCATCGGCCGTCTGGGCTCGTTCTCCGCGGACATGTCACCCACGTGGTTTGCCGCCGCTTACCGCCAAGGGTGGCAACCACCGCTCATGATCGCAACGCTCGTTGCAGCAACCTCGTTTGCCGCAGCCGTGGGCTACGTGTGGTTCGACCGCCGGATGCGGGGCAATACACAGGTCCGGGTATCGGGTACGGTCCAGCACGCTGTACTCGGTGGCCCGCTGCGCTTCGGGTCGGGCTACTGGTATCTGTTGGCTCTGTGCGTGCTCTGGTATGCGGTGATATTCGCGTTTCGCAGCACTTTCTCGATAGAGTATTTCCAGCACGCCCATGGCCTGGATCTCGCCACCGCCGGGGCGCTGAACAGCTACGTGTTCCTGGCCGCCATGTTCACCACGCCGGCCTTTGGGTGGGTGTGCGACCGGACCGGCCGGTACGCACCGATGCTGGCCTTCGGCGCGCTGCTGTTGCCCCTGTCGATCGCCGTCATGGCGCTGACCCACTGGAGCCTATGGGTGGCCAGCGCAATGATCGGCGTGAGTTTTTCATTGGTCCCTGCCGTCATGTGGCCGCTTGCCAGCAAGCTTGTTCCTCCCGCACGGTTCGGCACCGCGCTCGGCCTCATGTCGGTGGTGCAGAACCTGGGTATTGCCGGCGCCAACCTGGCGGCCGGCTCCCTGAACGATTGGGCCGCCGCAGGCGCGCACAACCCCGCCGGTTACCAGCCGATGATGCTGTTCTTCGGCGTGGTCAGCACGCTCGGCTTCGGCTCCGCGCTGCTGCTGTGGTTCACTTCCGGCCCCCGGCGTTTGGGCTGACATAACGTTTTCCAACCTGCGACAGATGCCGTGATTTTGCAGGGCGGAGTTGCCTCGAATCGAAGATCACACGAGCATCGCGTAAAGGCCATACCTTTTGAGTGCATCGAGACAGGGGTGCCGTATGCAACACAGCAGTAGCGGTCGATTGATGCGATGGGCGTACATGCCATTTTATGCGTCGCCCGGTCTCGGGTGGCGGCTCCACATGTCCAGAATTGCGGCAACGGTGCCGCCGGTTGGCGCGCCGCCCCGACGACGCGGTTAAGTGGTTGGCGAGCCTGATCCACTCACGTGGATTGAATTGGATTTACGCAAACGAGAGGGGATCCTAATGAAGTCCATGCTGTTCATTTTGGTGGCACAGTTACACTCGGGTGGGACGCAGACCGTGGCGGCGTATCCGGATCTGGAACAGTGTCGGGATGCACTCAAGAGCGCGGCCACAAACGTCGCGGCCGACTACACCTGCGCGGCGACGCCGGTGCAGGGTAGGTGGTCGCCAAAGGATTCCCGCTTCCTCGTGGCGAGGGAATGACGGCCACACGCGCTGACGCCGGTCGTGAGTCGCATCACTCCGGCAATCCGACAGCCCGAGTCTCACCTGCCTCCCTGCGTTCGCTCGCGTTTTGCAGAATGATGCGGCGCCGACGATCATCGACAAGCCCCCATTCTTTGATTTCCTCTATCGAGCGAAAGCAGCCGAGACAGACAAGCTCGTCGTCCAGGCAGCAATTGCCTATACACGGGGATCGAGCGGAGCTCTTGATATCACGCATTGTCGAATTTGAGCACACAGGTGAAGAAGAATCCGGGAAACACCTCACAAGCAGGGGGCGTCAAGCGGATGTCACATCGTTCGGTTTCACATTGCCGTTGCTTCGGAACCAGGCGAGCGCTCGCCCGATGGCGTGCTCGAGCGTTTCGGTTGCGCTGAACCCCAACTCGCTGCGTGCCTTTGCGCCGTTCAAGAACTGGCCGGCGGACATGACGGCGATCGCCGTCGCATCGACGCGGGGAACGGGTCCGTTGAGCCACCTGAAACGAGCCGTCTGCAAGGCTGACGCAAGCCTTGCCAAGGCTACGGGTATCGCACGCGGCACCGGCGCGTGCGAAATTTGCGCAATCTTGGTCACGAGTTCCGACATGGAAATGTTCTCGCCGGTCAGCAGATAGCGCTCGCCGGGCCTGCCCTGCTCGCACACGCGCACGAGCCCACGCCCGGCGTCGCCGGCATAAATGACATTCCGGTTTCCTTTCACAAACCCCGGGAGGGTCCGATTGGCGATCTCCACAATGAGACGACCGGTTGTCGGACCGTAGTCGTATTCGCCGAAAGTCATCGTTGGAATGCCGATGACCACCGGCAATCCTTCCCTGGCTTTCGCACGTGCCTGAACGTCCAGAGCGCACTTCACCCGGACGTAAGGATTCGTGGTCGGCGGCTCCCCGGGGTAGTCCAGCGTTTCGTCGCCCGGCTCACCGGCCGGATGTCGGCGCAGCGCAATGGCGCCGCCCAGGTAGACGATTTTCTGTAGCGGCCGTTCAGCGCACGCGGCGTAGAAGTTCTCCATCTGGCGCGTGGCCGTTTCGACCTCCGCCCGCCACGGACGCGGGACGGTCGGGTAGTAGCCTGCGCAGTTGACCACCGCGTCGACGTCTTGGAGCGCGCGGCGTAGGGACTCGCGATCGTCAAGGTCTGCCAGTCGCGACTCGGGCGCTGCGCTCCCCAGCCGCGACAGGGAGCTGTCGCTGCGGGCGATCGCCACGACCTCGTGTCCCGCCGCCGCCGCCGCTGCCAATGTGTGCCGGCCCAGCATTCCCGTCGCTCCGACAATGGCCACGCGCATCGTTCACCTCGAATCAAAGCATCGCGACCGCGATGCAAAATGGAAGTCGCAGGTCCCTGGAACGGCATGGGCGGGTAGGTCTGGCCGCCGGCGCGTGGTCGCAGGTAATATCATCCTATGACAGCCAGGAAAAATCCGGTGAATCGATACCCGCCTTATCTGCTCGCGCGGCAGATTGCCGCGCTCAAGAGGCTCTCGGACGATACGGGAAAACCCGTGATGCACCACATTAGAGTGGCCATAGACGAGTACCTGGGGACGCCGAAGAGGAAACGGAAAAAATCCAGCGACGTCTAGATCCCCGCGCTTGGCAGCCGGGCAGGGCGGCGATCGCGAACGATTCAGGAATGCTTAACGGGCATTAAGAATGCTTTTGGCTCGCGCCGCTTCGATCGGCGTAGCGTTCAATCGTGCTTGGATTGAACTCGAGCTCTTGGCTCCAGACCAAGCGAAACGAACGAGGTCGCCCATGTCCGCGAATTCACATCATCTTGCCGCCGTGCGGGGCTCCGTGTACTACGCAGCCGCGGGCAATCGGCCCCTGTTTGCCTATGCCTACGCGCCCCACGGGGCAGAGGAAACCAATATCGAATTTGTGGAGCACGTCGTCGAGATACGCGACGTGCGCCGATTATCCCAACCGCTTCGGCTCGAGGTGCAAGGCGCGAGCCTGTTGCGTCATCGGAGTGCCGTGCATAGCTTTTATGATGAGGACGAACTGCGCCGCGTAGGCTACCCGGAAACCGCCGATCTCGTTCGGTCCGTAACCGGCGCGGCGGATGTCGTTGTCTTCGACCACAACATCCGAGGCAGCCAGGGCCCATTGAAGGCGTTGGCCGCGGGTGATGTCAAAGGCCCGGTCTTCCATATTCACACGGACTTCAGCGCCAAGTCGGCGCCGGCCAGGGCCGGTGCCGCCCTCGGCAGGGATCCAATCCCCGGTCAACGCATGGCGGCCATTAACGTTTGGCGGCCGATCACTGAGCCGTTGCGCGACTGTCCGCTGGCGATCTGCGATGCGTCTTCAGTTGACGAGCGAGACCTCCTTGCGGCGGACCTGCTTTACCCGGATCGCACCGGACAGATCTACTACGTGAGGTTCAATCCCGCGCATCGCTGGTACTACGCTTCGGATATGCGAACGGACGAGGCGTGGCTATTCAAGAACTACGATACCGCAACGAACGGAAGGGCACGATTTACTCCGCACACCGCCTTTGTGGATACGACTCATCACCCGGTGATCGCGCCGAGACAGAGCGTCGAGTTTCGGACGTTCGCGTTCTTCAACGACTGAACGCCAAGTCGCAAGCCCCTTGACGCGCCGTGCTCGACGAGCACAGGCTTGGCCTTCGATTGCTGGCGAAAGGCACCTGCAATGACCGCACCAACCGTACTGGCGGCAACCTGGCGCAACGGATTGTTCGTCGGCAGCGGCGGGGCTTTTCATCAGGAACTCGCCGATCAGCCTATTAGAGCTCTTGCGCCGGACGGAAATGGCGGTGCTCTTGCCGTCGTCGTCGGCCGCTCGCTTCGCCGGCGCACCGCCGAGGGCGCGTGGAGCACAATAGCCACAGCGGAATCCGAGCTCTCATGCTGTGTGGCCGTTGGCGCTGCAATCTACGTGGGGACAGACGATGCGCGCGTTCTGCGCTTGCGTCCCAAAGCCATGCTCGAGCCGCTCGGCGGGTTCGATCGCGTCGCGGGACGAGATCAATGGTATGCGGGAACGGCGCTCATCGATGGGCGGCTCGTCGGGCCGCCCTTGGGGGTCCGATCGATAACCGCAACGTGCGACGGTGCCGTACTGCTCGCCAATGTGCATGTCGGCGGCATTGCGCGATCCACTGATCAAGGCGCGACGTGGCGTCCCACCATCGAGATCGATGCGGACGTGCATCAGGTTTGCGCCCATCCGGCCCGTTCCGACATCGTCATTGCCGCCGCCGCGGCCGGCCTCTGTGTGAGCCGGGATGGCGGGGCATCGTGGACCATCGAACAGGACGGGCTGCACGCCCCGCATTGCTCCGCCGTTGCATTCGCGGGCGACGACATTCTCGTCAGCGCGTCCGAGGATCCTTTCTCGGCGCACGGCGCGATCTATCGACGGCCCTTGGACGGACCCGGGCCGCTGCGGCTGATCGGCGGCGGGTTGCCGGATTGGACTGAAGGCAGAGCCGATACGGGTTGCATCGCGGCGCTGGCTTCCACGGTTGCCGCGGTCGACGGCGCAGGGAACCTGTACGTTTCCGCGGACTCGGGGCGCACGTGGTCATGCGCAAGCGACCGCATTCCAACCGCGAGCAGCTTGCTGCTCTGTTGAGATCCCCCAGCCTGTCGCTCAATGCCGCATAACAGTAACGACAATCGGAGCATTGCATGAATTCAACGGTCAAATTGTGCGTAATACTGTTGGCAGCGTGCGCCGCCGGCGCCGTGCAGGCGGCGACTGAATACCGCTACACCATGCTGTTCTCCGGGCACGTCGGAGGCGAACATGTCACCCGCATCGCCGATGACGGCAGCATCACGACCGATTTCAGTTATCGTGAAAACGGCCGCGGCCCCGACCTCAAGGAAAAGCTCGCGCTGGCGCCTGACGGCACACTGCAGCGCTTTGCGATCAGCGGCAAGTCGACCTTTGGTTCGCTGGTCGATGAACGCTTCGAGCGCAAGGGCGATCGCGGCGAATGGTCGGGCAAGGTCGATCATGGCACGCTGAAGATCGGTGGCAAGGCGCTGTATGTGCCGATCGATTCGACCATCGAAGTCACGGGCATCATGCTCCGCGCCTTGATCCATGAACCGACCGCCAAACTGCCGGGAATTCCGGGCGGTGAGTTGTCCATCGTCAAACTGATCGATACCAGCGTGACGAACGGCAAGGATACGCAGGCAGTGGCGCTGTACGCCATGCGCGGCGCGGATCTGGAACCGGACTACGTGTGGATGACGGCCGACGGACAAAGAGCGTTCGCGACGATTTTTCCGGGCTTCGCACAATTGATTTGGAAAGGCTGGGAAGGCCAGGCGGCGGGACTCGAGCAGCAACAGCTGGAGGCTCAGGCCGCCTACCAGCGCGACATTGCCAAGCGTGACCGGCACGAGTTGGCGCAACCGCTGCTGATCAAGAATGCTCGGGTCTTCGATGCCGAGCATGCGGTGCTGGGCCCCGAGCAAGATGTGTATGTGAACCATGGTCGCATCGGGACGGTTTATCCCGCCGGTTCGCCCAGCCAGACGCCGGGCACGGTCATCGATGCCAAGGGGCGCGCGCTGCTGCCGGGATTCATCGACATGCACGCGCATGTCTCGCCCGGCGATTACCTGCTGAATCTGGCATCCGGCGTGACGACCGTGCGCGACATGGGCAACGACAACGCAACCCTGGCGGAAGCGATCGGGCGTCTCGACCGGCATGAGTCCATCGGGCCGCATGTCGTGCCTGCGGGCTTCATCGAGGGCAAGAGTCCGTTCAACGCGAGCGGCGGCATCCTGGTCGAGAGCCTCGAGGGGGCGAAACGCGCGGTCGATTTCTATGCGCAGCGCGGCTATCCGCAGATCAAGATTTACAATTCCTTCAAGCCGGAATGGGTCAAGGAGACCGCGGCGTATGCGCATCAGCGCGGGCTGCGCGTGAGCGGCCATATCCCGGCGTTCATGAAAGCCGAGGACGCGGTCAAGGACGGCTATGACGAGATTCAGCACATCAATCAGGTGTTGCTGAACTTCTATGTCAAACCCGACACCGATACGCGTTCGCTGCAGCGCTTCACGCTGATCGCGGAAAACGCCAATTCGCTCGACCTCGATGCGCAGCCGTTCCAGGATCTGGTCAGGCTCTTCGTCGCGCACAAGACCGTGCTCGATCCAACCCTCACGGCGTTCGAGGCGCAATTTACACAAATGCCGGGCGAGCTCAATCCATCGCTCGCCGCGGCGGTGGATCATCTGCCGATCAATTTGCGCCGCAGCCTCTACAAGAGCGAAAGCGAAATCACCAAGGAGATGGCGCCGCACTGGCGCGCATCCTACGCCAAGATGCTCGCCGCGGTGGCGCGGTTCCACCGTGCCGGGATCCAAATCGTCTCGGGCACCGACGATGTCGCGGGATTCGCGTTTCAGCGGGAACTGGAGTTGTACGTCAAGGCAGGGATACCGGCCAACGAAGTGCTGCGCATCGCAACCTGGAACGGCGCGACCTACGCGCGCGTGCTCGCCGATCGGGGATCCATCGAGCGCGGCAAGCGCGCCGATCTGATACTCATTGACGGCGATCCGACTCAGAACATATCAGCCGTCCGCAACGTCGCGCTGGTTCTGCAGGATGGGGATGCCTATTACCCCGCGGAACTGTATGGCGAACTGGGCGTGAAGCCCTTCGCACCGGCCTTGAAGCCGCTCTGAGGGATACACGGATATTGTTGCGCTGCGATTTGACTAAAGCAAGGTGTGAATTGGCGCACAGGCCGCCAATCTTGGCCTCAAACACGGCCTTTTTATGCGGATCGGTCTTCAGTCTCATGGTCGTTAAGCAGGTAGGCTGCGGGGTCAAATGGACCCCAATCTGCACCCATGACACGACAGCGGCGCAATCCAATAGAAGACTCGCTGGAGCCGAATGACCTGTTTCGCTCCATAAAATCCAAACTCGCGCAGCGCGAAAACGGCGCGGCCGCAGACGGCATTACCGTTGATGTGTTCCCGGCTGGCCCCGAACCGCTCCCTGAACTTCACCCGCCTGAGCCGCGCGGCTCGGCGGGCACGGCCTTGGGCGTGGGCGAAATCCTGTGCGACCGCTATGTGATTGAAAGCCAGCTGGCCAACGGCGGAATGGGCACCGTTTACAAGGCGCTGGATCGATCCCGCAGCGAACACACCGCGGCGGATGCCTATGTAGCCATAAAAGTATTGCATGAGACGACGCGGTCGCGGTCGGACGTGCTCGCGAAGCTGCGGCGTGAATTCTATTGCGCCCAAGCGCTGTCGCACCGGAGCATCATCAAAGTCTACGAATTGGATTTGCATCAGATTCCTTTTTTCAGCATGGAGTTGGTCGACGGAGAAAACCTCCCCGGCTTGATGCAAAGATTCCATCCGATGCCGTTGCCGCGCTCCTATGTGTGGGCGGTCATCCGTGAAGTCGGTGAAGGACTCACGCATGCCCACGAGCGGCGCGTGATTCACGGCGACATCAAGCCTCAAAACGTCATGGTCACGCATTCCGGAGAGGTGCGCATTCTGGATTTCGGCACGTCGGGCGGATCCGCCTCGGCAATGACGCCGGCGTACGCTTCTTGCGATTTATTGGAAGGGCGTGAGGCCGATCCGCGCGATGATCTCTTCGCGCTCGCCTGCATGTCCTATGAATTGCTGGCGGGCGAACATCCATTTCAGCATCGGCGTACGACCGAGGCGCGCTCGCAAAACATCGCGCCGCCCCGGCCGCCGGGGCTGACGGGACGGCAATGGAAGGCGCTCATGCAGGGTCTGGCGTGGGAGCGCGCCGATCGTCCGCCGTCGGTGCGCAACTGGCTGGCGGATCTCGAGCTTGGGCGCGCGCCTTTGGGCCCGATACCCCAACCCGAGAAGCCGAAGACTTCAATTCTCGCGAAAGGCGGCCTCACTTCCGCGCTCATGGCGCTGCTTGCCGCCCTGGTCGTCGGAGGAATCACCTGGGCCGTGCTCAGCCGCCCCAAAGCGCCGGCCATCGCCGCCGATGCCGTCGCATCCGATGGAGAGAGCGCCCCGGCAGTGATTCCCGCGCCGGCGGATGCCGATATCGACGACGCGCCGGCGCCGGCCGATGTGTCCGCGCCAAAGCCCGGCCCGAAGGCCCGGAACCTCGCGGCCCGACCGATCGACAGAACCGAGAAGATCGGCATGAACGCGAGTTCCTACTCGTTCGGACCCGGCGAGAGATTCGCCGAGATCCGCGTGCACCGCTCGACCGGATCGAAGGGCGCGACCAGTTTCGATTGGTGGACCGAGCCGGCCTCCGCGCTCGCGGGCGCGGATTTCGCGCCGCAAACGCCGGCGACGGTTTTCTTCCCGTCGGGGGTGCGCACAGTGAGCCTGTTCGTCAAGCTGCTGCCCAATGCATCGCGAAAACGAACCGCGCTTTTCTACGTCGTTCTCGGCAATACGAGCACTGGCAGTGCCTTGAGCGGCGCAGCGAAGGCATCCGTCTCGCTGCGTCCATGAAGCCGAAGCCGCCGCGTTACCGGGCGGCGCGCGATCTTTAGTTCAGGCGAGCCACGCGTCCGACCGCAAGCGCCCCGCCTATTTGTTGGCGGCCGCCGCCGGGGCCGCTTCGGCATTCGGTGCCGGCAAATCGGCTTCGAGGCCCACGGTGGCGATGACCCCATCGGCCTTTCGCAGCACTTCGCGCGCATAGTCCCAATGGATGGCCACCGTGGTCTCGCCGACCGCGGCTTTCAACAAGTCCGAAAATTGCTCGATGTCGGGTTCAAAGCTCTGCCCTTGCGCATCGACGGGCGGATGCGCCTCGAGCAACAGTTCGCCGTCGACCCATGCGACTTTTACCGGCACGTTGATGAGACGCACCGGTGTGCCGACCGGAATCAGCGGGAACAGCGCAGCCACATCATCGGGGTACATGCGAATGCAGCCGTGCGTGACGGCCAGTCCCACGGCAATCGGATTGTTGGTGCCGTGAATGAGATAGGTCCCGTTTCCGGCGGCGAGACGCATCGCATAGGCCCCAAGCGGATTGTCAGGCCCCGGACCGACTTTGACCGGCAGGGGATCGCCCGCTTCGGCATGTTCCTTGCGCACGGACTCAGGCGGATACCACGTCGGATTCTTCTGCTTCTGAGTGACATGCGTGACGCCGAGCGGCGTACGCCAATCCATCTTGCCGATGCTGACCGGATAGGTGATGACCTCGATCGGGCCGCCGCGTTTGGGTTTGGGGTAATAATAAAGCCGGTGCTCCGGCAGATTGACCACGATGCCTTCGTGCGGACCGGGAGGAAGAATGTGCCGCCCCGGAACCACCAGCATTTTACCCGCCCCGGGCAGCCAGGGATCGACGCGCGGGTTGACGCGGATCAGTTCCTCTGAGCCTAAGCTGTACGCTCGTGCCAGATCGTAGAGCGTGTCTTCATAAACCGTTTCGATGTTCTGATCTTCTCCGATCACGGCGTCATCGGGTTTCGCCAGCGTGTAGGTGGTCGCGTTGGCGAAAGGCACCGCGCCGGCCAAAAGCAGGCCTATCAGGCATTTGTGCGCCGCCCTATGGCTGCGTCCGGCGCGGTCGGTATCGAGATTCAAGGTTTCCACGCGATAAGCCTAGCACGTGCCCCGGGGGTTTGACTCACGGTATCCTGGCATCGGATGAGATGCGTATCCGGTGTATGGGAGCGATTGATGCTTAAATCAAGGTTGGTGATTGCAAGGCTGGTGATTGCAAGGCTCGTGATTGGGTTGATTCTGGGCGCCCTGATATTGTCGGCGCCGCCGCTGCATGCGCAGAGCAATCCGGATTGGACCACGCCTGTTGCTCCTTTCCATATCGCCGGCAATCTCTACTACGTCGGCAGCAAGGATTTGGCTTCATACCTGATCGTCACGCCCGAGGGTGACATTTTGATCAACTCGAGCTTGGAAAATTCGGTTCCCCTCATTCGCGCCAGCGTCGAGCAGTTGGGCTTCAAATTCAATGCCATCAAGGTCCTATTGATCAGTCATGCGCATTTCGATCATGACGCCGGCAGCGCCGAGGTTCTGCGCCAGACAGGCGCCAAATACATGGTCATGGACGGGGACGTAGCGGTGGTTGAAAGCGGCGGCGCGAAAGATTTCGCTTATGGCAAAGATACCTATCCTGCGGCGAAGGTAGATCGAATCCTGCACGACGGCGATGTCGTGAAGCTCGGCGGCACTGCGCTCATCGCCCATAAGACCGCCGGCCACACGCGCGGCTGCACGACGTGGACGATGCGAGTGAAGGAGGCGGGGCATCCGCTCAATGTGGTCATCGTCGGCAGTTGGAATGTGAACCCCGGCTGGCGCCTCATCGACCGCCCGGAACAGCCGGCCTCGTATCCCGGAATCGAGGCTGACTATCGGCGCACCTTCGCCACGTTGAAGGGACTTCAATGCGATGTCTTTCTGGGCGCGCACGGCGCCTATTTCGGCATGTTGGCGAAATTGGACCGCATCAAGGCCGGCGCCAGGGAAAATGTGTGGGTCGATCCCGCGGGTTATCAGGCCGCGGTGGCCGAGCGCGAACAGGCCTTTGAGACCGAGCTTAAGCGCCAGCGGCAGTGACCGGTTGTCCTGAGTGATCTATTTGTCTTTGACCGGGCCCTTCCTTCTCGCCACGGCCTGGCGCAGGACAAACTCGATCTGCGCATTCACGCTGCGCAAATCGTCCGCCGCCCACTTCTCGATGTCCTTCCACAGATCGGGCGGAATCCTGAGCAGAAAGGGTTTGCGCTGCTCCGAGGACACGTCAGGTGTAGAGCGTGCCGGTATTGATGACGGGCGATGCGTCTGAATTTCCGCAGAGCACGACCAGAAGATTGCTGACCATCGCGGCCTTGCGCTCATCGTCGAGCTTCACGACATTCTTTTGGTCCAATTCGTCGAGCGCCATGTGAACCATGCTGACCGCATTTTGCACGATGATCTTGCGCGCCGCGATGATCGCTTCCGCTTGCTGCCGCCGCAGCATGACCGGCGCGATTTCCGGCGCATAGGCAAGATGCGTGAGGCGGGCTTCCTCGACGATGACGCCGGCCTTCAGCAATCGCACCTGCAATTCCTCTTTCAGCGCCAGCGCCACCTCGTCGGCGCCGCCCCGCAAGGTGAGTTCGTGCTCTTCCCCCTGATCGTAGGCGTAACGGCTCGCGATGCTGCGAAGCGCCGACTCGCTCTGTATCTCGACGTAGCTCGTGTAGTCCTCCACGTCGAACACGGCTTGCGCGGTATTCTCCACCCGCCACACCACCACGGCGGCAATCTCCACCGGATTGCCGCGCTTGTCATTCACTTTTATGGCGTCGCTGCTGAAGTTGTGAGCCCGCAGCGATAATTTGGTGGAAAGCCAGGGCACGCCCAGTCCAGCGCCGGCGCGGCGGCGGCCGGGACGATTTCGCTGATCGCCCTCGCTCGATCCGGAATCCTTGTGCGAATTTATTCCGCGGCTGCGGGAGTAGAAGGGGTTGGCCCAGTGAAATCCGCTGCTGCGCACGGTGCCTTTGTAGGCGCCGAACAAAATGAGCACCCGCGCCTGATTCGGCTGCAGCGTGAAATACCCACCGAGCATGATGACTCCAATCAGCATGCTAAAGACGCCGATCACTCGCATCGGACCGCCATCGGCCGCGGTTGAAGCCATCAGATAAATCCCGCCGAGGAGCAACGCGAAGTTGACAAGCAACATTCCCCATCCATTCAGGGTGCTGGCGATGCGTTCCGATGCGGCGGACTGGGTGGTTCTGGCAGGCATGTTTCGCTCCGACAGTTGATATTGAAGTGATATCATAATGAAATCTATGGCGCCGTCAAATCGGCGCTGCGCATAAGTTAAATTCCCGCGGCAGCGGATCCGCGGCAAAACGTGTAATGTCGACGGCAATCAATGGTTTAAAACAGCGGGAGAGCAATGGTGTCGGTGTGGAACATGCTGCCTCTGGCGGCGGGTTTGTTGATTTCAGCGGCGGTGGCGCCAGCGCAGGTCCCCTCGGCGCTCAATCCCTATGTGAGCGAAGATGCGCCCGTTCTCGTGCTCATGCACGTGCGGGTGATCGACGGCACGGGCGCGGCAGCGGCGGAGGATCAGCGCATCGACATCGAGGGCGGCAAGATCGCGCGGGTGCAAAGCGCCAAGCTTCGAAACGCCTTTCCGCCCAATGCGAAGATCCTGGATCTGAGCGGCAAGACCGTCATTCCCGGCCTCGTCGGCATGCACGAGCATCTTTTTTATACCGCGCCGGAACGCGGCAAGGACGGCCTGCCGTTCTGGATCGAGATGATCGACAGCGGACCGCGACTGTATCTGGCCGGCGGCGTTACCACGGCGCGAACCGCCGGCAGCATGGAGCCCTACACGGATCTGTCCTTGAAAAAAATCATCGATCAGGGCGAGAAACCCGGTCCCAAGCTGCGCATCACGGGTCCCTACATCGGCGATTTGCTGGGCGTGGCGCCGCAGCTGCATACGTTGAGCGACCCTGAGGATGCCGGTCGCACGGTGGACTATTGGGCGGCGGAGGGCGTCACCTCGTTCAAGGCCTACATGGGCATCAAGCCCGAGGAACTGAAGGCCGCCGTTGAGCACGCGCACGCCAAGGGATTGAAGATCACCGGACACCTGTGTGCGGTGGGCTTCAGGGAAGCGGCCGCCATCGGCATCGACAATCTCGAACACGGCATCTTCGTGGACACAGAATTTCTCCCCGGCAAGAAGCCCGGGATCTGCCCCGCGAAAGAGGCGCAAGAAGACTTCGCGAAGAATGTCGATATCGAGTCGGCGCCCGTCCAGGAGATGATCCGCGATCTCGTCGCGCATCACGTCGCGGTGACTTCCACCCTGGCGGTGTTCGAAATCACCGTGCCGAACCGGCCGGCGATGCGCAAGATGCTGCGCGCCAAGGAGGCGCTCAGCCCGCAGGGCTGGTCCACCTATTTGCGCGTTCGCGCCGGCATCGCGGAGGAGAATAATCCCTTGAGTGCGGCTGCCTTGAAGAAGGAGATGCAATTCGAGCGCGACTTCGTGAAGGCCGGCGGACTGCTGATGGCCGGCTGCGATCCCACCTCATTCGGCGGTGTCTTGCCGGGATACGGTGACCAGCGGGGCGTGGAACTCCTGGTCGAGGCGGGTTTTACGCCGCTCGAGGCCATTCACATTGCCACCCAGAACGGCGCGGTCTACCTGGGCGAGAGCGGGCAGATCGGCTCGATCGCCGCCGGCAAGGCGGCCGACATCGTGGTCATCGCGGGCAATCCCGCGCAAAACATCGAGGACATCGAGAATGTGCAACTCGTGTTCAAAGACGGCGTCGGCTTCGATCCGGCGAAATTGACTCAGTCCGTGCAAGGGCTCGTGGGTCAACGATAGCTTGGTGGCGAGCATGCGGACTGGGCCAAAACCTGTTGCGCTGCTGGCCGCCGATGAGCCGCCGGCCTATCAGGAACACCGGATCCAGGGGCAATCCGACTTCATCATCGTCGTGGACCACGCCGGCGCGCGCATTCCGCGGCGCTTGGCGAACCTGGGGTTGCCTGATCCTGAGCTCGAGCGGCACATCGCCTGGGACATCGGCGCTTTGGGCGTGGCACGACGCGTGGCGGAAAGCATCGATGCACCGCTGGTGGCGCAAAACTATTCCCGCCTGGTGATCGATTGCAACCGGGACCCGAAGGTTCTGAGCTCGATCCCGCGCATCAGCGAATTGCGCGAGATTCCCGGCAACCTCGACTTGAGTGCGGCGGACATCGCCGCGCGCCGCGCGGAGATCTTCGATCCCTATCATCGGCGCATTCGCGACTTGATTGACGCCAGACTGGCTGCCGGCCGTCGCGTGATATTGGTCGCACAGCACACCATGACGAATGTCTACAAGGGCGAGCGACGCGAAATGCATGCCGCGGTGCTGTACAACCGCCATCGACGCTTCGCGGGTCTGGTGTTCGACATGCTGCGGCGCGAGCCGCATTTGATCGTCGCGGACAACGAACCGTATTTCCTCAGCGACGAGACCGATTACACCATCCCTCACCACGCCGAGTCGCGCTCGTTGCCGCATGTGGAGATTGAGATTCGCCAGGACCTCGTCACCGACGAGGCGGGTCAAACTGAATGGGCGGAGCGCATCGCCCGCGCCCTTGAAGATGCGCGGCGGCGCCTCAATACCGGTGAGCAGAGTCTCAAATCGTGAAAGCCTCCAAGCATGAATGAAGCGCCGGCGCTGTTCGTTTCGCATGGCGCGCCGACCTTCGCACTCGAACCGGGTGTGCTCGGGCCGAAGCTCACCGCGCTGCACATGGAACAGTGGGGTCTGAAGGCTGCCGTCGTGGCCTCCGCGCATTGGCAAACCCGCGGTGTGCAATTGATGTGCGGCAAAGCGCCTGAGACCGTGCACGACTTCGGCGGTTTTCCGCCGGCACTCTACCAGCTGCAATACCCCGCCCCCGGCGAACCGGCCCTGGCCGGAAGCGCAGCGGAGTTGTTGCGGGCTGCCGGTTTCAACGTGTCCTTCGATCAGAATCGCGGCTTCGATCACGGCGTATGGGTGCCGATGCGCTATCTCTTGCCCGCGGCACGGACGCCGGTGTTTCAGGTGTCGCTTCCGCTTGATCTCGATGCGCAAGGCGCGATCCGTCTCGGGCAGGCGCTTGCGCCGCTGCGCCGGCAAGGCGTGCTTGTCATGGGTTCCGGCAGTCTGACGCACAATTTGCGTGAGATTTTCGACACGTCCGCCGCTTCAGCAACCTACGCGGTCGAATTCACCGAGTGGGTGCGCCGGCGCGTGCAGGAACGAGACCTGGCGGGACTGATGGATTATCGGCGCCGCGCTCCGCACGCCCTGCGCGCGCACCCCACCGAAGAACATTTCCTGCCCTTGCTGATTGCGCTGGGTGCCAGCGACGCTCTCGACGAAGTCGCGGTCATGGAGGGCGGCATGACCCATGGCGTACTGTCCATGGAGTCGTACCTATTTCGCGGGAAAACAGCCAGCCGGGGCCCGGCTCACCGGCCCTGCCCACTGTCTGACACCAATCGGCGGCGATGACCCGATGCCGGCGCGTGCGGCCATTCGCGACGATGAATGCACATTAAAGATGCATAGAGACGCCCGATGCCGGATTCGCGCCGCAACAAACTGGCCTTGCTGGCTGTTACCGCTCTCGTCGACGCGATGATGATGGGATTGGCGCAGGCGTCGCCGCCGGCAAGACTGGCGGTGATCGACAAACCCACGCTCGATCTGTCCGGGAAAAAGCGCGTCGGCAAAGCCTCGTTCTACGCACAGATGTTCGCCGGCAGAAAGATGGCCGACGGCAAGCCGATGGATCCGCAACATAACAATGCCGCGAGTCGAACGCTGCCGCTCGGCACCACTGCCAAGGTGACCAACCTCGAGACGGGAAAAAGCGCATTCGTCACCATTCAAGATCGCGGCCCCTATGTCGAAGGACGGATCGTCGATCTGTCGCCGTCGACTGCGCAGAAAATCGGCATCACTCCGCGTCAGGGCGTGGCCAAAGTGGAAGTCGCCCCGCTCACCGTGCCGCTGCCTGACGGCGGCGTGAAACTCGGTGCTGCCGCAGAGCCTAGGCCGGTGCCGCAGGCCACGTCGACGCGCGGGGCCCTGTTGGCCCGCAGTGATCGCTCGTATCGCCGCTTTCAACCCATCGCTTGGTAAAGCATTCCGCGGCTAAGATGCCGGTGCGGCCTAAGGGATGCCGGTGTGGCCTAAGGAATACCGGTGTGGCCTAAGGGGATGCCGGTGTTTCTCCCCGCAATACCTGCAGATACCGGCTTCGCTCGATATTCCCGCCGCTTAAGACGACTGCAACGCGTTTGCCGGCCATTTTTTGCCGGTCCTTCCATAACGCAGCCAACGGGGCGGCGCCGGCGCCTTCCACAACCTGGTGAGTGTCGTCGAAATAAATTCTCATCGCTTCGGCCATTTCATCTTCGCTGACTTGAGTGAAACGCGAAACGCCGCGGCAGATCGTCGCGATGGCCTGCGCATTGGGTTCCCGGGTCGCGAGACCGTCGGCGAAGGTGTTGGCGGACGGGTAGGCGACGGCTTTGCCGGCGGCAAAGGACTGCGCGGAAGCAGGCGCTCTGTCCGGGCCGACGCCCACGATCTCCGTCGTCAAGCCCAGTAGATCGCGAGCCGCAATCAGTCCGCAAATGCCCGAGCCCATGCCGACGCCCACGTACACGGCATCCAATTTGCCCGCGCCGCGAAACAACTCGAGCGCGTAGCTGGCGACGCCGGCGACCAGGTCTCGATGGAATGAGGGCACGAAATGCAAGCCCTCGATGGCGGCAACCCGAAACGCCTCGTGCTTGGCGTCGTCGAAGTCCTTGCCGAACTCGATCAGGTTCGCGCCGAAGGTGGCGATCGCCGAATTCTGATCCGGGGAGTTGCCCTTGGGAACATAGATCGTCGCGGGCACGCCTGCGCGGGCGGCCGCGAACGCAATGGATTGTCCATGATTGCCTCGCGTCGCGGAGATGACCCCGGGAACCCCAGGCTGCGATTGGCACAGTCGATCCAGATAGACGATGCCCCCACGCACCTTGAACGCGCCGGTCGGCGTGTGATTTTCGTGCTTCACCCAGACGTCGCAGCCCAGGCGGCGCCTGAGCTTCGGCCACGCGTACTGAGGAGTCGGCGGCATCACGCGATAGACGAGCGCCGCGGCGCTCTCCAATTCCTGCAATTCGAAAGAAATGGTCGGATCGAGCATGGGGCCTCTCAAGCTCGCGGCAATAGCCGCGCTCTTCTTGCATGGGTGGACAGGCAGCTGATGATTGACTGCAATATGACTTCGCTCACGATTTGCGCGTCCCAAGGTTCAAAGGAGATTGCTAGACTACATCGGCGGACATTCCGGGGCCCGTCATTTGTAGGACACTTTGGAGGAGCATTGAACCGCTATCGTCTACCCTTGAATTTGAGTGCTGTCGCCCTGGGGCTGATCATCGGCAGCTCACCCACGGTCGGTGCATCCTCAGCCACCGATCTCGAACCGCAAACACCGGCCGCATTTCTGCCCGGCGGCATGCTGGGCATCCAACTGGGTGGATCGTGGCGGCAAAGCAAACACAATCCCTCCCTGCATAAGCTGAACTGCCAAGTGGTCAAGGATGCGAGCGATTTCGACAAGGTATGCTTTTTCAGGACGTCAACCGCGAGCCGCGTGGGCGGAGCACTGATCCACGACGGTTTCATTGTGGGCAAAGGCGATCAGGTGGTTCTGGTCGGCACGGGCATCAGCATCAAGAACGCCGACGACCCGTTGGCCGAATCGGTGGTGCGCGCATTTCAGTCGCAGATCAACTCGGCCTTTCAGCACACGGGCGACAACGTGCTGTTCCTGACGCTGCCCGCGAGACCCCTGTCCGCCGAAGAGCTGGACGGTTACTCGAAGAAAGCACCGGTCCTCTTGCTGCAGCTTGAAGCCAAGGCCAATGAACTCGCCGTGCTGTATGGCTATCTGGCGCCCGTCAATGCATTCGGAGCGCTGACTTCCGATTGACTTCACCGGCCGGCTGCCGCCTGTCCATTAGATGGGTCTAGAGCGCGCTCACCGCGGCGCGCATCACCATGAACCACAATGCCAGGGCGGAAATACAATAGAGCCAAAACCGCAAAATGACGATGTTGACCGTGCAGTGCACGGCGCTGTGCAGCACGCGGAAGGCAGCGAATATCCATGCGGCGATCAGGTAGGTTTCGTCCACCTTGTTGGTGACAAAAAGGTACAGCACCAGGCCATAGAAGAGCGTGGGCAGTTCGAAGAGATTTTTGAGGTTGTCGGAAGGATTGGAGACCGGGGGCGGCGAAATGCGCGCCAGCTCCGCCGGCGTCAAGCGATTCGGATTCATCCCGCTCTTTTGAATGAGGGGAATTCGCTTGGAATACATGTAGAACCAGACGATGAGCGTCAAGAGCATCGTGGCGAGAAAAGGAGCGAAGATCGCGGACTGATTCATAGCGGCTGAACTCCGATCCAGCGGGCGTGCAGCCAGTGTTCGAAGACCACGTAAAACACCAGACCCGCCACGATGGCGATGCCGTCATTCAACCTTGAAGGCGGCGCGGCGGGGTTCGGCCGCTGCGTACGCCAACGGTAGGAGATGCGATCTACCACCGCCCACGCGAGGAATCCGCCGAAGAGCACGACGTTGGCGAGCCTGCCGGTCGCGATGAGATGCGCCAATCCCCAAAGCATGACGCTGAGGAGCATCGGATGGCGGAGCGCGGCTTTGATGCGGCCCGGGAAATACGCGGCAAGAAACAGCGGAAACACCGGAAGCATGAGAACGGCAGTGACATACCGGGTCCAGGGCGGCGGCGTGTACAGCATCACGGGATTGTGGCGTGCCATGCCGTAGCCCCAGATGATGACAACGAAGCCCGCGATCGAGACCAATGAATAAAGGCCCATCCAGGCTTTGCCGAGGCGGCCGGCGATTCGGTCGCGCCAGGCCGGTGCGACGATCGAGATGGAATGAATTCCGAGGAAGAGAACCAGACCGAGCACGAGGTAGACCATGGGTTCGACTCCTTGCCGATACGCCTCGCTCAAATATCGTAGGCGTGCCGGCAAGTCAACCCTGAGCCGCGCTGCGCGCCGGATGCACCAAGCGGTACGCGGCAAATTGGGACCATCCGCCGCCCGGCTTCTGTGACTCGATCAGCAGCGACCAAGCATCTGTGTTGGGGTCATAGACGAAGGTGTCTTTGAACGCCGCCTCAGCGTACGGAAACTCGATGACCAGCGTCTCTCCTTTGCGTTTTCCGCTCGCCACGACGCGCGCGCCGGCGGCGCCAAAGCGATCAAGCCAGTGACCGATGTAGTCATCCGCATGCGGGTCATAACCTAAAAACAAATCCGCTTCGTACGTCGGAACATCGGCGGCATCGATCATGTGCAGACGCAGAAATCCGCCATGCAGCACGCGTTGGCCTCGGGCGTGGTACCTCACGGGCTTTCCAAGCAGCGTCCCGGTCATGTCCCAGTCCCCCCGAAGCGCGTCAAGATAGGCGTTGTCCGCGGATCGCGCATCCGCCGCGTGCACCGGGCGCTGTGTGCCCAGCGCCAGGGTCATGAGTGCAAAAAAAATCGCGCGGACCGGGTTGGACGATCGAATGACAGTCATCATGGCGCCCCCTGTTATCGTCTAATAGTACAATTCGTTTTGTACCGTCCGGGCTCCCTCATAACTAAAATCTAGGAGAACTCCGCCGTGCGATCAACTGATATCTTTCGCCGCTCGCTCACCATCGGTCTTGCGATGCTGCCCGCAGGGCTTGCCGCCCCCGCTGAATCTGGCGCCGTGGCTGAATCTGGCGCCGCGGCTGAATCGGCTGCGTCGGCGAAGGCAACCGCCGCTGCCGCGGACGGCCTCTCGCGCACTTCGGAGGCGATCCGGCAGGAAGTCACGTTCGATGCCGGTCCGCAGCGGGTCTATGACGCGCTGACCACCGCCAAGGACTTCGACATGATCACCCGCCTGAGCGATGGCGCGGCCCTGCTCGCCGCCGCCGGCGCCAAACCGACGGCGATCAGTAGCGAGGTGGGGGGGTCATTCACGCTGTTCGGCGGCTACATCACGGGCCGGCACATTGAAATGCTGCCGAACGAACGGTTGGTTCAAGCTTGGCGGGCTGGAAGTTGGAAGGCGGGAGAATTCTCGATTGCCGCCTTTAATCTGACGGCAGAGGGCGGCAAGACCAAGCTCAAATTCGAACATCGGGGTTTTCCCAATGGCAATGGCACTTCGCTCGCACCGGGTTGGTATTCGCATTATTGGGAGCCGCTCGCAAAGTTTCTTGCGAAAGGCTAGGCGCTAAAAGCGGCCCGCATCCACGTCCAGAATAAATTGCGTCAGCCCGGCCATGTAGACCTGTTGGTCGTCGTAGAGCGCAAGATGGCTGCCCTTCGGACAGTATAGATACCGTCCTTTCTTGACGCCCTTGGCGATTCTTTCCATCTGCGCCGGCTCCATCGTATCGTAGCGGGCACCGATCGCCAGGGTGGGCACGGTGATTTGGGCCAGGTCCGCCGTGCGATCCCAGTTCTCGAGCTTGCCGCTCGCGCCCATTTCGCTCGGGCCCTGCATCGGGATGTAGATCTTCTTGTTGATTTTCGCAAAGGCACGCAGCACCGGGTCAGGCCACTGATCAGCCGGCATGCGCAGGATATGGTCGACGTAAAAATGCTGCATCAGCAGTGCTTCATAGCGCGGGTCCTCATATCGACCCTTGGCCTCGAGCTGCTTCACTTCAGCGAGCGCTTTCTGGTCCATCGCGGGCATGAGCACGTTCGCCGCGTAGCGGTTATAGGCCGGGATGCTGGCGACCATGTTGGAAATGACGAGGGCTTTTAGATTCTGTTGATATTTGAGTGCGTATTCCAGCGCCAGAATGCCGCCCCAGGATTGGCCGTAGAGATAAAAATTACCCTTGTCGAGTTTCAGAGCCTTGCGGACCTGCTCTACCTCTTCCACGAAGCGCGGCAACTCCCAGAGCGTGGGGTCATCCGGCTGGTCGCTGTAGGCGGAACCCAGCTGATCGTAGTAGTAGTACTCAATGCCTGCTTTTGGAAAATAGCTGTCGAAGGCTTCGAAGTATTCATGCGTGGCGCCCGGCCCACCATGCAGCAGCAGCACTTTGATGCTGGGATTGTTGCCGACCCGCTTGGTCCAGACGCGAAAAGCGCCCTTGGGCGTCTGGATCGTAATCAACTTGGCGCCCCCGGACAGGGCATCGTCGCGGCCGGATGAATCCAAGTAAGCGGCGGACGCCGCATGCACGGGCGACATCATCAGGCAGAGAAGGACTGAAGCGATCGCGGCGACGAGTCGAACGGGTCGTGGCATTTGGGTTTTCCAAGGCTCATGGCTCGCCACATTCTACGCGCGCGGCTTTACAAAGGTCTAACCGCCGGCGGATGTACTTGGGCGAATCGACGCCGCGATCAGCCAGGCTGATGCAATCAAGGCGAAGTTCATCGCATTCGCCGCCCAATTGAAATGGCTGTGGAGGTCGTTGAAGAGATTGGGAGCGTGCACGAGAATGCTGAAACAGAGGAACATGGCCGTGAGCAGCATGGCCGCGATCCGGGCGGCAATCCCGGAAAGAATCGCGGCGCCGGCCGCAAAGTGTCCCGCCGCCGTGGCGTAGGCCCAAAACACCTGCCCCGGCGGCAGCCACGCGGGCACGAAGTCAGCCGTGGCCTTGAGATAAAAAAGATGCGCCAAGCCGAACAGGATCAGGCATACACCGAATAGCAGGCGGCCGATCCTGAGCAGTCGATCCGCACTCGGTGCAACGGGCTCCGCGCAGAAAGCGTAGGCCACCATGCCGCCCGCCACGAGCGCCAGCTGCTCGGCCGTGCCCGACCACATCACGAACACGGATGGGTGCGCGATCACATTGGGCACGTGAAGCAATAGCACGCCGAGACTGTACAAAATGGTGAGTGTCAGCGCGCAAGCCGCAGCGCTCCGCCGCCATTGAACACCCAAGCCTGCCAACAACAGAACTGCGGCCACGGCGTAGGCCAAGGCGGTGCGCCCGGGCACGGTCTCGGGGACCGGTTGCCACACCGCGGCGAAGTCGCCCCACACCAGGCCCACCAACCCAAAGGCGACGGCCGCCCAGCCGTAGATACGGACCGCAACTCGAGGCGCGAAGATCTTGTCCAACGTGGTTGTCACAGTGCGGCACTATGCCACAGTGAAAGTGGCACCCATCTGCGGACTCGCAGTGGTCTCCACTGCCTCGGCGAGTTCATTCATAATGCCCGCATGCGGCATGCGTTTTTTTCGCTCGCATTGGCGCTCAGCTTGTCCTCGGCGGCACACGCCGCGGACGCTCCGCCCAAGCCCAACAATCGCGCCGAAGCCACGGAAGTGATCCGCGGTCTGCGCCGCATCGTGACGCCCAATGGAATCGAGCGCGCTGAGGCGATCCGTATCGGTGGCATCGACCAGTTTGTGACCATCCGCGGGAACGATCGGCGCAATCCCGTGCTGCTCGTGTTGCACGGCGGGCCCGGCTATGTCGAAACGCCCCTCAACTGGTGGTACGCGCGAGGCTGGGAAGAATTCTTCACCGTCGTGCAATGGGACCAGCGCGGCGCCGGCAAGACTTACATGATCAATGATCCAAAGGTCGTGGCGCCGACCATGAGCCGCGAGCGCCTGCTTCAAGACACCGAGGAGGTGGTCGCTTGGTTGCGTAACGACCTTGGCAAAGCCAAGATCTTTGTCTGGGGACATTCCTGGGGCAGTTACCTGGGTCTCGAACTGGCGCGGCGGCATCCTGAGTGGCTTCACGCCTATATCGGCACCGGCCAGGTCAGCAATTCGCCGGAAAGCGAGCGGCGCGGCTGGGCCTATGCGCTGGCCGCGGCGAAGAGGGCAAACAACGCTCAGGCAATGTCGGAACTGAGCGCGATTGCTCCGTACGCCGCGCCGGGCGGCAAGCCGATCGAGCTGAAGGACGCCTTGGTCGTCCACAAGTGGGGCGATTATTTCGGCGGGGTCATGGCCTACCGGACTTCGCAGGAGGACGAGAGTCATGCGGTCCGGTTGTCGCCGGACTACAGCGATGCCGAGGCGCCGCATATCTATGACGGCAATGAGTTCTCCGAACGCTACCTGCTGGCCGGTGTCTTCAATCTGGACCTCAGCGCCGAGACCGAGTTGCAGTGTCCGCTGATCCTGCTCATGGGCCGTCACGATCGCACGGTGAATTCCGACGTTGCCCATGACTGGTTCACTCGGGTCAAGGCGCCGGAAAAACACTTTGTCTGGTTCGAGCAGTCAGCCCATGAGCCTGAGTCCGAAGAGCCGGGCAAGTTCTTGCTCTCCCTTGTGCGCTACGCGAAGCCGATCGCCGAGAAGGCCGGCGACGGCCGCTGAAGGGCAGGACCAGTCGGGCCTGCGCGACTGCCGTGGTCGACGCGGCGTATGCCGCACGCTCCGGTACAATGCACTATGTTTTTACTGCGTCACGGGCAAAGCTATTTTAACCTGCATTTCACGCCCACCCGGATCGATCCGGGAATAGAAGACCCGGAGTTGACGGACTTAGGGATCGCCCAGGCGCAGGCCGCGGCGGCGCAATTGGCGGAAGTCGCCTTGACGCGAATCATCATTTCACCCTACACCCGCGCGCTGCAGACGGCGGAACCGATACTGAAATTCCACCAGGCGCCGGTGGACATCATGCACGAGGTGCGCGAACGGGCCGCGTTTGTCTGCGATGTCGGCAGCCCGCCCGAGTTGCTGGCCGCTCGGTTTCCGCATCATGATTTCACGCATCTACCCTCGCCCTGGTGGTCAAATCCCGTGGAAACATTGGAGGCGACTACGCTCAGGGCGGATAACTTTCGCACGCTGATGGCGGCGCGGGATGATGCAAAGACCACGCTGTTGGTGAGTCACTGGGCGTTCATCCTGGCATTGGCCGGGAAGTCGCTGAGCAATGGTGACATATTGGAATACGATCCGATGAGCGGAAAACCAGCGCAGATTGATTGGGAGTCCTGAACGAACACGAACATGATGCACTGCTTTATGATGTGCGCGCCGACAGCCGGTCCCGGAGGATTACGTGCCTATTTGTAGCGATGCCTCATTACGTCCATTGACACTGACAGCCTGGCTGGCCGGCGGCGCGCTGGCGCTCTCCGCCTCCCTCGCGCAGGCGCAGCGTTTCAGCATCGAGCAGGTCCTGAGCGCGCCCTTTGCCGCTTCGCTCGTTGCCGCCTCCGATACGCAAGCCTTCGCCTGGGCCAGCAACCGGGCGGGTCAACGCAACATCTGGGTTGCGCACGCGGAAGGGGGCGCTTTCAAGAGCGCGGCCGCGACCCACTACGCGGCCGACGACGGCTTGGAACTCAGTGAACTCACTTTCGTACCGCACGCTCGTCAGCTTTTATATGTGCGCGGCGGCGATGTGGAATACCCCGACAAGCCGCCGCCGAATCCGGCGGAATTGCAGCCGGGCGTGACGCAGGAAATCTGGCGCGTGGACTTTGACGGCGGTGTGCCTCAGCGCATAGCCGAAGGTCATACACCGCAGGTCTCACCGGACGGTAAACTGATCCTGTTTCTACGCGCCGGCGCGGTCTATGCCATCGGCGCACAAAAGGATGCGAAAGCCGAGACCCTGTTCAAGGTCCGCGGTGCCGTCACGGCGATGAGCTTCTCACCCGCGGGAGATGCGCTCGCGTTTGTGAGCGATCGCGGTGATCACAGCTTCATCGGTGTCTACCGTTTCGCCGAGAAGTCCATTCGCTGGTTGGATGCCAGCTTGTCCACGGATGTCGAACCGCGCTGGTCCGCGGACGGGCGTCGCATCGCCTACCTGCGCATCCCGTCGATGCCCGACGAGGTGGAAATTGTGCCGCATCGAACCGGGCCTCCATGGTCGATCCGCGTGGCCTCGCTGGCGGACGGCCAGTCGCGTGCAGTGTATCGGGCGCCGCCAGGTGCCGGCAGCGTGTTTCATCCCTTGAGTTCCGACGTGCAGCTGATGTGGTGCGGTGGGACGCTGGTGTTTCCCGCCGAGAACGATGGATGGCTGCATCTGTACGCCGTCTCGGCCGACGGCGGTGCCGCACGCCTCCTGACCCCGGGAGCATTCGAAATCGAATTTGCCTCCGTCGCCAGAGACGGCCTGAGCATCGTGTACTCCTCCAACGATGGCGACGCGGATCGACGGCATCTCACGCGCCTCGATCCCGGCACCGGCAAGCTGCACGCCATGACCCGCGGCAACGGCATCGAAACCCAGCCCGCCATTCTCTCCGATGGCGCGAGCGTTGCATTCTTGCGCGCCGATGCGCACGTCCCCGACCATGTTGCCCTGGTCAAGGCGGATTCGAAGCCGGTGGATTTTCCGGCCGAAGGGTTGCCGGCGGATTTTCCCGCCGCGCGACTGGTGGAACCGCAGTCGGTGCAGCTGCCGGAGCGCGCCGGTGTCGCGGCGCACGGTATCTTGTTCCCGCCCTCATCAGGGAAAGAGCGCCATCCCGCGCTGGTGTTCATGCACGGCGGCCCGGTACGCCAAATGCTGCTCGGCTGGCATTACATGGACTATTACAGCAACGCCTATGCCATGAATCAGTATCTGGCGAATGCAGGCTATGTGGTGCTGTCGCTCAACTATCGCGCCGGAATCGGCTACGGCCTGAATTTTCGCGAGGCGGAGAAAAGCGGCGCGAGCGGTGCCAGCGAGTACAACGATCTGCTGGCGGCAGCGGATTATTTGCGATCGCGCCCCGACGTCGATCCCAAGCGGATCGGCCTCTGGGGCGGCAGCTATGGCGGCTACCTCACCGCACTCGGTCTTGCACGCAATTCGGACATCTTCAAGGCCGGCGTGGACTTGCACGGCGTGCATGATTGGTATCACTGGACCCTGGCGCAGCGCGATTTCCACCCGTTCTATGCGGCGGATGCGACCCCCGCTCAAATCGCCACCGCCATCGCCGCCTCACCGATTGCGTCTCTCGACCAATGGCGCTCACCGGTTCTGATCATCCAGGGCGACGATGACCACAATGTCGCCTTCTCCGAGTCGGTGCGTCTCGCGCAGGGCTTGCGCGATCGGGGCGTTGACTATTCAGAGCTCATCTTTCCCGACGAGATCCACGGGTTTCTGCGCCACGAATCCTGGCTGCGCGCCTATCACGCCACCGCCCGGTTCTTGGATGCCCACCTTTGAGGGGTCAATGTCCCAATAGCTGAACGAAATCCTCGACCTGGGTGAGCACCGCCTCGCCGACGAAGCGCATCGTTGCCAGCGACCGAAGGCCAGCCTCCGCATGGCCCGAGCCGCACGCATCCTCGAGGACGACGGGGATGAATCCGAGATCCGTCGCATGGCGCACGGTGGGCTCGATGCCGATTTCCACGGCAATTCCGCAAATTGCCACGCTGCGGATTCCGCAATCCTGCAAAGCGAAGGCGAGCGGAGTCCCTTCGAATGCCGACATTGCGAGCTTGTCGAGCACCAGTTCGTCCGGAGTCGGCTGCAGCTCCGGCACGATGCCCGATGCGGCCGCGTCGCGCAGGAACCACGGTTTAACCAGCGCCGGATCGTCGGTCTTTTGCCAAGCCATGGCGCTTCGATACTGGGTCACGCCCATCCAGGTCTTCGGGCAGGACAGATGCCGGGTATAGACGACCCGCATGCCCGCGCGGCGCGCCGCCGCCAACGCCGCCATGCAGCGCTCGACAATACGGTTTCCGTCGGCAATCTGACGGCAGATGCCAACCTGCATGTCGTAGACCAGGAGCGCGCAGGTCTTGGGCTCGACCAGCTCCGCGAGATTCGTAGGGATATTCAGCCCGTATACATGTTGCATGGGATCACCACCTCAATCGTCAACCAGGGCAACCGAGCCCGTCGTCTTATACGACGATACACCATGCCAAATATCGACCTCGACTGGCACTGCCAATCCGCCTCACAATGGCTGGTTGTCGGCAAGACTATGCAAGGGACGGTTTTTCTATGAACGGTAGAACTGTAGGCGCGCCTGCCTGGCGCTTTTGGTCGGATGGAACATCGGCAGCCGGTCCCTGAGTGCGCCGTGGAACATAAACAAGGTAGGGAGGAGTTCGATACGGCCCTCGCCAGGATCAGGCACGATATTAAGGGCCGGCTTGTGATCCATGGATTCTTCGGCAGCGTCGTTTATCGGGACATTGAAGCCGCGGATCATGCTCTTGGTGGTTCAACGATCGAAATCACGGTCAAGGGCAAAACCGTGCAGAGATCATTCACTCGGAAGGAAATTGAGGACTGCCGTCTTCGGGTGGGCGGTGCGGTTTTGTCGGGCGTGATATCGATGGTCGAGGAGTTGTCGACGCAGTGAGCCAAGGGAGCCGAGTGATTCGCCCCGCTGCGCCAACGGACTTCGAGACCATTTGCGCATTGAATTCCGCGGAAATTCAGCATACGAGCGCAATGGACGCAGCGCGCTTGGCCGACCTAAACGCCCTGTCCTGCTATCACAGGGTCGCCTGTCTGGACGGCATCGTTTCAGCGTTTCTTCTCGCGATGTGCAATGGATCGGCTTATAAGAACGACAACTTTGAATGGTTCTCAAAAAAGTACGCGCGATTCATTTACGTCGACCGCGTTGTCGTTTCGCCTAAATCTCGAGGTCTGCGCTTGGCGTCCCTTCTGTACGAAGATATGTTTCGCTATGCGAGATTCCATGCCATCCCGTTGGTAACCTGCGAGTACAATCTCGTGCCGCCCAACGAACCATCACGATTGTTTCATGACAAGTTCGGCTTCAAGGAACGAGGGACTCAGTGGGTGGCAAATGGCACCAAGCGAGTCTCGCTTCAGGCCGCCGAGACCTGAGATTCGATTCGAGCGCGTCGCGCGGCGACGTGGCGGGGATCTGAGCAAAAAAAAGCGGCGCGGCGATGCGAGGCGGACATGTTGTTGAGGACCGGGACGATTAAGTTTGCGTTTCGAACAAAGTGCCTTTTGCCGGTCGTGGCTGCAATGGGCTTGCCTGCGTGTGCGACGCAGAACATGAATTCGAACGGCGCAAGCCCGCCAGGCAAGCAGGCGACTATTTCCGCCGACTCCAAAGTGTGGGCCTTATCATTTCTCCCCGGAAGCTTTATTGCCGTCACGATCGACAGCGTGGACGGGCAAAAGGTGGGTTCTGGAACCTACAAAGTCTCGGTTGAGCCTGGCATCCACAAGATCTCCGTCACCTGCCATGCAATCGGGCCGAAAACACCGAGGAGATCAATGTGAATGCGCTCGCGGGAGCCCACTATCAGGCGTCAGCTGTGGTTGGGGGAAATGGATTGGTACCGTGCACTTCCGTCGTGGTACGAAAATCGAAGAGCTGAGCCTTCAGGACACGAGAAACGTCGGCTCATGGACAAAGTCATGCCGACGCTCAGGGTCCCTCCCAGAGCCGGCTCAAGGTGCGCTCGGCGATGGCGACCATGCGAGCATCGTCGACCAAGCCTGCGCCCAAAAGAATGACCGAATATAGCAGCGCCCAGCCTCTCGCTCGACGCCACGTAGCCACTGACACCGAGCGGCATCCCGCCAGCGCGCGTCGGCGGCTCGCCAATTGAGGCAGCAGCATCCACACGGCGGCAAGATCAGAGGCCCGATCGCCGCGAGCCATGTCGCCCCAATCGATGACACCCGTCAGGCGACCGTTTCGCACGAGCACATTGCGCGGGTGCAGATCGCCGTGAATCCAGGTGGGCGGCGCGTCGTTCTCCGCCGCCAAGGCATCCCGCCAAAGCGCATGTACCCGCTCGTCAAGCACGCTCGTCCGGCCTTCGAGTTTCGCGACGCGATCCGCAAAGTCGTTCGCGCGCTCGCTCAAGGGCATGCCGCGGTAAGGGTTCTGCGGAGCGTCGGCGGGAGCCGGCGTATGCAGCGCCTCGAAAAAGGCGGCTAGCACATCACCCTGGCTCGAATCCGGCGGCGCGAGATCCGCCGTTTCACCGTCGATCCAGGGTGTCACGCTCCAGTCCCACGGGTAGTGATATTGCGCGACACCGACGCGTATGGGCGCGGGAACCTCGAGGGGTAAACGGTCTTTCAGGTGCGGCAGCCAGCGTTGCTCATGCCTCATCAACTGCGCCGCGAGTTTCCGGCGTGGGAAGCGCAGTGCCAATTGATCTCCGAGGCGCAGCATGCAGTTATCCCAGCCCGAGGCGATCGGCACTACCCTCAAGTGCGCGAGGTCGGGGTGCTGCGCTGCCAGCAGTTGGCGGGCCTGCTGCTCATCGACCTCTACTTCGGCTGCCGGTGTGCCCATTGCCCTCCGGTTCGCCTCATGGCGCTCGAGCTCGCGATATGCGGTTCTGCTGCCAGATTGATTTGATGACCTTGCCATTGGCGATCGGCGGAACGAACGCGGCGCTGAGACTGGGCGGCACGGCCATGCCGCTCGGCGGAACCGGACACGTGCCGTTCGATTGGTAGCTTAGCGCGGAGGCGAGCAGTCCTTCTGCGCTGTCTCCCAATGCATGGCTGAAGTCGTCGGCCACCGAGCAGCCGGGCAACAGCACGCCCTCGGTAGCCACGGTGTTCTGAGGGGTAAAGCCGTCGGGGTAGTTGCCGAATCCCTGCGCATTGATTCCTCGGAACTGAATCGAGAAGTAGGTGACGCCGCAGTTGTCGGCGGGGTAGAACCCGAACGGCTTGCCGCATGTCGTCGAGCCGATTTCAATCACTTGTACATTCACGCCGCGAAGACTGTTGATGATCGACTCGCTCGCCGAGCAGGTATTCGCGGTTGTGAGCACAAATACCCGCGCCAGGTTCAAGGTTGGCAGGGCAACGCCCGCCGTCGTTGAAAACCCTTGGGTGGTCGCGTGAAAACCAACCGGCGCCAAGGTTGCGCCGGTCACGGGATTGACGCTGGGGTACTTGCTGTTGAATTGCGATAACTCGAAAGTTTGTCCCGTCGTCGGGCCGGGCCCGGCGATCATGTACGCGACTTCACTGGCGATGTCCAGGTACCCGCCGCCGTTGTAGCGGATGTCCAGCACCAGGTCGTGCACGCCCGCGCTCTGCAATTGCGAGAACGCCGCGACCAATTCGCCCTCGGCGGTCGCGATGTGATCGTTGAATAGCATGTAGCCGACGAGACTGCCGTTCGGTGCGGTGACGGTGTGGACGTTTTGCACCGGCGTCACGGTCACGTTGGCCGACACCATGGTGAAGGTGCGGGGCGTCGTCGCACCGGCATCGAGCACTGAAAAGGTGTGGGATTCTCCGACGGTTTGCGGACTCAAGCCGGCATTGAGTATGTTGACACTCGCCTGATCCGTGGCGTTGACCAGATCGACGCCGTCGATGGAAAGAATTTTTGCGCCGCGCGCTAAGCTCGCCGGCGCCATGGTGGCGCCTGATCCCGGCTCGGTGTATGAAACGATGACCTCGCGCGGAGGCGTCGCGGCAATCACCACGAAATTCGCGCCATACCCGGCCTGTACGCCGGACTGCGACAATTGCTCCCACGTGGAAGTCGGGTACGTGAAATGAAATCGGTCCTCGGGCTTGCCGGATGGCGTCGTCTGCGTGGTTTTCAAGACGTCGAAGTACGCGGCGTCGGTCGCGAAGTTTGCCGGATTCTGGTCGGTCACTTGATCGAACCATAGGTACAGGTCGTTATTCCATGAGCGCAGCCAGTTCAACTCATCGAGCAGCGTCCCCTGCACGTCGGGATACGCCTTCTGCGTTCCCGGGTCGATGCCGGTTCGCGGTGTCACGCACATGGCGGCAAAGTGTGATTCCGGCGCGAATTGGCCCTGCACCCAACCGGTCTGCTGGGACGGGGGTTGCGTAGTAGTAGGCAGAGTTCTGCCGCTACCGCCGCTGCAAGAGAGGAGGATCAGGACGAGCGGCGAGGCAAGCAGCGGTCGGGTATTGCGCGCGGGAAACATGAGTAACATCCCTATTTGGCCCTAGTTCCTCGAGCATAGTGCAATCCGCCGGCCGGCCTGTCTTGGTATTGAGTCACAATCCGGCTTGGGCTAAGAACACCTCCGGACCAGGACCTTGCAGCGCTGGGGGCTGCTCAATGACGCTTGGTGTGCACCGGCGAGTCGATGCCAATGCCCCGCGAAATCTGTTGACCGAGGGTGCCGAACTCCGAAATGACGTCGATGTTGGTCACGCGGTCATTCTCATCGGTCACCCAGAGCGCACTGAGTTCGCAACCCTGTTCCTTCACGAACAGCTTGCCTTGCCCGTCGGCCCACACCCGCGAGCCCTTGGCGCGCTGTGCCAACGCCGTCGCTCGCACGATCGATATGGCCGCACTCAACGAGAGGGGCCCGATCCGTTGGTCTTGATCATAGGCGCGCACGTAGAATTGCATTGGAATCCCTCCAGATCTCAAAGCGCACAACGCCCCAGGAGATTGTAGGAGGACACGCCGGACAATGCGCTACGTCTCAATTTGCCGACAGGGGGTGTTCGCGGTCAGGGAATGAGCACGGCGGCGCCCTCGAAGCGGCCGGCCCGCAGGTCGGCCAGCGCCTCATTGGCGCGCTGCAGCGTATAAGGGGTCGTTTTCGTGATAATGCCGATCTGCGGCGCCAATCGCAGGAAATCGCGCCCGTCCTGGCGCGTCAGATTGGCAACCGACAGCACCTGCCGCTCTCCCCACAATAGATCATAAGGGAAACGCGGAATATCACTCATGTGAATCCCGGCGCACACGACCCGCCCGCCCTTGCGTACGGCTTTGAGGGCCAGTGGAACCAATTCGCCCGCGGTCGCATAGATGATCGCGGCATCGAGCGGCTCCGGCGGCTTCTCATCGGAGCCGCCCGCCCAGTCCACGCCCAAGCTTCGGGCGAACGCTTGCGTCGCCAGGTCCCAAGGACGCGTGAAGGCAAACACCGTGCGGCCCCGCCATTTGGCGACTTGCGCAATGATGTGCGCCGCCGCCCCGAATCCATAGACGCCCAATCGCTTGCCGTCGCCCGCCAAAACCAGCGATCGCCAGCCGATGAGGCCGGCGCATAGCAGCGGCGCCAGCGACACGTCATCGCCGGTCTCGCCGAGCGGGAATGAGTAACGCGCATCAGCGATGACCGCGTCCGCATACCCGCCGTCACGGGTGAATCCGGTGAAGAGCGGGCGGTCGCAAAGATTTTCCCGACCGGCGATGCAATGAGGGCATACGCCATCCGTGTAACCCAACCACGGAATACCGACCCGTTGGCCCATCTCGAGACCCTGCACGCCTGCGCCGAGCGCGTCGACGCGTCCGACGATTTCGTGGCCCGGGATGAGGGGGAGTTTCGGCCCCGGCAGATCGCCGTCCACCACGTGCAGATCCGTACGGCACACGCCGCACGCGCTGACCTTCACGCGAATTTCATTCGCCCCGGGAAACCGGTCGGCCATTTCCACCCACTCGAGCGGCGTGTTCAATTCGTTCAGCACCATTGCGCGCATCTGATCACCTCGTGCGGGCGCGCTGCGGCGTAGCGCGAAGGCCAGTATTACACTCCTGAAACTATTCGCGGAAGTGGCGGCAGATAGGTGCCGCACGGGGTGTTGACGGCAACTCCATTGACACGTACTTTGTACTGCAAAGTTGGTGCGGTCATGGGGACATCCGATGTGCAAGGTTTACGCGAGGGGCTGGTTGCCGTGGTTGCTGCTGTGGGTTCCGGCCCTTAGCAGCGCCGGGGGCGGCCCGCTGGGAATCGATTCCGAGTTGCCGCTTGATACAAGCGGCATCTGGGCGCGCAAATACCAGACCGGTCTCCAGGATGCGGTGATCGCGACCGAACTGGCCGGCGCCTTGTGGTTGGGCAACGACGATAAATTGGGGCATACGTTCTGGCAAACGATCGATGCCTCCGTGATTTCCGGAGTCGGCGCGACGCTGTTGAAGTACGGATTCAGCCGCGCGCGCCCGACCCAGGGCGACAATCCCAATCAATGGTTCAAAGGCCGATGTTGCCAGAGTTTTCCGAGCGGCGAAGTGACCCTGCAAGCGAGCTTCGTCACGCCCCTGATTGTCAATTACGCCAAAGAAGATCCCTGGATATGGTCTTTGGCGCTGTTGCCGGTGTATGACTCCATCGCGCGCCTCAAGAGTCAGGCGCACTGGCAAACGGACGTGATCGCGGGCGGATTGTTGGGTGCGGGAATCGGCTACTGGACCGCAACGTGGAAGACGCCGCTGTCGGTCCAGATGCTGCCACGTGGCTTGTCCGTCGGATTCAACAAGCGCTTTTGAACTCCCGTCACGAGAACGCATGAGCGCGCCGCAAAACGGATCGCCGACCGACGAATGGTTCAATTGGCTGCTTCACGAGCGCCATGGCGATGATTCCGCTTACGCGTGCATCGTTCGGGATGCCGTGGCGCGGTTTGTCGATCGCGTGCTGGATGGCGCGGGACTGTTCGCGGGTATGACCTTGGTCGACATCGGTACCGGCGATGGTGTGGTCGGTCTCCGAGCCATCGAACGTCTCGGCAAAGACATCCGCGTCATTTTCACCGATATTTCCGCCCCCCTGCTGCAACACACCGAACGGCTCGCAAAACAGCGAAACGTGCTGGAGCAATGCAGCTTCCTGCAGTGCACGGCGGAGAATCTGGCCGTCATTGCCGATTCAAGCGTGGATGCGGTTGCGGCTCGAGCGTCGGTCGCCTATGTGGCCGATAAATCCGCGGCATTTCGGGAATTTCATCGTGTGCTCAAGCCGGGCGGCCGCATTTCGATTGCCGAGCCCATCATGCAAGACGAGGCATTTGCCGCCAGGGCGCTCAAGAAGGCGGTGGAGGCGCGAACCAACCCGTCAGCCGATGGCTTCTTGCCGCTGCTGCATCGCTGGAAGGCAGCGCAATTTCCCGACACCGAGGAAGGCTGCGCAAGGAATCCGTTGGTGAATTTTTCCGAGCGCGATTTGCTCAATATGGTTCGAGGCGCCGGCTTCAGCGAAATTCACCTGCAGTTGGCCATCGATGTCACTGCCCCGCTCAGCCGATCATGGGATGTGTTTGTGAACAGCTCGCCGCACCCGTGGGCACCCCCTCTGCAACGGATTTTGGCGGATCAATTTTCGCCGGAGGAGCGGCAGCTATTTGAATCGGTTCTGCGGCCGACCGTTGAATCGGGCAAGCATCCGACCGTCGACCGGATCGCCTACGTGATCGCAACCAAGTGAAACGAGACGCCTGCGTATACGACTGATACTGCGTATAGGACTGATACTGCGTATAGGACTGATCCTATAGCAACTTGCGAGCTCCAGGGGCTGCATCGGCTCGAGCCCGGCCGCAAAATTGCACATCCCGAATTTCCGGGGCCCGCTTGCAACGACGGAGGCGCGCTGTGGACATTGAGGACCGCTTGAAGACACTGCAGTTGCTTTTCACACAAGCGTTGAGCGGCGCCGTGTCCGCCAAGGCGCGATATCTCTCGATTGCCGGCGACCGCAGTTCCACGCCCGCGGCGGTGGCCCGCGCAAAGATGGCCTGGCAACAGATGGAAGCCCGCAAAATCGCAATCATTGCGCGCATGGTGGCGTTGGAAGAGCTGGAGCAAGAGAGCATCGCCTAAGGTCAATTCTTTGCGCCGGTCTCCGCTAGGTACGCTGCCGACAAGGTTCCTTTCGCGGTCGCGACGGGCAGCAGGGTGGGGTAGAACTGCACGAACGTATTGTCGACCGCGGCATGAGCGGCATGGCATGAATAGCATTCGGCGGTTCGAGGAATCATCTTGGCGGGCTTTTCGCCCTCGAAGCCGAAAAAAGCCCAACCTTGCAAATGCGCGCTGTCCTTCACGTGGACTTCCCGGCCCATGAGCACGGTGCTTTGGTACTGGCCGTTTTTGTTGATGGAGCCCTTGTCGATCGCGCCGCGCACTTCGAGCACCAGCATGGTCTTGTCAGGCCAGGTGCCGGTGGCGAGAAACGCCTTGTAAGCGCCGGGCTCGACGAACACGTTGTCAAACATGTGATGGCCCATGGCCATGGGGCTGTACGACATGTCAAAGCCCGAACTCAAATATACCCACTCCCGATAGTCCTCCGGCAGCGCCAGTCGGCCGTCCTCGGTATAAACCGGGTTGCGGATCGTGGTTTCGGTGGATTCGCTCAAGGCGAGCGGGCAAAGAAGCGACAAAGCGGCGGCGGCGATCATTTTGGTGTTCATCGCGCGAGTATGCCATGTTGCGTTCGATGGACTAGCCCGCTCGCTGCAGCCAATCGATGATTCGCTGCATTGTTGCGCCGGCTTTGTCGCCGGGGAGTACGATCCGAAATGTATGGAAACCGCAGGCAATCGCCAAAACTCGTATAGCTGGCTGTGGACCATTGTGCTTTGGGCCGGGCTCGGGGTCTTGGACGCCGCCCAGAACGTGTTCTCGATGCGCAACCAGGGCATGCATCACTCGTGGATGAAGCTGTTCATCGTCCTGATGTTCGACTGGCTGCCGTGGCTTCTGGTCACCCCCCTCGTCATCAATCTTGGACGCCGATATCCACCGGCTTGGAAATCACCGCGAAGCTGGCTGCCGCACCTTGGCCTCATCGCGGCCATTGTTGTCGCCGCAGCGGCGTGGGCGTCGGCACTCGAAGTGGTGATGCAGCCGTGGCTGCCGGACTTTGAAACGCGTCATTTCCTCGCGACTTGGCCCACGAAGATCTGGGGCGGTGTCGTGCCGGGGCTCATATTGTACAGCGTCATTCTCGCGGTCACGTACGTGCTCGATTCCAAAGCGAAGGTGGCCGCGCACCAAACCGACACAGCGCGCCTCAACGCGCAGCTGTCTCTTGCCCAGTTGGATGCCTTGCAGCGCCAAATCGAACCGCATTTTATCTTCAACGCGCTCAATTCCATCGCAGGATTGGTGCGTGAGCAGAAGAACGATGCGGCGGTGAGCATGATCGCCGCGCTCGGCGATTTCTTGAGGCGAGTCGCGGGAAGCTCCCAAGACCCGGAGGCGCTGCTGGCGCAGGAGGTCGAGTTCCTCGAGAAGTATTTGCAGATTCAACAGGCGCGCTTCTTAGGACGGCTCAAGCTGGATATGCAAGTACCCGATGAACTGCGCAAGGCGAAGATACCGAGCCTGATCCTGCAACCCTTGGTCGAGAACGCCATCAAGCACGGCATCGCGCGGCGGGCCCAGGGAGGAGAAGTGCGCGTGGCTGCCTCGCGCGCGGACGGGCTGCTTCATTTGAGCGTCTACAACGACGGTCCGCTGCTGGATCGGGACGGACGTTCAATCAAGGACGGTATCGGCCTGTCGAACCTGCGTACGCGCTTGAACCTGCTGTACGGCAACGACTGTGATCTGCGGCTGGAAAACTACGGCATCACCGGAGTGCAGGTCTCCTTGGCGCTGCCCTACCGCGAAGCCTGAGCCGATGGAGGAGCACGCTGCAAAGATCCGTGCGCTGCTCGTCGATGATGAGCCACTGGCGCGCAGCAATCTCAAATATTTGTTGCGGCGGGATCCCGACATCGAGTCGATCGCGGAAGCCGGCTCGGGCGCCGAGGCGGTCGCCGAGATCCGCGGCACGCGGCCGGACCTGGTGTTTCTCGACGTGCAGATGCCGGAGTGCGGCGGGTTCGAGGTATTGGAGATTCTCAAGACCGACGGGGTGCTGCCCGTCATCGTCTTTGTGACCGCTTACGATGAATACGCATTGCGCGCGTTTGACGCCGGTGCGCTCGACTATCTGCTCAAACCTTTCGATGACTCGCGATTTGCCCTGGCATTGCAGCGTGCGAAGCAGAGATTGGCTGCTCGGGAGCCGGTGCCGCCGCAGGAAATTCCCCGCTTGACGGTGCGCAGTGCCGGGCGCGAGGTCTATGTGCAAATTCCGGAGATCGATTGGGTGGCGGCGGCGGACTACTATGTGTGCTTGCACGTGGGCCCGAAGTCTCACCTGCTGCGCCGGAGCATGGCGGAGCTGGAACGCGATCTGGATCCGCGCATTTTTTGCCGAATTCATCGCTCCACCATCGTCAACCTGCGCCGGGTGCGCGCGCTCAAGATCGACGCTGCAGGAGAGTACGAAGTTATTCTCGAGGGCGGCCAAAAGTTACGTTTGAGCCGTCGATTCCGCAAGGATCTGCAGTCCCGGATGCGTGAATTCGGCACGCCGCTGGCAGCGGCCGAGGGCTGAAAGCGCGCGGGACCGCGCCGCGCCTCTAAAATGCGCCCGGATAGGCGCCGCCGTCCAGCAGGACATTCTGGCCGGTCATGAACCCGGCGTGCACGCTGCAGAGGAACGCGCAAGTCTGGCCGAACTCGGCGGGGTTGCCAAAACGCTTGGCAGGGATACCGGCCATGGAACGCGCCGCCGCCTCCGCCGCGCTCACTTGATTGCGTTTGGCGGCGAGACTTAAGTTGCCGCGCAGGCGCTGGGTGTCGAAGCTCCCGGGCAGCAAATTATTAATCGTGACGTTTTTGTCGGCGACGCTGCGGCAGACGCCCGCCATGAAGGCGGTGAGGCCGGCGCGTGCGCCGCTCGACAGGTCGAGACCGACGATCGGCATTTTCACGCTGTACGAGGTGATGTTGACGATTCTGCCGAAGCCTCTGCTCGCCATGGAGTCGATGACCTTTTGAATGAGTTCAATGGGCGTCACCATGTTCATGGTCACGCCACTCAGAATCGCCTGGCGATCGAGCTCGCGGAAATTGCGCACCGGGGGTCCGCCATTGTTGTTGACCAGGATATCGGGTGTAGGACAGGCCTTGAGCAGCGCCGCCTGGCCCTCGGCGGTGGATACATCGGCGAGCACGGGTGTCACGGGAACGTTCCAGGCACGGCGGATTTCCTGGGCGGTTTGTTCGAGCAAGTCCGGGTTTCGGCCGTTGATGACCAGCGCCACCCCGGCCTCGGCCAGCGCCAGGGCGCAACCCTTACCCAGGCCTTGACTGGAAGCACAGACGATGGCGGATCGCCCGCGGATGCCTAAATCCATAAACACTCCGTTAGACTTGCCACGAGGGCGCTAAGGATCGCATAGCCGTAGGCAGTCCGCACGCAACCGCCGAAAGGAGGGTGTCTTGTCGAACGAGAGAAGCTCGAGCGGGCCGCGCATCGCGTCCGTGACCTCGCCGGAACTGCTCGCAGTCCTCGAGGAGCTGAAGCTGCGCGAGCCCATTTTCCATCATCCGGAATTCGGCACCACGCGCCGGGACTACGAGGCCATGACCGATCCGGAATTCTGGGAAGTCGGCGCCTCGGGCCGGCGCTACAGCCGGGAGTTCGTGCTCAATACGCTGGAGAACCGGGCGCCGGATCCCGAGGAATCGAAATGGCTGACGCGCGATTTTCAATGCCGGGAGATCGCCGCGGATAATTATCTGATTACCTACACCCTGCATCAGGGAACGCGCGTCACCCGCCGTGCCACGCTCTGGCGCCGCACCGCCGCCGGGTGGCAGGTGTTGTATCACCAGGGTACCCTCGTCGGGATCGACCAGTAATCGAGCCCGATACTCATAAACGCCCACCATGCTGGCATTGCAAAACATTACGAAGACCTTTGAGGGCAAGTTGGTGCTGACCGACGTCAACCTCACGGTCCCCAAGGGCGCGACGCATGCGCTCATCGGCTCGAGCGGCTCGGGTAAAACCACGCTGTTGCGGATCACGTTGGGTTTGATTCCCTTCGACAGGGGCTACGTCAAGATCAACGATCAGGCGCTCTCGTCGTTCAGTCCCATTCAATGGGCGGATCGGATCGGCTACGTGCCGCAGGACGGCGGCCTGTTCCCGCACATGAGCGCCTTCGAGAACGTGTCCCTGATCGCGAAATTGCGAGGCTGGAATAAACAGCGGATCAAAGTTCGCGTCGAGGAGTTGCGCAAACTGGTCGAGCTCGAGCCGGTGATCCTGGGTCAATATCCATTTGAAATGAGCGGCGGCCAGCAGCAGCGTGTGGCCATCATGCGCGCGGCCATGATGGAACCCGACGTCATGCTGCTCGATGAGCCGATGGCGGCGCTGGATCCGATCATCCGCCGCAGCCTGCAGCAGGAATTGAAATCCATTTTTCAACGCTTGGGCAAGACCGTGCTCCTGGTCACGCATGATCTTGGCGAAGCGGTGTTTCTCGCGGAGCAGATGACGCTGCTGCACGATGGAAAAATCGTGCAAAGCGGCCCCTATCGGGATCTGCTGCTGCGGCCGGCGGATCCGTTCGTGACGGCCTTCATCAATGCGCAGCGCACCGTGCCGGAAGCGGCCGAGGTCGCATGAGCGGCCGGCACTGCACGAACGGCCGGCACTGCACGAGCGGCCGGCATCGCGCGAACGGCCTAAACTACATGAAGCGAGGCGCGGCTGTGGGATTGCTGTTGGCAGCGCTGAGCTTGCTGCCGATGCCGCTGTTGGCGGCGGACGGCATCGTCGTCGGTTCGAAGGTGTTCACCGAAGGCTATGTGCTGGGAGAAATCGCGGCCCAAACCGTGGAGACGGCAACGAAGGAGCGGGTGACGCGCAAGCTCGGCATGGGCAGCACCGGGATCGTGTTCGAGGCCTTGACGACCGGCGCGATCGACGTGTACTCGGATTACACCGGGACGTTGGCCGAAGCAATCCTGAAGCGCCCGGACCTGAAGTCCGTGGATGAGATTCAGCGCGCGCTGTTGGAGATGAATCTGGTGATGTCGGCGCCGTTGGGCTTTGACGACACGTATGCATTGGCTGTCAAGGAATCCTTCGCGATGGAGCATGACCTGCATTCCATCAGCGATCTTAAAAAGGTCGAAGGCAGCATTCGCGCCGCGTTCAGCTACGAGTTCATGGATCGAAAAGATGGATATCCGGGGATCGTGGCGAGCTACCACCTGCAGTTCGCGCCGCAGAAGGTCAGCCGCATGGAACACAGCCTGACATTCCAGGCGATCGATGACGGTGCGGTGGATCTGATCGATCTGTATTCCACCGATGCCAAGATCGAAAAATCCAAATTGCGGGTGCTCAAGGATGACCATGAGTACTTTCCCGTGTATCAGGCGGTGTGGGTGGCGCGCAAGGCGTTTACCGAGAACCACGCGCAGGCGTGGCAGGCGCTGCTCAACCTGCAGGGTTCGATCAGCGAACACGCAATGATCGAGATGAACGCGCAGGCGGACATTCAACACGTGAGCTACGCGAAGATTGCCGCGCAGTTCTTGGGCTCCGAGGCGCCGCGATCGCAAAGCTTGAAAAGCAACATCCTGCAGCGCACGCGCGAGCATTTGTGGCTGGTCGGCGTCGCGCTGCTGTTCTCGGTGCTGGTCGGCATCCCCTTGGGACTCGTCGCCGTGCGCTTCCACGCGGCCGGCCAGGGCATTTTGATCGCAAGCGCCGTCATTCAAACATTGCCGTCGCTGGCGCTTCTGTGTTTTTTGATTCCGCTGTTCGGCGTCGGCATGAAACCGGCGCTGGCGGCGCTGTGCATGTACAGCTTGCTGCCGGTGGTGCTCAACACCTTTACCGGAATTCGCAGCGTCGATCCCAAGCATGTCGAGAACGCGCAGGCGTTCGGCATGACGCGCAGGCAGGTGCTGTTCCGCATCGTGCTGCCGCTCGCGAGTCCGACGATACTCGCGGGCATCAAAGCCGCGACCATCGTGAGCATCGGCACCGCCACCCTCGCCGCCCTGGTGGGGGCGGGTGGTTATGGAGCGCCGATCGTGTCCGGACTCTCGTTGAATGACGTGCCGACGATCCTCACGGGAGCCATTCCGGCGGCCTTGATGGCGCTCCTGGCCTACGGCCTATTCGAACTCTTGGAGCTGGCGCTGATCCCGGCCGGCCTGCGAGCCAACAAGCCTAGGCGGGCGCGCAAACAAGTCTAAAGTCGCCCCGACCGGTGCCGTCGAGGCGCCGATCCCTGGTTGCCCCGCGTGCCAACCGGCCAGCCAGGGCCCTGAAACCTCGAAATCCGCAGTATGGCTCGCTGGATGCGAAACGGAACTGCAATGTAAATAATAATCATTCGTGTTAGCATTGGCCGGTAGTTCACTCGAGGGATCGTCGAATGCTTTCAAGCCGCCCGCGTTCCGAGGGTGCTGTCGGCGCCGCCGGCCTCGCCGTCGGGGCGCTCATTTCCGCGAATGCGCACGCCGATGCCGCGGCGCCGGCTTCCGAAGACAAGCTGCAGAGCATCGAGGTGACCGGCACGGCGATCCACACGTCCGAGGACATTTCGCAGAGCACGGATACGGTCGATAAGAAGGAACTGGCGGAACAAAATCTCTCCCTCGTGCAAGAGGCTTTGCGCAATGTCCCGGGCGTCACGCTCAATGCCGGCGAGGGCGGTGCCCACGGCGACTCGGTGAACCTGCGCGGCCTGTCGATCCCGGACAGTTTCTTCCTGGACGGCGTGCGCGACATCGGCCAGTATCAACGCGACACATTCAACGCCGATTCGATCGCCGTGCTGTTGGGACCTGCCTCGGCGCTCTTCGGGCGCGGCTCGGCTTCGGGCGTCATCAACACCATCAGCAAGCAGCCCATGCTGACGCCGTACGCGGCGATTACGGTGTCGGGCGGCGAGGCCAACTATTGGCGCGGCACCGGCGACTTCAATCTGCCCTTGCGCGCCACCGCGGCGGCGCGCGTCACGCTGATGGATCAGGGCAACAGTGTGGTGGAGCGCGATCAGGTGCACTATCACCGCTATGGCGTCGCGCCCACGTTGAGTCTGGGCATCGATACGCCGACGCGCTTCATGTTCAGCTACTTCAAGGAAGAAGAAAACAATCTTCCGGATTACGGCATTCCGTTCATCGACGGCGCGCCGGCGCACGTGGCGCGCAGCAACTATTACTCGCTCGCCAATTACGATCGCACGCGCACCAACACCAATATCGGCACCATCCGTTTCGAGCAGGATATCTCGGACAAGCTCACCTTGAGCGACAGTCTGCGCTACGCGAACTACGGTTTCGAATACCTGGTCACGGGTCCGTTCCTGGGCAACGACTTCCTCGCTCCGCCGCCGGCCGGCACGCCGTACGCCGATATCGCCATTTCCCGCGACCAGCCGAGCAGCGGCGGCACGACCAGCCTGCTCATCAATCGCACGGATGTGACGGCGAAGTTCGATGCGGGCGCTGTCGCGCATACGCTCATCGGCGGTGTGGAGCTCAGCAAGGAGCAGTCCAATGTGAATCGCTTTCAAAACGGCCTGAACGACATTCCGGCGACGCCGCTGCTGAATCCGGCGCCGTTCTTCGTGCCTCCCACCCCCATCACGCCTTATTCCAATCCAAAGGGCCGGGGCAGCGATGTGAGCGTGTATGCGCTGGATAGCATCTCGCTGGGTTCCCGGTGGGATGTGGATCTGGGACTGCGCTGGGACCGGTTCAAATCGAGTTTCAGCGAGGCATTCTCGGGCACGGCGTTTGAACGCACCGATACGTTCGTGAGCCCGCGCGCGGCGCTGATCTACAAGCCGGATGCGGCACAGAGCTACTACCTATCCTATGGTACCTCGCAAAATCCGGTGATTGAGTACCTCATCGTCGCGCCGTCGGATCAGAGTCTCTCGCCGGAGAAGAACAATACGCTGGAGCTGGGCGGCAAGATCAAACTGTTCAATGGGGCGGCGGAGCTGACGGGCGCGCTGTTCGACACGCGAGTCTACGATGCGCGCATTTCCGATCCGGATGATCCGACGGTGCAGCAGTTGCCGTTCGATCAGCATGTGAAGGGTATCGAACTGGGCTTCAATGGCTATGTCACGGATAGCTGGGAAGTGACCGCGAACTACACGCACTTGAACGATAAGATCACGAAGACCAGCGACCCTCTCGCCCAGGGCAAGTACGCGCCGAATACGCCGCACGATGCCTTCAATTTCTGGACCACCGTGGAACCCACGCCGGCTTGGGTCTTCGGGGGCGGCTTCACCGCCATCAGCCATCGCTATGCCGACTCCGAGAACAGCGCCGGCGTGCCGGCATTCGTCGTGTTCAATGCGATGACGTCGTTCGCGGTCAACCCGCATTTCAAGCTGCAGCTGAATCTGAACAACGTGACCAACAAGCTGTATTTCACCAGCATTTATTATGTGGATGTCGCCGAGAACCACGCGCTGCCGGCGGCGGGCCGCACACTCATCGGCAGCGCGAGCTATCGCTTTTAGACGATGCCTGGCCATGAGCACCGTTTCGATCATGTCGCTGTTGGGTCAAATGAGCATGCCGCGGCTTCAGGCGTTATTCGCTCAAAATGCGCGCCGTGCAGCGGACTGGGTATACGTCGCAGCCATTGAAGGACTGGCGCAGGCGCAGGTGTGCTACGGGCGGATGCTGCTCGAGGGGACCGGCGTGACGAAAGATCCTGCTCAGGCACTGAAATGGTTTCGGCGCGCGGCTTTGGCTCACGATGCGGAGGCCATCAACATGGTCGGGCGCTGCCTGGACAATGGGTGGGGCACGGCGGAGGACCCGGTGGGCGCGGCGGAATGTTTTCTGCGCGCCGCGGATTCAGGAAACGCCTGGGCGCAGTACAACATGGGACACATGTATTTGGACGGCCGCGGTGTGACGCGCGATCGAACGCTCGCCTATCGATACTACTTAATGGCTGCCGAGCAGCAACACGAGCGCGCCATGAATCTGGCGGGCCGCTGCTGCGAGGAAGGCTGGGGCACGGCGCGCAATTTGGAAGCCGCGGCCGGCTGGTACCGGCGCTCGGCGGAGGCCGGCTACTTTCGCGGCCAATACAACTGGGCCAGCTTGTTGCGGAAGGCGGGACGGTTCGAAGAGGCCGCCGGCTGGTTCGCGCGCGCCGCGGCCGGCGCCCTCGCGGCCAACTCCCCCATCATCGCGCCGGCAGGCTAGGCGCGCACTCGCATGTTTCTGCGTATTGAGAAATTTTTGGGAGAGGAGCAGCTGGCCACGGTTCGCGCCTCGCTCAACAGCGAAAGCGCGCCGTGGGTGGATGGCCGCGTCACCGCCGGCCACCAAGGTGCGCCCGTGAAGCACAATCAACAGCTCGAGGAAGCCAGCGGCATGGCGCGCGAGCTGGGCAATTTCATTCTGGCGCAGCTCGAACGCAACGCGCTGTTCATCAGCGCGGTGCTGCCCAACAAGGTCTATCCGCCGATGTTCAATCGCTACGGCGAGGGAATGTACTTCGGCACGCATGTCGATGGGTCGGTGCGGATGATCCCCGGCAGTCCTCATAAGTTGCGCACCGACCTGTCGGCGACCCTGTTCCTCGCCGAACCGCACAGCTATGACGGCGGCGAATTGGTGGTCGAAAGCGATTACGGCCGCCGGAGCGCCAAGTTTGCGGCGGGGGACATGATCGTGTACTCCTCGACGTTGCGGCATCGCGTGAATGCCATCACGCGTGGCGAGCGCCTTGCCAGCGTGTTTTGGATTCAAAGCCTGATTCGCGACGATGCGCGCCGCGAGCAGCTGTGCGAACTCGACGCCACCATCCAACGGTTGATCCAGACGGGCGCCGATGCAGATTCGCTGCTGCGCCTCACCGCGCACTATCACGGGCTGCTGAAGGCGTGGACGGAAATCTAGACGAGCAAGGTTTGCAAGGATCCACCCAAGCCGGAGACCGATCTCTTCAAAGACATGCGCAAGAAACTGGATGAAGGCGCGAAGGGCCGCGCTCCGTAGTAAGAAGGCTAACCGACATGGCGCTGCAGACCCTCCACCAGAGCCTGGAAGGTGGCCCTGCAGCGTGGAGTGTTGCGCAGGTCCTCGTGCATCGTGATCCAGGTTTCCAACGGCAGAGACAGATGCTTCGGGAGAACGCGCACGAGCGCCGCGTCGCGACGGGCGATTGGCGTCTGGCAAGCACCGATTCCGGCACCCGATCGGATCAACGCCAGCTGCGCCAAGTCACTGTCGGTGCGCATGGCAAAGGCCTCGCGCCGCCAACCCGTCAGTCCCTTACTGGCGTTGCGGATGAACTCCGTCGTTTCGTCAAAGCCGATGAGCGAATGCGCGGCCAAATCAGCAACGCTGCCGGGTGTGCCATGTCGGGCCAAATATCGCTGATGCGCGTACAGCCCCACGTTGATCGGGCCGACGCTCCGAGCGACCAACAATTCCTGTCGGGGACGT
>Ga0210389_10000059_pt1 | contig 104904 bp, 102 predicted proteins | sample IncBWH28OmetaG_FD_160127 | JGI IMG/M metagenome (GOLD analysis project Ga0210389, IMG submission 160127) | Forest soil microbial communities from Barre Woods Harvard Forest LTER site, Petersham, Massachusetts, United States - Inc-BW-H-28-O ...
TACCGCCGCGCTCGCCTGGGCGGCCGGGCTGGTTCCGTGTGTCACGAGATAGCTGGTCAGCGCGCTGGCGGCGATGGTGTTCAGCAGCGCGGTGCCGATCGAGCCGCCGATCTGCTGGCAGGTGTTGACCATTGCCGACGCCACCCCGGCGTCGGCCGCCGAGGCACCGTAGGTCGCGGTATTCATCCCGGCGGAGAACACCAGGCCAAGTCCGGCGCCGATGACTATCAGGCCAGGCAGGATAACGGCCGCGTAGCTCGTGGCCGTGCCCAGTTGCGCGGCCAGGATCACCAGCCCGCCCGCGGCGACGGTCATCCCGAGCGGGATGAGGATGCGAGGCCCGACCCGTGGCATGAGCACCGCGCTGGAGGACGTCGACGAGAGGATCAGCGCGGCGATCATCGGCAGGAACGCCACGCCCGTCACGACCGGCGAGTACCGCAGGATTTCCTCGAGGTAGTAGGTGAGGAAGAGGAAGATCGCGAACATGCCGATGCCCGACAGGCCGATGCCCAGGTAGGCCCCGCCGCGGAACCGGTCCAGGACGATCCGCAGCGGCAGCAGCGGATGCGCAACCCGCCGTTCGGTCAGCACGAATCCGGCCAGCAGGACCGCCCCGACCACCAGCAGGGCGATGGTCAGCGGTGCTCCCCACCCCTTGGTGTCGGCCTCGGAGAGCCCGTAGACGATGCCGACCAGCCCCAGCACGACGAGCACCGTCCCCGGCACGTCAAGATGCACGCTGGGGTTGCGGCGATCGCGGCGCAACAGCCGCGCCGCGGCCGTGACCGCGACCACCGAGAAGACGACGTTGACGTACAGGCACCATCGCCAGGACAGGTACTCAGTCAGCACGCCGCCCAGCAGCAGTCCGACGGCCCCGCCGGCCCCGGCGATGGCGCCGAAGATGCCAAAGGCCTTGCCGCGTTCGGCTGGGTTCGTGAAGGTGACGGTCAGCGTGGACAGCGCGGCGGGCGCGAGCATGGCGCCGAACCCGCCCTGGATCGCCCGCCCGACCACCAGCATGCCGAAGCTCGTGGAGGCGCCGCCCAGTGCCGAGGCCGCGGCGAAGCCGATCATCCCGATGATCAGCATCCGCTTGCGGCCCATGAGGTCCGATAGCCGGCCGCCCAGCAGCAACAGCCCGCCGAAGGCCAGCGAATAGGCGGTCACCACCCATTGCCGGTCGGCGTTGGAGAACGCCAGGTCGTGCTGGGCCACCGGCAGCGCGATGTTCACCACCGTGGCGTCCAGCACCACCATCAGCTGTCCCAGGCAGACGACCGCCAGGATCAGCCACCGCCGGCCGTCGTCGGCCGCGCTTTCTTCCGCCGCCCTTGAAACAGCAGCGCCGTGTTCAGCGACCGGCGAATCCGCAGCGTGCTCCGCGTGTTGTGCCATGTGACACCCCCAGACCTGCGATACCCCGGAGCAGGCGACTTTGAACGGCCGGGTACCCCCGGACCGCTACGAATACTGGCTCGTACGGTTCCACGGCTGGCCGGGCAGCTCAGTACGCTGGGCGAGCAGGTGCTCTCATTCGCCCGCGCCCAGCCGGCGGTGGCCTCCTAACCCAGCCCGCCCGTTAGCCCAGCCCGGCCGCGGGGACGTCGAGCGTGACGCCGGAGGCCAGCGGCCGCACCTGGACCAGCGTGCCGTTCTGCCACTGGCTGACGTAGTACGGCGTGGTCGCGGTGTGCGTGGTCTGGCTGAACTTGACCGGCCCGGCCGTGGTCTGCGCGTCGGTCCGCGCGATCGCGGCGTTGAGCCTGGCCGGGTTCGTGCCGCCGCCCTTGGCGAGCGCGTCGGTGACCACCTCGGCCACCGCGTAGCCGAGCGCCGCCGTGGCGTAGCCCGGGCTGTCCCCGTACTTCTTGCCCAGTGTGGGGGCGATGGTCGCGAGCTGCCCGGGCGAAGCCTGGCCCGGGCTCCAGTAGCCGTCCGACAGGGTGCCCTGGGCGGTGCTGCCCAGCGACTGCCACCACTCGCCGGCGTCCGACGCGCCGGCCAGGAACGCCGCCTTCGGGTGGAGCCCGGAGGACTTCAGCTGCTTCCACAGCGCGACACCGTCGGCCGGGGCCATCTGCCCGGCCAGCAGCTGCGCGCCCTTGGCCTTGGCGTCGGCGATGAACGAGGAGAAGTTCGTCGCGCCGGCGGGGAAGGTGTAGTCACCGACCACGTCGAGGCCGTCGGCCTTGAACGCCGCCTCGTACAGCGGGCGCTCGACGACGGCGTCCGGATCGTTGTCGGTGAACAGCGCGACCTTCTTATCGCCCGGCACCGACGCCAGTTCCCTGGCCACGTTCGCCGCCTGCTGCTGCTCGTTGTAGAACAGGTCCCAGGAGTACCGCCAGCCCTGCTTGTCGCCGTTCGCGAATGCCTCCACCGGCATCAGCGACGTCAGGAACGGAACGTGCAGCTGCTCGGCCACCTGCGCCGTGGTCAGGATGATCTGCGGGGTGGTGGATCCCAGTAGCGCCACCGCGTGATCCTGCTGCACGAGCTCGCTCGCCTGCGAGGCGGCGGTGCTGGGGTTGCTGCCGTTGTCCAGGACAACCAGCTTGAGCTTCTCCTTGGCGCCGCCGATGGCGACGCCGCCCGCCGCGTTCACGTCCGCGATCTCCTGCGCGTAGCCGGCTTCCAGCGGCGCGCCGGACGCGTCCAGGGAGCCGGTGAGCGATAGCGTGGCGCCGATCACGATCGTTCCGCTCGAGTTCGCGGTCGTCTCGGCCGAGTTCGACGACCCGGCGCCGCCGCCGCTCGTGCAGGCGGCCACGCCCAGTGTCAGGGGCACGGCCAGCACCAGCGTCTTCAGCAATCTCGGTCGTGTTCGCAACGGGGGTTCCTTTCGCCGGACATTTACGTCGCCGGACATTCGCGCTCAGGCCCCGAACCGGGGCACGGGCACCTCGTCCGCCGCGACCACCACGGTCCGGGACCGCGTGTAGAAGTCGATGTTGACCTGCCCGGCGGCGGTGCCGGGCCAGCCTGTCCCGTGGCCTGGGGCCACGGTCTGCAGGTCGTGCGGGTTGCTGGAGTTCACCCAGGTGCTCGCCGACTCGATGTCCGGTGCCAGGCGGCGTGCGCGCCGCACGTCGCCGGTCCAGAGGTAGGCCGCCGTCGGGTGCGTGACGGCGTTGGCGAGTGAGACGGCTTCCTCCTCGTCGTCGAATGGCATGACGCGTATCACCGGCCCGCGTACCTGCCCGGCGAAGACCTGCATGTCCGGTGTCACGTCGGCGAGCACGGTCGCGGCGAGGTAGTTTCCCTCGGGCCGGTCAGCCGGCCGTCGCCCGCCGGCCGCCAGCCGCGCGCCTTCCCTGATGCCGAGCCGCACCAGGGAGACGAGCCGGTCATAGTGGTCGGCGTGCGGCAGCGGCCCGAGTTGCGTCTCCGGGTCGTCGGGGGCACCGACGCGGATACGGTCCGCGCGCTCGGCGAGGCGACTGACGAGGGTTTCGTAGACGGGGCGCTCGGCGAGGATCGTCGAGGTGGCGGTGCGCCGCTGGCCGTTAAGCGCGAAGCCGCCGAACAGCGTACTGTCGATCGCCCGGTCCAGGTCGGCGTCGGCGAAGATGAGGCAGGGCGAGTCGCCGGCGAGCTCGGCCGACAGGTCTTTGCCGTGCGTAGTGGCCGCGAGCACGACCTCCTGCCGGGTCGCGGCCTCGCCCGCGAACGAGACCCGCGCCACGCTCGGGTGGGAGATCAGGGCGTCGCGCGCCTGCGGGCCGAGAGCCTTGGGGTGCAGGGAGCCGTGCACGACGTTGAGCACGCCGTCGGGCAGGCCTGCCGCGGTCGTGATCTCCGCCAGTAGCGCGGCCGGCAGCGGCGCCCACTCATCCGGCTTGAGCACGACGGTGCAGCCCGCCGCCAGGGCAGGCGCCAGCGCTCGCGACTGGGCCAGGAACGGCGCGCCCCATGGCGTGATCAGCCCGGCGACACCGGCCGGGCTTGCTAGCACGTAGCCGGAGTGGCCCGCTGTGCGGTCTTCATCGGCCCCGGCGGTGATCAGCCCGGCCGCGAGGCGGAAGACTTCGCCCGCGCGCGTGGCCTGCTCCCGGGACTGGGTGACCGGCAGGCCGGTGCTCTGTCCCTCGGCGGCGGCGATGTCGTCAGCCCGCGCGTCGATCGCGTCCGCGATACCGGACAGGACCCGCGCCCGCTCCAGTGCCGTCATTTCCGGCCACGGTCCTGCTTCCAGTGCCGCCTGTGCCGCCAGCACCGCCTGGTTGGAGTCGGCACCAAGGCCGACCTCGACCTGCGCGTACTCCTTCCCGGTCGCCGGGTCGGTCACGCCGTAGCTCTTCCTGAGCGTGCTGAACGTGTACCGCCCGCCGATGAAGTGCTTGACGGTCTCCGGTACCACAATGCCTCCTGGTCTGTATTCCGGTACCAGCGGGGCCGGGAGGAGATTTCACTCCCCCGGCCCGCGCTGGCGCCGCGCTCAATGCCCGGTGGGGCAGTCAGCGGGGTTGTGCCGTCGGTTCTTAAGAACCGAGGGCGATGGCGAAGATGTGCATTGCGGTGCCGCTGTTCGAGCTGTTGACGTTGGGCAGCACGATTGATTCGACCGTCTTGGACGAGTCGACCGCAACTGTGGTGGCGTAGATGTACATGCTGATCGACTGGGAGGTGCCGCTGGAGCTGTTGCGGTAGGGCATCGTCGCCACCGTCGTGTCTCCCGCGGCCGGGCCGCTGGCCCAGTCGCCGAACGAAACGGTCCCGGTCGACGAGGTGCCATCGGTGTAGAAGATGGCGACCGTGCCCGACGAGGTGCCGTTGCTGGAGGAGCCGAGCAGGCCGAGCGTGGTCTGTCCGGCCGCCCCGTTCATGTCGATGATCTGTCCGGCCGCGAGCACGTTGTCCGGTGCGCCCGCGGCGACGTTCGGCCAGGTGAAGGTGACGCCGTCGGCGGTGACCGTGCCGCCCGGCGTCAGCCCAGCGTTGGCGAGGCCCGTCGCCGAGAAACTGTATCCGCCACCGTCGAAGTTCCCCGCTCCCTGGTCGCTGTCCAGCGTGATGCCTACGTTGTCGAAGTCATCGGCGAGGTTGGCCGTCGGCGCCGGGACGGGCGCCTGCTTGGCCGTGACGGTCTTCGTGGTCGCGCCGTCGCGGAAGGACGCCGTGGCCGTCAAGGTCGCGATCTGCGGCCCCGCGGTCGTCGGCGCGGTTACCTGCCACGATGCCGTGAGGTCCGTCGTGGCGGCAATGGTGGAGGCGGTTGTCGCCCCGGCGGCGGCGATCTTCCAGCCGGACGGCGCGCCGCTGAGGGTGAGCTTGACCTTGCTGAGCGAGCCCGGCCCGTTGTTGCTGAACGTCGCCGCCACCGTCGCCGAGGCGCCGGGTGCGAGGACCAGGCCGTTAGTCGGGCTGAGCGTGAGCGAAGTCTGCTGGTCCGCTCCCGGCCGCGTCGGCATCGGCTGCAGGGACGCCGCCGTCTGCGCGGCGAGGTTGGCCGCCGTGGTGCTGGCCGCGAACTGGGTGCTGGTCGGGGCCTTCTTCGCCGCACCCGGGCGCAGGGCCCCGGTCCAGTCGCTGAACGTCTTCCGGCGCCAGCGGCTGACGTTGGGGAAGGTGACCGGTCCGGCCCCGGAAAGGCCGCCGGCCGCCGCCACCGCCTCGATGAGCCGCAGGCCGGAGGTGTGGTCGGAGACCTCGGAGAAGATCTGGCCGCCCGTCGTCCAGGGCGAGATGACGAAGGCCGGAACTCGGAAACCGGCGCCGAGCGGCAGGCCCCCGCCGGGGGTGCCGGCCGGCGACGCCAGGGTGATGAACTCCTCGGGGTACTCGTTGTAGTTCGGGGTCGGCGGCACGACGTGGTCGAAGAACCCGTCGTTCTCGTCGTAGTTGATGATGAACACGGTGCTGTTCCACAGCTCCTCGTTGGCGGCCAGGGCCTCCAGCTTGGTAGCGAGGAACTGGGCACCGGCCGCCGGGATGGCCGCCGGGTGCTCGTCGTAACCGGACATCGACCCGATGAACGACACGTCGGGCAGGGTGCCGTTGGCGCAGTCCTCCTCGAAGCCCATGTTCGAGTTGGTGGCCGGCGTCGGGTTCTCCGGGTCGCCGATCCCGCCCGGCGTGCCGTTGCCCCACAGCGTGCCCGTCGAGGTCACGGCGTTGTACAGGGCGGTCGGCACCTGCCCGGGGGACTGGAACTTGGTGAAGTAGGAGGTGATGGTGTCCTGCGGCCAGCCGACACCCTGGTAGAACTTGTAGCTGATCCCGGCGTTGTAGAGGGTCTCCGGGCCGCTTTCGTAGGTCAGGTCCCGGACGCCGCCGGTCTCGAGGACCGGTCCGCCGGCCTTCCCCTGCGGGTCGTTGCCGCCCTCCTCCCAGAAGATGCGGTTCACGTCCGTGGGACCCATCACTGAGCAGTGATAGTTGTCCGCCAGCGTGAAGGCCTTGGCCAGGGCCCAGTGGAAGGGGATGTCTTCCGCTGTGTAGTGGCCCATGGTGAACGAGCCGTTCGTTTCGCCGTCGGAGGCGACGTGGGTGAGCAGCCACCCGTCCATCGCGCCCTGGTTCCAGGACGCGTGCTGGTCGCGCCAGTCGTGGCTGAGGCTGGGTACGGCCGCGGCGCCGGTGGTGATGGTGGACATGTGCCACGGCTCGAGGTACCCGTCGGGGTTGGCCGGGTCGGGCTGCTGGAAGACCGTCCGGCCGTTCGGCAGCCGGATCGCGGTCGGGTCATTGAAGCCACGCGCGCCGGGGAAGGTGCCGAAGTAGTGGTCGAAGCTGCGGTTCTCCTGCATCTGGAACACCAGGTGCTTGACCTGCGACAGGTCGAACTCCCGCGGGCTCGCGGTCGCCGCCCTCGCCAGGTTCTCGGGGAGGATGCCGGCCAGGCCGGCGGCGCCGGCAACGGCGGCGGCGCTGGCTACGAACCCGCGGCGATTCATCCTCGGGTTGAACGCACGCATGCGGTTGTCAGTCATGTGTCTCTTCTTCGTTCTCTTAGCGGGCGTCAGGAGTGAGCGGGAGCGGTCGGGCCGGCCCCCGTGCTGGATGACGCTGTACCAGACTGGGCCAGGCCGGTGACCTCGGCGATGTCGCTGTTGGTGGTGTCGGCGATGTACAGATCGTCGGTGCTCGGGTCGATCGCGACGTCGTACGGGGTGTTCAGGTGCGACGACGTCGGGGCACCCTTGCTCTCGCCGCCAGCCGACGGGGCGCCGCCGTTCGAGGAAGCGGAGTTCACGACGGTGGAGATGACGCCGGCCGGGGTGACCTCGCGGATGGCGTTGTTGAAGGTGTCGGCGATGAACAGGTCGCCGGCGCCGTCGACCGCCACGCCCTGCGGGTCGTCCAGCTGGGCCTTCGTCGCGGGACCGCCGTCACCGGAGAAGCCGCCGAGCCCGTTGTTCGCCTGGTCGGCGGCGTAGTCGCCGGCGACCGTGGTGATGACGCCGGTCTTGGCGTCCACCCGGCGGATGACGTTGTTGGCCGAGTCGGCGATGTACAGGTTCCCCTGCGAGTCCACCGCCAGGCCGGTCGGCTGGTTCAGCTCCGCGAACGCGCCCAGCTTGCCGTCTCCGGAGTAGCCGGCGACGCCGTCGCCGGCGACGGTGACGACCTGGCCCTGCGGGGTAACCTTCAGGACCCGGTTGTTGTAGGTGTCGGCGATGAACACGTCACCCTGGGCGTTGACGGCCACGTCCTGCGGGTGGTCCTCCGAGCTGAGCGTGGCGGGGAAGCCGGTCGGGCCCGCGAAACCCAGGCCCGCGATGCCGGTGCCCGCGAACCGGTGGATGACTCCGGACGTGGTGATCTCGCGGATCACGTTGTCGCCGCTATCGGCGATGAAGACGTCGCCCTTGGCGTCCTCAGCGGTGCCACCGGGGTGATACAGCGAGGCGTTGGCCGCCTGGCCGCCGTCGCCGTGCTCACCGAAGGCGGACAGCGAGCCGGTCTCCGTGGTGGTCTTGCCGTTCGCGATCGCCGCCAGGACGTTCGCGCCAGAGTTCGACACGTACACCGTGCCGTTGTCGGCCGACACGCCGACCGGGTGGTACAGGCCGCCACCAGGGCCCGTCGAGGTGTAGGCGAGGGTCTGCAGCTCGGGGCTGGCCGTCGTGCTCGCGCCGGCCACGCCGCTGGCGGCCAGCCCAGCGGCGGTCACGGCCGCGGCCACGGCGGTGGCGCCGACGAGGCGTCGCCGAGGGTTGACGTTCTTAAATTCCAAGGTCACAGCTCTCCCGGGTAACGGGGGGTTAGCCTTGCGGAGTGGGGGGTACGAGGACCCGGCCGCTAGGCATTTACAGCCGGAGAGCGTCGCGGATCAATATGAACGTTCGGCAAGGGGCACGCGAACGACCGGTGCCGCGCGCGGTGATTAATGCGAGGGGATTAGGCAGCGAGACCGCTCCGTTACGCGGCTCGCGGGAAAAGGCCGATCGTCCCCGGTGGCGCGAAGATTTAACTTAATGACTAGCGATTAAGCGAGAATCGGCGCCAAGCCCGCCCGCGGCCGCTGCCCGCGAGACAAGAGTAGGCCAGGAGCTAGCCGGAACGGGCCGGTAATCGTGGCGAAACGGACAATTTACTCGGCGTGGGTAGCGTCGAGCGGACCGCCGGTAGTAGCCGGTGCGTGCCGCGCGTACCTTACGGAGGAAATCCGCCAGCTGGAGCCGGAAATGCGCTTTCACGATCGAACTGCGAAGACCTGGACGACGGCTTCCCCCGGCACCGGGACGCGTGCTCCGCGTCGCCTAAATTTAACTTCGCATACAGCTACTTGTTGAATGTTGCCGGTAATGTTGTAATATGTGACTGAAGTGGTCAAATATGTGATTGAACCTTCGCTGACCGGTACGCGAGCGCCTCGTGGCGCCGGTTCCGGGCGGTCCGGGGAAGGCCGGCCGCGCTTGCTGGCGGCCGCCGAGGAGCTGTTCGCCACCCGCGGGCTCGGCGTGCCGAACCGCGAGATAGTCGCCGCCGCCGGCCAGCACAACCGGTCGGCGATCACATACCACTTCGCCTCGCGCGCGGGACTGATCGACGCGGTCTGCGAGCGGCACGAGATCCCGATCGCCCAGCACCGCCAGCACCTCATCGCCCGGCTGCCAGGGCCCGGTCAGCGGACGACACGGCAGCTAGTCGAGGCCTATATCCAGCCGCTCACGGCTGAGATGCTGCGCTGCGCCCCGTCGTACTGGGCGCGCCTGTCCGAGATGCTGTTGGCCGACCAGCCGCTGCGGTTCAGCCGCGGCATCGAGCCCGCCGGGCATTCCGGGCCGCGGCACCGCCCCGACACCGTGCTGCCGGAACTGCTCGAGCTCGTGGTGGCGCACCTGGGCCACCTGCCGGAGCCGGAGGCCGCCGACCGCGTCGGGCTGACCGTCCGGTTTCTCAACAGCGGCCTGGCCAGGTGGGAACGCGACAGCCAGGACGGCGTCGACGGCGTCGCGCCCCTGGCGCCATTCACGCTGATCCTGACCGACCTGGCGGTCGCCATGCTCGACGTGCCGAGTTCGGTCCGGCCCGAGGCCGACGCGCACCTCCGGCGCGCGCACCTGGCCGGTCACTCCTGAGCCGGCTGCCGCACCGCGCACAGCGCGGCCCGGCAGCCGGTCTTAAGGCGCGGCCGCCAGCCTTGGCCGCTCAGCTAACCCGGGCGAGTCCGGCCTGGGCGAAGGAGACGACCTGCGTGCCGACGACGTCCAACTGCCCGGCCAGCTTGGCGTCCAGGATCTCCCCGGCCGGGCCGAACGGGTTGTTCAGCGAGTTGACCACGACGCCGAGTGGCGTCGGCCAGCCGCGCAGGGCGTGCACGACCGAGCGCACCGCGGCCAGGGTGCTGGCGCCGGCCTGCCAGCCGGCCGCGGTGACGATGCAGCCGACCGCCTTGCCGTCCAGGTAGGGCTGCGGGTCGCCGGCCAGCTCCTGCAGGTAGTCCAGCGCGTTTTTCAACAGCCCCGAGGTGCCGCCGTGGTAGCCGGGCGTGGCGAGAATCAGCGCGTCGGCGGCGCGCACGGCCGTCAGCAGGCGCGCGGCCGCGTCGACGTCCGGGCGCTCGGAGTCGTACATCGGCAAGACGAGCTCGCGGGCCGTGAGCAGCTGGGCGCGCGCGCCCCGCGCCGTCGCCGCGTCCAGGGCGCACCGAAGTGCGGTCTCCGACGACGAGCAGCTGCGCAGCGTGCCGCCGATGCCGACGACGAGGGGCTGGTCGCCGCCGCGGTAGCGGGGCATCAGCGTGGGCGCGGTCATGCCGACAGCTCCAGTGCCCGGTCGTCGGCGAGGCCAAGGTTCGCGCGCAGCGTCGTGTGCTCGTAGTCGTCGTGGAAGAGCCCGCGCCGCTGCAGTTCCGGGACGAGCAGGTCGCGGATGTCGGCGAGGCCGGACGGCAGCATGTCGACCATCAGGTTGAAGCCGTCCGCCGCGCCGGCGTCGGCCCACTCTTGCATGATGTCGGCGACCTCGGCCGGTGTGCCGATGACGCGGTGGTGGCCGCCGCCGTAGCGGACGAGCAGCTCGCGCACCGTGAGGTCCTCCTTCACCGCGAGGTTCACCAGGGTCCGGCGGAAGCCAACGGACCCGCTGAACTCCTCGTCCGGGCACAGCAGCTGCACGGGGAATTTCTCGTCCAGCGTGAGCGAGCCGACCGGCACGCCGGTGCGGGCGGCCAGCTTGGCCAGTTCCGGGGCGATGCCGAGGGCGTCGTCGAGGCGCTGCCCGCGGGCGACCGCCTCCTCGTGGGTACGCCCGAGGTGCATGAACATGCCCGGCAGCACCTTGACCGCGCGGCCATAGCCGGCGGCCCGCCGCCGCATGTCCGCGCGGAACTCGACCGCGCCATCGAGCAGGTGCTGGGCGGTAAAGACCACATCGGCGTACTTCGCCGCCTGGTCCCGGCCTTCGTCGGAGGACCCGGCCTGGAAGATCACCGGCCGGCCCTGCGGGCTGCGCGGGAAGGGCAGCGGACCCTTGACGCTGAAGTGCTGGCCCGCGTGGTTGATCTCACGGACCAGCTCGGCGCGAGCGAAGTCGGCCGTCGCCTTGTCGCCGACCAGCGCGTCCGCGGCCCAGCTGTCCCACAGCGCCAGGGTTACGTCGATGAACTCGGCGGCACGCGCGTAGCGCTCGGCGTGATTGGGCAGCTCGCCGCCGCCGAACTGCGCGGCCGTTGACGGCTGGAACGTCGCCACCGAGTTCCAGCCCGCCCGTCCGTGGCTGAGGTGATCGAGCGTCCCGAAGCGGCGGGCCAGGCTGTACGGGTCGTTGTAGGTGGTCGAGGCCGTCGAGACCAGCCCGAGGCGGCTGGTCACGCCCGCCATTAGCTGCAGGATCATCACGGGGTCAAGGGCGCCGGTCGGCCGGTCGGTGCCGGCCTCGTAGTTGGTGAGGCCGTCAGCGAAGAAGACGGCGTGCAGCTTCGCCTGTTCGGCAACGCGGGCCATCGTCACGGCCAGCTCGGGTGAGACGTAATCGCTGGCCGCGCCCTCTCGGACCAGCCATGACCCTAGGTGCATGCCGGTGCCGTGCATCAGCGCCGCGCAAAGGATGAACTTGTCGGAACCGCCGGACATCATTGCCTCCTCGCTTTACTGCTCTCAAGAGCTTTACTTGAGTGCAGTTATTTGGATGCTAAGTCGGCCCGACCGGCAATGTCAACGGTGGGGCGCTAGTCGGCGTCCTTGGTGGTCGCCGCTGGCCGGCACGGCATCTCGATGCCGAAGTTGCCGACCCAGACCTGCAGCGCGGCGACGCGGCGCTCCTCGCTCAGGACATCCTGGAGACTGCTGAAACGCTCGCGCGAGCGATCGCCGATCTCGCCGGCGAGGCCCGCGCCGGCGGCCGTGGCGCGAACGAGGGTGACTCGACGGTCGCGGGTGGAGCTCAGCCGCTCGACGTAACCTTGCCGCTCCAGGGCGCCGGCCAGCCGCGAGACCAGGTTGAGCGGCACGTCCAGTCGCATGGCCAGTTCCGAGACGCTGTGGGTCATCTCGGGCGCGCCGCGCAGCTGCACGAGCAGCTGGTTGGCCAGCGGGTCGAGGCCACTGCGGCGAGCCTCGTCATCGATGATCCGGAAGGCCCGCCGTAGCAGGAACCGTGCGTCGGCCACCGCGATCAGATGAGGATCAGTCATGTCCGCTCCCAACGTCGGCCGCAGCCTTGCCACGGTACGGGCCAGGTTCCGGAATGCCATGCCGGTATTAGCGTAGTTGCCGACAGTGCCTGGGCACGCTGGGTACAAGACTCGCGACAGCGCACGCAGCCTTCGCACCTATGGTGCGTAAGCCTGTGGCGCTGGCACCTCGACCGATCTTCAGGTCAGTCTCGGCGGGGACGCTTACGCCACGGGCGGGGGTCCGGGGCGGGGCCGTCCGGCGCCGGGGCGACGCTGTCGTGCGCCGCTAACGGGGCCGGTGACGGGCTGGGTGCCGTCAACGAAGGCGCGGGCGAGATCGGACAGGCGCTGGTTGTGGTTGCGGGCCTGGTCGCGCAGCAGGGTAAACGCCTGATTCACGTCGATGCCCAGGCGCTCGGCGAGCTTGCCCTTGGCCTGCTCGATGATCACCCGGCTGTTCAGCGCGGTCTGCAATTGCTCGTTGAGGATGTCGCTACGGCGCATGCTGCGCTCGTGCAGCAGGCCGATGGTGGCCACATCGGCCATCGCCTGGCCGACGCGCACGCTGATGGCGTCGAACTCGCCGGGGGCGGCGCGGAAGAGGTTGAGCGCGCCGATGACCTGCTCGCGCAGCCGCATCGGCAGGGCCTGCACAGCGGCGAAGCCGGCCTGTCCGGCGGCGTCGGCGAAACGGGGCCAGCGCTCCTCGGTGCTCAGGTCGGTGGCTGTTACGGGCCGGCCGGACCGGAAGCAGTCAAGGCAGGGTCCCTCGTCGCTTTGCAGCTGGAACAGCTCGAGCAGCCGGGCGGCCTCGCTGGACGCGGCCACCACGCGCAGTTCTCCGCGCGGGTCGGCCAGCAGCAGCCCGGCGGCCGAAACGTTCAGCAGTTCGACGCTGCGGCTGGTCAGTACATGCAGGAAATCGATAACGTCGAAATCGGCGACCATGGTGTCGGTCAGCTCGACGAATGTCTCCGATAGCAGCTGTCCGTCCATCCGCTCACCCTCTCACGAAAAAACATGAACGCCCGCCGCGGATCCGCGGCGGCCCGGCGCACGCCAGAGAACATCTCATGGCTCATCGCCCAGGGACAGATCAGGATCAGGAGGTAGTCGCAGGCGGTGCCCCACGATGTCGCGGGCGACATCGGCCAGCCGCAGGTCGTTAGCGTAAGCATAGGCCCGCAGCCGCGTGAACGCATCTGTGATGCTGACGCCGAGTTGCTCGGTGAGCATCCCGGTGGCCTGGTCAATCTCCGCCCGGTGCAATGCCAGGCCCGCGGGCTGGCCGCCGGGGCCGGTCGCGGCCCTCTCCTGGGCGTCCAGCAGCAGCAGCGTCGCGGTATCGGCGAAGACCAGCGCGTCCCCCAGCTGGAAGTCGCTCAGCGGGCCGGCCCGGTCCCGGTACAGGCCCAGCACGCCGGCCCGGATCGCCCCGATGGCCAGCGGAAACGCGAAGACCGCGGCCGCGCCGACCGCATACGCCGCCGGCGTGAACGCCGGCCAGCGGAACCCCGCTTCCCCGTCAGCCAGGTCCGAGGCCAGCGCTGGGTTGCCGGAGGCGGACGCATCGAGCGACGGTCCCTCTCCCAGGGTCAGCTGCAGCTCGGCGAGCCGCTCGCTGACGTCGTTGGTCACCCGCATCAGGTGACCCGCCTCCGCGCCGCGCGCGGCGCTCAGCCAGGCGCCGGTGACCTGGACCCCAGGCACGACCGCCGCGCACACGTCCCCGGCCGACACCTGCCCGCTGCGCCCGGCCGCCTGCTCCGCGACCTGCCTCCAGATCCTGCCGAGCCGGCCCTCTGTCACCCGTTACCACCGGCACGGCCAGCCCACCGCGGAACCTCTCCCGCATGCGGTTGCACTGCCGCGGCACAGTTGGCGCGTTCGCGAATAGCCAGCACCGCGCTCACCATGGGCCCGCCTTCCTCCCCAGCAGCAGGGCATGGTCCTGGCCCAGCGGCTAAATCCCAGCTCCCGCCCTGAACATTACGCCGGATGCGGAGAAGATGTCGTCACGGGCAATCAGGGTTGCTGATTACACAGGTGCCGATGCGTTGCTGCGTGCCCGCCGGCGTGCCATTGCCCGCTGCACGGAGCTGCGGCTAGCGGTGACCGATCGTATCGGCCGGCGCGTGCTCAGCCTCAGCGGGCGCGACCATCTGATCTCCAGCTACCCGTCATTCGAGGCGGCGTCGTTCCGCAAGAGTTTCCGCAGCGAGTCGCGGGCCGCGCTGATATGCGCGCTTGCAGCCGTCCGAGCCCGCCGTATCCGTCTGCCTATGGCAGCGGTGTCGCCTGCGCTGCCGTCTGCTTCGTGTTCACGACCGTGTCCTCCGAGGCTAACGATAAAGAGGCCCGCCGAAGCCATGCCAGCGGCCACGCTAAGCCATGTCCAGTACCCGCGGGCCGGCGGAAGTCGTGTTCGAGAAGTCTCCGGAGTGCTCATGCTCGTCCTGTTCGCAGCCACAGCTGGGAGGGATTTCGCCGAAGTCCGGAGCGGCGCTAATGCGCATATATCTAGTTAGTCACCCTAACCCTCGCTGTCCGGCTTTCACAGTCTGCGCGGCAGCTGGGCCGCCACTGAGCTGTTCCACGTCCATACCTTGCACGGGTTTTTCAACCTCTCCACCTGGCTGACCGCCATCGTCGGAGTGGGCGGGCCCGCCTGTGACCGGCGTGCAGAGGTTCGTGACCGCAGGGGTAGCCGGAACGGAGGCAGGCGGCCGGGCTCGGTGCTCGGCCAAGAATGCGCGGCTAGGCGATCCGGGCTATGTCCACCAGTGTCTTGTCTGAGCCGCTCTCTGATACCCGTGCTGCTGCTCACGTGGAAGCGGCCTGACCAGCAAGTATCACAAACTATGGAAATATATTGCTAGTTTTCTATTTCTAGTATAGGATCGGTCTTGAGACACCGGAAGACACCGGGCCGATCTGGCCGGGGACCTGTGTCGGCAACGGCGGCCTGGCCATTCTGGCCCCGGCTCCCGTTCCCAATGGAAGAAGTGCCATGACTGAGCCAGCCGCACCGCGTACCGGCACCACTACTCTCCCCCCGGCCTCAGCCAATGGCTCCGCGCCCCCAACGCCGGGGTCCGCTCCGGCCGCGCCCCGCCGACGGAGGCTGGGTACCAAAACCAGCGCCGTGCGCACGACACTAGTCGCGGGCGTCGTTGTCCTCGTTGTGGTGCTGATCTTCATCATCCAGAACGGGCACGCCGTCAGCATCAACTTCCTGGGCGCGCACCTGCAGTTGCCGCTTGCCGTGGCGCTGCTGTTCGCCGCCGTCGCCGGCGCTCTGCTCATGGCCGCCGCGGGAACAGCGCGTATCACCGAGTTGCGCCAGATCATGCGTCGTGACCGACGCAAGTCCAATGCCGGGTAACCGCGCTAGTAATTGCCGGCCTGCCCCGCTAACACTGCCCTAAGGAGCATTCTGATGGGCAAAGTCCTGCTGATTATCTTGTGCCTGTTCTTCCCGTTCATCGCCGTGCTCATCCATGACGGACTGTGCATGAAGGTTGTGTGGGCACTCCTGCTGCAGCTCATCGGCCACCTCCCTGGCGTCATCTACGGCATCTACCAGGTGACCCGCGACTGAGCGCGCATTAGCGCTGTGGCACACGGGCTCAGCTGAAGCACCCGCGGGGCCTGGGGACTCCCAGGTCCCGGCCCTGCGGGTGCTGGCAGCGGCTATACCGGCGAGGCCGTGGCGTGCTGGCCGCCGCGCTTGCTGCCAGGATCAGAAGTAGTGCCGACGGCCGCCGACCGCGTGGCCGAGCATCCCGAGCAAGGCCAGGGCCACGCCGATCACTACGGCGATGATGCCGATAGTCCAGATGATCGCGATTTTCGCGATGAATCCGATCACGAGAAGAATTATGCCGATAATGATCAAGGGAAGCTCCTGACAGCTAGCAGTGCGAACGAGAAGGAGAAAGCACCCGAGGGGTGTCCTGAAGAGCGCCCTGAGATGGCACGGTCTTGTGGGTATCAGCTACCTCGCCGGATATACCTCAAACATTTCCGGGTATGAGTTCACCGGTTTCCCAGGCAGGCAGTCAAGCGCGACTGCGCGTCCAGGTCCGCGGGGTAGCCGCTAAAACCGCGCGGTGCCCGCGGGAGCCGGATGAGCAGCTCGCGGAAGTTCTGCATCGGGTTCACCGGGGCCGGCCGCTACCTCGGCCTCCTAGTCCATGATCTGTCACCATCCGGCCGCCGCTGGGCATCATCTGCGCAGCGCGAGGACGATTACCACGATGATCACGATGACTACGACTGTTCCGAGTCCGATATACACGGGATGCCTCCTTTCGCTGTGCGGGTAAGGCCTGCCCACTGCCCGCCTCCGGTCCGCCCAAACCCGCGGCTCGCGCCTGCGGCGGTGGGGGCCGCCGCGCAGGCCGCGCCCAGCCCCGCGAAGATGAACGCGACAAGCGCATCCGATAGCGGGGCACGGCGCAGGGCCCCGTTGGCGGCGCCGAGCGCCAGCATTGAGGCAGCGTGGAGCAGGTCGACTCGCGCGCCGACGGTGAGCACGCCGGGGGTCGGCGCCCCGGCCGTCACGGCCGCCTGGGCAAGGTGCCGGAAGCCGAGCACCCGAGCCACCGCGCGAGCGCGCGGGCTGGCCGGCCCGCCGGTACACAGGCTGATCACCGCGCCCGGGGCGCAGAGCAAGACCGCGCCGTAGCCTGCTCGTGCCAGCGACAGCGGCCAGATAACAGCGCTGCGTTCCCCGTCGCCGAGCAGCGCGTAGTCGCGAAGTGCTTGCGGGGCCACCGGAACCTTGCCGATATCCACGCCAGCCCTCCTTCCAGCCCTGTCCCGGACTCCCGCTATCGTCCGCGACCGCTACTCGGGACCGTTAGGCTAAACACGCCTGCGGAAGCCCGTCAGCGGGTCGCCGGACGACTGCGGGCCTAGCGGCGGCAGCCGTGCCCTACCCGTCGCCGGCTGGTGATTCGGGCGTCCGCTGCTCGCGGTCGCGCGGCACGTTCGCGTCCACCAGCGTGCTGGCGCCGGCCGCCCGCAGTTCCGTGTCGTCCGTGCGCTCCCTCAGTCGCTCGATCGACTCGATGTCGCCGTACGGGACGGTTGCCTCCATGCGATCGCTCGCCTTGACTTCGGCCGAGTCCATGACCGCGTCCACCAGGCTGGTCCGGTCGCCGCGCCTTACGTGCTCGCTTTTCGCGTACATGGATGCCCGGACGGTACCGTCCGGGCCGCTTTCGGTGGATACCTCCGCCGCCGCGGCGATGTGGCCGTCCTCGTCCTTGAGGTCGATATGATGCGATGTCCGTGGATTGGTCATGGTATTCCCCCCGGGGTTCGCTGAGGCGCGCACCCCGTTGCCGTCTGTTGCGACCCCTTTGCCCTTGAGGCGGGGTATGAAACGGGATCTCACTCGCCCAGATCCCCGCCCAATCCGGGCGGGTGTTGATCGGCTCGCTGCAGTCCGCGCAGCAGGGTTGCCAGGCCGGCGGTGAAGCGCTTGTCGCGGTCGCCTTCCCAGGCGTAGGTGCCGTGGGCGGCGAGGGTGGGGAAGCGGCTGGCGGGCAGGGTTCGCAGGAACGCGTGCAGTTGCTCTCTGGTCGCGGTGTCGCGGAGGCGCTGCTCGGCGGGCGAGGTGGGGTCAGCGAGCGTGAAGCCGAGGGTGTAGTCGTAGATGAGGCGGAAGGCCAGGGCAGCCTCCTGGCCTGTCAATCCGGCCGCGTGGAGCGACGCGAGGAATGCCTCGGCCAGGGCGAGCGACGTGGGGCTAAGGGGGTCGCGCGTCTTGAGCAGGGCGGCGACGCCGGGATGGTTCTCCAGCACCGCCCGGAGGCGGTGCGCGAGGGTGGCGACCTGCACGGTCCAGGGCTGGGCGGGGTCGGTCCGGCAGTCGACCTCGGCGAGTACCGCGTCGAGGATGAGGTCGTACAGCTGTTCCTTGCCACGGACGTGTCGGTACAGCGCGCCGGGTACCACGCCGAGACGGGCGGCGAGGGCTCGCATGCTAAGTGACTGTGCGCCCTCGGCGGCGATGACCGTGAGAGCCTCGGCGACGACCTTGTCGCGGGTAAGTGCGCGGCGATCGCCCTGTTCGTAGGGCGGGTTGAACCACAGCGCGAGCGCGTCCGCGTCCGACGGCTGCTGTCCTGCCATGCTGCCTCCTCGCTGGAGCCGTGATTGACTGTGAACCATGTTCACTGTACGGTGAACAGTGTAGCCCGGAATCGAATAGTGTTCACCTGGGCGGTGTTCCGCCGGGCCGCCGGGCCGCTGGCCTGGCCAGCCGCAAGGGGGAACGAAATGACAGTCGCTATGGGCCGGAAAGCGTCCGGAGACCTGCGTGCCGGGCAGAGTGAGATACCGCGAGTGGCCGGGGGACACGGCTGGTGGCCCGGCGTGAAGCGCGGCGCTAGCGTCGGCTGGAGGCCGGCGATCGACATAGCCGAGCGCACGGCCGCCTATGTGGTGACGGTCGAGATTCCCGGGATCAGGGCCGACGAAGTGGCGATCACCATGAAGGACGGCCTGCTGACGATTCAAGGTGAGCGGCATGCCGCCCGCGGGGCGGCCGGGGACAAAATACACCGGTCCGAGCGCGGCCACGGCGTCTTCCGCCGGTCGGTCACGCTTCCCAGCAGCCACGTGAACGCGGGCAAGACGGAAGCCTCGGCGCGGGACGGAGTGCTTGAGATCGTGGTGCCCAAGGCGCCGGAGGCGCAGGTCGGGCTCATCCGGATACGCGTCAGTCGGGCGAACGCCACCTTGGCGCCGACTCACACTGACGAGGGGAAATAGCCATGCTAAGCACCACCGAACGCGAGGCGGTGATCACCCGGGCGCCGCCCGCTGGGCCGCGGTTGCTCCTGCAACGGGATGACGCCGGCCCCGCGCCGCTCGACGGAGGCTGGTGGCCCAGGTCGGCTGACCCGACCGCCGAACTGCCCGGGCTGATCCTCGATCTGGATAAGCGGCATGGCCGCATCACCCGGGTGCTGCTAGGCACGACCGGCTGGAAAACCAGCAGGCCCAGTCGGCTGGAGGTGCGCGGACCCGCGGGCAGCCGCGTCGTGCGACTTGGGTGGTTCGCCACCATGCCCGCCGGACTGCTCACCGCGATCTCCGCCAGCGACCAGCGAACCGACCTGGTCACCGTCCCTCCGGATACCAGCGAGCAGGATGCCGCCGCCGCAATGAAGCAGGCCGCCCAGGCCGGCAACCGGGAGCACGCTCCCGCCATCCTGGCCGCCATCATCGCGGCCGGCCACCCGGCAGCCGGGGCCGGGACCCGGGAGGAGAACGGCAGCGTCCAGCTCGGCGCCCGGGAATGGGAAGGCGGCCGGCTGCACGACCACGAGACAGCGCCCGGCCGCTCGCGGCCCGTGCCGGGAGAACACGCCCCGCGCCTGCCCGCGGCGGGACCGGGATCGTCATGATCAGCGTCGGCGCTGTCACCGGCCGCCCGGGAGCGTCTACGCCCACTCGTGGCAGGATCATCAAGCTAGGCGGTGCCCTCGACCTTGCCGCCGCTCCGGCGCTGCGGGAACGTCTGACCGGGCTGCTGCACCACGGCACCGGCCTGCTGGTTCTCGACCTGTCGCGCGTTCTGTCTTGTGACGTGTCAGGGCTGGCCGTGCTGATCGGTGCGCAACGCCGCGCCAGGCTGTTGGGCAGCGTCGTCTGCCTGGCCGCTCCCAGCCCCCCGGTCGTGAAGCTCCTGCGCTCGACTGGGCTGGACCGCAGTCTCACCGTCTGCCCGGATCTCCCTGGTGCACTTGCCGCACAGCAGCACGGATCCGCAAGGACACCGCCTGCCCCGCGCCTGGCCGGGCAGGGCAAGGCCCTACCTCCGGGGCTCGCGGCCGGCTAGCGAAATTCCCATTGACGTTCTCCCGGCCGGGAGTAGCGGCATTCGGCGTCACGCCGGCGTTCTACTGTGCGATTTTCCGCTGACTCGCTGGTACCCACATAAGCGCTTCATTATTTTCTCAGCCAAGGCCCGCCTCCCGCGTTTTGCTTAATTCGGGTGGCGGGTGATAATGAAAAAGAGGACCTGAGGACATTTCGAATGCTGGCCGTAGAGCTGGCGTCGTCTTCGGTCCCGGTGACCAGGCACGCCATGTGCCGGGGGTTGGGATGGCCGGCATGTTCGGCTTCAAGATCATCACGCAGTACGAGCAAGGCATTGTCTTCCGCTGGGGCCGGGCGCTGCCCGGCATCCGCCAGCCGGGGCTGACCTGGGTCAACCCGTTCAGCGACCGGCTCCGGAAGGTCAACATGCAGATCGTCGTGGCGGCAGTGCCCGGCCAGGAGGCCATCACCCGCGACAACGTGACCCTGAAGGTGGACGCGGTGGTGTACTACCGGGTCGTCGACCCGGTCAAGGCGATCATCAACGTGCAGAATTACGCCTTCGCGGTGTCCCAGGTGGCCCAGACCTCGCTGCGGTCGGTGATCGGGCAGAGCGACATGGACCAGTTGCTGTCCGAGCGGGACAAGGTAAACGCCCATCTCAAGGACGTGATCGACGCGCCCACCGAGCAGCCGTGGGGGATCCGGGTGGAGCGGGTCGAGGTCAAGGACGTCTCGCTGCCGGAATCGATGAAACGGTCGATGTCGCGGCAGGCCGAGGCCGAACGGGAGCGCCGGGCACGGATTATCTCCGCCGACGGCGAGTACCAGGCATCCAAGAAGCTCGCCCAGGCCGCCGTCGTGATGGCCGCCGACCCGGCCGCGTTGCAGCTACGGCTGCTGCAGACCGTCGTTGAGGTCGCCGCGGAGAAGAACAGCACCCTGGTCATGCCCGTCCCCGTGGAGCTGCTGCGGTTCTTCGACCGCACGGCACCGGCCGCCAGCCAGGCAATGCCGGCCGCCGAGGATGCCCCCGGCACCCGCGAATCGCTGCCCGTTCCCGAGATTCCCGCCCATACCGTGCCGGTAAGCCTGCCAGCCAGTGCCGGACTGACCGCACCCCTCAACGCCGCCCCGAAGACCTCAGCTCCCGTCTGAGCGGTCCGGGCCGACGCCGGTGCGCGGGTCCGTCATGGTCTTCGTGACCGCGGTGAGGGGAGGCAGCGGGGACAAGTCGGCATCGGGCGCCGGGAGGTCGGAGGCGACATCCGGGTTGGGGTCGTGGCCGGTGAGCACCGAGATGGAGGTGACAGGGCCTGTATGCCTGTTCCCCGTGAGCTCCCATGCACGCGCGATTCCGATGATCAGAAATGCGACTAGCAGGTTGCTGACAAGCTCGGCGGCACCGGTGCTGCGGGGATGCACGACAAGGTAAATGCCGCTGGCGAGCTCGAGGGCGAACGCGGCCGCGAGGACGGCGATCAATTCGAGTTGCCGTAGCATGTGGCGCCGCATCAGCGGGCTGGCGAGGATCGACCGTGTCCCCGCGGCGGTGTAGATGATGCCGACGACAGCCATCACGGTGGCCGGGTACCCGGTGTTGTTCCCGGGCACGAGGGCGAACAGCGAGACCGTCAGCGCATTAGTGAACGTCAGGATGGAGGCGGCCGCGCGGGTCTGCTCGAGGACGGCCGGGTGTTCAGCGGAGGGGCTACGGCGGTCCACGAGGGTGATGGCGACGAACAGCAGGCCGGTCAGCGTGGCCGCGCACCCGGCGATCGCCGGGAGCAGGTCCCGGTAGGTTCCACTCAGCACTGTGCGCACTCCGGCTGTATGGCAATCATGTCAGGGGTCTCCATTCCCTAGTCTCCCCGCGAGAGACCGCACGGGAACGGATGCCGAGGTCGGCGATGCTGGGTAGGACCAGCCGCCTGTCTGGTTCCGGAACCAGTGAACGGCGCTGCGGGAGAAGATCGTGCGGGCGCCGATGACCCCGATCCACAGGAGAAACTCAACGGCGCTGGCTACCAGGGTCCAGAGGAACTTTCTTCAGGGGACCATACATCTGTTCCTGAGTCAAATTTCTAGAAAGGCATTTCCTATTTCTCGTTGACAGCTGCCCGACGAGGGTCACTACCGCATTCGCCGCGGCCGCGGCCGGGACAGGGGCCGTGATCCGCTCAGCCGATCATCAGGGCCGCGATGAGCGCGCCGACCAGCGCGCCGACGACGACCTGGGCGACCGTGTGGTCCCGAGCCGGACCCGCGCCCAGTCCACCAGGGCGATCAAGGGCGTCGCGAGCAGCGGCCAGCCGTGGCCGACCGCGGCGCAGATGACCAGCACGGCGGCGCCCGCGGTCGTGTGGCCCGATATCTTCCAGAAGCGGCTGACGGCCGCGCCCGCGAGCAGGCCGGCGGCGGTGATCTCGATGCCCGCGAGCAGGAGGCGGGGCGCGCCCGCTAGTGCGAGCGCGATGACGCCGATGACCATCGCGAGTAGGTCCATCGCGGCCACGAGCGGCACGGGGGGAGAGCACTTCCGTGACCGCGGGCGAGGCGCGCTGAGCTTGCCGCGGCCCGACCACGCTCGCTGTCCACGCGGAGATGCTACTCGCGAGCGCGGGTGGGTCTACGCCGGCGAACCTGGCGGCGTCCAGTGCCGCCGGCTGGTGCCGCCCTCGGGGCGAGGCGGCACCAGCCGGGGCCAGGCTCAGCCGGCGACCGCGCAGCCCGCGGATCCGGTCGAGCCGTTGGTCTGCTCGGAGGCCATCGTTGGCGACGACTCGCTGCCGAGCGCCGGGGTGGCGGTCAGGCTGAGGTTGTTCGTCTCGCCGGTGAAACCTTCGCTCACGCAGCTGGGCGCCGAAGAGCCGCTGCTGGCCGTCAGCGCCGTCTGGGCCTCCAGCGACGAGTTCGAGCCGAAGTACGCCTCGCTGCCGCCGCCGTCACCGAACACGCCCCATTCGGTCGTGTTCCAGTAGGAGGCGAGATCAACCATGCTGTCCGCGGCGGTGACGGTGGTCGCCTGCCCCGAGCCGACGGACAGGGACACCCCGTCGTTGGCGCCGGCGGCGGCGGTCGCGGTGAGCCGCAAGCTGCCGAGCTGGCTGGCGGTCAGGGTGCTCACCTCGGCCGCGTTGCTGTTGGTGTAGCAGTCGTCCGAGTACGTGTACCAGCCCGACGGACACGTGGCGTCGTAGTTGATCAGCCAGTACTGCATGAAGAGGTAGCTGATGCTGCTGTCTTCATAGGTGTACACGAACTGCTGCCACGCCTGGCAGTCAGCGGGATCGCTGCTGCCCGAGCACGCGGGTGAGCCGGCGAAGAACTGGGTGTTGAGCTGGAGTGAGAAGCTGTTCGCGACCTCCGAGCCCGAGCCGCCGACGTCGCCCTGCTCGGTGATGCCCGAGCTCACGTTCTGGAACGTTCCGGTGGCCTGGGAGATCAGGCCCGACACTTGGGCCGAGAAGTCCTGGCCATTACCCACGATCGATGGCCCGGCGTGGTTCGCCGGCTTGGCGAGCGGCCCCGGTACCAGGGGCGTCTTCGGTGCGGTCACACACTTGACGTCGTGCCACGACAGCGCGGGATACGAGGCGCTGTAGCACCCGCTACCCGGCTGCTGGACGTGTCCGATGGCCGCCTGCCACGCCGCTTTCGTGTGGATGGCCGGCCGAGCGGCCGCCGAGGCTGACCCGCCGCCGAAGGCGGTCACGGCGAGCGCCACGGCCGCGAGCACGCCGAGAACCCACTTGAACCTTCGCAATTCCTGGCCTCCAATGTCCCAGACCGCGCCGGGGCCGGATGCCGCAGAGCATCACCCAAACCCGCAAAAGCGCACAAAAAACTAGTTAGTCTGGTTAAAACACCACAAGAGGCCTATGTCAAGAGATTGCGGACGGTGAACTATACACACCGTCATGTTTGATGACGTTTGTGTAGTTTGACGGCCCTGGTGGAGGAAGGCAGGTTCCGGGCGGCCAGTCAGGGGCGGACAGTCTCGACGCTGTCGCGGGTGACGGGTTCGCCGCAGTGCCGGCAGGTCCGGTCGACCTCCAACCGGTGGCCGCACGAGTGCCTGAGCGCGACCGCGGGGCTGTCCGTCGCCCACTTGTCGCCCCACTGCCGCAGCGCGAGCATCACGGGGAACAGCTCGCGCCCCGCCTCCGTCAGGTGGTACTCGTACCGCGGCGGGTGCTCGCTGTACGGGTGCCGCTCAACGATCCCCGCGTGCTCCAGCTTGCGCAGCCGGTCGGCGAGCATGTCGCGGGAAGCGCCGGTGTACGCCGCGATCTGGGAGAACCGGTGTACTCCGTAGCCGATCTCCCTGACCGCCAGCAGCGACCAGCGCTCGCCGATGATGTCCAGCGTCGCGGCGACTGAGCACGGCCGGGCGCCGGGCGGCTGATCCGCCATCACGAGCACATCGCCGGATTCGCTCATCTCGCGCCTCCGAATCTAGTGAGTTGTTTTTTCCAACAGACTACCTCTACCCTCGGGAAGCATGGGTCAGTTGGAAATGACGACACACTCGGCAGGCGGAAGCGAAAGCGGGGGTACGGGCGGGAGGGCGAGCGCCAGCGGGAGCGCGACGGAGTCCGCCGCTCGCCGCCGGGCCGCCCGGGTCCTTGCCCTCGGCAGCGTCGCGGCCTTCGCGGTCTTCCTGGACACCACGATCGTGAACGTCGCGTTCGAGACCATCAGCCGGAGCTTCGGCACCACGGCCGGGCACCTGTCCTGGGTGCTGAACGCCTACAGCCTCGTCTTCGCCGCGGTGCTGATCCCGTCCGGCCGGCTGGCCGACCGTTACGGCCGCAAGCGGGTGTTCCTCGTCGGGCTCGGCGGGTTCGCGGCGTTCAGCGCGATCTGCGGGGCGGCGCCGGGCGCCGGGGTGCTCATCGCGGCCCGGGCACTACAGGGCGCGTTCGCCGCCCTCCTGGTGCCGACCTCGCTGACCCTAGTGCTGCCGGAGTTCCCGCCGTCCCGGCGGCACGTCGCGATCGGGACGTGGAGCGCGATGAGCGCGGCGGCCGCCGCGCTCGGCCCGACGCTGGGCGCGCTGCTCACCGAGTATGCGTCCTGGCGCTGGATCTTCCTGGTCAACGTCCCGATCTGCGCCGTCCTGATCGTCGCCGGCGCCCGGCTGCTGCCGGAATCACGCGAGGAAGGCGCTGGGGGTGTCCCCGACCCGGTCGGCACCCTGCTCGTCGCGGCGGTTCCCGCGCTGCTGAGCTTCTCGATCATCGAGGGGCCGTCGTGGGGCTGGTCGAGTCCGGCGGTCGTGGCCGGGTTCGCCGGGGCCGCCGTGCTGCTGCCGGTGTTCTGGTGGCGCTCGGCGACGGCGGCCAGCCCCGCGGTGGACCTCGCGCTGTTCCGGGTCCGCCAGTTTCGGGTGGTCAACGCGGCCACGCTGATCTTCGCCGCCGCGTTCTACGGGATGCTGCTCAGCAACACGGTCTTCCTGCAGACGGCCTGGCACTACTCGATCCTGCGCGCCGCGCTCGGGGCCACTCCCGCACCGCTGGTCGTGGTGGCGGTCGCCCGCCCGGCGAGCCGACTGGCAGCCCGGATCGGGTATCGTCCCGTGCTCGCCGTCGGCGCGGTCAGCTGGGCGGCGGGCGCGGCGGGACTGGCGCTGCTGATCGGCGGGTCGCCGGACTGGGCCACACGGTGGCTGCCGGTCACGCTGCTGATCGGCCTCGGCATCGGCCTGACCCTACCGGTCCAGTCCGGCGCGGCGGTCGCGACGCTGCCGCCGCCGCGGCTGGCACTCGGGTCAGCGGTGAGCAGCAGCTTCCGGCAGATGGGCGCGGTGCTGGGCATCAGCTTGTTCGCCGCGATCGTCGGCGCCGCGGCCGGAAGGACGGAGGTCACCGCGTATCACCACATCTGGCTCACCTTCGCGGCGCTGAGCCTCGCCAGCGGCGCCGTCCTGTTCGTCCCGCGCCTGCGCCGGGCACCGGCCCGGCGCGGAGATTCCTAAGCGGGCGGCTTACGCGCGCCGGCCGCAAAGGTCGTGGCCGTCATCCGCCGTCGTGCAATTGACTGGCGCTGGCCCGGGCGTGCGGATGGCCGGCCTGCGCGCCGGCCTCTCGTTCGGCTTCTGCGTTGAGTTCGCCGCCGAGCAGTACCGCCAGGCCGGCCAGGTAGAGCCAGAAGATGAGGATCACCACTCCGGCGAACGCGCCGTAGGTCTTGCCGTAGGAGCCGAACCTGGCCACGTAGAACGAAAAACCCAAGGACGCGATCAGGAAGATCACCGTACCGACGACGCCACCGGGACTGACCCACTGCCAACGAGGTGACTCACGGTTCGGCCCGACATAGTAGTAGACCGAGAACAGCAGCGAGATCACGATGACGGTAAGCAGCCAGCGCACGACCGTCCAGATGATGATGAACGCCGTCCCGGTGACCGGCACGTGGCCCTCGATGGCCGAGCCGAGCGCGGCAGCGAACACGACTAGCGCCGCAGCGGCCCCGCCGAGCAACAGCGTGGCCAGCATCAGCGGGAACGCGCGCAGTCGTTTCGCGGCGAATTTCCGGTCGACGGGCACCTCGTAAGCGATGTCGAGCCCGGTCTCCAGCGCGGCCATGCCGGCCGAGGCGCTCCACAGGGCGACAACCACTCCGATGACCAGCAGTGCCAGGGAGGCGCCGGATGAGCGGCTGGTCGCCGAGTGGACCGCCTGGATAAATACCGCCGACGCCCCTGGGGGCAGCGCCGTGTTCAGCCCGCTGACCAGCCTGGTGACGGTGCCCGCCCCCAGATGCGCCAGGCTGGCCAGGCCCAGCAGGGCGATGAGCGCGGGAAACAGGGCCAGGAACCAGTGGTAGGCCAGACTGCCCGCGGTCATGCTGCAGCGGTCGCGGGTGAACTTGATCGCGGTCCGCTTGAGCGTGTTCCGCCAGCCGGTCTCGCCGAGTTCCAGCGGTGTGTCAGGACCGTTGGCTTTCTCGTCCTGCGGCGGGATCGTCTCTCGTCCCCGGAACGGCGCAGGGTCACCGTCGTGATGTGCCGCGGCCACGGTTAGGCGTCCCCGCCATCGGGGGCGGCGCCGTCGCCGGGCCAGACGCCGGTGAGCTTGCGGGTACCCGCGGCCGACCCCCGGTCCACCGCGGCCTTGACCACGGCGAAGATCGCGCCTTCCAATGCGGCGGCGAGCAGCACGTCGCGCCAGCCGTATCGCTCATCGGTGGCACGCGGCGCATCGTCCTGCCCGGGGGCAAGCTTCCAGATCCTCTTGAAGATCGCCCCGGCCACCATGCCGCCGAGCACGCTGACCAGCATGCTCACCGCCTTGTACAGCACCTTGGTCATCGCCGCCACCACCTGGTCACCAGCCGCGCTAGCTTCAGCTCACCGCGCACCGGCGCGGACACCTGCTCTGGGGCGTGGTTCACAAGCTCGGCCGCCGGCGTCTCCCGCCCCGCGGGCCCCCGCGGTGAGCTGGCGAAACCTTCCATCACGTCCCTCCTCCCATTCGATTCGCCGCGACTACCCCAGCCCCGGGCGAGCTAACGCATATGGCCGGAAACGCCCTCCTCAACCGGCATGCCGAGCCGCAGGCCCCGGGGAGGACCGCCGTTGTTGATCAGGTCGATCTGTGGAACGGCGCGCTTCCACCCGCCACCCGCCGCTCGCCGCGCTGCGCAGCGGGGCATGTCAACGGGCGGTAATGGCGGCCGCGCTTTCGATCATGCTGGCCAGGCCACGGTCGCGGCAGGCGCTCCGCTGGAAGGCCGCCCCGTTCCCGCGGGCCAGTAGCGCGCGGAGCAGTTCGGTGACCGCGTCTGCGTCTCCCGCTTCGTCGAGTGCGTCCCTGACGTGCTCGAGCAGCGCGCTGGTGACCGCCGGGGCGGGTTCGGGCAGTCCGCTACGCGGGTTGAGCAGCACATCGTCGAGGCCGGACCGGCTGGCCCGCCAGGTAGCCAGGCGCAGCATCTCGATGCGGTGGGCGGGGATAGCCGAACCTGCCCGCCAGCGGCGTGCCTCGGTTTCCGCCAGCGCTCGCGCCAGGGCGGCGATCAGCGCGGTGTCGTCGGCGTACAGGCATACATCGGAGACCCGTATCTCAACCGTCGGATATTGGCCGGACAGCCGGGCGTCGAAATACACCATCCCGGTGTCGAGCAGCGTTCCGGTGCTGACCATTTGCTGAACCGTCTGCCGGTAGGCCCCGGCGCTGCCGAAGGTGTCCGTCGGTCCCGCGCTCGGCCAGCGGCCCCATGCCTGATACCGGAAACTGGCGTACCCGCTGTCCCGCCCCTGCCAGAAAGGCGAGTTCGCGCTGAGCGCCAGCAAGACTGGCAGCCATGGTCTGATTCGGTCAAGAATGGCGACCCCTTCGTCAGGGGAGGAGATGCTGACATGCACATGGCACCCGCAGGTCAGCTGCTCGTAAGCGGTCAGGCCGAACGCGCGGGCGATCCGCAGGTGCCGTCCCTTGCGTACCAGTTGCGGCTCGACATACACGGGAGACGTGCCAAGCGCCGCCACCCGGGTGCCTGCCCGGCCGGCCGCCGCAGCGGCCAGCGACCGCCCTCGGCGCAATTCGCCGCTCAGCTCGTTCAGGCCGAAGCACGGTTTCGTGCTGGTTTCCAGCTGCTGCCGCTGAAGTTCGAACTCAAGTGATTCCCCGGCATCGCCGTGCGTATCCTCCTGGCCGCCGTCGGCCGCGTCCCCGGTCCGCAGCGCCGTCTCGGCCACGGCCAAGGGCTGTCCCGTATCGGGATCGACAAGGAGCAGTTCTTCTTCCACGCCCATGCTGCGAACGGTCATTGCGGCTGCATGCCCGCGGACGGGCTCATCATTCCTCGTGCGTGTGACGCCGCCCTCCGCTGCCCGTTAACCGGCAAGCCGGCTGCGTAGAGCAGGCGCGGAAGCCCAGCTCACGACGGAGGACGAAGTAATGGCGACGCACAGCCAGCCGACCGAAGGCGAGCCGCGACCAGCGGGCCAGCAAACCCGCTGGTAGGTGCTGGTGTGCCGGGGATTATGCGTCCCGGCCTGCAGCCGCGATGCTCGTTCTCGCTCTGGCGGCGGCCTGGCTCCTCGTGAGCGTCGTGGCGGGATTTCCGGCACGCTGGGAAATCATTTTCCAGACGGTGGTGTCCGCGCTTACGCTGGCGATGGTCTTCGTGCTCCAGCACAATTCCCTGGTCACGCTGGAGCACGCATCCGACGACGAGTTGCACGCGATCGGACATGACCAGCTATCCACCCGCCAGGCCGAACTGGGTGACGAAACGGTGCAAAATCCTGCACCCGGCGGCCTGAGGTGCTGAGGCCGCCGGGCTAGGACCGCCGGTTAGCCCGCGCCCGGGAGGCAGACCTGGACCGCTCCCTCGGCTACCCGCGTGCGGAACACGGGCTGGGGGGCGGTCGCGGGTCCGCGGGCCACCTTGCCGTCGTCGACGCGGAACGTGCTGCCGTGCCACGGACAGGTCAGGCAGCCGTCTTGATAGTCACCGCCGCCCAGCGGGCCGGACAGGTGACTGCAACGGCCGCCGAGGACGTGGATCTTCCCGCGGTCTCGGATCACCACGACGGGGACATCCCCGAGCACGCGGCTGGCCGGCTGCCGCTCGGCGAGCGTGCCGACTTCGTCCACCGGCATCAGGTCGTGCCAGCCGGGTTCGACCAGGTGGGGAACCGGCTCGGCCTGGTTGGCGCCGGCCGACTGGCGGAAGGCGACGTGGCCGCCGAGTAGCCCGGCGGCGCCCGCCGCGCCGAGGCCTGCCAGGCGCAGGCCGCGGGCGCGCGCGGGGACCACCGCCGATGCCGTATACAGGGCGACAGCGGTCGTGTTCGCGAGGGCGTGCACCACGCCAACGCGCATCTGCTGCTCGTGCTGCTCAGACCAGTCGGCGGTGCCCGCCAGCGCGGCGGGCACCGAAGCCGCCAGCCCGGTGAGCACCAGGCGTCGCGAGGCCAGCGCGTTGCCCGGCCACATGTCGAGCAGGCTGGCGGACAGCCAGGTGCCGAGCGGGATCTGCGCAAGTACGGGGTGCAACGGGTGCCCCAGCCATAAGCCGTGCAGCGCGTCGCGAGCCCGGCCGGGGCGGAGCAGTCGCGCCGCGCGTTGCGCCGGCCCGACCAGCCGGTCAAGTGCCTTCGCCCGCTCCAGGTAACTGATGAGGTACATGGACAGCGCTACTACCCGGGCGCCGTCGGCCAAACGCGCCCTCCTCGGCGTCCAGGCCAGCGAGGTAGCCGCTGAAACCGCCGGGCGCGCGGGACTGGCGCCGGGCGGACGTGACGACGGTCAGTTCGGTGGTGTGCAGCACCCGGGACCCGGTCGCCGCCAGCGCCGCCACGAGCGCGTGGTCCTCCGCGGTCGGCGTGTGCGGGAAACCGCCGGCGGCCAGGTAAGCCGACGCGCGGCAGCCCAGGTTCGCGCCATGCACGTGCGCATGTTCACCTGCGGCCGCACTGTCGGCGTGACCGTAGCGCTCGTGGAACAGCGACCGCGTCTCGGCCCGGTAGCCGGACCAGTCACTGACGCGGATCGTGCCCGCCACGGCGTCCCAACCGGTGTTGGCGTACCGTGCCTGCCTGCCCAGCCAGCCGGGTGGGACGGTAGTGTCCGCGTCCGTGTTGGCCAGCCACACAGACGCCGGGTCCAGGTGCCTGGTCCGGCGCAGCACCTCCCGTGCGCCCGCCGCCCTGGCGGTGCCTACGCACCTGGCGCTGATCGTGACGACGGCCGCTCCGGCCCGCCGCGCCGCCTGGGCGGTCCGGTCGCGGCACGCGTCGGCCACCACGATCAGGTGCACGGGGGCGCCCCGCAGCACGGCCTCCGCCCGGCGGAGGCTGGCCAGGCACGCGGGTAGCAGATCCTGCTCGTCGTGGGCGGGCACGACGATTCCGACAGCCTCGATCACACGATCCCGCCTGCCTGCGCGACGGACCTGAGGTCGCCGTCGGCGCGGGTGAAAACCTCGGCGGTGAAGTCCGTGTCACGGTAGCCGCACAGCCGGGCCAGGCCGTGGTGATCGGCCAGCGCCTGGTGGGCTTCGTCGCCGGTGCGCGGATGATGGGCCGCGGGGTGCCTCCAGTGCACGGCGAGCAGGTGCCCGTCTGGGCGGAGCGCCCCGGTGGCACGCCGGAGCACCTCCGTCAGGTCCGCTTTGTCGAAGTAGTAGAGGATCTCGGAAAAGACAATCAGGGCGAAGTCGCCCGGCGGCCAGTCCGCGGGAATCGTCCGCTGCTCGATCCGCACGCCGGGCAGGCCCGCGGTCCGCGCCCGGGCTGACGCGACCGCGTCCGCGACACCGTCACAGGACAGCAGGCTGTCGCAGCGCCCCGCGAGCCCGGTGGAAAGCACGCCGATGGAGCAGCCGGGCTCGAACGCGGCGCTGTAGCGTTCGCGGGGGAGCAGAGCGAGGCTGAGCGCGTACTTGCGCGTCTCGTACCAACGGCCCGCGAGCCCCCATGGATCGGGGGAGGAAGCGTACTGCTCGCGGAAGTAGCCAGGGTCTACCGTCATCGCAGCAGCACCTCGGCGGGGCGCGTGAAATGAGCGGTCATGCCAGGCGACAGCACGGGTCCAAGGTCGGGTGCCCTGTCCTCCAGCTGGCTGGCGAAGCAGCCGATGGCGGCCCGCTTGCCGGCGGCGGCCCACGGCGGCAGCGCCACGCGGACCGCTCGCTCCCATGGCACCCGGGGGTCACCGGGCGTGGCCCAGTGCCACATCCAGACCGGGTAGCTCAAGACCATCGGGCAGGCCTGGCGCACCGCGCGGGCCGCGGCTTCGTGATCGGGATGCAGGTCGCCGTCCCACGGCGCGAGGCACGCGTCGAAGCTGTCGGTGAGCTCGGCCAGCGCCGCGATCAGCCGGTCCTCATGCTGGGCCAGCCCGGTGTCGGGGAACCCGAGCCGGACTACCTCAGTGGCTCCGGCGCTGAGGGCTTCCAGGGCGCTCGCCGTCTCCGCGATCCGCCGCCGGGCCAGCACGGCCGGGTCAGCGTGGCCGCGGTGCGAGCCCTCGCCGTCGGTGATCGCGACCAGCCGCAGCCTGGTGCCCGAGGCGGCGAGGACGGAGATCAGGCCGCCGACCCCGAGCACCTCGTCATCTGGGTGCGCGGCTACGATCACGGCGCTTGCCAGGCGGTCGATCCGCAGGTCAGGGAACTCGTTCAGCGGCGGCCACGCGGCCCAGTCCCGCTCGTCCGTGCCGGGGGCGTCGATCGGGTGCTGGCCGGAAGCGGTCCGCGTCACCACGAGGCGCCCCGCTCGGCCACCAGCTTGCCGAGGAGCTCCAGGTCCCGTTCGCCATGATGCTGACGCAGGTAGACCCCGAGATCGGCGACCGCGCGGGAATGCGCCTCGTCCAGGCCAACCGGACCGGCGCCCAGCGCCCGGCCGGTCCTGGCGATCACGTCCGTGGCGACCGCCTCGGTCAGCGACCGCACCCGCAGGGCCCGTGTCCAGCCATCGCCGCGCAGGTCATCCGGGTCGGCGTCGATGTCGTCGGCTGCTTGGTCCAGCGCGGCGCGCGCGGTCCGCAGCCCGATATCAACGGCGCCCAAGTGTGCCAGCGCGTGCGTGCCCACGTCGCGCTTGGCGGCCGCGGCGAGCAGGGCGTGCCCGACCGCGCGGGCGCCCCCGTACCAGCAGGCCGCTACCCCGACGCCGCCCTGGCTGAATCCGGGCCGGTCGGTGTACCCGCCCGGCGGCCCGACGGGTTCGGCGGGTACCCCGGGAAAGTCCACGGCCAGCGTGTCGCTGCCCGCCATGCCGGTGGCCGGCCAGCTGTCCGGGCGCGGCTCCAGGTCGGCGACGGCTACGGCGAACAGCCGCGGCCCGTCGTCAGCGGCCGCGGTGACCAGGGCATCGGTGCAGACCCGGGCGCCGGAGCAATACTGTTTCGTGCCGCGCAGCAGCCAGCCGCCGCCGTGTCGGGTGGCCGTCACGTTAGGGCCGGGCGGATTCGCCGCCCACACTCCCCAGCGGCTGCCCGCACCAGGCGGCGGCCCGCCCAGCTCCGCGAGGATGGCGACCGCGTCCGCGTGCCCTTCGCCGAGCCTTGCCAGCGACAGGTCCTCCTCGGCGAGGCCGCAGAATGCCGCCCAGCGTTCCCGCGTTGATCCGCGGCCGGGCAGCGGGAGGTTAAGCCTGCCCGAGGCCACGGCCGTGATGAACGCCAGGGCGGTCCGCTGCCAGGCAGGCGGTCTGTCTTCGCCTGCCGATCCGTCCGCGCTCGTCATGCGCCGAGCAGGTCGAGGATGTCCTCGATGAGCCAGCGCGTGGTCGGGTCGTCGTCCCCGAGCCAGCGGACGATCTCCTGATAGGTAGTGCTCACGATGGGTCCTTACCGAGGGAACCGGTGACCGGTCCCTCTTCCATCTGCTGCCTGGCACGGTCGCGGATCGCGGCGATGTCGGCGCTGAAGCCGCCTGCTGGCATGACGGGAGTCCCCTCTATCGGATCGGCAAGCCGGGCTCTCCGCTTACCCCCGCGCATCGCGTTAACACATGCAGCAGGCCGACGGAAGACGGGTGATGGTTGGAGGCGGGAAGACCGGAAAGAGTGGCTTTCATGACTGCCAGAACCAGAGAGCACCTGCTGGATGCGGCCGAGTTCGAGGCCCTTTACCTGCGACTGCGGCAGGCGCCGTCCTGGGGCCCGACGGACCGGCGCGGCGCGCTGAACTATCTCACTCAGGGCCGGGTGCTGACGGCGGCCGGCGAGATCAGGCTGGGCCGCACCGTGTCGCTCGCGGCGCCGATCGAGACAGGCCAGACGCCGGATGACCCCGACCCCGCCGTGCACGAGATGACCGGTCCGCCTGGGCACCAGGCGGACGCCAGGGGCCTGACGTTCGCCCGGGACAGGCTGAGCATCAACGTGCACGGCAACGCCGACAGCCACATCGACGCCCTGTGCCACGCCATGTACCGCAAGACGCTGTACAACGGCGTTTCAGCGGACGCGGTGACCAGGCGCGCCGCTAAGGAACTGTCCATCGAGGTCGCGCGGGACGGGATCGCGGGCCGGGGCGTCCTGCTCGACATACCCCGGCTGCGGGGGGTTCCGTGGATCGAGCCCGGTGATTTCGTCACCGCGGCGGAACTGGCCCGGGCCGCCGAAGCACAGCGAGTCGACATCGACGCCGGTGATCTGCTGTTCGTGCGGGTCGGGCACCGCCGCCGCCGCGATGAACTCGGCCCGTGGGACGCCGCTCAGGCTCGTGCGGGCCTGCATCCCGCCGCGCTCGAGTTCATCGCCGAACGGAAGGTCGCCGTGCTCGGCAGCGACAGCAACAGTGACACCGCGCCCAGCCCGGCCGAGGGGGTCGATCTGCCGGTACACGTCCTGGCGATAAACGCGCTGGGCCTGCACCTTGTCGACTACTTGCGGTTCGACGACCTCGTGCCTCTTTGCGAGGCCACCGGACGCTGGTCGTTCTTCTGCGTTATCGCCCCCCTGCGACTGCCCGGCGGGACCGGTTCCCCCGTCAATCCGATCGCGGTCATGTAGCCCTGTCCGCCCAGTGCGCGTTGCGCTGGCCGCCTGCCCGCGGCGGGCGCGGGTGCCGGCGGCCAAAGTGATCGTCCTGGGGACCGTGACCTTCGCCGCCGGGCTGGCGGGAGCGGTCATCGCGGTCCCGGTCGGCGAGCGGCTCGCGTGGGCCAGCGGCGTGTACCTGTTCCCGGTGACGTTCCCGGTCCTGGTGCGGGTGGAGGCGGGAACCGCGGCGCCGCGGCGGTCACCTTCGTCGTCGCGGCCGTCGTGCTGTCGTACCTTCTGGTCACCCAGATCCCGTTCACGCCCGCCAGCGTGTCGGACTGGCTGACCCGGGTGACGCCCGCCGCGGCGTTTGCCGTCCAGCGGCGGCGGTCCTGCTGCGACGGCGGGACGCGTGAGGCTGGCGGGGGCTACCCGGCCGGCCACCACGCTGGTCCCTCGGGGACGTCCTTGACGAACACGATGGCGTCGCTGCTCGCGAGGCGGGCCGGGTCGAGCGGGGCGTAACCGAACCAGGGGGAGACGCGGGGAGCGGGCGTCGTGTCGCCCAGGCTGGCGGCCAGCCGGCGGGTGCCGATGACGTACCGCTCCTTCGGGAGCGTGTACAGCAGCCCCTCGATGGTGTCCGGGGGCGGGGTGTCCACACCGCGGTGGCGGATCGTGCCGAGGGCCGTGGGCAGGAAGGCGTAGGCCTCGCCCAGGTGAACGCCGGCGATCGCCCCGGCGCTCCACCACTCCAGCGCCTGGCCGCCCATCCGCATCGTGCTCTTGTCCCGCTGAAGGTGCCCGTTGTGTGCATAGACCAGCGCCGGGCCGCGTTCGGCGATGGCGAGCAGATTGGCGGCCATCATCGAATCCCGCAGGCCCAGCAGACACGCCATTCGGCCGGGCGACGTGTCGGCCATCCAGGAGTGGTAGCGCAGCAGGCCGGCAGCCGTGCGCCCGTACAGGCGCGCCCGTTCCCAGTCGTCGCGGGCGAACGCTCCGCTCAGGTGCGGCGCCTGCGCGTCGAGCAAGGTGGCCAGGTCGTCGGCGAGCAGCCGCAGCTGCCTGGCCTCGGGCGTCTGCCCGGCGGACCGGGCGGGGTCCATCATGGCGGCGGGATCGGTCCACCGGTCGTCGGCGCCGAGCAGGCGGTCAAGGGTTTCCGCGCTGCAGGGCAGGAGGCCGGCCTCGACCCGGGCGGCGAGGTAGCCATGGAGCGCGGTGAGGGCCTGACGGGGGCTCGCGGCGCCGGTGATCTCCAGGGGGCCGTCGAAACCGGCGAAGCGCACCTGCTCGGCGGCGGGCCGGCCATCGTTATACGCACGCATCCAGCGCACGAGTGCCCGGTTGGCGGGGGAGGCGCCGAACCCGTGGCTGAAGCCACGCGCCATGACCTCGTCGAGGGTGCCCGTGCCCTCGGTGACGTAGTCGTCGACGACCAGGCCCGCCAGGCAATCGCTCTCGATGGCGATGGTCCGGTAGTGCTCCCGCTCGATGAGCTGCCGGAAGAGATCGTTGCGAAGGCCGAGCAAGACGTCTTCGCCGTGCGTGGGCTCGCCCAGGGCGAGCAGGCGTGGCCGGGACGGGAGCAGCCCCATGACGGTAGCGGCGTCGATGGCATGGGCGTTGTCTTCGCTGGCAGCGGTCATACCGTAAACGGTATCGTTGAACCAACGAGTGAAACTTAGCTCCGATAATGGCGGGAAATTGCGGCGAAACCTTCAAAACGAGGGACAGCTGAGGCCGGTTGACCTGGCGCGGCGGCACGGCCTGTCGGCGCAGGCGGTCCGGAACTACGAGGCGGCGGGGATCCTGCCGGACGCCGGACGCAGTCCGCATGGCTACCGCGTTTACGCGCCAGTACACGCGGCCGCGCTGCACGCGTTCCGCGCGCTCGTGCCGGGACACGGCCACCCGAGGTCCGCGTCGATCATGCGGGCGGTCAACCGGGGCGCGACCGAGGACGCGCTCGTGCTCATCGACGAGAGTCACGCCGAGCTGCTGGACGATCGCCGCACCCTCCAGTCGGTCGAAGCCGCGCTGCGCGACCTCGATCCCGTGTCGCCAGAACGCGGGGACACGTTCGTCGGCCCTCTGGCCAGCCGGCTCGCGATCAGGCCGGCCACGCTGCGCAAATGGGAGCGCGCCGGCCTGGTCCAGCCGCGCCGCGACCCGGCGACCGGCTACCGGGTCTACAACGCGGCCGACGTGCGCGACGCCCTGCTAGTCCACCAGCTCAGGCGAGGCGGCTACCGCTTGGAGCAGATCGCCCCGCTGCTCGACCACGTCCGCGCCGCCGGCGGCGTCGCCCCCCTCGAATCGACGCTGCGCGACTGGCAGGCCCGCCTCTCGTCCCGCGCACGCGCCATGCTCGTCGGCGCCGCCGCCCTAGACGAGTACCTAGGCTTGCAATCGGGACCAGCTCCGGATGCCGGCGCCGGATAGTGCGGGGTTTGATGGGTCGTTCGTGCCAACTCGGCCACCGGCACCGGCCAACGGCCGTGCCGCGCCGCCCTCACCCTTCGCGGGTGAGGGGCAGCCCCGATTACGGCTCAATCGAGCCGGGGACGGCTGGCCGTCCTGGCGAGGAAGCGGAGCCGGGTGGCCCGGGCGTCCCAGGAGTAGATGACCGCGGAGCCGGCGAGCAGGTCGTGCAACGCGCGGTGCTCGCGCTGGACCAGGATGCCGGCGAAGCCCAGGCCGCACACCAGGACGCTGAGCGGGAAGAAGAGCGCCCGCAGCACGCCGCGCCACGGGTCGAGGTCCGCGCCGTCGGCGCGCACTACTCGCAGGCCGAATAGCGCCATGCCCGGAGTCCGGCCGGCCGCCGCCCAGCAGTAACCGAAGTACGTGAGCTCCCACACGGCGAAGACCACCCCGACGGCGATGCTGCCGCCTAGGTGCCAGCTGACCGAGTGCCCGGTGATGATCCTGATCGCGAAGGTGACGCCGGCGAGCCCAAGCGTGAAGGCGCCCCAGCTGACGATGACGTCGACGGCGTAAGCGGCGAACCGTGACGCGGCGCCCGCGTAATTTCCGAGCGCGTCCAGCCAGCCGGGTTGCCCGGCGCGGCTTGTCACGTCCGCGCCTCGGCGTTGCGCAGCGCCGGCGGCGTGATGGGGCCAGGCTCTGTCCGACGGAGCAGACGGCGTACCCAGCGGTCGATCCGGCCGTCCAGCGCGACCGCTTGGCCCCGCACGACATCGACGGCCTTGCTGAGCTCGTGCCCCGATGACATGGCGATGACACCGCCGAGGTCAGTGCGCTCGATGACCGCCTCGATGTCAACCTGGGTGATCAGCCGGTTGACATCTACCTGGCCGAGCAGGGCGTTGACATCGATCTTCGCCACGACCGCGTTGAGGTCGACCTGGCGCAGCAGCGTGTTGACGTCGACCTGCTGTGCCAGCTCGTTTACGTCGAGGGAGTTGACGACCAGGTCGACGACCTGGTCCACGACTCGTTGCGCGAGCATCTCACTCGCCGAGCGCATCTGGCCGAACCCGTTCATGTAAGCCGTCCCTGGCTGGTTCCGGAACCGCCGCCACGGGCGGCCTGCCGATCAGTTCGATCAGCCCGAGCAGCAGCAGGAGGATGATCGCGAGCACGATGCCGAGCGCGGGGGTGGGCTGCCCCCAGAACACGAAGATCAGGGCGGCCAGGGCCACCGCCGAAATCCGCAGGACCGTCCGGTGCGAATAGGTCCACTCGCCCGCCGGGCCGGTGCTGACGCCCCTGCGCTCCCCGAAGCGGCGGAGCCAGCCGAACCACGAGACGATCGCGCGCCGGGTCTTGACCGCCGTCGCCGAGGGCCCGGTAAAGAACGCCGCGATGGCGACCACCAGGCCCACGACCAGCATGGCGCGCAAGCCCTCCTTGATGAACCTGATCAGCGTGTCGTACGCGGCGGCGGCGGCGTCGCTGGGCAGCACGCTCGGCGGCACGCTGTTCAGGTAGATGCTCCGGCCGATCTGCAGCCCGATGCCGAGGACCAGCATGGACGCGGCGAAGCCGAGCCCGGCCGCGATGAGCGTACGCCGCCGGCCCCGCGCGACGTACACACCCGCGGCGATCAGCAGCAGGGTCAGTATCGGCAGCACGATCTTGAGGGCGTTGATGAGCCGGTACAGGGTCTGCGCCTTGGCCAGGTCCTTGGACGAGAAGAGCGTCAGTGTCGGGTGAATCGCGGGCAGCTTGTCGACCAGCGTGAACCCGCGCGCGGACAGGTTCTGCTTGACGATGCTGATGAACGGGGCGAGGTCGATGACGATTTGCCCGTTCTTGGTGCTGATCGCGCCCTTGCCGCCGGACAGCGCGGTCACCACCGCCTGATGCGCCACCCGGTTGACCTGGACCCACGCGTTGGCGAACGCCGCGCTCGTGACCAGCGAGTGCACGACGCTGTGGATGTAGCCGTCCACCGCGCTGACAATCGACGGGCCGAACGACTGGAGCAGCGTGCTGACCCGGTTGAGTCCGCGGCTGTTGAGTGCGACGGAAGCCTGGTTGACGTACACGGGCAGGTTGAGATTGCTCGTGATCGCGTTCGTGACCTTGTCGGTCAGGGCGTCCTGGATGGGCGGCTGGCTGATGAGCGGGGCCATGTTCGACACGTAGCGGCTGGTGTCGGACACCTGATTGGCGGTCCAGACGCCAAGCACCGACACCGGGGCCAGCACACAGCCCAGCAGGATCAGCAGCGTGGCCAGCGGCGCGCGCCAGCCGACCCGGCGGCGGCCCCTCTTCTTCGCCGCTTCCGAGCGCAGGCGCTGCAGTTCGGCCCGCTCGTCCTCGCTGAGGCCGGAGCCTCCGGATGCGGACGCGGATTCACTGGCGATCTCGGACACGGTTTCACGGTCCCAGTGGTCCGCCATCGGCTGCCTCCCCCCGCTGGGGTGATTGCAGGCGTCCCAGCGCGGCGTAGCGTCGGCGGGATCTCACCCGTACACGGAGAGGAATTACGCCATGACCGTCCCTACTCAGGTAAGCGTGGACGAAGCGACGCGGCAGACGCTGTCCGGCGTGTCCACGGGAGATGTGGACCTGCTCGAACAGAGCCTGAAGGCCCGGCAGCAGTGGCAACAGGAGAGCGGCCTGGACCCGCGCAGCTACTCTCTCGTCAAGATCGCCGCGCTAGTCGCGCTGGACGCGCCCCCGGCCTCCTATCTGTGGCAAGTTGCCAATGCCCTGGATTCCGGGGCTACTCCCGGCGAGATCGTGGGCGTCTTGCGCGCGATCGCCCCGCAGGTGGGCGGGCCTAGGTGCATGGCGGCCGCCCCGGAGCTCATGGTGGCGCTCGGGCTGTCGCTGCCGGAAGGGGCGTGACCCATGCCGTTCATGCGTCGCCGGCCGCTCCTGCGCGCCGCCGCGGTCGGCGGCGGCGCGTACCTCGCCGGCAAGCACAGTGCCAGGCGGCAGGCGGACCAGCAGTATCAGGACGCCGGGCAAGACCAGCGTCTCGACGACCTGGAACAGCAGCCGCCCGCCGCACCGCAGACCGCGGCGGGGGCGCAGGCGGCGGCGCCGTCGATGGCGGATCAGCTGAACCAGCTGGCCGGGCTGCACGACCAGGGCGTGCTGAGCGACGATGAGTTCACCGCCGCGAAGGCGAAGCTGCTCGGCGGGTGAGCCCGGCGGACCGTCCCGGGCAGCACTGTCCGGGCAGCACTGTCCGGGCAGCACTGTCCGGGCAGCACTGTCCGGGCAGCAGATGGCCGCTGGAGCCTGGCATCGCCGCCGGGCTCCAGCGGCCGGGAACAACCGATCAGGTGGTCGCCTGCGGCTGTCCGCCTAGCTCGGCCTGCAGTTCGGCCTCCCCTTCCTTGCTCAGCGAGGTCTTCAGCACGGTGCCGCCATACTTGCTCATCGCCTCGACGGCCTTGTCCGGGGTGACCTTCTCCACCATCAGGAACAGTGCCGAGGTGCCGGGCTTGAGCATGTCACGGACCTGGTCCTGGAAGGCCTTGTCGACCCCCGACTTGGTGATCTTGCCCATGAGCGCGCCCAAGCCGGCCCCGACCGCCATCCCGAAGATGGGGATGAAGAAGAGCAGGCCGAACAGCATGCCCCAGAACAAGCCCCAGGTGGCGCCCATACCGACGTGATGCTGACTCGTGTGCGTGTGGAACTTGCCTTCCTTGTCGCGGACGATCGCGGCGATGGCGTCGGGCTGGATGATCAGGTCGGCGGCCAGCCGACGTGCCTCGTCGGCGGCTTCGAGCGCGGTCGTCTCATCCGGGTAGCCGATTGCGATGAGGTCAGACATTGCGCGGATCTCCTTCATGACTCGGGTTTGATCAACCCAAGTCCAGCGGGCCGCGTCCCGGCGCGCCCCACCCGTGCCGGGTGAACTGCGTCATGGTGATCACCCACGCGGGGCGATGCCCACGGCGGGAACCGCCAGGCACGATACGTCCTCTAGCCAGAAAGGCGAGGGGGCGGACGGGATGACAATGATCGCGCATCCGAGCGTCGAGGACCGCAAGGCCAGGGGGATCGCTACCCGGGATCACGCTCCGGTGTCCAGCCATTCGGGGTGGCGTCCCGCGCAGGACCGTCCGGATCCGGTCGGACTGCTCGCGGAGCAGAACCGGACCCGTGACCCGGACCTGGTGCCCGTCCGGCACGGCCGGATGATGGTCTCACCGTTCACGTTCTACCGCGGTGCGGCCCGGATAATGGCCGCTGACCTGCGGGACACACCGGTCGCCGGGCTCTGCGCTCAGTTGTGCGGCGACGCCCACCTGTCCAACTTCGGGCTGTTCGCGTCGCCGGAACGGCGGCTGATGTTCGACCTGAACGACTTCGACGAAACGCTGCCCGGCCCGTTCGAGTACGACGTGAAGCGGATGGCGGCGAGCTTCATGATCGCGGCTCGTAACAACGGATTCTCCGCCGCCGACGCGCGGGCGGTAACGGCTACCGCCGTGCGTTCCTACCGGGAGGCCATGGCCGGGTTCGCCCAGATGGGGACGATGGAGGTCTGGTACGCGCACCTGGACGAGGATGAGCTGCGGTCCGCGATCAGCGGTGTGCGTGACCAGGTCAAGGCGCGGAAGGAAGCGAAAGACCAGCCGAAGGCGGCCCGGAAGGCGGCTAAGGAGGAGGCCAGGCTGGCCGACCGTGCGCGGCGGCGGGCGGCGAAGACGGCGGAGAAGGCGCATACCCGTGACAGCCTGCAGGCGCTGTCCAAGCTCGGCGAGGTGGTCGACGGGCGGTACCAGATCGTCAGCCAGCCGCCGGTCATCATCCCGGCACGCGATCTGGGTCCGGGTTACGGCTTGTCGCCGGAGGAGGTCATGCCGGCGATCCACGATCAGTTCCATGCCTACCGGACCACCCTCCAGCCCGATCGCCGGCACCTGCTCGAGCAGTTCGAGATCGTGGACGCGGCGCGGAAGGTGGTGGGCGTCGGCAGCGTCGGAACCCGGGCGTTCATCGTGCTGCTCCAGGGCCGCGACGCCAAGGATCCCCTGTTCTTGCAGGTCAAGGAGGCTTCGGCCTCAGTGCTGGAGGCCTACCTGCCCAAGAGCCGGTACCGCAACCACGGGGAGCGGGTAGTGCAGGGCCAGCGGCTGATGCAGGCCGCCAGCGACATCTACCTTGGCTGGACCAAAGGGGTGGACGTGAAGCGCCACTTCTACTGGCGCCAGCTTCGCGACATGAAGGGCTCGATCCTGGTGGAGGAGATGATCCCGCTCGGGATGGAGTTCTACGCCGGCATCTGCGGCTGGACACTCGCCCGGGCGCACGCCCGCTCTGGGGACCCGGTTGCCATCGCCGGATACCTCGGCGTGACCGATGCCTTCGACACGTCGGTCACTGACTTCTGCGAACGCTACGCCGACCAGAACGAGCGGGACTACGAGGAATTCGTGGCCGCGGTCCGCTCCGGGCGGCTAGACGCGGTTGAGGGACTCTGAGCGGGGTGCGGGCAAAGACAGGGCGAAGCTCGCGGGCAAGCGAGGAGCGCCGGGCGCGCGGGATCACCTGGCTGCTCCTGGTGACAGCGATCCTGCGCGATCGCCGTTTCCAATCGGGCGTGGTGTTCAGCGCAATCGCGCTGGCGGCCATGGCCGGCCTCGGCCGGGAAATGAACAGCCGCTCCTTCCAACGGGCACGCGACTGGCTCGCGAAACTGGATGAACAGGCCGGGCGCGCGATCAAGGCACCGGAAAAGGCGACGGCGGATGTCGTCAGGAAAACAGCCCGGCACGGGTGATGCGGACCGGCTTGGCCACGCGCGAGGCTGGACGAGCGCAACCTGAAAGGAGCCACACGATGGCCAAGGGAGAAGCACCGGTGCTCGAGGCGCTGGCCGACATCAACGCGGTATCGCTCGAGCGGAGTGGCCTGGACCCGGCCTCGCTCATTCTCGTCCGCCTGGCCGCGCTCGCCGCGGTGGACGCACCACCAGCCTCGTATCTGATGCACATCGGGCCCGCTATCGAGGCCGGCGTGACCGTCGACCAGGCCCAGGACGTCCTGGTCGCGATCGCGCCGATCGTTGGCACCCCGCGCACGCTGGACGCCGCCGCCAAGATCACGGAGGCCCTGGGCCTGGCGCTCGACGTAGCGGAGACGCCGACGAGGCCGGACGACGGGTCCCCTATCCCGTAACCCGGCGGGGCGTCACCTGGCTTTCCCGGCCGCCGCCTTGGCCCGCTTGGCCGCGAACGGGTCGGCCGCGGCACCCGCGGGTGCCGCGGCCTCCAGCTCACGCTTGACGACGAGCAGCTGCCGGCGCCGTTCGCTGCTCACGTCCGGGTACCGCGGGTCGATGTTCATCAGGACGTGCACCAGCACCGCGGCCGCGCACAGCCGGGCGAACCATTTGTGGTCGGCCGGCACGACGTACCAAGGCGCCCACGATGTGCTGGTGGCGGACAGCATCTCTGAGAACGCTTCCTGGTAGTCATCCCAGTGCTGGCGCTCCCGAACGTCGGCGGCCGAGAACTTCCAGTTCTTCTCCGGCAGGTCGAGCCGCTTGAAGAACCGGATCCGCTGTTCTTCCTCGGACAGGTTGAGGAACATCTTCACGACGTGGAATCCGTTTTCGGTCAGGTACCGCTCCCAGTCGTTGATCTCGCGGTAGCGCCGCTGCCATACCCGTTCGTCCTTCGCGGACGGGGGCAGCTTCTGCCGGTTCAGGTTCTCCGGATGCACCCGCACCACGAGGACCTCTTCGTAGTGCGACCGGTTGAAGATGCCGATGTCGCCCCGTGCGGGCAGGTGACGTGCGTACCGCCACAGGTAGTCATGGTCGAGTTCCTCGGCCGAGGGCACCTTGAAGCTCGTCACGTGCACGCCCTGCGGGTTCACCCCGCTCATGACGTGGCGGATCGTGCCGTCCTTGCCGCCGGCGTCCAGTGCCTGCAGGCACATCAGCACCGCGTGGCTGTCCTGGGCTGCTAGCCGCGACTGGTAGTCGCACAGCATGTCGATGCCGTTGCGCATGATCTGCCTGGCATCCTTCTTCCGCACGTAGCCGGCCTTGTACCCCGGGTCGAAGTCCTTGGCCAGGTTCACCCTCGAACCCGGCTTGACCCGGAGCGGCTTGATCAGCTCCGCGATACGTTCCGCCCGCTTGTCGGTCATCGTCGGTCAGTCCTCTCTGGGCGAATGCCAGATACTGCCGGATCAGAGGAGGTGCAGGTCCACGGCCTGCTCGACCGCCTCGCAACGGGACGTCGCCCCGAGCTTCTGGTAGATCGACCGGAGGTGGGTTTTTACCGTATTGCGGGAAATGTAGAGGCTGTTGGCGATCTGCGCGTAGGTGCTGGTCGGCAGCAGCTGGAGGATGCGCTGCTCGGCGGCGGTCAGCGGCTCGGCGAGCACTCGGTTTGCCGCAGAGGTGACGGGCTGAGCAGCGCGCACCTCAAGAGCGGTCGCGATCAGCCGCTCGAGGAACGGATCCACCCGCAGTCGGCCGGCCTGCTCGACCAGGTACTCGGTGACCTGGGGTGAGGTGGTGACCACGCTGCTACGGAAACCCTGGCGGCGTGCCGTGTGCAGGACGCTGCCCAGGATGCCGGCGGCCCCGGGGTCGCCGCGCACGATCGCCGCGGCGGCCAGCAGTATTTCGCGTTCCAGCTGATGGCGCGGCGTCAGGTCGCCCGCCGTCGCCGCCTGCAAGTGCGCCTGCGCTGTTTCGTGGTCGCGGGCGGCCAGTGCGATCTTGGCCTGCAGCAGATGACGGCGCGTGCGCGGAACCAGCCCGCTGGCCAGCTCGGCGGCGGTGCGCTGGTCGCCGAGTGACAAGCGGAGTACCGCCTCCTGCTCATCGGCCCGCGCCCGTAGCACGGAGCTGGCCCCGGTGAGCACCGGCCGGGCCAGGGCCACGGTGGCCAGCGCTTCGCGGGTGTGCCCGCGTGCGGCCCAGATTCTGGCCCGGTCGAGCAGCGCGAGGAACTCGAACAGGGGCCACCGCCGCTCGCATATGCGCAGGACCCGCTCGGTGAATCGCTCGGCACTGTCGAGGTCGTGCCGTTCGAGCGCTAGACAGGCCAGGGCGCGCAGGTGATCGATGGCGAAGAAGTGCCGCTCGAACCCAAGCCTGCGGGCATCGGCGGCCGCGGCCGCGGCGGACTTGGCGGCCGCGGCCAGGTGGCCGGCCTCGGCGAGGGCCAGCGACCGGGCGCCGGGCACGAGCACGAGCCGCGCCGGTTCCGGAAGCCCAGGCATCGCCGTGGCCGCGTCGGCTTCGCGCTCAAGCGCGCTCAGGATTTCCAGGCACGGGTAAACGCAAAGCAAGATCAACGGCGCGGCGGCCCGGTACTCGTCGCCCAGCTGCCGCTGCTCCCGCGTGACCTGGGCGCGCAGGGCCGCGCCCAGGGCTTGGTCCAGCTGGCCGACCGTCGCGGAGCGAAATGCTCGCATCACCGAGAGACGGGACGTCAGCCTCGGCTCGAACTGGACCGACGGCCGTGCCCGCTCGAACAGGTCGAGGTACTGGCCGCCGTGGACGACGTCCCCCGACAGCACCAGGCTGGTCGCCAGCGCTAGCAGGTCGTCGGGAGCGTCCACGAGTAGTGCGGGGCTGACCGCGGTCAGGTCCAGTGGCCCTGGATCGGCCGGGTCCTGCAGGAAGTCGGCCAGGCCGTGGTCGCGCAGTAGGGCGAGCGCCCGGCGCGGCTGGCGTGCCGCCAGGAAATGGCGTGCCGCGTTCCGCGCGTCGCCGCCTGACTCGAACCACCCGGCCAGCCGCAGCTGGAGCAGCCGCTCCCGGGCTGGGTCCCTGGCGCGTAGTTCCGCGCGCAGCGTCTTGCTCACCAGGTGGTGATAACGGAAGCTGGTCCGCTCTTCGTCCAGCGCGACCAGGAACAAGTGGGCGGCGTCGACACGCTGCAGCAGCGCCGCCGCGTCCTGCCGTGCGGTGAGCGCCAGGCACGCGTCCGCCGTCAGCTCCCCGAGCACGGACGTGTCGAGCATGAACCGCGCTACCTCTGGCGGCTGCTGATCGAGCACCTCATCGATGAAGTAATCGGCGATCGTGTGGCTGTGGATCTCAAGCGCATGTGTCATCCGCTCCGGATCCGTCGCGCTGCGCAGCGACAGGCTTGCCATCTGCAGGGCCGCGGGCCATCCCTCACTACGCCGGTGGAGCAGCGCCAGGTCGGCGTCGGATAGTTGCACGCCGAAGTTCGCCAGCAGGTCACGACAATTTTCCAGGGTGAAGTACATGTCACGGTCGCGAACCTCACACAGCTCGCCGGCGAGCCGCATCCGGTGCAGGCGCAGCGGCGGGTCAACGCGACTGGCCAGCACTAGCTGGACGTTCTTGGACGGCCAGCACTCGATCACATCCGTCAGGCCCTTCGCGACCGCCGGTGCCGCCAGATGGAAGTCGTCCACGACGATCGCCGAACCGTCAGGCAGCTTCGCGGCGTCGTTGGCGATTGACGCCGCGACGTCCGCCGACATCTGGCCGTCCATCGTCAGCAAGTCGAAGGCATCGGTTCCGAAAGCCGGGTCTATGGCACGCGGGGCTTCGATGAACCCGGCCCAGAACCGGACCAGATCAGCGTCGGCTCCGTCGCAGGACAGCCAGCACGTGCGGCCCGGCGGCCGTGACGCCGCCCAGTCCGACAGCAGAACGGTCTTGCCTGACCCGGCTGACCCCACGACAACGGTCAGCTTGCGGTGCGCGCCCGTTGCCAGCCGGCTGCGCAGCACTGGTCTCGCGACCAGCGTGTCTGGCAGCGTCGGCGGCCTGAACTTCGTCAGCGGGAACTGCGGCGCCCGGAAGGCGCCGTGGTTGACCGTTGCCCCTGTTGTGATTTGTTCCATCACATCCCCCTCGTGATGTGAAGAGCTTTGATCGTCCATCGGCACGGCGGGCGCGCTCAAGAGGCGAAGGTCCCGCGTGGCGCAGCCGTGTCGCCCTTCCCGGGTGAGGCGGCCGCCTGCCCGGGACAAAAGGATGAAGACGCGTCAGATCATGGCCGGGGTGGTGAGAGTGCTCGGATGGTTGCCTGGCCTGCGGGCGGTGAGGTCGTACCGGCGTGCCTGGCTCGCCAGGGACATCGTCGCCGGGGTAGTGCTGAGTACGCTGCTGGTGCCGCAGGGGATGGCGTACGCGGAGCTGGCGGGCCTGCCGCCGATAACCGGGCTGTACACGTCGATCCTGTGCCTGCTCGGCTACGCGCTCTGCGGCCCGTCGCGGATCCTGGTGCTCGGCCCCGACTCGTCGCTGGGACCGATGATCGCCGCGACGATCCTGCCGCTGGCGGGCGCGGACGGCGACCCGGAACGAGCCATCGCGCTCGCGTCGATGCTCGCGATCATCGTCGGGGCGATCATGGTCGCGGGGTCCGTCGCGAAGCTCGGCTTCGTGGCGGACCTAATCTCCAAGCCGACGATGATCGGCTACATGAACGGCCTGGCGCTCACCATCCTCGTCGGCCAGCTGCCGAAGCTCTTCGGCTTCAAGATCGACGCCGAGGGCCTGATTCACGAGATCGCCGAGTTCGTCAAGGGCCTGGCTCACGGCGAGGCCGTGGCGGCGGCGGCCACGGTCGGCATCGGCGGCATCGTGGTGATCCTGGTGCTGCAGCGCTGGCTACCCAAGCTCCCGGCGGTCCTCATCATGGTCGTGGCCGCGATCGCGGCCACGACGGTCTTCAGCTTGAAGCAGCATGGCGTCAGCCTGGTGGGCGTGCTGCCGAAAGGATTCCCGCCGCTCACCCTGCCCGGCATCCGGCTGGCCGACCTCGGGCCCCTGTTCGCCGGGGCGCTCGGCATCGCCGTGGTCTCCCTGGCCGACACGATCTCCACCGCGTCGGCGTTCGCCGCCCGGACCGGTCAGGATGTGCACGGCAACGGCGAGATGGCCGGGATCGGCGTGGCGAACCTGGCCGCTGGCTTGTTCCAGGGGTTCCCCGTCAGCACCAGCGGCTCCCGGACGGCGGTGGCGGAACGGTCGGGTGCGCGGAGCCAGCTCGCCGGGGTGACCGGGGCGGCCGTGATCATCGTCATGATCGTGCTGGTTCCGGGGCTGTTCCGTAACCTGCCCCAGCCCGCGCTGGCCGCGGTGGTGATCACCGCGTCGCTGTCGCTGGCGGATATCCCGGGGACCGTCCGGCTGTGGCGGCAGCGCAAGGCGGAATTCCTCTTGTCGGTCACCGCGTTCGCCGGAGTCGCCCTGCTCGGCGTGCTCCCGGGGATCGCCGTCGCGGTGGGGCTGTCGATCCTCAACGTGTTCCGGCGGGCCTGGTGGCCCTATGACACCGAGCTCGGGCGCGTAACGGGCCTGCCGGGGTACCACGACATGCACACCTATCCGGACGCGCAGCACCTGCCCGGCCTCGTCATCTACCGGTTCGACGCACCGCTCTTCTTCGCCAACGCCACGACGTTCCGCGACGAGATGAGGCGTCTGGCCGCCGCCGATCCGCCCCCCGCCTGGATCGTCCTCGCCGCCGAGCCGGTGACGGACATCGACACGACCGCCGCCGACGTGCTGGAAGAACTCGACGTGGCCCTGAACGAACAGGGCACCAGCCTGGTGTTCGCGGAGCTCAAGGATCCGGTACGGCGCAAGATCGAACGCTACGGCCTGACCAGGACGATCGACCCCCGGCACTTCTTCCCGACCGTTGAAGCGGCGGTCGCCGCGTTCCGCGGGGAGACCGGCGCGCGGTGGGCAGCCGTCGTTTCATCGCCGTCGAATCACCCGTCCAGGGGTGATCCCCTCCCGAATCAGCGCGGCGACCCTCGGAGTTAGGTTCGGCGCTCTTGACCTGGGAGGTCCACATGACGTCGACAACAGCCAGAGAAACTCATACCGGGAGGCGGCGCGAGGGCCAGGGCTACTGGATGATCGTCTTCGCATCGGCGTTGCTGGCGATGGTCGGGTTCCTCAACCTGATCGACGGTATCGCGGCGATCGCGAAATCCAGCGTGTACGTCGCCAACGCGCGCTACGTGGTCGGTGACCTGCGTGCCTGGGGTTGGGTCGTCCTCATCCTCGGCATCCTGCAGCTAGTGTCCGCGCTTGGCATCATCGTGGGCAATCAGCTGGCCCGCTGGTTCGCGGTGGTCGTAATCGCGTGCAACACCGTCGCTCAGATGTTCTTCCTTCCGGGCTACCCGTTCTGGTCGCTGATGATCATCGCGATAGACGTGGTCGCCTTGTGGGGACTGTGCGCGTACGGGAGCAAGGAGAACCTGGAGGCCGCCTGACCTAAGTGAATCTCCGCCCGCCGCCGTCCTGCCGGCCATCCTGGCCGGCAGGACGGTCTTCTGTGACGCCTTCCGTGCGTCGGAACAGCAGCGGCACGGCCAGCTGGCCGACACGATGCAGGACCCTGGGTCCCATGGGGACATCGGCTAGCGGCGGCTGATAGTGCAGGAACGTGAATCCCAGACGCCTGGCGAGCAGCCCGTCGGTGGCCACCTGATCGCCGACCACGGCCCCCGGCCGGGGAAGCTGACGGTAACGGGCCGCGCGCAGCGGCTTGCCCGCGGAGGCCACGTAACTCACCTCGATATCCTGCCCGGCCGGCACCGACGAGGGGCGGCGGACGGAGTTCGTCGCGAAGACAAGCGCGCGGAGCGTTGACACCGAGCTGGCCTTGGCGACGATCATCGCCACGCCCCGGTCGAGGGATTCCTGCCCCTCGTCCCACCAGGAGACGAGTGGCTCGACGTCGATGATGATCGCCCGTACCGCTAGCTTGGCGGCCCGGTCCAGCACGTCGTCCAGCCCGGTGTGGTGTTCGTAGCCGCTTCTCACGCTGAGTCCTGCCTGACCGTTCGCGGCGGGGCGTGACCATCCGCCGGCAACTCCGCGGGCACTGGCCCCCGGCCCCGGACGGCCAGGTGCCGGAGCCTGACCCAGTCCAGCTCGGGTTTGGGCGCGGGCACACCGGGCCGGTCACGCGGTACCCATACCCGCAGCGCGCGCGGCCGGACCGCGCAGCGCACCGGGACCGGCAGGACCACGGCCTCACCGTCGATGCCCACCGGCAGTCGCGGCGCGTTGGCGGTGACCGTCACCTCCCGCGTGGTCAGCAGGCAAAGGCCAGCGGCGTGCCGATGGCGGAGCAGGGCGGCCGCCTGGGCCGCGCTGTGCACCGTGACGGCCACCACGCCGAGCACGCCCCGGTCCAGGCGGGCACGGCGGCCCAGGCCGGCGATGTCGCCGGTGCCATACGGGTTGTTGCCCACCAGCAGCGCGTTCGGCGCGATGATCTCCGCGCCGTCCGCGTGGACGGTGAGCCGCGCCCCGCGGTTGCCCTGCAGCAGGTCGGGCAGCAAGCCAAGCGTCGTCCCCAGCTTGTCGTCGCGGTAGGCGGGATCCTCGACGACCTCCGCGTAGGCGCCGAACGAGGCGTTGTTGACGAAGGTCCGGCCGCCGATCACCCCGAGGTCGATGCGCAGCTCCACCGCGTCGGACAGCGCCTCCAGACAGGCGGCCGGATCGCCCCGGTCCAGTCCGAGGTCCAGCGCGAAGTGGTTGCGGGTACCCGCGGTGATGACCAGGAACGGGACGCCGTGCTCGGCGGCGATCCCGGCCACCAGTGCCTGGGTACCGTCACCTCCGGCGACGCCGAGGAGGTCGGCGCCGCGGGCGACGGCCGTACGCGCCACGGCGGCGACGTCGACCGGCTCGGGGCCGCTGAGCACGAACACCTCGGCGCCAAGCGCCTCGGCCTTGCGTCGCAGATCGAAGCGGCCCACCTTCCCGCCGCCTGACTTCGGGTTCATGATCAGGAACGGATGCTGGGCGCGGTCGGGCACCGGGTACTCGGGCATCCGCCACTCGCCGCGGTCCCTGGCCAGCGCGGCCTGCGCCGTCATGGACGCCAGCAGCCACCCCGCCGCCGCCACCAGCGCTACCCAGAGCAGCGAGTGCAGCGCGAACACGACGAGGACCGCGACCGGCGCCGCGGTGAACAGGGCCAGCGACAGCCAGCGCAGCGCGCCGCGGCGGGAGAGGAACCAGAAGGCCGCGATCAGGCTGACCACGGCGGCCGCGAGGCCGACGGCCAGCATCACGAGGCTGCTGAGCCCGGCTTCGACCGCCACGAGCGCGACCACAGCGAAGACGAGAGCGAAGCTCAGCCTGGCAAGCCACGCCACCGACCGCGACCCTCGGGATAGGGCTTCCTGCGTCACTCGGCAATCGTGGCGTCCCGCGCGTCGCCGGGCATCACCCGGCCAGGATGGTTCACCGGTGCTCGCGGCCGGCTGGTTCACCCGTGCTCGGGTGAGGCACCGGGACAGCTACTGGTGTTCTCTTGCAGAGGTGACTGGGGCGACGACACCGAAGGCGGGCGCATCGGCGCGGGCGATGATCCTGCCGCTGGCGCTGGCGCAGTTCATCGCCAGCTACGCCGCCACGAACATGAACGTGGCGATCAGCGCGATCGCCACGGATCTCGGCACGACGGTGGCGGGCGTGCAGACCGCGATCACGCTGTTCACGCTGACCATGGCCGCGCTGATGATTCCGGGCAGCAAGCTGACGGACATCTGGGGCCGCACCCGGTGCTTCACGGCGGGCCTGATCGTCTACGGGGCCGGGGGTCTGCTGGCGGCGCTGTCGCAGGGCCTGCCGTTGCTGATCACCGGTTATTCCATACTCGAGGGCGTCGGCTCGGCGCTGATGATCCCGCCCATCTACATCCTGGTCACGGTGACCTTCCCCGACGTGAAGTCACGGGCCAGGTACTTCGGCGTGGTCAGCGGCGCCGGCGGCCTCGGCGCCGCCGCCGGGCCGCTGATCGGGGGCCTCGTCACCAGCGCGATCAGCTGGCGGGCATCGTTCGTCCTGCAGGTCCTGGTGGTGGCCTGGATCATCCTGCTGGCCCGCAAGATCGCGGAGCCGGCCCGGTCCGCGACCAGGCCGCGTTTCGACCTGACCGGGGCGGCGCTGTCCGCCATCGGGCTGTTCTTCCTCGTGCTCGGGCTCCTGCAGTCCCGCACGTACGGCTTCTTCGCGTCCCGCCAGGACTGGAAGATCGGCGGGACGGTAGTGATCCCCAAGGGATCGATCTCGCCGGTTTGGCTATTCGTGGGGGTCGGTGCGCTGTTCTTGCTGTGGTTCTTCCTGCACGTCCGGTCGCGGGAGAACAAGGGCAAGGACGTGCTGCTCCCGCTGCGGGTGTTCCGTAACCGGGTGGCGAACCTCGGTCTTGGCACCCAGACCATCCAGTGGCTGGTCCTGCAAGGGTCCTTCTTCACCGTCTCGGTCTACTTGCAGGAGGTCGATCATTACAACGCCGTCAAGACCGGGCTAATGCTCACCCCGGCGACCATCGGCATCCTGGCCGCCTCTGCCTGTGCGGGCCGCTTCGCCCGGCGGCATCCGCAGCGGTGGCTGATCATCGCCGGTTTCCTGGTCAGCGCGGTCGGCACGCTCCTGCTGCTGGCCCTGGTCAGGGCGCACTCGGGAATCGTCACCTGGATACCGGGGCTGCTGCTGTTCGGCATCGGCATGGGGACCATGCTCACGGCGTCCGTCAACGTCGTCCAGTCCAGCTTCGCCGATGATGATCAAGGCGACATATCCGGCCTGTCGCGCAGTGTCTCCAACCTGGGATCGTCCCTGGGGACCGCGCTGGTCGGCTCGGTCCTGGTGGCGGTCAAGCTGCCTGCCGGGCGGCCATTCGCCGTCGCCCTGGTCGTGATGCTCGTGCTCACGCTGATCGGGCTCGTCATCGCCGTGCTCATCCCGCGCCGGGCCGCTTCCCTGACGGCGACAGCGCAGCCGCCGCCGGCGACGTCGCCGCGTGGCGACTCGCCGGTGACCCCTGCCAGCCCGATGTGACCCTGTCGGCCCTATGTAACCAGGCGCACGTTAGTGACCTGGAGCCGGAAGTCCGCGACGCGCGCGATAAGCCCGCACAGCGCCGCCTGATCCGATAGCTCGACGCGCAGGGTGGTCGAATCCGGGCCGACGCTGACTTCACAGTCATCGAATTCAGAACGCAGCGTGGAACCCGCGCGCCCCGTGAACGTGATCTCGTACGTCTGCGATCGCACCGGCCACCACCTCCTGACGGTATCCGTCGTCCTGTGACCTTCGCGCGAGCGGTGACGGGCGGGGATCACCCAACTCCGGGTGATTCGGCCAGAAGGTGTCAACCTCGCGGAAAATCCGTCCCAACCGCTGCGGGGGCAGTGGCGTCTTAGAGGTCAGAACTAACCAAATACCGACACATGTCGGTCCTACTGAGCATTGGTGGATCCTATGAAGAACGCGCTGCTGGCCATCCCGCTGATCGCGGCGGGTGTACTCGCGACGGGATGCGCCGCGTCGTCAACGCCCTCTGCCGCTTCGCCTGGTTCCACGTCGACTTCCGCGTCGACTTCCGCGCCGGGTTCGGCGTCGGCTTCGGGCTCCGGCAGCTCAAACGTCAGCACCTCGTCGACCAGCGCGCCATCGTCGGCGAGCGCCGCGGGTGCCGCCGGATCGGGATCGGGATCGGGTGCTACCGTCGCCTCTTCGGGGACGCCGGCCTGCACGTCGGCTGACCTTCAGGTCAGTCTCGGCGGTGGCGCGGGCGCGGGCATGTCCCAGAATCACACCGGCTTGCAACTGCGCAACATTGGGTCGTTGGCCTGCACGCTGTACGGCTACCCGGGCGTTTCCTGGGTCGCGGGCGCGGGCGGCCACCAGGTAGGCGCCGCTGCCGTCAGGCAGACCGACCCCTCCGGAAGCGGGGAGAGGGCCGTGACCCTGGCGCCCGGCGCGCTGGCGTCGGCCCCGCTCGACATCGTGGACGCCGCGGTGTTTCCGCGGTCGCAGTGCAAGCCCGTCTCGGTTCGCGGGCTGCGGGTCTACCCCCCGGGTGAGAAGAACGCCATGTTCCTCTCGCTGCCGACTCAGGCGGGCGGATACGGCGAGTGCTCGGGCACCACGACGGACCCGGCGCTGATGATCGGCTACGTGCAGGCCGGCGCCCAGCCCGGGGGCGGGAGCCAGGGCTAGCCATAGCGGGAGAATCTCTGGGAGAGAGGACGGCGGCTCAGGTGCCGGCCAGTGGCCGGACCTGAGCCGCCGTGTTTCCCGCGGTCAGCGTTCAACCGTGTCCAGCAGGCGTTCCAGGGGCCACCGGAGCGGGGCGGGGCGGCGAGGTGGTCGCGCAGGGAAGCGTGCGCGCGATCTTCGCGAGCGAGGGCTGGACCGCCGCGCTGCCCCAGATCTGATGATCGCGCGCACGGGACGGCTGTGACCGCGCTGTACCCTCTTCTCTTGAGATAGAGAGAGGTTGATATGTCGGAACTTCCGCCCGAGATCGACACGTCCAAGCCGCACACGGCGCGGATCTACGACTATTATCTCGGCGGAAAGGACCACTTCGCCGCGGACCGTGCGGTCGCGGAGCAATCGCTGGCTAGCCACCCCTCGGCCCGCGTCGGCGCGCGGGAGCAGCGGGCGTTCCTGGGCCGCGCGGTCAGGTACCTGGTGGACGAGGCGGGTATCAGGCAGTTTCTCGACATTGGCACCGGGCTGCCGACGACGGACAACGTGCACGAGGTCGCGCAGGCGATCGCGCCCGCCGCCCGCGTGGTCTACGTCGACAACGACCCGCTGGTGCTCGCGCACGCGCGGGCGCTGCTCACCTCCTCGGCGGCGGGCCGCACCGCCTACATCCACGCTGACCTGCGATCGCCGGATGAGATCCTGTCCTCGCCGGTCGTCCAGGACGTGCTCGACTTCGCCCAGCCGGTCGCGCTCATGCTGGTGGGCATCCTGCACTTTCTCGAGGACAAGGACGAGCCGGAGCGGATTATCGGCACGCTGCTCGACGCCCTGCCGTCGGGTTCCTACCTGACCGCCTCGCACCTCAACCCGGAGCATGACCCGGAGGGCGTGGCCGCCGGGGTGCGCGCCTACCGCGCCGGCGGCGTCACGGTGCAGGCGCGTGACTCCAGCGAGTTCGCCGCGCTCGCCTTCCGCGACCTGAAGCTGGTGCCGCCCGGCGTGGTATCGGTATCGGAGTGGCGGCCGAAATCCCGCGGGCCGCGGCCGGCCCTGGCCGAGGTCAGCTGCTACGGCGGCGTCGGCCGCAAGCCGTAGGTTGCCCGCCCCGGCCGACGCCCCGCTCCGGGGCTACGGGTTGAGCCGCAGGATCCGTTCGGCGTTCGCGTGCGCCACTCGTTCCCTGTCGGCGGGGGAGAGCGGCGCGGTGCGCATGAACTCGGCCGCCTGCCCGGTTGACTCGTACGGATAGTCGATCGAGAACATCACGTTGTCGATGCCGATCGTCTGGATCGCGTCGGTCAGCGCCTGGTGGGAGAAGACGCCGGACGTGGTGATCGTGATGTTGCTGCCGAAATACTCCGACGGCAGCTTCTTAAGCTGCCGCTGTTGCCCGGGGTCGAGGTCGCGGTAGCGGAGGTCGATGCGGAACAGCTGCGCGGGCAGGAACTCGCCCATGTGGCCAAGGATGATCCGGGCGCCCGGGAAGCGGTCGAAGACGCCGCCGAAGATCAGCCGCAGCGCGTGCCCGCCCGTCCGGTGGTTCCAGCTCCAGGTCCCGTGCTCCAGGCCCGAGTATCCCCGCAGGACCTTCCACTCGTCGGATGGGACGGGGTTCGGGTGGATGTAGAGCGCGACGCCGAGGTCCTGCAGGGCCTCCCAGAACGGCTCGTACTGCGGCTCGTCCAGGTAGTGGCCGAGCGTGTGGTCGTTGACGAGGGCGCCGCGCAGGCCGAGTTCGCTGACGGCCCGGCGCAGTTCGGCGGCGGCCTGGCGCGGGTCCTGCAGGGGGATGGCGGCAAGGCCCTGGAACCGGTCCGGGTGCTCGCTGATGACGGCGGCGAGGAAGTCGTTGGCCGCGCGGGCGTCGGCCACCGCGGTCCGCGTGTCCGGCTGCATCTGGACGCCGGGCGCGGTCAGCGAGAGCACCTGCGTGTCGATGCCGTACTTGTCCATCTCCGGGAGCCGGTATTCGGTGAAGTCGGCCAGCTTGCGCCGCCAGCCGGCGATTATCTCGGGCTTCACCGGTATGTGCGTGTCCGGAGTGCCGTCCGTCGACAGCTTGTCGTACCAGAAAGCTTCCTCCAGGGCGATCAGCTTCACGGTAGTTGTCCTTCCGCTGTGTTTGCGATGCGGTGCGTCAGGCACCGATAACCATTAAGCGGCATAACGATTAACCATTAAGGCACTTAGCGATTTAAGTGTTAGCATAACACCATGTCCAATGAAGACAAGTCAGCGTCCGAACCGCTCGCCAGGCTGTTGTGGCGCGGGCATCAGTGGCTGCGTGCGGCCGCCATGGCAGGCCTTGAGGACAGCGCGGGCGCGGTGAGCCCCGCCGGCGCGACACTGCTGAGCCAGCTTGATCCGGACGGCATGCCGATGGCCGACCTCGCCCGGCTGATCGGCGTGAGCACCCCGGCGATCCACCAGATGGTGCACCACCTGGTCACCCTCGGCCTCTTGGAAGTCGTGCCGAACCCCGACTCCGGACGGTCGAAGCTCGTCGTGCTGACGCCGCAGGGTTTCGCGCGCCGCCGGCAAGCGCTGGAGCTGCTCGCCAAACTGGAAGACGAGCTCGCGCACCGCATCGGGCGGCGACGGGTGGCAGCGCTGCGTGACGCGCTGGAACAGGACTGGGGCGACCCGCCGGTAACCGCCGGCTAGCCCGTACCGTCGGCACGCCAGGTGCCGATGCTGTCGAGGAGCCGGTCGATGAGCTCGTCCGAGACGGTGCCGGCCTGCATGCAGGTGCGCTGCAGGATCGGCCCCATCAGCAGTGCCACCGCGTCCTCCGGGTCCACGGGCGCGTCCAGTTCGCCCTCGGCGGCGGCCAGCGCGAGGGCGGCGCGCAGCCGGTCGGCGCCGGTGGCGGTAAAACGGTCGCGGACCGCGACCGGCAGGCTGCGGGGGGCACCCTGCATCATGGCGAGGGCGACGGCGGCGACCTGGGGCAGGGCCAGCTCGTCGGCGAAGACCCGCAGCTCCCGGCGCATCCAGGGGCGGACGGGCGTGACCGGGTCGCGGAAGAACGGCAGCTCCACGAGGGCCATCGCGTCCAGCAGCAGCTGGTCGGTCCGGGGCCAGTGGCGGTAGACGGTGGCACGCCCGACCCTGGCCTGCCGGGCGACACGCTGATGGGTGACCGCGGCCGGGCCCTCCTGCACCAGCAGGTCGCGGGCGGCGTCCAGCATCGCCTTCCGGCTGCGTGCCGCGCGCGGGTCGGGGGAGAGGCTCACCAGCAGAATCCTAGAGGGACGTAATCTGTGAGACAGCTTGACTCATAGTGAGCCGGGCTGGCAGCATCAAGTCTATGAGACATGGTGTATCAGAAGCGAGGACGGCGTGAGCGCGGCGGCGACAGGGGATGCCGGCCTGGCCGGGCGGGTGGCCATGGTGACTGGCGCCACCGGCGGAATGGGCAGCGTGATCGCGAGCGGGCTGGCCCGGCTTGGGGCCACGGTGGTGATCGTGTGCCGCGACGCCGCTGCCGGGGAACGGCTTCGCCAGCGGATCGCCGGCGAAACCGGCACGGTCCGGGCCGAGGTGATCGCCGGGGACCTGTCCTCGCCGGCGGGTCTGCACCAGGTCGCGGGGGAGTTCACCGCCCGCCATGACCGGCTCCACGTGCTGGTGAACAACGCGGGCGCGCACTACCGCAGACGGCTGGTCAACGCCGACGGGATCGAGCTGCACGTGGCGGTCGACTACCTGGCCGGGTTCGGCCTCACCGCCCTGCTGCTGGATCAGTTGCGGGCGGGGGCGCCGTCACGGGTGGTCAACGTGGTGTCGGATGCGATGAACGACGCCCGGATGGTCGCGACTCGCGGCCGGCCCCAGCCGGTCACCCTGGACCCCGCCGAACTCGGCGACCTGCGCCGGGTGAACGGCGCGGCCGGGTTCGCCTCGTTCGAGGCCTACGGACGTGCGAAGCTGCTGACCACCATGAGCGGCTACTACCTGGCCGAGCGCCTGCGGGAGGCGGGGGTGACCGTGAACGCCGTGCACCCGGGGATCACCGCCACCGGCATCGTCGACGACATCGTCCACCCGCTGATGAAGCCGTTCCTGGGGCTGATCAAGCGCTCCCTGCTCACGCCCGAGCAAGGCGCGGCCCCGGTGCTGCGCCTGGCGACCGCCCCCGACCTGGCCGGCATCACCGGCCGCTACTTCATCCGCGACGACGAAAACCGCTCCCCGGAGATCTCCTACGACCGCGACCTCCAGGAACGGCTATGGGCCGCCAGCCAGGCCTGCATCGCCGCGCCCGCACCGCCGCGAGGGTAGGCTCCGGCTGATCGAGGGAGACTCATCCAACGGCGCTTCATGCAGAAGATGGCCAATGACGTCACGGCCTACGCGCGGTAGGCGCCCGCCGCGTAAGGACGCTCGTCAGCCTGCCTCGGCCGCGAGGTCGCCGATGCGCGCGATCACCGTGTCCAGGGCGGCTTCGAGGGCCTCGGTGGTGCGCTGGGCCTGGCCGAGGAGAAGCCCGCCCTGCACGGCGGTCAGCAGCGCGAGGGCGAGCCGGCCGGGGTCGGTGTCGCGCGGCAGGACGCCATTGCCGGTCATGGCCGTCAGGCCGGCGCGGATCGCCTCGGACCAGGCGGTGAAGCTAGCGGCCAGGGCGTCGCGGGCCCACGGGTGATCATCGGACAGCTCGCTGGACAGGCTGCCCAGCGGGCAGCCGCCGGCGCCTTTCTGCTGCCGGGCGGCGTCGACCACGACGTCGCGCCATGCGCGCAGGGCGTCGATGCTGTCGAGCCTGGCCAGTGACGGTGCCTGGTAGGACAAGATCGCCGCGGACTGGAACGCGATGACCGCCCGGGTGAGGTCGTCCTTGTCGGCGAAGTAGTGGTAGACCTGCGACGAGCTGACGCCGGCGGCATCGCGGACCGCCGGGATGCTGGTGCCGGCCACCCCGTGCCGGTACATGAGTCCCGCCGCGGCCGCGACGATCCGGTCTCGCGTCGCGCGGCCTTTCCTCGTGCTCGGCGCGTCCGGCCGCGCCGTCTGTGCGGACATCCGCTCACCTGCCAAGAATGGATTTGACGATCCAATCTTACCGGGTCTAGGTTTGGATAGGTCAATCCAATATGCGGACCGAAGGAGAAGACGATGATCTTGGTTACGGGTGCCACCGGCAACGTTGGGTCAGCAGCCGTCCGGTTGCTCGCGGCGGAGCGGCAGCCCGCGCGGGCGCTGGTCCGTGACCCGTCGCGCGCGCCTCGCGGCGGCGCGGAGATCGTCACCGGCGATTTCGATCGTCCGGACACGCTCGACGCGGCCATGCGCGGCATCGACACGGTCCTGCTCGTCAGCCCGGCCGTTCCGGCCCAGGAGATCGCGGTGATCGACAGCGCCGTCCGCCAGGGCGTGGGCCGCGTCGTGAAGGTGACTAGCAAGGCGTCGGCCGATTCCCCGGTCGACCGGCGGCGCGGTCAGGCCGCGATCGAGGCGCACCTCGCGGCCTCCGGTCTCGCTTACACCCTGCTCCGGGCCAACGCGTACATGCAGAACCTGCTCGCCCTGGCGCCGATGATCAAGCAGACCGGGGGTTTCGTGATGTCGGCCGGCGATGGCCAGGTCGGCATGATCGACGCCCGTGACGTCGCGTCCACCGCCGTGGCGGTGGCCGCCGCGCCGGCGGATCACGTGGGCCGGACCTACTGGCTGACCGGACCCGAGCTGATCAGCTACGCCGATGTCGCAAGGGAACTGTCCGGGACGCTGGGGCACACGGTCGAGTACCGGCGGATCAGTCCCGCCGAGCACCACGCCGCGATGATCAGGGCAGGCGTCCCCGATGCCGTCGCGACCTCCAACGCCCAGGCGTTCGGGCTGATCGCCGAGGGCGACGCGGCCTGGCTGTCCGATGACGTGAAGTCGATCACCGGCACCGGGCCGCGCCCCCTCCACGCCTTCATCGCCGATCACGTCGCCGCCTTCGCGTGAGCGTGCCGCAGGACGGCTCGCACGGCACCAGCTGGAGGTGACGCTAAGGACGATGTCCGCGGATCGCATGATGCCAGCCTGCCAGCCTGCCCGACCACCCGCTGGCCAATCGCGCCGTGGCCTCCGGCGATCACGATCACCCGCCTCCTGGCTTGATTATGGGTCGTTCCGGCAAAACTCCGGATCCGGGCCCTTCAGCTTGCCCGTTTTACCACGAAATTTCATCGTGAAATGCGCATTCCGGGATACCCCTAGAGGGGTATCGATTCCATGATCACGGGTCAAACGTGCCGATATATGGCACTTATGACCCACGATCACTACGGCGACCCCGTCTGGGCGCTTCCGAGGCCATGCGTACGCCCGCTATAGGCAGATTTATCCGGGCACGAGAGTCGGCTTCGGGGGCCTGGACGGCCCCGATGGCGCTAATGACCCGTCAAACGAGCCCGGACTGCCCGCGTGACCGGCCTGGAGGGGGTGGGCTGAGCGTATCTTCGCGTAGTGGCGCGCCGCACGGGCCCGATTGCCGCAGGCGACCGAACACCATTCCCGCCGGGGATGCGTCTTGCTGAAGTAGAGCACGCAGCCGGGTGCGTTGCACGCCCGCAGGCGGTCGGCGTCGGCACCGGTTACCAGCTCGATAACGCCCTCGGCTACCTGGGCGATCGCGGCCGTGACGGGGGAGGCGAGTGCCCGCGAGGTCAATTCGAGGCGGCCGGCGTGCAGCTCCAGCTGGCGTGCTGGCACCTCGCGGGCGGCGGCGTTGACCGTGACGATGGCGTCCGGGAGGCTCACGATCCCGGAAGTGGCGGCTGGCCGGGAATCGTCGGTGACGTAGGCGGCCAGCCGCCGGGCCGCGTCCCGCAGCGCGCGGGCACTGACGAGCTCATCCGCGGTCGCCCGCGCTCCCGGCCGGTCAACGCCAGCGTCAATGCGAGCGTCAATGCGAGCGTCAATGCCGACGGCGTCGAGCCACGCGTCCAGGTCCGCGGGCGATCGCAAGTCGTCGTGAACCCCGGCGGTGTCGGCCCAGATGGTGTTCATCATGCGCACTGGCGCCGGCTCACCTGGCAGCACCGACTCGGGGGCGGGAATGTCCGTTGGCACGTCGGCACTTTATCACGGATGAATCATCTTGCATGCGTTAGAAAAGCGTGCTATCAATCTTCTAACGGAACAGAGTCAGTAAATCCGTGAGACGACGGGGAGGAAGGCATCATGCGGAGCGAAGGACGAGCGTCCGTCAGCGGCTTCCACGCCGGCGAGCTGGCGATGCAGCGCCGGGCCGGGGTGGAAGCCGAGGCGGCGCGCCTGACGCCGATGCTGGCGCCGGCCGAACTGCGGGGCGGGCTGGCCGCGTTCCTCGCCGAACGGACATTCGCCGTCCTCACGGCACGGGACGCGGCCGGCCGGCTATGGGCTACTCCGCTGACCGGGCCGGCGGGGTTCCTGGCCGTCACGTCGCCGACGACGCTGCGGGTCACGGCCGCGATCCCGCCGGGCGACCCGCTGCACGGCCTGCCGCCGGGCCAGCGGGCCGGCCTGATCACCGTCGAGTTCGCCACCCGCCGCCGTTTCCGCCTCAACGGCACGCTCACCGAAGCCAGCGGCGGACGCCTCAGCTTCGACGTGGACCAGGCCTTCGGCAACTGCCCGCAGTACATCCAGCAGCGCGTCCTCGAGGCCGACGCCGGCAGGCCGGCGGCAGAACCGGAGACAGGCGGGGTGCAGGCCCGCGCCGGCTCGGCGCTGACCGCCGCCGACGCCGAGCTCATCCGGAATGCCGACACCTTCTTCCTCGGGACCGAACATCCCGGGCGCGGCACCGACACTTCCCACCGGGGCGGTCCGCCGGGCTTCGTCCGCGTCGAGGGCGATCAGCTCTGGTGGCCGGACTATCCCGGCAACAACATGTTCAACAGCTTCGGCAACCTCGCGGTCAATCCGGAGGCCGCGCTGCTGTTCATCGGTTTCCGCACCGGGGAGACGTTGCACCTGTCCGGCACCGCTTGCGTCGAATGGGGGCAGCCCGGCGCGCCGGGCGACGATGGCGGCACCGGCCGTCGCGTCCGCTTCACCGTGCGGCGGGTGGTCGTCGGCCACTCCCGGACGGCCCACGAGATCGCGCACCGGGCCTATCCCCGGAATCCGGAACTGACCGCCTGAACTCCCACCGGAGGAGGGCCGCCATGAGCAGCCCCGTGCCCCGCCGTGTCTCCGCGACCGGATCCGTCTCGGCGCTCCGCCGCTATCCCGTCAAGTCCATGCTCGGTGAAGATCTCCAGGCCGTCACGCTGACAGCGAGCGGCCTTGAGGGCGATCGCATGGTGGCCGTGATCGACCAGAAAACCGGCGATGTGGCGACCGCGAAGCACCCGCAGCTGTGGCGGGGGCTGCTTGCGCTCGCCGCTCAGTGGAACGGCGGAGCACCGCGCTTCACATTCCCGGACGGCACGTCGGTCGCCGTCGGGGATACCGCCGGTGCGGAATTGCTCACGCGACTGCTGCACCGCGACGTCCGGCTCGCCACTGTGCGCCCCGAGGGCGCCCAGGTGGCCCGGCCCGCCCCGGAGGACGTCATCGAGCATGGCGACGACGCCGACGTCCCCTACGAGAAGCTGGAGATAGGCCAGGGTACGCCGGGCACCAACTTCGTCGACTTCGCGCCGGTGCACCTGATCACGTCGGCGACGCTCGCCCACGTCGGCACGGAGATGATTCGTTATCGCCCCAACCTGGTGCTGGATATCCCCGGGAGCGAGGCGTTCGCCGAGAATGACTGGGCGGGCCGGGAGATCTCGATCGGGCCGGTACGCCTGCGGGTCACCATCCCGACGCCGCGGTGCGCGGTCCCTACCCTCGCCCACGGTGCCCTGCCCCGCCGTGCCGAGGCGGTAAGAACATTGCTCGCGGAAAACCGCGTCGCGATCCCCGGGTTCGGCGTCCGGCCCTGTCTCGGCGCGTACGCGCAGGTCCTGGAGGGCGGGACCGTGGCAGTCGGGGACCGGGCGGCGCTGTTACGCAGCCCGGCCCGGGATCAGCGAGTAGCCTCCTCGACGAGTTCCAGCAGGTGCTGATAGGTGGCGCCGGTGGCCCGGGTCATGGCGAGCTCGCAGGTGCGGTTGACCGACGCGTACGCGCTGAACCGCCGCTGCGTGACGTCGGCGGCCTCGCCGCGGGTGGCCGCCGCGGTGAGTTCGGGGCGCAGCAGTCCACGGTCGCCGGCGAAGCCACAGCACTGCCAGTCGTCGGGGATCACCACCTCGTCGGCGATGGCGCCCGCGAGCGCGCGCAGCGCCGGCTCGAGCCCCAGGCGGACCGAGGAGCACGTCGGGTGGAGCGCGAGTGACGCGTGTCGGCGGCGGACGGTGAGCCGGGGGAGCAGCGTGTCCGCGACGTAGGCGGCGGCGTCGATGACCTGGATCTGGTCGCCGCCCGCGCAGACCAGGCGCCCGAAGCCCTCGCTGCAGGACGCGGCGTCGCTGATGACGGGCAGCGCGCCGTCGCGGCTGGCCGCCCGCAGCGCGGGGAGGACCCGGTCGCGCATCGCGGCGTAGCCGGCGGCCATGCCCTTCGACGACCAGGGCGTGCCGCAGCAGAGCCCGGCGATCGGCTCGGGCACGAGGAGCCGGACGCCCGCCCGCTCGGCCAGCGCCAGCAGCGCGCCCGTCACGCCTGGCCCGTTCCCGGACACCGAACCGTCTCCGGCCGGGCCGAACAGCGTGCCGAGGCACGAGGGGACGAAGACGGCGTCCGGGTCGGCCGTCTGCCGCGGCTCGCGGACGCGGCCGCCGGCCGGCAGGTCGCGGCTCCACCGCGGCACGTGCCCGGCGCCGATGGCGGCGCGGGCGGCCCGGGCCGCGGTCTCGGGCAGGGCAGGCGGCAGCTTGCGGGCGGCGGTCAGGGCGGCGGACATGCCGCGGGTGGCGGTGTCCCAGTGTCCCGCGGCGGCGTGCCAGCCCGCCGACGTCACCCGCCCGGCCTGCTCGGCGCGCAGCCGCTTGACCAGGTCGCCGGTGTTGATCAGCACCGGGCAGGCGGTCGCGCACATGCCGTCGACGGCGCAGGTATCGACGCCCGCGTAGTCGTAGTCGCGGGTGAGCTCGCGGTGCAGGGCGTGGTCCCCGGCGGCCGCCGCGGCCGCCATCTCCCGGCGCAGCACGATCCGCTGCCGTGGGGTAGTGGTGAGGTCGCGGCTCGGGCACACGGGCTCGCAGTAGCCGCACTCGACGCAGCGGTCGACTTCCTCCTCTACGGTGGTCACGACCTTGAGGTGACGCAGGTGGGCCCGCTGGTCGTCGGTGATGAGCACGCCGGGATTGAGCGTGCCCGCCGGGTCGCACAGGTTCTTGACCTGCCGCATCACCGCGTACAGTTCGTCGCCGAACTGGCGCTGGACGAACGGCGCCATGACGCGCCCGGTCCCGTGCTCGGCCTTGAGCGTGCCGTCGAAGCCGAGGATGAGGCCGACCATCTCTTCGGTGAAGGCGGCGTACCGGTCGGCCGGCGTCTCGCGTGCGAACCGCTCGTTGAGCATGAAGTGCAGGTTGCCGTCCTTGGCGTGCCCGAAGATCACGCTGCCGGAGTACCCGTGGACGTCGAACAGCCTGGTGAGCTCCGTGCACGTGTCGGCGAGCGCGGGGACGGGCACGGCCACGTCCTCGAGTAGCGCGGTCGTGCCCTGCGGCCGCGCGCCGGCGACCGCCGCGTACAGGCCCTTGCGGATGTGCCACAGTGCCGTGCGGTCGGCCGCTTCGCTGCTCAGCCGGGCCGGGATCGCCACCGGCAGCCCGGCCAGCATCCGCTCGGCCTTCGTCGCCTGCGTGCGGAGGGCGTCCGGATCGGGCTGCTGCCATTCGACCAGCAGCGCCGCGTGCTCGTCGACCGCGAGGTCACGCATCGTCCCGAACGCCTGCGGGTCGCGCTGCCCGACGCGCAGCGAGGCGGCGTCGAGCAGCTCGACCGCGGCCGGCTGAGTGGCCAGCAGATCGGGCATGCCCACCATGGCCTGCCGCAGTGTCGGGAAGATCAGCAGCCCGGTCGCGGCGTGAGCGTGCACCGGCACGGTGCGGAACGTCGCCTGCGCGACGAACGCCAGCGTGCCCTCGCTGCCAATGACGAGGTGCGCCAGGATCTGCGCCGGCGAGGTGTGGTCGAGGAACGCGTTGAGCCCGTAGCCCATGGTGTTCTTCAGGACGTACTGGGCCTCGATCCGCCGGACCGACTCGGCGTTGCCCCTGACGCGGTCCCGCAGGCCGAGCAGGCCCGCGAACAGGTCCGGCGCCAGCGCTTTGAGGCGCTCGTCGGCGTCGGGCGCGCCGGTGTCGAGGACCGTGCCGCCCGGCAGCACGAGCAGCATCGACTCCAGCGTGCGGTAGGCATTGAAGTCGGTGCCGCAGGTCATGCCGCTCGAGTTGTTCGCGATGACCCCGCCGATCGTGCAGGCCGCCTCGCTCGCCGGGTCTGGCCCCAGCTTCCGGCCGTAGCGGGCTAGCCGGCTGTTCACCTGCCGGAGGGTCGCGCCCGGCTGTACGCGGACACGCGCGCCGTCGTCCAGGACCTCGATGTCGCGGAAGTGCCGGCGGGTGTCGACGAGCACGCTGTCGCTGACCGCCTGGCCGGACAGGCTGGTGCCGCCGGAGCGGAAGGTCAGCGACAGGCCCGTCGCGCCGCACGCCCGCAGCAGGGCGGCGGCCTGTTCCGCGCTGGCCGGGGTGACCACCGCCTCCGGAACCAGGAGGTAGTGCGAGGCGTCGTGCGCCATGCCGAATCGGTCGATGGCCCGGTGGCGCACGCCGCCGGGCACGGCCCGCTCGAGGGTAGAGGTATCCATCGGCCGGTCAGTACGGCGCGATCATGTCGAAGTAGTCGGCCGGGTTGTTGATGAACAGATCCGTGCAGATCTCCTCGACCCGTGCCTCGGGGTAGCCGCGCTCGGCGAGTTCCAGCCGGAACCGGGGCAGCCACTTGCCGGCGATGTAGCCGAGCCCGGGACCGCCGGTGTAGGAGCTGAGGTCGCTGCGCCGGGCCAGGTCGCCGCCGATCAGCACCTGTCGCTGGTAGCCGGCCTCGATGAGCTTGACGATGAGGTCGATCCGGACGCTCTCGGCCTGGTACTTGATCTTGGAGAAGCCGTCGCAGCAGAGGTAGGCGCCGGTCTCGGCGATGGTCTTGTGCAGCCACAGGTCAGGGTTGCGCATCAGGTGGACGAAGCCGACGCGACGCAGGTCGACGCCCTCGTCGCGCAGGATCTCGATCTGCTCGGGCGCCATCGTGCCGGTCTCGGTGTGACCGTGCAGGGTCGCGCCGGTGCGGCGGTGGGCGCGGGCGGCGGCCCGGATCACGCGTTCTTCGACTGGGCTGATGTGGTTGTAGCCGGTGCCGAATTTGATGACACCGCCGCGGACGTCCGTACCCTCCATGCCAGCCATCACGTCGGTGGTTATCTGCTCTTCCAGCCGCTCGACCGACCAGTCCTTAAGACGTTCGTCGAACCACTCGCCCTTGTTGAAGCCGGCGCAGGCGATGATCTGGATGCCGACCTCTCGCGAGATGCGCCGCAGCGCGGCCGGGTTCCGCGCGTAGTCCCACGCGGATGCCTCGTACAGGGACCGGACTCCGACGCTCTTCGCCGTCTCGGCCTCGGCCAGCGCGTTGTCGATGTCGAGGATCACGAGGTCGGGATCGCGCTGCGACGTGGGCGGCGGCGGCGAGCCGATCAGGTGCTCGTGCGAATAGGTGAAGCCGAGGGCGCTGCGGTCGATATCACCGGTTACGGTGCGGATCATGGTGTGGCGTTTCCTGCTCTGCTGTCCTTGTAATACGCGGTCATGAAGTCACGGGCCTGTCGGTAGCGGCCGGCCCGTGCGCGCAGCGGGCCCGCGCGTTCGGCCACCGGCTCGTACCGTGTTTCCGTGGCGACCCGGTCCCGCGGCGCGTCCTGGGCCGGGGCGCCGGTCAGCCCGGCCCAGGCCAGGCGGGCCGCGCCGATCGCGCTCACGTCGGGATCGGCACCGACGGTCACCGGGCGCCCGAGCACGTCGGCGATCGTCTGCACCCACGCGGGCAGCCGCGTCCCGCCGCCGGAGACCAGGATGCCGCCGTCGCGGATGCCACCGTCCTGACCGCTGGGCGGACCGGCCGGGCCGAGGAGCGTGAGCGCCTCGGCGATCTCGAAACCGATCGCCTCGAACAGCGCGCGGACGATGGCCGCCGGCGTGGTGGACGGCCGCAGGCCCACGAGGCTGCCCTGCACGTAGGGGAGGAAGCCGGGGCTGCCGGTGCCCGCGAGGTGCGGCAGGAAGACCAGCGGGTCGTCGGCGTCCAGCGCATCGTCCGCGTCCAGCGGTTCGCCCTGGTCTGCCGCGAGCACCCCGTCGGCGAGCACCATGCGCAGCCAGTTCAGGGCGAGGCCGCCGGTCAGCAGCGACGCGAGCGCCAGGCCGGGGCCGCCGGACGCGGCCGGGTGGTAGGTCAGGTGGCCAAGCCATGCGGTGCCGCCGCGCTCGTCGACCGGCGCCAGGGCCGTGACCGACGTGCCGAGCGAGATCAGCACGTCGCCCGGGTCAGTCGTGCCGGCCCCGAGCGCGCCGGCGGCGATGTCGCCCGCGCCGGTCACGACCGGCACCCCAGCCGGCAGGCCGGTCCGTGCCGCCGCCTCGCTGGTGACCACTCCGGCCTGCGACGTGCTGGGGAAGATCTGGGGAAATATTCGTTGCGGCAGCCCCGTCGCGTCGATCAGCTCCGGATCCCAGTCGTGGCCGCCCGCGCTGATCAGCAGGCTGTTGTAGGCGTCGGTGCGGTCCGTGCCCACGGCCCCGGTCAGCCGGAGCCTGAGGTAGTCCTTGGCGCTGACCCACGCGTGCGCCTGGCCGAGCAGGCCGGGCGCCTCGTCGCGCAGGTACAGCAGCGTGGCGAGCGAGAACGCGGTCGCGGGCTGGTTGCGCGTCCGCGTGACGATCAGCTCGCGCACCGCCGGCGGGAGGGCGGCCAGCTGCCGCTCGCCCCGGTTGTCGGCCAGCAGCGGCGCGTGGCCGAGCGGCTCGCGGTCACGGCCGAGCAGCACGACCGAGCTCATATTCCCGGTGAGGCCGACCGCCGCCACCTGCCCGAGCAGCCCGTCCGCCATAGCGGCGAGCCGCCCCACCGCCGCGCACGCGGACGCCCACCACTGCTCCGGATCGGCCTCCACGACGCCCGCCCGGCGCACGATGCCGTGCTCGTGACCGGCGACGGCCGCGACGCGGCCGCCGGAGTCGAGCAGGAGCGCCTTGACGCTGGTGGTCCCGACGTCGAGGCCGAGAGTGACCGGTCTCATAGCACCTCGGCCTCGACCGTGGCGACCCGGCCGCCCGCCTCGCCCGAGTTCACGATGCGGAACGACACCGCGAACGTCTCGGCCCGCACGTACGACAGCGCGTACTCCACGGGCACGCCGTCAGCGAGCAGCGCCCGGCGCCGTACCCGCATCACCGGCGCGCCCGCCGGGACGGCCAGCGCCGCCGCGATCGGCCGCAGCACGGCCTGCGCGCTCCACTGCTCTTCGGCGGTGCTCGGGCGGGCGGCCGCGCCGTAACGCGCCTGCAGGTGCCGGTACAGCGAGGACGACTCGATCTCGTCCCGGTCGATCTTGGGGTAGACCTTCATGGACAGCCAGGACGTCGCGTGGATGACCGGCTCGTCGGCGCTGTAGATCACGCGCGCGACCTGCCAGACCTGCGTGTCGGCGGCGAGTTCGAGCGCGCTGCTGACCTCGGCGGGCGCGCGCACGACCGAGCAGACGAGCACGTGCTCGCTCGCCGGGCGGCCGGCCTTGCTCAGGTCGTCGCTGAAGGACGGGAGCCAGGAGGAGTCGATCGAGCGGATCGCGCGGTCGGTGTCGGCGGTGAACGAGCCCCGGCCCTGCTTCCTGTGCACCAGGCCGCGGTTCTCCAGGTCCTTGAGCGCCTGGATGGCCGTCGCGCGGCTGACCCCCAGGTGCGCGGCCATCTCGTGCTCCGACGGCAGCCGTACCCCGGGCTCGGCGTCGCTGATCAGCACCGCGATCTGGTCCGCGATCTGGCGGTAGCGGGGCACCCCGCTGCCGGGATCGAGCGGGCGCAGGCGCTCGACGGGCAGGCGGCTCACCGCGCACCGACCCGGTCGCGCCAGGCGTCGATGAGCGTGCACGCGGTGGCGACCACATGATCGACGATCCGCTCGCCCTTCTCGGCGGTCGCGGCGGTCGCGTCCCCGAAGACGCCGCTGTCGCTCAGTGTGTCCCAGCGGGCCGGCGCCGACCCGAAGTCGGCCGGGTACCGCGGGTACTCCGACACCGCCCGGTCCATGTCCACGCTGTCCGGATCTAGCGCCAGCATTACTGAGGTCTCCAGTTCATCGGCGTGCATGATCGAGGGGTGGCTCCGCGGTGACTCGCGCACCGTCTCGGCGACCTGGTCCAGGCCCGGATAGGCCAGCGTGATCGCGGGCAGCCCGCCGCTGTCGGCCAGGGCCCGGCTGGCCGCGCGCAGCGCCGTGACGTTGCCCAGGTGCGCGGTGAACAGCACGAGTCCGGTCACGCCGCCGCGCCGCAGCCCGTCGGCCAGGTCGGTGATCAGCCCGACCAGCAGTTCGTCGCGGACGGTGAGGCTGCCAGGGAAATGCGCCAGGGACCACACCTGCCCGTAGGGCATGGTGGGCAGCCGGAGTAGGCCGGCGGCCGCGCAGATGCGGTCGGCCAGCCCGTCCGCGGCGATGATGTCGGTGCCCAGGGGCAGATGCGGCCCGTGCTCCTCGACCGCGCCGAACGGCAGCAGCGCCACCGGCCGGCGTGCGGTCGCGTCCGCGACCTCCGGCCAGCGCAGTCCCGCCCACGCCGTGACCGGCTGACCTTCCTGGTCCAGCCCCTCGTCCATCACAGCTCCCGCAGCTCCGCCCATCGCCGGTCTTCGCTCGCCTCGTACATCGCCTGCATGATCCGCATGACGCCGACGCCGATGGGCAGATCGCAGCCGTGCTCGCCGGCGGCCCCGTTCACCCTGCCGAGCAAGGAAAGGAGCTGCCTGCGATAGGCGTCGATAAGGGTACTCTCCCCGGGCGGCGGGGCCGGCGCGCGCAGCACGGTAGTGCCCGCCGGGAAGCGCCCGGCGGCGGCGCGCAGCGTCAGCCGCGCCTCGGACGGGGCGGGCACCGCGTGCAGCACGCCGTTGGTGCCGTAGATGTCGATCGCCCAGTCCGTGCACCAGTTCGTCGGCTCCCACGCCGTCAGGTCGACCGTCACGATCTTGTCCGGGTACTCGAGCAGCGCGGCGCCCACGTCCTCATGGCGCAAGGTGCCGACCGTGACCTCGTAGTCGGTGCTCGGGGCGGCGAACAGGTCCGCCTTGTACACGACCGACGGCACCGGCCGCCCGGCCGGCAGCCGCCGCACGCTGGCGCCGACCCGCGACGGCGTGCCGAAGAGGTCCACGACGATCTCCAGCAGGTGGCTGCCCTCGGTGAAGACGAGGCCGCCGGGATCCTCGGGGATGCTCTGCCACAGTTCCGCCCCGGCGCCGACCGGGCAGCCGCCGTGGAACCGCGCCATGGTGATGTCGCCGAGCATGTCCCCGGCGATCACCTCCCGGCACACCGCCGTGGCGTCCGCGTAGTGCAGCTCGTAGCCGACCTCCACCGTCACGCCGCGGCGCGTCAGCTCCCGCGCCAGTTCGTAGAACCGCTCGGGGCTCGCCGCGCCGGGCTTCTCCAGGAGCAGTCCGCGCGCGCCCGCACGGGCGGCCTGCTCGGCCAGGCCGGGCACCTGCGGGTCGAGCCCGTTGACGATGACGACATCGGGCTTGGTATCCAGCAGGGCGTCCGCGGTGCCGAAGTGCGGCACCCGCGTTCGCTGCGCGAACTGGCTCGCGATCCCGGGGTCGGGCTCGAAGAAGCCGCTGATCGCGACGTCCGGCATCTCCCGCAGCAGCCGCACGCGGGGGAACACGTGCGGGTGCCCGACGCCGAGGAAGGCGATGCTGAGCTTGCTCACGGCGCGGTCGTCTCCTGTCGTTCGGGGCTGGCGAGCGGCGTGCCGGCCGCGCCCGGGAAGTGGCACGCGACGGCGTGCGTCGCGCCCGCCGGCTCCAGTACCGGCTCGTCGGTCGCGCAGATGTCGGCGGCACGCGGGCAGCGTGTCCGGAACGGGCAGCCGGACGGCGGGCGGAGCGGGCTCGGCGCCTCGCCGGCCAGCACCGCCAGCGGGTCCTGGCGTCGCTCGACCGTGGGCACCGCCGCGAGCAGCGCCTGGGTATAGGGGTGCCGCGGCGTCTCGCAGATCTCGTCCCGGGACCCGACCTCCACCAGCTTGCCCAGGTAGAGCACGGCGATCCGGTCGCTCATCTGCCGGACGACGGCCAGGTCGTGGCTAATGAACAGGTAGGCGAGCCCGCGCTCGCGCTGGAGGGACTTCATCAGGTTAAGGATCTGCGCCCGCACCGATACGTCAAGGGCCGACGTGGGCTCGTCCGCGACGATCAGCGTCGGCTTGGACGCCAGCGCGCGGGCGATGTTCACCCGCTGCCGCTGGCCGCCGGACAGGTCACGCGCCTGCCAGTCGGCGACGTGCCTGGGCAGTGACACGGCGTCGAGCAGCTCGCCGATGTAGGCTGCCCGCTGGTGCGCCGGCACGGTCCGCTGCGCGATGATCGGCTCGGCGATGACCTGCCCGACCGTGAACCGCGGGTTCAGCGAGGTCGTTATGTCCTGCATCACCATCTGCAGGTCCGGCCGGACGCCGCGCAGCGCGCGGCCCGACAGCCGGTTCAGGTCACGGCCCGCGAACGCGATGCGACCGGACGCCGCGGGCTCCAGGCGGAGCACCGCGCGGGCGGCGCTCGACTTGCCGCTGCCGGACTCGCCGACCAGGCCGAGCGTCTCGCCCGCGCCGAGCTCGAAGTCCATCCCGCGCACCGCGACCAGCGTCGACGGCCCGCGGTCGAAGACCCCGGAGCGCACCCGGTAGGCGACCTTCAGGTGATCGACGGCGAGGAGGGGCGCCGCGGCGGTCGCCGCACCTTCCCCCACCCCCGCACGCGCCCCGGCGGGCTCGGCGAGTTCGGCCGGCTCGGTCGGCTCGGCTGGTCTGGCCGGGCCGGTTATCGGCCGGCCGGACTCGGTGACCCAGCAGGCGGCGAGGCGGGCTGGCCCGCGCGGCGACAGGGCGGGCACGTCGGTGGCGCAGCGGGCCTCGGCGAACCCGCAGCGCGGCGCGAAGGCACAGCCCGGCGGACGCTGGCGCGGGTCGGGCGCCTGCCCCTCGATCGTGACGAGCGGCAGCCCGGCGACGCTGTCGAACGCCGGGACGCACTTGAGGAGGGCGTCGGTGTAGGGGTGCTCGGGGCGGTCAAGGACGCCCGTGGCCGGCCCGAATTCGGCGAGCCGTCCGGCGTACATCACGGCGAGCTGATCGGAGATGCTCGCCGCCACGCCGAGGTCGTGGGTGATCATGAGCATCGACATCCGCCGGCTGTCGATGATGCCGCGCAGGAGCGCCAGGATCTGGGCCTGCACGCTCACGTCGAGCGCGGTGGTCGCCTCGTCCGCGATCAGCAGGTCCGGTTCCCCGGCGAGTGCCAGCGCGATCATGGCGCGCTGGCGCATACCGCCGGACAGCTCGTGCGGGTACACGCTGAGCTGCCGTTCGGGGGTGGGGAGGCCGACCTGGCCCAGCAGGTCGACCGCGGTCCGCCGCGCCGCCGCCCGGCCCTGGCCGAGCTGGACCCGCACGGTCTCCGCCAGCTGCGCGCCGATCGTGCGGACCGGGTTCAGCGTGGCGTTCGGGTCCTGGAAGACCATGCCGATGGCGCGGCCGCGCAGCCTCCGCAGCTCGCGGCCGTTCAGCGCGAGGACGTCGGTCCCGGCGAAGTCGAGGCGGCCGGTGACCGTCGTTCCGGCCGGGAGCAGCCGCATCAGCGCCTGCGCCAGTGCGCTCTTGCCGGAGCCGGACTCGCCGACCAGGCCGAGCGTCTGGCCCCGGTCGATGCGCAGGGTCACGCCGTCGACGGCCCTGACCGCCCCGCGGTCGGTATTAAAGGTGACGGCCAGGTCCCGGACGTCGAGCAGCGGTTGTTCCGTGTTGACGGTCATCACAGTTCCCCTGTGCCGCTGGTCGCGGCGGTGAGCACGGTGGCGGTATCCGCCCCGGCGCCGCGGCGGACCGCCCCGCGGCGGGTGCCGCCGGCGAGCTGGTCGCCGAGGAGGTTGACGAGCAGGATGGTGATGGTGATGGCGATGCCGGGGGCGAGGCTGATCCACCAGCCGTCGACGAGGTAGCTCTGGCCGGCGTTGAGGTCGGCGCCCCAGTCGGGGGTGGGGGGCTGGGCGCCGAGGCCGAGGAAGCTGAGGGTGGAGGCGAGGAGGATGGCCCAGCCGAAGGCGCTGGTCATGATGACGAGGACTTCGGCCTGGACGGCGGGCAGGATGTGCTTGCGCATGATGGCGGCGGCGCGGAGGCCGGCGACGCGGGCGGCGGTGACGTAGCCCTCTTGCTTGATGCTGAGGCTGGAGAGGTAGACGACGCGGGTGAAGACGGGGACGAAGGCGATGCTGATGGCGATGGCCTCGGGGAGGGTGCCGCCGCCGGCGGTGGCCAGGACGAGGAGGGCGAGCAGGAGGGCGGGGAAGCCGAGGACGATGTCCATGATGCGCATGATCAGGGAGCTGATCAGCCAGTGGGAGTAGCCGGCGATCAGGCCGAGGGCGGTGCCGGCGATGGTGGCCATGAGGACGGCGAGGGCGGCGGACACCAGGCTCACCCGGCCGCCCCACAGGGTCCGGCTGAAGACGTCGCGGCCGAGGTCGTCGGTGCCGAACAAGTGCTGGGCACCCGGGCCGACCAGGTGCGCGGAGGAGACCGCGGTTGGTGAGTAGGGCGAGATCCAGGGCGCCAGGATCGTGGCGAGCACGATGATCAGCAGCAGGGCGATGATGACCCAGGTGCCGGTGCCGAGCCGCGGGGGCCGCCCGGACGCGCGGCGCAGCCGCGGCGCCGCCCACTGCCACCACTTGCTGCCGTCGGCCGCGTTCGTGTCGTTGTTCATGAGCTCGCCGTCCGCCGGGTGCGCGGGTCGATGATGGCCTTCAGCACGTCCACGAGGAGGTTCAGCGCCACGTAGATGACCGCGATGAAGAGCACGCCGCCTTGCACGGTGGGGATGTCCTTGCTGCTGATCGCGTTGAAGAGCAGGCTGCCGAGACCGGCGCGCCCGAAGATCACCTCGATCGCGACCGCCCCGGCCAGGAGCTGCCCCAGCTGCAGGCCGAGGGCGGCGACCATCGGCCCGCAGGCGTTCCGGAACACGGTGGTGGCCAGGATGCGCCCCGCCGACAGGCCCCTGGCCTGCGCCGCGGTGACGTAGGGCTGGGCGTACGCGTCGATCAGGCCGGCCCGCAGCAGCCGGGCGATCATCGCGGCGAAGCCCCAGCCGAGCGCGATGGCGGGCAGGATGATGGAGTCGAACCCGCCGGTGCCGAGTGACGGCACCAGGCCGAGCTTCACCGAGAAGATCAGCACGAGCACCAGAGCGAGCCAGAAGTACGGGATCGCCACGCCGAGCACCGCGCCGCTGGTGGCGATCCGGTCCAGCCAGCCGCCCGGCCGGGTGCCCGCCACCAGCCCGGCCGGCACCCCGATGACCAGCGCGACCACCAGGGCGGCGGCCGCCAGCTGGATCGTCGAGGGCAGCCGCTGGGCGATCTCGGTCGCCACCGGCACCTGGTTGATGTAGGACTCACCCAGGTTCCCGTGCAGCAGCCGACCCAAGTACTCGAAGTACTGGATCACCATCGGCCGGTCCAGGCCCAGCTGCTGGGTGAGCGCCGCGACCTGCTGCGGGGAGGCGTCGGTGCCGAACAGCAGCGTCTGCGCCGGGTTGCCCGGGATGAGGTGCAGCGAGGCGAACGTGACGATCGAGACGCCGAGCAGCACCGGCACCGCCAGCAGCAGCCGCCGGAGAATGAGCAGAGTCAAACCGTCGCCCCGGTCAGCAGCGGGATGGCCAGCGGGGTGTAGACGATGCCGGAGACCGACTTGCCGGTGACGAACACCGCCGCCAGCTCGTAGATGGGCACGAACATCGCCTGCTGCATGAGCTCGTTCTCGATCTGCTCGTAGGCGGCCGCGCGCGCGGCGGTGTCGACCGTGGTGTTCGCGGCGGCGATCTGCGCGTCGATGTGCGGGCTGCAGAAGTGCGCGTAGTTCGGCCCGTCGCCGACCTGGGCGCAGGAGAACAGGGTGTTGAGAATGTACGGGTCGGCAGCGTAGTCGTAGATGCTCGACACGTTCATGATGCCTTTTTCGATGTTCTCGAAGACCTCGGGCGATGCCTGCTGGGTGATCTGGCTCGCGATGCCGACCTTCTGCAGCTGGGCCGCCATCAGCTGGGCGGCGTCCTGGAAGCCGAACCCGGTGGACAGCAGCCACGACAGTTCCAGGGCCTGGCCGTCCTTGCTGCGCATGCCGCCCGCGCCCGCCGTCCACCCGGCCTGGTCGAGGAGGGAGGCCGCGCGGTCCGGCTGATAGGTGAAGCTGACCCTATCGCTGTACCCGGAGGTCTCGGAGGTGAGGACAGTGTTCGCCTGCTTGTAGACGTTGGAGAAGACAGTGCTGTTGATGGCCGGGGCGTTGGTGGCGTACTGGATCGCTTCGCGCACGCGGATGTCGTTGGTGGGCGCCTTCTTCACGTTCAGCATGAATCCGAACGGCATGCCCGCGGCGCCGACGACCTTCTGCTTGAAGCCGGCGTTGGTGAGCCGGACGACGTCGGGGATGTCCATGCCCTGGGCGACTTGCAGGGCCCCGGTCTGCAAGGCGTTGGCCTGGGACGGGGACGAGGTGACGATGCGGTAGGTCACCCCGGAGAGCTTGGCGGGACCCTTGAGCCCGGGCACGTCAGGACCCCAGGTGTACTTCTCGTTGGGGACCAGCGAGATGGACTGCCCGGCGATCCAGGAACCGAACTTGAACGGGCCGCTGCCGACCGGGTGGCGGTCGAAGGAGGATCCTTCCGACTTGGCGGCGGTCGGGGAGACGATGGCGAGCAGGGGCGACGCGACGTTGTTGAGGAAGCCACCGTTGACGGAGGAGAAGCTCACCTGCACGGTGTAGTCGTCCACGACGGTGCTGGACTGGTACGGCCCGAGCACGGCCTTGGCGGAGACGGACTTCGTCGCGGGCGCGACGATGCGGTCGAAGGTGGCCTTGACCGCGGCGGCGTTGAACGGCGTTCCGTCGTGGAAGGTAACGCCCTTGCGGAGCTTGAAGGTGTAGGTCTTGCCGTCCGCTGACACCGAGTAGCTGGTCGCCAGCCCCGGGATGAAGTCATCGGCCGCCTGCCCGGCGACTTTCCACAGCAGCTGGTCGTAGATGGAGCTGGTGACCTGGTAGGACGGGATGAGCTTCATCGTCGCCGGGTCGAGTGAGTCCGGCTCCGCGAAGAGCCCGACGGCCAGTTGACCGGAGCCGCCGCTGCCGCCGCCGCTGCTTGAGCCGCACGCGCTCAGCAGCGATACCGCGCCGCCGCCGAGCACGGCGGCGCCCGCGCCGCCGCCCATAAGCCGGAGCATTGATCTTCGCGACACAGGCTGTTCGAGGTACTTCTCGGGCATTTGGACTCCAGTCACAGGGATGGGGAGCCAGGGGGCTAAGGGTCACAGGAGGTGCCCTGACTTGCATGGGAATGTAGGTCTTGACCGGTTGACCTGTCAACCCCCTTGGCCCGGCCGTGATCATGCGGAGGTACGCCGTACGGAGTCCATCGAACAGAAGTCGCCAAAATGGCGAATTAGCACCCGTTTAGTCGCGCTGAAACCGAGCGAGAAGAGCGCCTGCCCGGCGTGGTCGGCGGCCACGCCCGCTTCCTTGCCTGATCGTAGTTCGCGGCATAATCCCGGATCGGGACCTTCCCGTATTCGCATCACGGGTCGTACATGCGGCTCTGGCGCGTGTATTTCGTGAGGGTCACGGCCGTGTCCCGAGCCGGGCTCTGGCTCGATGGCGCAGGAGATCCAATAGAGCTGGTGCGATGGCGCATCCGCACCAATCCCGGAGCGCGAACTCTGTGACCACAGTTACTCACGTGCCGTCGCTCATCAGTCTGCGCCACCGCCCCGGCCACCCTGAACTCCATGGTCTCCGGGATCCTCACCGAGATGTTCGCGTTCGGCCTGTTCGACAAGCCCACCGCGGGGTCGCCGGACGAGACGGCCACCAGCGCCGCCGGCCAGAACGACGCGCTGCAGATCGCCGAGGAAGGCACGGTCCTCCTCAAGAACAGCGGCGGCGTGCTGCCCCTGGGCACGCAGGACCCCTCGGTCGCGGTCATCGGCGCCGACGCGTCAGCCAGCCCGCAGACCGCCGGCGGCGGCAGCGCCTCGGTCAACTCGAGCGGGACCGTCACTCCACTGCAGGGCATCACGGCCGCGGCACCCAGCGGCGTGACCGTGAACTACAACGCCGGATCTTCCGACAGCTCGGCCGCCGCGCTCGCCGCCTCCTCCAGCGTCGCGGTCGTGTTCGCCAGCGACTACGAGTCCGAGGGCAGCGACCTGAACAGCATCGACCTGGGCAGTGCCGACGACAATCTCATCGACGCGGTCGCCGCCGCGAACCCGAACACGATCGTCGTACTCAACACCGGGTCGGCCGTGACGATGCCCTGGCTCAGCCAGGTCAAGGGCGTGCTCGAGGCCTGGTACCCGGGCCAGGAGGATGGCACGGCGATCGGGGCGCTGCTGTTCGGCCAGACGGATCCGTCGGGTCACCTGACCGTGACCTTCCCGCAATCGCTGTCCCAGGTACCGGCGTCCACGACCGCCCAGTGGCCGGGGGAGAACGGGACCGTCCAGTACTCCGAGGGCGTCGACGTCGGGTACCGGTGGTACGACTCGCAAGACCTGACGCCGCTGTTCCCGTTCGGCTATGGCCTGTCCTACACCACCTTCGCGTTCAGCGACCTGAAGGTCGGGGCGCTGCCCGCGGGCAGCGACGCGACCGTCACGGCGACCGTGACGAACACCGGATCCAGGGCGGGCGCGGACGTCGCCCAGTTGTACGTGACCGATCCCGCGGCGTCCGGCCAGCCGCCACGGCAGCTGGAAGGGTTCCAGCGCGTCAGCCTCCAGCCGGGGGCGAGCACGACCGTGACGTTCCAGGTTTCCCAGCAGAACCTGCAGTACTGGAGTTCCGCGAGCGGCAACTGGGCCACTAGCACCGGCGGTTACGGCATCGAGGTCGGGGACTCCGACGCCGGCCTGCCGCTGACCGGAACGCTGAACGTGGCGTCGTCCCAGCTCGGCGAGCGGGTGACGATCACCGGCCCCGGGCCGCAGGAGGGCCTGGCCGGCACCGCGGTATCCGTCCCGGTGTCCGCGAGCGACAGCACCAGCGGGCAGACTCCGGCGTTCACCGCCACCGGACTCCCGGCCGGGACGTCGATCTCCGGCTCGGGCACGATCAGCGGCACGCCCACGACGGCCGGCACGTCCACCGTCACGGTTACGGCGCAGGACGCCGCGGGCGCGCGGGCCAGCACCACGTTCACCTGGACGGTGCTGCCGTCCGCGGACGGGATCGCCACCACGCCGCTGGTCGGTTACGAGGGCCTGTGCCTCGACGTCACCAGCGATAACAACACTAACGGCACCCCAGTGGACATCTACACGTGCAACGGGACCAACGGCCAGCAGTGGACCGAGGAGCCGGACGGGACGATCAGGGCCGACGGCAAGTGCCTGGACGTGACGGGCGGCGGGAGCAGCAACGGGACGCTGGTCGACCTCTACACCTGCAACGGCACCGGCGCCCAGGTCTGGCAGCCGCAGCCCGACGGGGCGCTGCTCAACCCCCAGTCGGGTGCCTGCCTCGACGACACCGGCTACTCCACCACCCCCGGCACCCAGGTGCAGATCTGGAGCTGCACGGGCAACGCCAACCAGTCCTGGACGCTGCCCTAGGACAAGCGAGTCAGACCACGCGCCGCCCGGGTGCGCCGATTGAGAGTTGCCGTCCTGTGTTTTGCGGTTTGAGGACGATGTCTGTTTCGTCTCGATAGAATTCCCGCGGTGAATACTCAATCTCTGTCCCCGGAGGACCCGCGGTCGCTGGGCCGGTATGAGCTACTCGGGCGGCTCGGGTGGGGATCGCAGGGGATTGTCTTTCTCGCGCGTGACCCGGCCAGCGGAACGCAGGTCGCGGTCAAGCTGCTGCGCGCGCACCTGGATGGCGACGATTCCGCGCGTCTCCGGTTCTTGCGGGAGGTCGAGGCCGCCAAACGGGTCGCGCGGTTCTGCACCGCTCAGGTGCTCGACGCCAGCGTGGCGGGCACTCAGCCGTACCTGGTCAGCGAGTACATTCCCGGCCCGTCGCTGGCGGAGGTCATTCGCTCCGACGGTCCGCGCGCAGGGGGCGCGCTCGACCGGATCGCGATCAACACCGCTACCGCGCTCGGCGCCATTCACCACGCCGGTGTCGTGCACCGCGATTTCAAGGCCGCCAACGTCCTGCTCGGCCCGGACGGCCCGGTGGTCATCGATTTCGGCGTCGCCAAGGCGCTCGGCACCGTCGAGCGGCAGGTGACAATGACCGGCCAGCAGGTCGGCACCCCCGCCTACATGGCACCCGAGCAGTTCGCGGATCACCCGGTTGGGCCGGCGACGGACATCTTCGCGTGGGGCGTGATGATGGTCTTCGCCGCGACCGGCACGCTTCCGTTCGGCGACGGGGCGATCCCGTCCGTCATGCGCAGGATCCTCGATGAGGACCCCGATCTCGGCGGGCTGCAGGGCCCGATGCGCGATCTCGTCGCGGAGTGCCTGGCGAAAGACCCGGCCGCGCGGCCCACCGCACGGCAGATCGTAGACCGGCTGATGAGCACCGGGAACGTCCCGGAGCCGGCCGCCGAGGCGCCGGCACCGGCCCGGCAGGCCGTCCCGCCACCCGGCAACCCGATGGTCGGCCCCGGCGCGGCCCTGTGGACGACGGACCCGCTGCACAAGGTCCCCATGCGGCAGGACCCCATGCCGGCGGTCGTCACGGGCGCTCCGCCGCTGATGTCCGCGGGCGGTCCCACGGTCCCCACGGGCCTGCGCGGGAAGCCTCGGGTTCGGCGGGCCGCCCTCATCGCGGTGGCGGTCGTCATCGTCCTGGCCGGCGGCACCGTCGCCGGGCTCAAGGTGTTCACCTCCCCGGGCACGCATGACACCGGGGCTAGCGCGGTGACCGCCACCCCCGCCGCCACCGCCACGGCCTCGCCCGCGGTCACGAGCAAGCCCGCGGTCACGAGCAAGCCCGCGGGCAAGAAAGCCGGCCAGGGCGGCTCCGCCGGCGCTGGCACCGTCTCCGGGGCGAACGGGCCCACGGCGACGACGCACTACGATTCCGCCGACGGCATCTCCTCGGGCTACCTCGCCGCGGCGGGCGATGCGAAAGGCATCCCCTATTTCAAGCCTGTGAAGGGCGACTGGGACTGGCTGGACGGCGTCCAGCACTGCGAGATCATCGGCGGTGACGGGACCACGGAGGCGACCATCTGCCTCGGCCTCCTCGAGGGCAACTCCGGCGGCGGCACCACGTGGTACACCCCGGGCCTGACCGCCTACTGCAAGACCATCTCGACCGGCGGCGACGTGAAGTGCGGAAAGATCACCGGAGACTTCGGCATGTACAGCGCGACTGGTGTCCAGGAAGCGCCCAAGGAGCACGTCTCGTGCGGTCTCACGCACCGCGGCCTGTGCAGCTCAGGCAGTAACCTGTTCGCCGACACCGACAGTTACGCGTGGATGACGGTGAGCCGGGCCGCCGCTGACTCCTGCCAGGACAAGGGCGGCGCGGGCACCGACTGCGAGATCTACCCCTACGCGTATGCCGGCATCGACGTCGAGCTCCCGGGAACACACAAGAACGTGACACTGGCCGGAGGCCGCAAAGGGCTCGACGCGATCGGGTACTAACCCCGTGCGCCCCGTTCACCCCGGCCGCCGTCCTCGCACGGCAGCCCGGCGGTCACGGTCGGCCGGTGCCGGGCGCGGGCGCCGGGAAGGCCACGACTTGCCCGGTGGGTTCCGCTGGCCCGGGCCCGCTCCAGGCCTGGCCGACCACGAACAAGCGCGGGCGCTGACCGTGGCTGAGCGCGCAGGCGTACGCGCCGCGGTCGAGGGTCACGGTCGCCAGCACCTGCCCGCCTTCGCATACCCGGACACAGCGCTGGTTGCCGACGTCCGCGTACCAGGCCGCCTCGGCGTCCAGGCAGATGCCGTCCGGGTGGTCACCGGGTGTCTCCGCCCACACGCGCCGGCCGCCCAGGCTGCCGTCGCCGCCGATGTCGTAGGCGGTGAGCCGGTTCGCGTAGGACTCGGCGACGATCAGCGTGGCGCCGTCCGGGGTGATCGCCATGCCGTTGGGGAACGCCAGGTCGTCGGCCACCGCGCGGACGCCGCCGTCCGGGGTGACCAGTGCGATCAGGCCGGGGGCGAACTGCCCGCCGGGAAAGTCGAAGCCGATGCTGTTGACATACGCGTTGCCCCGGACGTCGACCACGATGTCGTTCCACGGCTTATCCGAGATCGGGGAAAGGTCGGCGTGCGCGGACAACGACCCGTCGGGCTCACGGCGCAGCAGGCGTCGCCGCGCCGAGTCCACGACCAGCAGTCGCCCGTCGGGCAGGAAGTCGATGCACATCGGGAACGACGCGACGGTCGCGACCACTTCATGGCTGCCGTCTGGGTTCAGCGCGATTACCTGGTTCGCGCCCCAGTCGGAGAACCAGAGCCGCCCGTCGTGCCAGCGCGGCGACTCGCCGAACACGACGCCTTCCATCAGGACCTCAGCTGCGCCCACCGCAGATCTCCTTCCGCGTGCTACCAGGTAGACCGGACCCGGCCCCAGAAGTCATCGCGGGCGGCGCCGCCCTAGTCCCCGAGGTCGGTTGCCGTGCTGAGCTTCACCCACGCCTTCACTTCGGCCGCCCGGTCTTCAAGCGTGGCCTGGTAGGTGGTCAGGGCATCCCGGCCGAGCAGGAGGAAAGCGGGAACGTCGGGCGACTCGATGGCGGTGATCATCGCCCGCGCGGCCTTCGCGGGGTCGCCCGGCTGGGTGCCGTGCGTGGTGTCGTGCTCCTTGCGGCGCTTGCCCGCCGTGTCCGCGTAATCGGCGATCGCGGTGCCTGACTGGGCGAGCGAACGTCCCGCGAAGTCCGTGCGGAACGCGCCCGGCTCAACGATCATCACGTCGATGCCCAGGGGCGTGACTTCCCGCCGCAGCGACCCGGACAGCGCCTCCAGGGCCGACTTGCAGGCCGCGTAGTACCCCGACCCCTCGGGGGTCCTCGTGGCGCCGATCGAGGAGATGTTGATGATCGCCCCCGACCGGCGGGCGCGCATACCCGGGAGGACCGCCTTGATCATCGCCACCGCGCCGAAGAAGTTGGTCGCGAACAGTTGCCGCACATCGGCGTCGTCACCCTCCTCGACGGCCGCGCGGTAGCCGTAGCCGGCGTTGTTGACCAGGACATCGATGTGGCCGAATCGCTCGTGCGCCGCACGGACCGCTTCCGCTACTTGCGCTGGATCGGTGACATCGAGGGCGAGGCCGAGCGCCGTTTCCGGATGCGCGTCGACGAGATCCCGGACTCGCGTCACGTCGCGCGCGGTGACGACCGCGGTGTCGCCGCGGTCGAGGACCGCGGTGGCGAGGGCTCGCCCGAGCCCGGTGGAACAACCGGTGATGAGCCAAGTCGGCATGCGATCTGCTCTTTCCTTGTTTTGTTCAGCTGCTGGACCGGGTTACGAGCCTAGGGCCAGGGGATTAGGAGCGGTCGATCATCCGCTGCATGGCCTCGGGATACCGGGCGCCGACCACGGTGATCGCGGCGGCGGCGTCATCGATCGCCGCGAGGTCGTCGGCGGACAGCTCGACCTGGACGGCGCCGAGGTTTTCGGTCAGCCGCTCCAGGCGGCGGGTACCGGGGATGGGCACTATCCACGGCCGCTGGGCGAGCAGCCAGGCCAGCGCGATCTGCGCGGGAGTGGCGTCCTTGTCCTTGGCGATGCGGCCGAGCAGGTCGACCACCGCCTGGTTAGCCGCGCGGGCTTCCGCGGTGAACCGGGGGAGAGTAGCGCGAATGTCGCCGGCACCGAACTCGGTGGCCTGGTCGATGCGCCCGGTGAGGAAGCCACGGCCAAGCGGGCTGAACGGCACCAGCCCGATCCCGAGTTCCGCCAGGACCGCGAGAATGTCCTCCTCGGGCTCGCGCCAGAACAGTGAGTACTCGCTCTGCAGCGCGGTGACCGGGTACACGGCGTGGGCACGGCGGATTGTGCCCGGCCCGGCCTCGGACAGCCCGAAGTGCCGCACCTTGCCCGCCGCGACGAGTTCGCCGACCGCGCCGGCGACGTCCTCGATCGGGATCCGCGGGTCCACCCGGTGCTGGTAGAGCAGGTCGAGCCGGTCGGTGCCCAGGCGTCGCAGCGAGCCCTCCGCCGCTTGCCGGATGTGGTCCGGATGGCTGGACAGGCCAGTCTGGCGGCCCTGGTCGTCGAATGCGAAGCCGAACTTGGTGGCGATGACGACCTGGTCGCGTACCGGGGCGAGTGCCTCGCCCACGAGTTCCTCGTTGACGAACGGGCCGTAAACCTCGGCGGTGTCGAAGAAGGTCACACCGCGGTCGACGGCGGCCCGCAGCAGGCTGATCATCTGGCCGCGGTCGCCAGGGTTCGGACCGAAGCTCTGGCTCATGCCCATGCAGCCGAACCCGAGAGCGGAAACCTCCAGGCCGGAGCCAAGGATGCGCTTGTCCAATGTGTCTCCTCATGACGTCAGCCGGTCATCCTCAGTAAATAGCCTGGCCGGCAGGTGAGGGAGAGCCTCCCATTCCAGGTACTGGCAGGACCTCCCTCGCCCGCGCACACGGGTAGGCGGTGCGTTGCGGTGGTACCCGCGACGTGAATGTGAGCTAGCCCCGAGGGGTGGCGGATGACTCTCCGGCCACCGGCGGATGGTCTGCGGCGCGGGCGGCGAAATCCTGGATGAGGGGGCTGCGGCGAGTGGCGTCCCAGGCCAGGCAGACCTGATTGGGCGGGATGTCGCTGACCAGGCTCCAGCTAACATCCGGGCGGGTGTAGAAAACCGTGGTGGACAACGGGAGCAAGACGATGCCGCGACCCGCCGCGACATGCTCGAGTTTCTCCTCGACCGTATAGCAGACCGGCGGATTACGCCGCTGCCCGTTACGCAGCTCGATGGCGATGTCGCGCCATTCGGGGACCGCCTCGGGATCTTGCAGCAGGTGCTCGCCCGCGAGGTCGACGATGCTGACGGCGCACTTCCCGGCCAGGCGGTGGCCGGCGGGTAGCACGACGGCACGCGGCTCGGTCAGCAGCGGCTGGATACACAGTCCACGCTGATCGACGGGCAGCCGCACGTAGCTGACGTCAGCGCGGCCATCGTGGATGACCTCGGTCTGGTCGTTCCAGTTGGTCCGCAGCACATCGACCGTGAGTCGCGGATGGCGGTCCAGCAGAGCGCGGACGGCGCCGGTCACGATGAGGCCGGGCATGAATCCAACCGAGAAGGTATCCGGGCCGCGCGCGGCGCGGGTGACCCGGCGGCGCAGTGCGTCGGCATTCGCCAGCAGCGGCCTGGCGTCGGCGAGCAGCTGCTGGCCCGCCGGGGTCAGCTCGGTCGCGCGCTTGTCCCGGGCGAACAGCTGCGTCTTGAGCTCGTCTTCCAGGGCCTTTATCTGCCGGGACAGCACCGGCTGGGCAATGTGCAGGGCCTCGGCCGCCCGGCCGAAGTTCAGCTGCTCGGCAACGGCAACGAAGTAGCGCAGTTTTCGAAGGTCGACGTCGGCCACGGCATTCTCCCACCTGTGATGCTTCCAGGGTATGACAGGCGACCGAACAGGTCTTGGACACCCAAGTCACCGGACCGCATAGTCGAGTTGCCGGGCCGAACAGCGTCGACGCCGTTGCGGGCCTGCCATCCGGGAGAGCTGATGTCTCGCATATTCATTACCGGTTCCGCCGACGGCCTGGGACTGATGGCCGCCGCGTTGCTGCTGAAGGACGGCCACCAGGTCACCTTGCACGCCCGTAACGAAGCCCGTGCCGCCGACGTCCGCACACGGCTGCCGGACGCGGACGCCGTCGTCATCGGGGACCTGTCCGCCATCGAGCACATGCGAGGGGTCGCTGAGCAGGTCAACGCGCTCGGCCGCCACGATGCCGTCATCCACAACGTCGGCGTCGGCTACCGGGAACCGCGACGTATCCAGACCGCCGACGGCCTGTCGCACGTGTTCGCCATCAACGTGCTCGCGCCCTATCTGCTGACCGCGCTCATCACCCGGCCGCATCGGCTGGTCTATCTCAGCTCGGGCATGCACACGGGCGGCGACGCCGACCTGGACGACCCGCAGTGGGAAAAGCGCCGCTGGAGCGGCGCGCAGGCGTATTCCGACAGCAAGCTCGACGACGTCGTGTTGGCCTTCGCCGTCGCGCGTCACTGGCCCAGTGCGCGCTCCAACGCGGTCGAACCCGGGTGGGTGCCCACCAAGATGGGCGGCGCGGGAGCACCTGATGACCTGTCGCTCGGGCCGGTGACCCAGGCTTGGCTCGCCGCGGGCGATGATCCCCGCGTCGACGTCACCGGCGAGTACTTCTATCACCAGAAACCCCGCCGCACCCATCCCGCGGCCCGTGACCCGCACGTCCAGGACGCGCTGCTCCGCTACTGCGCGGCGCTGACGTCGACGCCTCTGCCAGACCCCTGATCGCCGCGAGCGCGGCACAAACCCGTTACGAGAAGGTCACTGATACCCATGTCCAGAGAACTGCTAATCCGCGGCGGTTACGTCGTCACCGTCGATCCGGTGCTGGGCGACCTGCCCGCGGGAGACGTCCACGTCACCGACGGTGTCATCGCCGCGGTCGGCACTGGCCTCCAGACGGCCGCGCCCGACGCCGAGGTGATCGATGCCCGCGGCCGGCTGGTGATTCCCGGCCTGGTCGACACGCACCGTCATGTGTGGCAGGGCGCGATCGGCGCCTTCACCCCGCAGATCACCGGGGCCGGATACGAGCCCGCCGTGCTGCGGGGCATCGCGCCGCTGCACACAGCGGACGACATCTACGCCGGCACGCTGTGGGGAGCACTGCAGGCGCTGGACGCCGGCATCACGACCATCGGCGACTGGGCCCACAACCTGCAGTCGGCCGCGCACGCCGACGCGAACGTGAGCGGACTGCGGGAGGCCGGGATACGCGGGTACTTCCTCTACGGCGGCCCCGGACCCGCGAGCGAGGATGCCAACCCGCCGCATCCCGCGGATGCCCGCCGGATGCGCGACGAGTACTTCGCTGGCGGCGCGAATGGCCGGCTCCGCATGGGCATGGCATTGCGCGGCCCGTGCTTCACCACCGCCGAGCGCAACGCAGCGGACTTCGCCTTCGCCCGCGAGCTTGACCTGCCGATCTCGATTCACGTCGGCATGGCCGGGACCGCGGGAGCCGTGACGACGCTGCGGGACTTCGGGCTGCTCGGGGCCGACGTGAACTACGCCCACGGCAACATGCTCACCGACGAGGAGTTCGACCTGATCGCCGCCAGTGGCGGCACCCTGTCGATCAGCCCGTCATCGGACATGCTCATGCAGTTCGGTACCTATCCCGGCACCGGCCAGGCCCTGCGACGCGGCATCGTCAGTGGCTTCGGCGTGGACACGATCTGCAGCGTGGGAACGGACTTGTTCTCCGAGATGCGGCTCGCGCTGGCCGCCGAGCGGTCCCGGGCGAACGCCGCCGCCCTGGCCCGGGGCGAACGGGTGCCCACCGTCGACCTGCACCAGCGGGACATGCTGCGCCTGGCCACCCTGGACGGCGCACGCGTGTGGAACCTCGACGACGAGATCGGCAGCCTGACCGTCGGCAAGCAGGCGGACATCGCCATCCTCGACCTGCGCTCGCCCCACCTGGACGGATTCGGGGACGTCGTGGCCACGATGGTGCTCGGGGCCGGGCCCGCCGATGTGGAAACCGTCATCGTCGGCGGCGACATCGTGAAACGAGACGGAGAGCTCGTCGGCTCGCACGTCGAGAAGGCGCGCGAGCTCATGCACCGGACCCGCGACCGTCTCCGCGCCCGCGGAGTGCGCTAGGAGAGTACTCGCCGCCGGAAATTGCGCAGCCCGATCGTCAGGAACACGACGGCGAATCCGATCACCACCGGGTAAATGATGTAGAGCTGCATGTGCGGCGCCGTGGTGAACGCGGCCCGCATTCCCTCATTCACGTAGATGAGCGGGTTGATCAGCACGATCGTCTGCAACCAGTGCCAGCCGCCCAGGGTCACGGGGGAGAGCTTCGTCCATGAGTAGTACGTGCCGCCCAGGAACGTGATCGGCAGAATGATGAAACCGAACATAAGGCCGATGTTCCTCGGCTCGAAGCTGGTACCGAGGACCAGGCCGAGGCCGGCCATCGCGACGCACGCGAGCGGCACGAGCGTCACGATGATCCACCAGTGCAGGTTCAGGTGCGCGGTTACCCCCGGCGCGTGCACGACCGAGGCGATCGGCAGCACGATGATCGCCGAGATGATGCCCTGCGCCGCGCCGGACAGTACCTTGGCGACGGCCACCAGCCAGACGGGACAGGGCGCCTGCACCCGGTCCTCGATCTCCCGGGTGAAGCCGAACTCCTGGGCCATGGCCAGGGCGATGGACTGGACACCCTGGAACATGATGGAGATCCCGACCACCCCGGGCACGAGGACGGTCGCGAAGGCCGACTCGGCGGCGGTGCCGCTGCTGCCGCCGACGCCCTGACCGATCTTGGGGAAGACGAAGAGGAAAACGAAGCAGAGCAGGAATGGCTGGATGATGGTCCGCAGCACGAACTCCCAGAAGTGCTTGCGCAGCACCACCAGGTCGCGCAGCATCAGGGCGCCAAGCGCGGTCCAGCTCGCGGCGGCCACCGAGCGGGTGGGGCCGCCGCCTATCCGCCGGGACGGAGCCCGCGCGGTCGCCGAGGTCGTCATTCCTCCCGGAGCTCCCTGCCTGTCAGGTTGATGAACACGGTCTCCAGGCTGGGCTCGGCGATCGACACGTCCAGCAAGTCGAACCCTCCTTGCTCCGCGGCGAGGACGATACGGGGGACCAGCCGGTCGCCACCTTGGACGTGCAGCTCAAGCCTGTCGTCGGAGGCCCGGGTCCGTGCGACACCCGCCACTTCGGCGGTGAGCAGTTCGCCGAGCCGTTCGGGGTCTCCCGTGGTCCGCACGGTGACAATGGTGTCGGCGCCGATCGACCGCTTGAGCGCGGCCGGCGTGTCCAGGGCAAGGACCCGGCCGTGGTCCATGATGGCGACCCGGTCGCACAGCTGGTCGGCTTCTTCCATGTAGTGCGTGGTGAGCAGGATGGTCTGGCCATCGCGGTGCAGTTCGCCCAGCAGATCCCACAAGGCCAGCCGGCTCTGCGGGTCCAGTCCCGCCGTCGGCTCGTCGAGGAACAGCACGGACGGCCGGTGGAAGATCGCCCGCGCCACCATGAGCCGCTGGGCCATGCCGCCGGATAGCGCGTACACCGAGGCTTTGGCCCATCTGGATAGCTGGAACCGGGCGAGCAGGTCGTCGGCGATCTGCCGGGACGCCTTGGCCCCCATGCCGAACAGCCGCCCGTGGAAGTACAGGTTCTCCCAGACGGTGAGCTGCCGGTCAAGCGTGTTCTGCTGCGAGACGATTCCGCTCAGCTGCTTGGCCAGCGCCGGGTGCGCCGCGACGTCCACCCCGGCGAGGAACGCGCGCCCGGATGTCGGGACCACACGGGTGGTCAGCATGCCAGCGGTCGTGGTCTTGCCCGCGCCGTTCGGCCCGAGGAGCCCGAAGATTTCGCCCGCCTGGACGTCGAGGTTCAGCTTGTCCACCGCGACGAAGTCCGTCCCCGGGTACACCTTGGAGAGGTCCTCGGTGTGGATAATGCCGCTTCCCGGGGCCGTGGTCAGGTCAGCGGAGCTCGTCGACGCCTCCTGTGCGCTGGTCATCAAGCCTCAGCCTAGCCCGCGTTGGCGCGGTAGCCCCTGATTACGCTCGTAGCGTCCGGGAAAGCTGGGGGCATGGCCAACTTCCCCGGACTGGACGAGCTGAGCGCCGGGCTCGCGGACTTCTATCGTGATCTCCACCAGCATCCCGAGCTTTCGCTGCAGGAGCACCGCACCGCGCAGCGCGTCGCCGACGCCCTCGACCCGCTCGGCTTCCAGGTCACCGCGAAGGTCGGCGGCACCGGCGTCGTCGGGGTGCTGCGCAACGGTGACGGCCCCGTCGTGATGCTCCGCGCCGACTTCGACGCCCTTCCCGTGCTCGAAGACACCGGCCTGCCGTACGCGAGCACGGTCCGGGCGGTTGGCCGGGACGGGGCCGAGGTTCCCGTCATGCACGCCTGCGGCCACGACATGCACGCCACCTGCCTGCTCGGCGCCGCGACGCTGCTCGCCCGGGCCCCGGGCACCTGGTCGGGGACGTTGCTCGTGGTGTTCCAGCCCGCCGAGGAACTCGCCCGCGGCGCGCGGGACATGGTCGCGGACGGCCTCTTCGAGCGGTTCCCGGTCCCCGCCATCGTGCTCGGCCAGCACGTGGGCCCGCTGCCGGCCGGCTGGATCGGTTACGCGAGCGGCCCGGTTATGGCCGCTGCCGACAGCGCGCAAGTTGTCCTGTACGGCCGGGGCGGTCACGGCTCGCGCCCGGAAGCCGCCATCGACCCGGTGCTGATGGCCGCGAGCGTCGTGACCAGGCTCCAGGGCATCGTTTCGCGGGTGATCTCGCCCGCCGAGGCCGCGGTTGTCACCGTCGGACGGCTCCAGGCGGGGACCAAGGACAACATCATCCCCGACACCGCCGAGCTCGGCATCAACGTCCGGAGCTACTCTCCGCAGACCAGGGACTTGATCCGGGCGGCGGTCGAACGCATCGTCAACGCGGAGGCTGACGCCAGCGCGGCACCCCGCCCGCCCCGCATCGACTGGGACCCGGGCGCGCCCCTGCTCGTCAGCGACCCGGGCGCGACCCAGACCACGGTCGCCGCGTTCACCAGCCACTTCGGCCAGGAGCGGCTGATGCGGATGCCGCTCGTCACCGCGAGCGAGGATGTCGGAGTGTTCGGCGAGGCGGTCGGCGTTCCAACCGTCTTCTGGTTCTGGGGCGGCCTGGACGCCGACACCGTCCGCACCGCCCTGGCGGACGGGCGGATCGACTCCCTGCCCGGCAACCACTCACCGCACTTCGCGCCCCTCATCGAACCCACCCTCAGCACCGGCGTCCAGGCCCTCACCGTCGCCGCGCGCACCTGGCTCGGTCCGGGCAAGAACTAGCGGCCGTCGCACGCTACGTGGGCACGATGGTGAACACCACGGTCACCCGGCAGCCAGCCGGGCCGGACGCCATGCTGACCTGGTCAGCCGAGGCCTGGACAAGCCATAGCCCATGGCCGGGCTGTACCGGCCATGGCTGCGCCGCCGTCTGGCCGCTCAGCGATCGCCCGCCGTTTCCGCTTCCGCCCGGGCCCGCGTCGCTGACCTGACAGTGCAGCTGGCCAGCCGCAACGCTCATCGATAGCCACCCCTTCCCGGCGCCGTGACGCACCGCGTTGGCGGCCAGCTCGTGTACGGCGAGCATCACGTCGCCGGCGCGCTCGCCAGGCAGGCCCGCCGCGGCCGCCTCGGCGAGTACCGCCTTACGCAGTTCGGACAGCGTGTCCGCGTCGAACGCACGGTCCAACGCCATGTCCACGCCTCCATCACCTGGCCCGGCTGCCCTAAGCCGGGCGGCCGCACTCCAAGGGCAAGCGGCCGCACTCCAAGGGCAAACTGCCACCACGCGGCGCGGGCAAACATCCGCGTTCTGCCTGACGCGCGGCGGCAACAAGTATTACCGCTGGCTGGCTAGCAGGATAACCGGCGCCGCGAAAGGCACCCGCCCGGCTAACTCCGGCCAACGGTGCCAGGCCCCGCGGTTGCCGTGTTTGGCGCGATCGCTGGGGGTAGTGCAAGGCCCGAACCTGCACAGGGGGCGTGGGCAGGGCGACCTGTCCGCGTTCTTGCTCACTATCAAGGGAGACCGCATGGCATCGCGGTACAGGCGGCAGAGCGGGGCCGACGGGACCTTGCACGGCATTGACCGGATGCTGCGTAACGTCCAGACAGGGCATTTCGAGCGTGGCCTGTCAGCGCTGACCGCGGCCGGCGCTCTCGTGACGGCGGCTGAGATCTACTTCGAGCACGACAGCGCCAGCTTCGGCAACAAGATGATGTGGCTGCCGGTAGCGCTCGGCCCGGTGGGCGCGGCGGCGGGCGTGGCGGGGTTCGCCAGCCAGCGGATGGCGAAGACCGCCTTGCCAGTCGCGTCGGCGGCGATCGTCGCCAACGGCTTGCAGGGCTTGTATCTGCACGCACGGGGAATCGCGCAGAAGCCGGGGGGCTGGTCCAACGCCCGTTACAACATGGAGATGGGGCCGCCGCTGCTCGCGCCTCTGCTTGTGACGATGGTGGGCGGCATGGGGCTGCTCGCCGCGATCCTGCGGCGCGAGCAATGACGGCGAGAGCGGCGACCGGGCGGTTCCCCGACTTCGACGTGCTCGGCCAGGCCGGGCACTGGGACGCGGTGACGGCCGCGGCGATCACGGCCAGGACCGCTCCGCCGCGGAAACCGCGGTTCTTCACCGATGCGGAGCAGGCCGCCGCCGCGGCGCTGCTGAACCAGCTCACCGGCCAGCGCGATGAGCCCCTCGGCGTGCCGGTTCTGGAGATGGTCGACGCGCGGTTGGCGGCCGGCGAGACCGACGGCTGGCGTTACGCGGACATGCCCGAGGACGGACAGGCCTGGCGGGACACGCTTGGCTACCTGGACAAGGACGCGCATGCCCGGTGCGGTACCGGCTTCGCCGCCGCGCCCGAGCGCGACCAGACGGCGCTCATTCAGGCCGTCCAGGACAGCGGCGCATGGCACGGGCTGCCCGCGGCGCGCGTGTGGAGCCTGTGGACCAGGTACGCCTGCACGGCCTTGTACTCGCACCCCGACGCCTGGTCCGAGATCGGCTTTCCTGGCCCGGCCTACCCGCGCGGCTACAAGAACGCGGGCGTCGGCAAGCTGGAGTCCTTTGAGGTCAGCGATGCGCGGCCGGCTGAAGACCCGGTCGAGGACGATGGCTGATGGCTGGCGTCCGCGATCGTAACGAGTCCGCCTGGCTGCTGCCGCGCGACGGCAGCCGGACCAACCACGGGCTGCGGCGGGACATGCGGCGGTTCGCCGACTCCGACGAGATCGACATGGTCATCGTCGGCTGCGGCGCCGGCGGCTCCGTCCTGGCGCAGCGGCTGGCGCGGGCCGGCTGGCGGGTGGCGGCGCTCGACGCGGGTCCGTTCTGGGACCCCGACGCCGACTGGGTCAGCGACGAGGCGGGATCGCACCAGCTGTACTGGACCGAGCCGCGGGTGATCGCCGGGTCCGACCCGGTGCCGATGGGCTCGAACAACTCGGGCCGGGGCGTCGGCGGCTCGATGGTCCACTACGCGGGCTACACCCCCCGTTTTCACCCGAGCGACTTCGCCACCTACAGCGCCGACGGGGTGGGCGCTGACTGGCCGCTCGGCTACGCCGACCTGCGGCGCTACTACTCAGCCATCGAGCAGGAACTGCCCGTGGCCGGGGAACACTGGCCGTGGGGCGATCCGCACGGCTACCCGCACCGGCCGCATCCGGTCGGCGGGAACGGCGAGATCTTCCTGCGCGGCGCCCGCGAGCTCGGGATAACCGCCAAGGTCGGCCCCGTCGCTATCGCCAACGGCAGGTTCGGCAACCGGCCGCACTGCATCTACCGGGGGTTCTGCCTGCAGGGCTGCAAGGTCAACGCCAAGGCATCCCCGCTGATCACGCATATTCCCGACGCGCTCGCCCGCGGCGCGGAAGTCCGCGCCAATGCGATGGTCACCCAGGTCGAGATCGATCAGCGAACGGGCCGGGCACTTGGCGTGCGGTACATACGGGATGGCCGTGAGCGGTTCCAGCGCGCCCGGATGGTGGCGGTGGCCGGGTACTCGATCGAGACCCCGCGGCTGCTGCTCAACTCCGCGTCCGGCCGGTTTCCCGAGGGCTTGTGCAACGACTTCGACCAGGTCGGTCGCTATCTCATGGTTCAGGGCGCCCCGCAGACCGCTGGGCGCTTCGACGCGGAGGTGCGAATGTACAAGGCCCCGCCGCCCGAGGTGAGCAGCGAGGAGTTCTACGAGACCGATCCGGCCAGGGACTGCAAGCGCGGGTTCGCCATCCAGACCGTTTCGCCGCTGCCCATCACCTGGGCCGAGCATGTCGCGGCGCAGGGACACTGGGGCCGCGGCCTCCGCGAGTACATGAGCGACTACGTGCACTGGTCCTGCCTTGGCGCGCTCTGCGAGTTCCTGCCGCTGCCGGAGAACCGCGTGACGCTCGATGAGGAGAAGGACGCCCGCGGGCTGCCGGTCGCCCGCTTCGCCTATTCCCAGTGCGACAACGACCGGGCCCTGGTCAAAGCGGCGCAGACCGTCATGGAGGACATCCTGCACGCGGCGGGCGCGGACGAGGTCATCACGATCAAGCGCTATGCCCATCTGGTTGGCGGCGCGCGCATGGCCGCCGACGAACGGCACGGGGTCGTCGACGGGTACTGCCGCAGCTTCGCGGTTCCCAACCTGTACATCACCGATGGCAGCGTGCTCCCTACACAGGGCAGCGCCAACCCGGCGCTGACGATCATGGCCGTGGCCGCCCGGGCGGCGCATCACCTGACCGGCGCCTAACGAAGCCGCCTAACAAGGCCGCCTCACAAGGCCGCCTCACAAAATCGAGAACCCATAGGAGGAACGGATCATGGCACCCACCGTTGCTGATTACCTGCTCGAGCGGCTGCGCGCGTGGGACGTGCGGCACGTATTCGCATACCCGGGCGACGGGATCAACGGAATCCTGGCGGCCTGGGGGCGGGCGGCGAACAAGCCGCAGTTCGTCCAGGCCCGGCACGAGGAAATGGCGGCCTTCGAGGCCGTCGGCTACGCCAAGTTCACCGGGAACTTCGGCGTCTGCATGGCGACCTCGGGCCCGGGCGCCATCCACCTGCTCAACGGCTTGTATGACGCCAAACTCGATCACGTCCCCGTGGTCGCTATCGTCGGGCAGACTAGCCGCAGCGCCATGGGCGGCTCCTACCAGCAAGAGGTCGACCTGCTCTCGCTGTTCAAGGACGTCGCGAGCGAGTACGTGCAGATGGTCACGGTTCCCGAGCAGCTGCCCAACGTCCTGGACCGGGCGATCAGGGTCTCCCTCGCTGAGCGCGCCCCCACCGCCATCATCATCCCCTCCGACGTGCAGGAGCTCGACTACTCCGCGCCGGGCCACGAGTTCAAGATGGTCCCGTCGTCTCTCGGCACCGACTGGCCAGCAGTCTCGGCGGACGACCACGGGATCGTCAAGGCCGCCGAGATCCTCAACGCCGGGAACAAGGTCGCGATCCTGGCCGGCCAGGGGGCACGCGGCGCTCGCGCCGAGCTCGAGCAGGTCGCCGAGCTGCTGGGGGCCGGGATCGCCAAGCCCCTGCTCGGCAAGGACGTGCTGTCCGACGAGCTGCCCTACGTGACCGGTTCGATCGGCCTGCTCGGCACCCGGCCGAGCTACGAGATGATGATGAACTGCGACACGCTGCTTACCGTCGGCTCCAGCTTCCCGTACACGCAGTTCCTGCCGGCCTTCGGCCAGGCCCGGGGCGTGCAGATCGACATCGACGGCAAGTTCATCGGCATGCGCTACCCGTACGAGCTGAACCTCATCGGGGACTCCGCCGCCACCCTGCGCGCCCTGATCCCGCACCTGCGGCGCAAGGAAGACCGCGCCTGGCGGGCGGGCATCGAGGACAACGTCGCCAAATGGTGGCGGTCGATGGACGCCGAGGCCGACGTCGCGGCGGACCCGATCAACCCGATGCACGTTTTCCGCGAGCTGTCCTCCCGGCTGCCGGCGGACGCCATCGTCGCCGCGGATTCCGGATCGTCGGCGAACTGGTACGCCCGCCAGCTGAAGTTCCGTGGTGACATGCGGGGCTCGCTGTCTGGCACCCTGGCCACCATGGGTCCCGGCGTCCCGTACGGCATCGGCGCGAAGTTCGCCGACCCGGACCGGCCGGTCATCGTCTTCGCCGGGGACGGGGCCATGCAGATGAACGGCCTCGCCGAGCTGATCACGATCAAGCACTACTGGGAGCAGTGGGCCAACCCGCGGCTGATCATCGCGGTGCTGCACAACAACGACCTGAACCAGGTCACATGGGAGATGCGCGCGATGGAAGGGGCGCCGAAGTTCACCGAGTCCCAGCGGATCCCCGAGGTCTCATACGAGGCATTCGCCCGCAGCCTGGACCTGTACGGCATCGCGATCGACAAGCCGCAGCAGGTCGGGCCGGCCTGGGACCAGGCGCTCGCCGCCGACCGCCCGACGGTGCTGGACTTCCGGACGGATCCCGACGTGCCGCCCATTCCGCCCCACGCGACGTTCGAGCAGATGAAGGACGCCGCGACCGCGCTCCTGAAGGGTGACCCGAACGGCTGGGGCATCATCAAGGAAGGCTTCATGGCGAAGGCCAGGGAAGTCATGCCGGGCAAGGACGGCTAACGTGCACGGGCCGCCCCGGCTGTTTGTCCCGCTGGCTCGCGCGGGATACGGGGCGGCCCAGCCGCGGGCGGCCCAGGCTACGCGGAGGGCCGGCTCAGGCGGGGGGCCGGCTCAGGCTACGCGGAACTGAGCCGCGTCTGACTCCTTGAGGACCAGGCCAAGCCCGGGCCGTGCGGGATCGGGCCGCAGGGCGCCGCCGCTCGGATCGAGCGCGCCGTCGAAGAGCATGGCTTCGATCCGCTCGTGGTCGTGGAAGTACTCAAGGTGGCGCAGGTTGGGGACGGCGGCCGCGACGTGGGCGTGCAGGTTGGGCGCGCAGTGGCCGGAGACCTGCAGGCCGCGTGCGGCGGCCACGGCGGCGGCCCGCTGCCATTCGGTGAAGCCGCCGCAGCGGGTGACGTCGGCCTGCAGGCAGTCGACCGCCGCGGCGTCGACCATGCGGGCGAAGTAGACGAGGTCGTAGCCGTACTCGCCGGCCGTGACATCGGGAGGCACCTGGTCCCGGACCTCGCGCAGCCCGTCCAGGTCGTCGGAGCTCACCGGCTCCTCGAACCAGGTAACGTCCTGGTCCGCCATCGCGAAGGCCATCCGCACCGCCTGCTTGCGGGTGTAGCCGCCGTTGGCGTCCACGTACAGTTCGGCGTCCGGGCCGATCACCTGACGGGCGAAAGCGATTCTCGCCAGGTCCCGGCCGGGCTCGTTACCCCAGGACTCGCCGATCTTGATCTTGACGCGCGGGATGCCCAGTTGGCCGGTCCAGCGCTCAAGCTGGGCGCGCGCGGTGCGTTCGTCGTAGGTGGTGAAGCCGCCGCTGCCGTAGACCGGGACCTCGTCGCGGACCGCCCCGAGCAGCCGGCTGACACTGACATCGAGCAGCGTCGCCTTGAGGTCCCAGAGTGCCGTGTCTACGGCGGAGATCGCGTAGGAGGCCAGTCCTGGCCTGCCAAGATTGCGGACGGCGCGGACCATTGACTGCCAGGCCGCGCCGGTATCGAGGACGTTCTGGCCGGTGACCGCGGCGGCGAGCTCGCTCTCGATCAACGGCTTGCACGCGCTCGCCGCGTAGGTGTATCCAAGCCCCGTCCGCCCGCCGGCGCTGACGTGGGCGACCACCAGGGTGGTCTTCGACCAGGCGAGGGTGCCGTCACCCTCTGGCTGGTCGGTAGGGATCTGGTAGACCGCCGCCGTGACGCCGTCCACGGCCGGGAAGTCCCGGCCGGTCAAGGGCGTCACGGTCCTGAGCGTCATGATGCCGGACCTTCGTCGTCGGTCTTGTCGGTTACTGATTCGACGGCCTCGGTGACGGAGAGCTGGACGCTACGGGAGTGCGAACTGTCGTCGAAGTCGCCGTGGGCGCCGCGGTCGCTGCCTGGCTGCTGGTCGACGGGCTCCCAGAGGTTGGCCGGCTGGCCTTGGTCGGCCGGCTGTTTCGTCTGCTGCGAGTCGTAGCCGGTGCGGGCGAGGTACCGGTCGAGCAGCGGGGCGGCGATTCGCTGGGCCACGATCGTCCCCACCGTGGACGCGCCGACCCAGTGCTCCTTGCGATCCGGGTGGTCGGCCGCGAAGACGACCCCTTTGGCGGCGACCTCGGGCTGGTAGATCGGCGGGACCGGCTGCGGGCGGCGGGGCAGCCGGGAGAGTACCCAGGAGAACTGGGGCGTGTTGACGGCCGGCATCTGCACGACGGTGATCCGCACGTGGCTGCCCTCGTGCAGCAGTTCGCAGCGGACTGATTCGGTGAAGCCGTTGATGGCGTGCTTGGCGCCGCAGTACGCGGACTGGAGCGGGATCGCCCGGTAGCCGAGTGCGGAGCCCACCTGAATGATCGTGCCGCGGTCGCGGGGCCGCATTCGCGCGAGCGCCGCCATCGTCCCGTGCACGAACCCGAGATAGCTCACCTCGGTGACGCGGCGGAACTCCTCAGGCTTGATCTCCCAGAATGGCGCGAACACCGAGGTGAACGCGACGTTCACCCAGACCCCGATGGGGCCGAACTGGCTTTCCGCCTGTTCCGCGGCCCGATCCACGGCGTCGAAGTCGGCCACGTCGGTGGGAACGGCGAGCGCCGCGCCGCCCGCCTCCCGCACCTCGGTGGCCGCCCCTCGCAGACCGTCGGACCCTCGGGCGATCAGCACGACGTTGGCGCCGCGACGACCGAAGAGCCTTGCCGCGGCCCGCCCGATTCCCGCGCTCGCGCCGGTGATTACTACTGTCTCGGTCACGTGCCCGCCCGCCCTCCTGCTTCGTCCCGGTGACGTCGCCCTCCTACTTCCTGAGCCGGACGTGTCCAAACAAGGCTGCGTAATCCTGGCGCGCTGGCGGGGGCCGACGGTCAGACGAAGGCGCCGAGACCGGTGATGGCGCGGCCGACGATCAGCGTGTTGATCTCGCGGGTGCCCTCGTAGGAGTAAATGGCCTCCGCGTCCGCCACGAACCGGCCCACCTTGTTTTCCAGCAGGATGCCGTTTCCGCCCAGCAGTTCGCGCGCGTAGCCGACTGTCTCCCGCATCCGGACCGTGCAGAATGCCTTGGCAAGCGCCGAGTGATGGTCCTTGGCCTGGCCCTGATCTTGCAGCTGGGACAGCCGAACGCACAGGCATGCCGAGGCGGTGACGTTGGACAGCATCCGGACCAGGAGGTCCTGCACGAGCTGGAAGCCGGCGATTGGCCGGCCGAACTGCTGTCGCTGGCCGGCGTAGGCGAGCGCGTGCTCGTAGGCGCCGCGGGCGCAGCCGGCCGCCTGCCAGGCCACGCCCGCCCGAGTCAGCCGGAGCACCTTGGCGGTATCGCGGAACGAATTAGCCTCCTGCAGGCGGTTGCCCTCGGGCACGCGGACGTTGTCCAGGGTGATCTCCGCGTTCTGCACCACCCGGAGGGCGATCTTGTCGCGCATCTTGACCGGCGTGAAGCCCTCGCTCCCGGCCTCGACGACGAACCCCTTGACCTGGTTGTCGGCCACATCGCGGGCCCACACGATGACCAGGTCGGCGAAGGTGGCGTTGCCGATCCATTTTTTCTGCCCGTTCAGCACCCAGCCGTCGCCGTCCCGCTGCGCGGTGGTGGTGAGCCCGCCAGCCACGCCCGAACCGACCTCCGGCTCGGTCAGCGCGAACGCGCCGATCTGCTCCATCCGGGCCATGGTCGGCAGCCAGCGCCGCTTCTGCTCCTCAGAGCCGCACAGGTAGATCGACCCCATCGCAAGCCCGCCGTGCACGCCCATGAAGGTGGCGATCGAGGAGTCAACCCGCGCCAGCTCCAGCGCGATCATGCCGTCGAGCAGGCTGTTGCCGCCGGGGCACTCGTACCCCTCACAGGCCAGTCCGGCGATGCCGAGGCCCGCCAGGCCCGGCACCAGATCGGTCGGGAACTCCTCCCTGATCCAGTACTCATCGATTACCGGCGCGACGGACTTCTCCATGAATTCGCGCACCGCCATGACCCGCCGCAGCCCGTCGTCGTCCAGCAATTGCTCCAGCGAGTAGAAATCAGCGTCGACATCCGCGTCCATGACGGTCTTTCTTTCCCAGTTCAGCCCGTCTATGCGGGGTGCGGCTGCCCGGGAACAGCCAGTGGCCTGCTATTGACATAAAGCTACCGTTCGCTCACTATTTGTAATGAACCGGGTAATGAACCACGGACGGACATGAACCGTACGTAAGCGGTACAGGCTGACGGACTGGAGGCTGCCATGGTGCGGGCGGGCGGGGGCAGCCAGCAACCATCGCGCGCAACGGACACGTGGTCACGGCAGCTGATACTCGGCGCTGCCGTGGTCATTCCGCTGGCCTCGACGCTGGTCCTGGTGGCGGTGCTGGGCGGCATGGCGGCGTTCCTGGGACCCGGGCACGCGAGCGGCCATGCGGCGGCGGACCCGGGAAGCCGCGTGTCCACGGGGGGAGTGGCCGGCACGGATCACGGCAGCCTGTTGAACGCGCCCGCCTTCAGCCAGGTTGGCGCGTCCGGTGACACGGTCGTCGCGGTGGGCTCGCGGGATTCCGCGACCCCGTCCTTCCGCGTGTCGGCCAACGGGGGGCGCACCTGGACGATGGCGATCACCCGCAGTCAGGCCGGTCCCGTCACCGGCCATCCGGCGACCATTGTGGCCGGCGGCCCTGGCGGCTGGGTGGGACTCGGCCCGCATGCGATATGGGCCAGCGGTGACGGCCTGACCTGGACGCTGGTCTCCGCCCAGGGTCTCGCGGGCACCGGGGAGACGATCACCGGCTTGGCGAAAGACAGCTGGGGGTACCTCGCGACCGGGACCAGTGTCAGGTCCGGTGCCGGCCTGGTCTGGACAAGCGCGAACGGGCTGAATTGGCGCGAGCGCACGGCGGCCCAGTTCGGTCTCGCGGACGACCCGGGTGAGCGAGTCTTCGCGATGACGGGTGCGGCGTCCGACTGGAACGTGACGCTCGTCGTCGGGTCCGCGCGCAAGGACGGCAAAGTCTGTTCGTACGTATGGCGCAGCCTGGACGACGGCGCGTTCTGGCGCACGGTGGTGGTGCCGCAGACCAACGGCGCGGGGTGGGGGTTCGCCGGGCTCGCGGGGGACGCGGGTCATTTCATCGCGGTGCGGCCGGGCGTGACCTCCAGCGGCCAGGCCGAGGCGGTCGTCTATACCTCGGATGACGCCGTGAACTGGCATTTCGCCACGACGATCCTCGGCTCCGGCGACTTCACGCCCCAGCAGGTGACGGCCGGCTCCGGCGGCACCGGCCGCTTCGTGCTGACCGGACATGACTCTCGTGGGCGCACGGTCGCTTACACCAGCACCGATAATGGCGCCACCTGGGCCCACAGTGACGACTTTGGCGTCGTCCCCTCGGCCTAGCCGGCGTCGGTGATCCTTGGACATATGGCGGTGGTTCGCGCAGGCTAGAACACTGGGGCAGGAAGCCGCCACGACGAGCACGACCGGGGGAGAAGACGTAATGGCCGATGAGCACTACGACGTGATCGTGATCGGGACCAGCCAGGGTGGCCGGTTCCTCCCCGTCGAGCTCGCGCAGGCTGGCCAGAAGGTGGCGCTGGTCGAGCGTGGCCCACTCGGCGGTGTCTGCGTCAACTCGGGGTGCACGCCGACCAAGACGATGGTCGCCAGCGCGCGGCTCGCTTACCAGGCGCGCCGCGGCGCGGAGTTCGGCGTCCGTATTGGTGCCGTATCGGTGGACCTGGCCGCGGTACGCGAGCGCAAACGGGCCATGGTCGCCGGCGCGCGCGAGAACTACGCGGGCCGCCTGGCGCAGGACGGGCTGGACCTGATCGAAGGCGAGGCCCATTTCACCGGGCCGAAGACGATCGAGGTTGCCTTGACGGACGGCCGGACGCGGCAGCTCAGCGCGCCGGTGGTCGTCATCGACGCGGGCACCCGGCCCCGGCCGCTGCCGATCGCCGGCGCGGGCGATGTCTCCGTGCTCGACTCAACGTCGATCATGGAGCTGGACGAGCTCCCGGAGCACCTGATCGTGCTCGGCGGCGGCTACATCGGGCTGGAGTTCGGGCAGATGTTCCGCCGGTTCGGCAGCGAGGTCACCATCATCCAGGCCGCCCCGCGGCTGATGATGATCGAGGACGAGGACGTTTCGGACGAGGTCGCCGCCATCTTGCGCGATGACGGGATCACGATCCTGACCTCGGCCACGCCGATCCGGGTCGAGCCCGCCGGCGGCGGCCGCCTGCGGCTGGTCGTGCGCACGGAGGACGGTGAGCGGCAGCTCGAAGGTTCGCACCTGCTGTCGGCGATCGGCCGCGTCCCGAATACCGAGGCGCTGGCCGCCGAGGCAGCCGGCCTCCGTCTGGACGACCATGGCTTCATCGAGGTCGACGAGTACCTGGAAACAAGTGTCCCCGGCGTCTACGCGATGGGCGACATCAAGGGCGGCCCTGCCTTCACCCACCTGTCCTACGACGATTACCGCATCCTGCGCGACAACCTCATCCGGCACGAGAAGGTGAGCACGCGGGACCGGATCGTCCCCTACACGATGTTCATCGACCCGCAGCTTGGCCGGGCCGGCCTGACCGAGCGCGAGGCCCGGGCGCAAGGACGTGCGATCCGGGTGGCGAAGCTCCCGATGAGCGCCGTCATCCGGGCCATCGAGACCGGGGAGACGCGCGGCTTCATGAAGGCCGTCGTCGACGCGAACAGCGGGCAGATCCTGGGCTGCGCGGTCCTCGGCAGCGAAGGCGGCGAGATCATGACCATGATCCAGGTCGCCATGCTGGGCAAGCTCACTTACACCGCCATGGCGGACGCGATCTTCACGCACCCGCTCCTGGCAGAGGGCCTCAACACGCTCTTCGCGATGTTCGACGCCTGAGGGGTCGCCGCGTTCCTCGCTTACGACGCCTGGCGGAGCAGGTCGTTCAGCTCGGCCTCGGCATCGACGTGCTCGCTCTCCTCGCCCGCCGGGACGACCTGGTAGGTAAGGCGGAGGAAGTCCGTGATCTCCTTAGCGGTCGCCCCGAAGTGCGCTCGGCCGGACGGAGAGGACAGCGCGATGTTCACTACCTTGCCGGCCGCGCTGGCCACCGGGCCGGCCGACGGCCAGACCGTGACGTCGCCAATGCCCGCCCGGTCCTGGACGCCCGATGACAGCAGGTCGCGGGCGAAGTACCATTCGACCGGCTCGCTCCGCCCGACGTGGAAGGAGATGCGGATTGCGTAGGGGTCCTCGCGTGAGTAGGAGAACGTGGCCATCAGCGGCTCGATCGTCTGCTGAGGTGCGATAAGCCACAGCACGAGATCGGCTGATACTGTGTGGCTGGTTGTCATTGCGATGCCTATCTTGGTGCCGAGCCTAGGCCTGGCCTGGGTGGCATCGACAGCGACGCCGCGGCGGTCATGAGCTGGTATCGAGTGGATTACCTCTACCATCGGCGAATCCGGCCGGTCCCGGTAGCCTACTTGTCGCTGTAGCCCTACAAGTCCCGTTTGTAGCCGGTTACGGGACGCCATCTCACGTGCCTGATGCTGGGGCCTCAGTGAGCGGTCAGTTCACGGCCGAGAGCCGTGGCGGACGTGAAGGTGATGGTGTGCATTCCCAGGTCGCGGGCGGCGCGGGTGTTTTCGGCGCGATCATCGATGAACAGCACCTCGCCCGGCTGGACGCCGAGGTCGTTCAGGACGAGCTGGAATGCCCGGGGGTCGGGCTTGGCGGTGCCCAGGCGGCAGCTGTAGTAGCGGTGGCCGAAGTACTGCGGCCAGCGGAGGACGTCGATGCCCTGGGCCAGCGGCTCGGGTGCGTTGGACAGCAGCGCCATCGGGGTGCCAGTGCGGCGCGTGTAGCTCAGGAGCGTGGGCAAGGTGCGGGGGTTGAGCCGTAGCCAGCCGTAAACGTCGACGTTCGTCAGCTGGTTCACGACCTGGGAAGACCCGCTCACATCACGTTCCAGGACCTGTGACCAGTACTCGGTATCTGGCTGTCCCAGGTCATAGTCGGGCCGGTGGCGCCAGTAGCGGTCGAGGAACGCGGCGCGCGGCTGGCCGGCGAGGGCGGCCAGGTCGGTGATCGTCTCCTCGGGGAGCGGAGTGCTGATGACCTCGCCGTAGTCGACCAGCAGGTGGCGAATCATCTCGCCGCCTCGTACTCGGCGTGCGCTCCGGGCTGGGGTGTGCGCAGCGCGCGTGACCGAAGGGTGCCGGCGACGAGGAACGCGGTGAGCAAGGGCAGCAAGCCGAGCGCCACGGGCAGGGACACCCAGGTGGACAGCCGTCCGATGAGCGGCGGGCCGCAGACGAATCCGGCCCATCCGCAGGCTGACACGGTGGCGACGGCGGTGCCGGGAGCCAGGCCAGGTATCCGGCCGGCGGCGCTGAAGACCGCCGGGACCACGGAGGCCAGTCCGACGCCGAGGCAGCCGAAGCCAACAAGAGCGGCGACCGGCTCTGCGATGAACAGGGCCGCGGTGAGCCCGAGCGTCGCCACCAGGGCCAGCACGGGCAGCAGCCGGTCGGGGCGGAAGCGGGTCAGCAGCCGGTTGCCGGACAGCCGGACCGTCACCATGGCGAGGGAGAAGGCCGTGTAGCCGAGGCCGGGGACCACACCGCGCGCGTGCAGCGGTCCGGACAGGTAGACGGCGGACCAGTCGGCGGTGGCGCCTTCGCACAGCATCGCGGCGGAGGCGATCGCGCCGAGCATGATCATCGCGCCGGACCACCGCGAGACCGGCCTGGCCGGGCGCTGACCGGCGTCCGGGTGCCCGGCCGGGGCATTGGGCCTGCCGGGCTGCTCGGCGGCGGCGGGCAGCATCCGCGCGGTCAGCAGCCCCGCGGCGAGCAGCGCGATCGTGCCCAGGACAAGCAGCTGGAGGCTAAGGGTGATGCCGGCGGCGACCGCCAGCGCGCCGATGCCGGCGCCGGCGAGCGAGCCGACGCTCCAGCTTCCGTGCAGCCCGGACATCAGCGCCCGCCGTCCCGTTCGCTCGACCGCGATGGCCTGGGTGTTCATCGCCACGTCGAGCGTGCCCTGGAACGCGCCCCAGGCGAACAGTGCCGCGAACAGCGCTGGCAGGCTGCCGGTGAGCCCGACCAGCGGCCCGGTCGCGCAGTAGCCGAGCAACGCCACCTGCACGACCCGGCGGCTGCCGGCCCTGGGCAGCAGCCAGGACGCGGCGATCATCGCGATCACCGATCCGACCGGGGCGCCCAGCAGCGCGAACCCGAGCGTGCCATCGGTCAGGCCGAGGTGGGCCTTGACGTCGGGAATGTGCGCGGTCCAGGACGCGAACAGCAGCCCGTGGACGACGAACACCGCGGTGACCGCGATCCGCGGCCAGCGCGCCTCGGGCACACGGGATTCAGGCACGGGGGATTCAGGCACGGGCGACTCAGACACAGTGGACCTCGACCCCGGCGGCCCGCAGCCCCGCCAGCGCCGGTGCCGGAGCACTGTCGTCGGTGACCACCACGTCGACCGTGGTCAGCTCGCAGACCACCGCCAGCGCCGCCCGGCCGAACTTGGAGCCGTCCACGGCGAGCACGCGGCGTCGGCCCGCGCCGAGCAGTGCTTGCTTGACCGCGGCGTCGCCCAGGTCGTGGGCCATCACGTGTCCTTCCGGGGACACGCCACAGCAGCCCAGCACGACGGTGTCGAAGCGCAGGGCCGCGATGCCGGCCAGGGCCAGCGGGCCCACCATGGCCAGCTCCCCGGGACGGGCTTCGCCCCCCGGCAGCATCAGCCGGACCGACGCCGAGCCGGCCAGCGCGTTCGCCGCGTGCAGCGACAGCGGCATCACCGTCAGCCGCCGGCCGGCCAGTACCCGCGCCGTCTCGGCTACCGTGGTGCCGCTGTCCAGGCCTACGGCCTCGCCGTCGGCGATCAGCTCCGCCACCGCCGCGGCGATCCGCCGCTTGCTGCCGGTGGCCTCGATCGCGCGCATCGCGAACGGCAGCTCCTCGCCGCGCATCAGCAGGCTCACCGCGCCGCCCCGCACCCGCCGCGCCACCCCCCGCTCGACCA
>Ga0210389_10000060_pt1 | contig 104114 bp, 83 predicted proteins | sample IncBWH28OmetaG_FD_160127 | JGI IMG/M metagenome (GOLD analysis project Ga0210389, IMG submission 160127) | Forest soil microbial communities from Barre Woods Harvard Forest LTER site, Petersham, Massachusetts, United States - Inc-BW-H-28-O ...
ACTTCGCGACGAAAATCCAGGTCAGGTTCGGGAACAGGGGAATGGAGATGAATAGGAGGCCGCGGATGACGTCGCCCACGATCATCGTCATCCGGCGGTCAAGCCGGTCGGCGAGTGCCCCCGCGATCGGCCCGAGCAGCAGCGCGGGCAGCAGCGTGACCACCCACACACCGCTGATCGAGGAGGTCTTCGCGAGGGCGCTGCCGTTCGTAACGGCCGGGGCCAGCGCCACAAGCGCGAGGATCGACAGCCAGTCACCCAGGCTGGACAGCGACAGCGCTATCCACAGATTGCGGAACGGCTTGATCGACAGCACGCCGTTCCCGTTGCGGGCACGCTTCGGCCGACGGCCAGGTAGCCGGTCTGCCTGACCATCACTGGGCGGCGTGGAGCGGAGGTTCACGGCGTAAGGCTATCCAGAGAAGGCACTGTCGCAGGTAGAGGTTGATTGATACCGATTTTACTTGCCTGGCGTTTCCGTCGCCTTCCGTCCGGTTGCTGCCTTGCCCGCCGTGCTCTTCTTAGCCGTTGACGTGCTCTTTTTCGCCGCGGACGTGGCTGACGACTTCGCCGTCGTCCTGCTCGTCTTGCTTGCCTTGCTCGCGGACTTCGCGGTCGAGGTTGTCCGCTTCGCCCGCGGCGACGGGGCGGCCGCACGCCGCTCCGCGAGGAGTTCCGCACCGCGCTCCGGCGTGATCGTCTCGACGTTGTCGGCCTTGCGAAGCGACGCGTTGGTCTCGCCGTCGGTCACGTACGGCCCGAACCGGCCGTCCTTGATCACCATCGGCTTGCCGGTCGCCGGGTCGTTGCCGAGTTCCTTCAGCGGCGGGGCCGCGGCGGCTCGCCCGCGACCGCGGGGCTTGGGCTGCGCGAGCAGGTCCTTGGCCTCGGCGAGGGTGATGGTGAACATCTCTTCCTCGCTGCCCAGCGACCGGCTCTCCGCGCCGTGCTTGACATAGGGCCCGTAGCGCCCGTTCTGGACCGTGACCGGCTCGCCGTCCAGTTCGCCGAGCGTGCGCGGCAGCGACAGCAGCTTCAGCGCGTCGTCCAGCGTTACCGTGTCGAGCGCCATCGACTTCAGCAGCGACGCGGTCCGGGGCTTCTCCTTCGAATCCTCCGGCAGCTGCTCGGTCACGTACGGCCCGAAACGCCCGGCCTTCGCCACGATGGCGCGCCCGGTCGCGGGATCATTTCCGAGAAGATAATCGCCGTTGGGCTGGTTGAGAAGCTCTTCCGCCTTCTCCAGGGTCAGCTCATCCGGCGCCATATCCTCGGGCACGTTTGCCCGCTCGCCGTCGCGCTCGAGGTACGGCCCGTAGCGGCCGACGCGCACCACGATGTCCGTCCCGGCGAGCGGGAACGAGCTCACGTCCCGCGCGTCAATCTCGCCGATGTTGCTGACCAGGGACTTCAGGCCCTTCGATGCTTCAGAACGGGCTGTGGCGTCTGCATCGCCCGCAGATCGAACAGTGGAGTCCGCATCGCCGAAGTAGAACCGCTTCAGCCACGGGACGCGCTCCGCCTCGCCTCTGGCGATTTCGTCGAGCGCGTCCTCCATCTCGGCGGTGAACTCGTAGTCCACAAGCTTGCCGAAGTGCCGCTCGAGCAGCGTGACCACGGCGAACGCCAGGAAGCTGGGGACGAGCGCGGTGCCCTTCTTGAAGACGTAGCCCCGGTCGAGGACGGTGCCGATGATGCTCGCATAGGTCGACGGGCGGCCGATCTCGCGGTCCTCAAGCTCCTTCACCAGGCTCGCCTCGGTGTACCGGGCCGGCGGGCGGGTGGCGTGCTCGGCCGCGCCCAGCCGGAGCGCGGAAAGCGGGTCGCGCTCGGCGAGCGGCGGGAGCCGGCGCTCCTGGTCGTCACGGTCGCCGCCATCCTCGATGGACTCGACGTAGGCCTTGAGGAACCCGTAGAAGTTGATGATCTTTCCGGAGGCGCCGAACTCGGCCCGCTCGTTCGCCGTGGACGTGCCGACGACCCGGACGGAGACCGACTCGCCGGTCGCGTCCTTCATCTGGCAGGCGACAGTGCGCCTCCAGACGAGTTCGTACAGCCGGTACTCGTCACCCTTGAGGCCGGACCGCTGCGCCTCCTGCGGCGTGCGGAACCGGTCTCCCGCGGGGCGGATCGCCTCGTGCGCCTCCTGAGCGTTCTTCACCTTGCTCGTGTAGGTGCGCGGAGCGTCCGGCACGTACTCGGCGCCGTAGAGGTCGCGGGCCTGCGCGCGCGCCGCGTCGATCGCCGTCTGCGACAGCGTGATCGAGTCGGTACGCATATAGGTGATGTAGCCGTTCTCGTACAGGCGCTGCGCGACGCTCATCGTGTACTTCGCGGAGAAACCGAGCTTGCGGCTTGCCTCCTGCTGCAGCGTCGTCGTGCGGAACGGCGCGTACGGGGAGCGGCGGTACGGCTTGCGCTCGACGGACGAGACCTGGAAGCTGGCGCCGTCCAAGCGGGTGGATAGAGCAGCGGCCGCATCCCCGTTCAGATGCAAGATGTTGGTGCTGTCACGCAGCTCGCCCGTCGGGGCGAAGTCCCGGCCCTGTGCGACGCGCTTGCCATCAACCGTCATCAGCGTGGCAGTGAAGCTGGTCGGGACGTCGGGCAGCTTCTCCTTGCCGTGCTCGGCGGTGGCGAACTCGGCTTCGAGATCCCAGTAGGCGGCGGACCGGAAGGCGATCCGGTCGCGCTCCTTGTCCACGACGAGACGCGTGGCGACCGACTGGACCCGGCCGGCACTCAGGCCGCGGGTGATCTTCTTCCACAGCACGGGAGAAACCTCGTAGCCGTAGAGACGGTCGAGGACCCGGCGGGTCTGGTAGGCGTCGACCTTGCCGTTGTTGAGCTGGGTCGGGTTGGCGATGGCACGGGCAATCGCCTCGGGCGTGATCTCGTGGAAGACCATCCGGCGGGCGGGAACCTTGGGCTTGAGCTCTTCGAGCAGGTGCCAGGCGATGGCCTCGCCCTCGCGGTCCTCATCAGTGGCGAGGTAGAGTTCGTCGGCGTCCTTGAGGAGCGCCTTCAGCTTCGTGACCTGCTGCTTCTTCTCTGGCGGCACCACGTAGAGGGCATGGAAGTCGTTGTCGACGTCCACACCTAGCCGCGCCCACGGCGTTTCCTTGTACTTCAGCGGAATTTGCGACGCGCTATCAGGCATGTCGCGAATGTGGCCGATGCTGGACTCGACCACATATCCCTTGCCGAGGTACCCGGCGATCGTCCGCGCCTTCGCAGGCGACTCCACGATCACCAGCCGGGTGCCGCCGTTTCCGGCAGCGCCGTTCCTGGCTTCCGCTCCGTTGTCCGAGGCCGCCGCCTTGGTGCTGGCGGCCTTGCTCCTTGCTGGCACGCTCTTTCTAACCTCACATCCGCGCGCTGGCTCGTCCCCGTCCGGTGACGTCCCGCCGCAAGTACCATACGCGGCGCGGCCACGAAACGCCCGTCCCTACCGCTATGTCTGCAACCCTCTATGCCGTCCCGAGTGTTCCCATCCGGTCACGGCACTCTCTTCCCGCCGGCTTCCCGCCGGGAAGCGGCACCTTCCCGCCACGGCCGCGACCACCTGTCGTACCTGCCCCGATAGTGTCCCTACCCGCCAACGCCCCTTGGTCCTCCGTCTACGCCTTCCACTTGAAGTTTTCGTGAACAGGCGCACAATAGGGAGCGATGGGCGAGTATGACTATCGAGTCTTGTACATGCCACGCGGTACGTCCCGCGACGCCGCGCGGCGGATCCTCACGGACCACGCGGAGTACGGCAGTTGGGAACTCGCCAGACTCCGGTTGTATGCCGACGGCAGCAGGAAGGCTACCCTCCGCCGTCGCATAATACGCGCCGTACGGACATTCTGACGACCTTCAGCCAGATTCCGGCGCCACCCCGCCCCAGCTGGCGCGTGCTCAAAGCCCCCAGCCGGAGCATGCTCAAAAGCGCTTTCGAGCACGCCATACCGGGCCCGAATGCGCATCTGAGCACGCCAGCGAACGGGCCCGAATGCGCAATCGAGCCCGCTCACGGCCCGGGCGCGCCGGGTACGCGGCATTCGGGACAACGATGGCGCCGGGGCCTGGGCGCCGGCCCGCGGGGGCACACGCCGAACGGCACCGTGAGCGTTTCATGGGTCGAACGTGCCAGAGGCGCCTGAACGGCGATTACTCTGCCGGATATTTCCGGATATAGCCGCCGATACGGCCGTGCCGCAAGGCCACCAGGGAGGCATCCGGCAAGATCATGGGTCAAGTCGTGCCAAATACCGGCCTGTACGACCCATGATCTTCGAAAACGCTACCCAGGCGAGTTGAGACGGCGTCCCGGCTGACCGAAATAACACCATATGGCGGTCATTCCGGTCGGGCCCGGCTCAAGATCATGGGTCAGTCGTGCCATGCGCGCCGGAACGACCCATGATCTTGACCGCGACTCAGCCCGGCCGGCGACGTACGTCGGCTAGCAGTCGGAAAGCAGCCGGTCCAGGACCCGGACGCCGAAGCGCAGGCCGTCGACCGGGACGCGCTCGTCGATGCCGTGGAACATCCCGGCGAAATCCAGGTCCGGCGGCAGCCTGAGCGGGGCGAACCCGAAGCACCGCATGCCGAGCCGACTGAACGACTTCGCGTCCGTCCCCCCCGACAGGCAGTAAGGCACGACCTTGGCTTGGGGATCCTCGGCGAGCAGGGCGGCGGTCATCGACTCGTACAGGCTGCCGTCGGGCGTGGTCTCCAGCGCGATGTCCTGGTGGATGAACTCACGCTTGATCACGCCGCCCAGCAGCCGGTCGATCTCGGCGAAGAACTCGTCCTCGTCGCCGGGCAGGAACCTGCCGTCAACTTCCCCGGTAGCGACCTGGGGAATGACGTTGACCTTGTAACCCGCCTTAAGTCCCGTCGGGTTCGTCGTATTCCGGATCGTGGCGCCGATGAGCTTAGCCATACCACCGAGTTTGCCGACCACATCCGCCGGGTCATCCGGGTTGAAGTCGATGCCAAGCGCTTCGCTGGCGGCTTCCAGGAAGGCGCGGGTCGACGCGGGCAGTTTGACCGGCCACTCATGCCGCCCGATGCGGGCGATCGCCTCGGCCAGTTCGGTCACCGCGTTGTCGTTGTGGATCATCGACCCGTGCCCGGCGGTGCCCTCGGCGAACAACCGCATCCAGGCCAGGCCCTTCTCGGCGGTCTCCACGGTGTACAGGCGCTGGTCGCCGATGGACACGCTGAACCCGCCGACCTCGCCGATCGCCTCGGTCACGCCTTCGAACAAGTCGGCGTGGTTGTCCACGAGGAACCGCGCGCCCCACGTGCCGCCGGCTTCCTCGTCCGCGGGAAATACCAGCACGACGTCCCGCGCGGGCTTACGTCCCTCGCGGAGCCGCTTGCGAACGGCGGCGAGCATCATCGCGTCCATGTCCTTCATGTCGACCGCGCCCCGGCCCCACACACAGTCGTCGGCGACCTCGCCGCCGAAGGGATCGCGCGTCCAGTCGGCGGCGTTGGCCGGCACGACATCGAGATGGCCGTGAATCAGGAGCGCCGGACGGCTGGGGTCCACGCCGGGAATCCGGGCAACGACACTGGCCCGTTTGGGATGTGATTCCAGGATGACTGGCTCGACCCCGACCTCGCTGAGCAGCCCCGCCACGTACTCGGCGGCCGCCCGTTCGCCGGGCCCCGAATGATCCCCCGGGTTGGTCGTGTCGATCCTGATCAGGTCGCTGCAGATGCTGACGACCTCGTCCTCGGCGTTCACTGCGTACTCAGTCACCTGTCTATCGTCGCACTACCGCACGGTCGCATCACAGCCCCAGTTGGCACGTGGGGCCACCACCTTGCATGGTTCGCGAAGTAGCCGGAGGTTTGCTAAGGTAAGCCAGCCGATGCGACGTGAGCATCAAGTCCGGGTGGCGGAATAGGCAGACGCGCTAGCTTGAGGTGCTAGTGTCCCAAAAGGACATGGGGGTTCAAGTCCCCCCTCGGACACTTTCGAAGATCCTTTTTGAGCAGGCCAGATTCCTGTCTTCACGACTCGCCTTCCTGGATAGCAGGTTAGGCTGAATCTGGCCAGCTCAGCGGTAGCGATCAATGGCCCTCGAAAAGGGTGACTAGGTCGTTCAGGCCGAACATCCGGGCGGTATCGACAGCTGACGGGGTCCCCGCGGTGGGGTTGGCATCGCCGTCGAGGAGAGCCTCAACTACGGCCTGCTCCCCCTTGAAGACGGCGCCCGCGAGGGGGGTCTGGCCGCGGTCGTTGGGGCGATCGGGGTCGGCGCCGCGCTCCAACAGCGCCGTGACGGTCTGCGAGTGTCCGTGGTACGCGGCCAGCATGACGAGAGTGTCGCCCTTGTCATTGGAGAGATTGGCCGGAACGCCCGCATCCACATAAGCGGCCAGGGTGCCGGTGGCGCCCTGGCGGGCGAGATTAAAAATCTTTGCCGCAAGCTGAAGCAACTCGGGGTCGGGTACGGACTCCTGCTCGTGATGCCGGGCGCACTCGGGCCGGCGGGTCGGATCGGTCACCAGAACAGCGTCGCAGGCACGGCCCCGGCCCGGCATCGGCGCTACCGTCCGTCATCTTCTCCGGCTGACCGGAGCCCCGGATTCCCGCTGGCCGGTAGTCAGGCTAGGCGCTGGCCGCGAAGACGTAACCGGATCCGGCCCAGATGGTGAACCACAGGTGCGGCACCACCACTGTGCGCGGGGTCGGCCAGCACGGTGCGGCGCGTATGCCCGGCCGGGTAGGCCTGGGCCCGCGCCTGGACCTGAACGTCCCGCAAGCCCGCCTCGGCCTGGCGCTGCTGGTCAAGCCGATAGTGGCCGCTGGCTAGCACCGGAGACCACGGACAGCTCGCGGATTCCCGGGTCGGTAGTTTCCGGCCGGTCGTATCCGGAGCTTTCGAGCGCCGGGAGCCCCGTCACGCTGGCGACCTCGCCGCACTTAGGACAAGCGCTCGCGCCGCCATCGAAGGAGAAGAAGCAACCGCAGAAGCACGCTACGTCAGTCATTACTGGCACCTTCTTTCTCTGCGCGCGCTGCGGCCTGGCCGACCGGTGAGGGCAGCGGAACCGCCGCGCTCTTCATCGTTACCGGACGTGTACTCGCCGTCCTGATACAGCAGCGCCGGCACCGGCTGCTCCTGTCTCTGCGGCGGTCGCCCTGAGCCGACTATCCGCGCACACCGTGTGACCTAGCGTGTGAGAACTCGCGGACGATGGCACCGGATGCGGGCCTGGCCGTCACATGCTGCTTCACACGGCCAGGGAAGAACATCGGCGGCACGGGTACCAACGACATAGGGAGAACGAGATGCCGATGGTTACAGTGAAGGTGATCGAGGGAGTCTTCACGCAGGAGCAGAAGCAGGAGATGATCCGAAGGATCACTGACACGATGGTCGAAATCGAGGGCGAGAATCTCCGGCCGGTCACCTGGGTCCTCGTCGAGGAGGTGCACAGCGGTGACTGGGGTATCGCGGGCAACGGCCTCACCACGGCCGATGTGCACGCTCTACAGGCGCAGCCGGCTGCGGTGGGCTGAGCCCCGCGGCCGGTGACTCTGCGGGTATGGCTGCTGGGGCGTCCGCGCATCGAGGGTCCGGCCCGGCAGCCGTGCCAGCCGCCGCGGGGGCAGAAGTCCTGGGCGCTGCTAGGCCGACTTGCCCTGGCTGAGCGACCGCTGACCAGGGGAGAGCTGGCGGCGGAACTGTTCGGCGAGGCAGATGACCCGCTGGGGGCACTTCGATGGTGTCTAGCTGACCTGCGCCGCTGCTGCCAGAACCCGGAGCTGCTGCGCGGCGATCCTGTCAGCCTGGCTGAGGACTGCCTGTGGGTTGACGTCCGGGCGCTGTGGGACGGTTCGCTGCCCGCCGCGGAGATAGCCGGGACGCTGCTGCAGAGTGTAGAGCCGCGCAACTGCCCGGCATTTGACGTCTGGCTCATGATGGCCCGGGGCAAGTGCGCGGCCCGGTCGATGGAAGAGCTTCGCCGGGCAGCGCTCGGCTTGCTGGCCACAGGCGACGCCGAGGCGGCCATCGAGCCGGCCGGACGCGCCGTGGCGCTGGAACCGCTCGATGACAGCGCGCAGGAATTGTTCTTGCGCACACTGGTCGCCGCCGGCCATCCCGCCAGGGCCGCCGTGCACCTGTCCACGTGCGAGGCGATGTTCGCGCGGGAGGGCCTAGCTTGCTCTGCGGCGCTGCAGTCGGCGGCACGTCCGGCCGCGGCGTCACCGAGAGGGCTGCGCGCCAGCGTAGTGACCAAGTCGCTGCTGCGAGCCGGGAAAGCAGCCCTCGACGCGGGATCAGCCGACGCCGGCGTCGAGAAGCTGCGTCGGGCGGCCGAGGAAGCCGAGCACGCCAGGGATCCGCTCGTGCTGGCAGATGTGCTGACGGCCCTGGGCTCCGCGCTTGTGCACGCGGTGCGCGGCTTCGACGGCGAAGGAGCCGTAGTGCTGAACCGGGCGCTCGCGGCCGCCCGGTCCGCGGGCAGCCCGCCGCTTACCGCCGAGATCCTGCGAGAGCTCGCGTTCGTGGATGTGCAAGCCGGGCGGCATGTATCCGCGGCCCGGGCGCTGCGCGAGGCCTGGGCGCAGGCTGAGGCCCTCGGCGACCCAGCGCTCACCGCCCGGGTTCTAGCGGTTCGCGGCATGAACGAGGCGGACCAGGGCCATCACGACACCGCAGTGAGGCTGCTCGCCCAATCCGCGCAGACCGCCGAATCGGCCGGCAGCCGGCGTCAGGAAGCGTGGTCGACCGGCGTCATGGCACGTTCACTGCTGCTCGCAGGACAGGTCGAGGACGCCCGGGCCGCAGCCGAGCACAGCATCAATATCTGCGACCAGGAACGCTGGAACGCATTCGTGCCCTGGCCGCAGGCGCTGCGGGCACATTGCCTGGCCGCCGCCGGGCGCCGCAGCGAGGCCCGCGACGATGCCGAGAGCGCGTTCGCGCTGGCCTGCCAGCTTGGCGACCCATGCTGGGAGGGGATGGCCGGGCGCGCCCTGGCCCTGCTCGCCCTGCACGCAGGCGATCTGGCGGCGGCCGGTATGTGGATCACCGATGCCCGGCGCCGCTGCGACCGGCTGCCCGACCGCTACGTCTGGGTATCCGGATTCGTCGCCCTAGGACACCTCGAGATCGCAGCAAGCCAGCAGCGCGAACTCGTCATGCCGCTGGCGCGGCGCCTCTACCAGGATGGGCTGCGGGCCGACCTGCCTGAGTTCATCGCCTGGGCGCTGATCTACCAAGCGGAAGCGGGCGACCTCACGAACCTCGCGCTGGCCCGCACCTTCGCCGCCGACATCGTCAACCCGGTGCTCCAGGCCCGCGTCACCGCACTCGAAGACCCGCACACCAGCGCCGGAGGATATCCCCCTCGACGGCCTGCCAGAGGATAGACGAGGCAAGCGAGTTACCCATACAAGGCCACGTTTTCGGGCATGCCGGACGGCTGCGATGTCCGGTTCAGGGAGCATCCATGCCCAGCGCCGTCGTAATGTCCTGGATCGCCTGTGCCTCCGCCGGGCTTATCTGCTTCCCTTCTTCCCGGTGGGCACCGGCGACCTTGTTGGCGACGGTGAGCACGAAGCGCCGGTAATCATCACGCTCCTCGACGGTCGCCTTGTGTTCCAGCAACGTCGTCGCGTCGCTCAGAAGATCGAGCCCTTGGTCCCTGAGCTCCTCAGGATTGTGAACCTTCCCGCCGCGCTCCATACGCGGCTTCTCCGCCACGATCTCGTCGAGAAGCTCACTCTCGCCGTGCTCGGCACGGGCCTCCACGTAGGCTTTCGACATCGCTATCGTCTCCCGCCACATTCCTCCGTGTGACGCTGTGATGACGAGCAAGCCCGCGGTCGGCGGTCCCTCGAGCACTTGCTGCCATTCGCTGGGTGAAAACGCGGCCTTGGTAGTCATGGCACTCTCCTACCCACATACAGGCGGATGCGGATCAAGTAAGAGCATTCCCCGGCTCGCGGCAGCGCACCTCATCCTTAGCGGGTCATACGCGAACACAGCGGTGAGCCGTCCCGGGCTGCTTCCAGCCAGGGCCAGCGGCCCGCAGGCGTGGTGACGCGGGACATAACGGCGGCCAGCTTCGGGTTGCACCCATCACAGGGGCATCCCGTAGCCAGCGGGGTCGCGAATCAGGGAGCTGACATGACTGACAATTACCGCAAAGACCCCGAGGCCCTCTCCAAGCTTTCCCCGGAGCAGTACCGGATCACCCAGAACAACGGCACCGAACCGCCGTTCAAGAACGAATACTGGGACAACAAGGAGCCCGGCATCTACGTCGACGTCGTGTCCGGGGAGCCGCTGTTCGCCTCGGTCAGCAAGTTCGACAGCCACACCGGTTGGCCCAGCTTCACCGTCCCGATCGAGCCGGGCAACGTGGTCCAGCGCCGCGACTTCAGAATGCTGATACCCAGGACCGAGGTCCGTTCTGCCCACGGCGGCAGCCACCTGGGCCACCTATTCCACGACGGGCCCAGGGAAGCGGGAGGCCTGCGCTACTGCATCAACTCCGCCGCCCTCCGCTTCATCCCAGCCGACGACCTGGAACGCGAGGGCTACGGCGCCTACCGCAAGCTCTTCGAACCAGCAGACGACGCCGGCGGCCCAGCATGACGGCCAGGAAGGCAATCCCCGCAGGCGCCGCGCCGGGTTACAGGACCGGGCTGGTTCCTCCGTCGAGGTTGACGGCCGAGCCTGTCACGTAGGAAGAGCGATCTGACAGGAGATAAGCCGCCAGGTCGGCGAACTCCTCGGACCGGCCAACCCGACCCAGCGGGATATCGGTGTTCTTGGCCATCTGACGGTACAACTCCTCTTCCGACTGGCCCGCAGCATCGGCGCGCCGCTGCCACTGGCCACTTGCCACCAGGCCGATGAGCACAGCGTTGACCCGGGTGCCATGTACGCCGAGGTCCTTGGACGCAGCCTTGGTGATGGCCAGGCCAGCAGCACGAGAGGCAGTCGTCGGCAACGACCCGGCGCCGGCGGCCTTGGCACCTACGTTCAGGACATTGACGATGGCCCCGCCACCCGCCGCGATCAGGTGCGGCAGAGCCAGGCGGGTACAGCGAACGGCCGCAAGCACCTTGAGGTTGAGGTCGGCCATCCAGTCGTCGTCGGAGACCTGATTGATCCGTCCTGCGGCACTCTTGCCCGCGTTGTTCACCAGGCCGTCGAGGCGGCCCCACCGGCCGACGGCCGCATCAACAAATCGTTCGAGGTCAGCCGGGCGAGTGACGTCGGCCTGCACCACCAGTGCATCTCCCCCGGCGTCACGCAGCCGCTGCTCGGCAGCGGCCAGCCGGCCGGGATCACGCCCGCAGACCGCGACCCGGGCCCCTTCCTCGACGAGACGGTCCGCCAGCGCCGCTCCCAGCCCGTCGGTCCCGCCAGTGATAAGGACGACCTTGCCATTCAGGTGCAGATCCATGGGGCCATTCTGACGCAAGGCCCATCAACACCGCCCGGCTCGGAGGCCGGCGACGCGGTCAGTTGACCGCGGTCGGCTGACCCGGCAGGATCTCGGACTCCGGCGTGGGCTGCCGGGCGAGCCTGCTCGGCCACCAGACCCACCGGCCCAGGTCCAGATTCAGCGCGGTCACCAGCACGGAGCGGACCACGATCGTGTCGAGAAGCACCCCGAACGCCACGGCGAAGCCTAGCTCGGTGAGGAACGTGACCGGCAGGGTGCCGAGCGCCGCGAAGGTGCCAGCGAGCACGCAGCCCGCCGAGGTAATCACGGCGCCAGTCGCGGCCAGGCCGGTCAGCGCGCCGCAGCGAGGACCTTGGTGCTGGGCCTCCTCGCGGACCCGGGTCATCAGGAAAATGTTGTAGTCGATGCCCAGGGCGACGAGGAACACGAACACGAACAGCGGGAACGAGGTGTCCGCGCCGCCGAAGTTGAACACGTTGTCGAAGAAGAGCGCGCTCACTCCAAGGGCGGCCGCGAACGACAGCACGACCGTGGCGATGAGCATCACGGGCGCGATGAGAGCCCGCAGCAGCAGCATGAGGATGACGAACACCACGGCCAGGATGATCGGGATGATCAGGTTCCGGTCGTGCGCGGTAGCCCGCTGGACGTCCAAATTGACCGCCGTGGTGCCGCCGACAATCGCGTCGGCGCCCGGGACCGCGTGCACGGCCGCCCGCGCGCGGTCGATGGTGTCGTACGCGGCCTGACTGTCGGGTGCGGAAGTCAGCGTGGCCTCGATGTAAGCGTGCCCGGCGAGGATGACCGGTCGTGTCACGGCGGTGAGGCCGCCAACCGACCGGAGCGCGGTGGCCACTTGCGGCCCCGATGCCGGGTTGCCGAACACCTCGACCGGCTGGCCCGCGCCGCCCGGGAAGTGCTGGTCAAGCACGGCCTGCCCGGCCACCGAATCCGGCCGGCCGCGGAACGACTCGGCGTTGGTCAGCCCGTGGGCATGCAGGCCGGCCACACCCGCGGCCATCGCGCCGAGCACGATGACGGTGCTTACCCAGACGACTCGGGGCCGAATGACGATGCGGCGGCCCACGCGCGCCCAAAGGCCGCGGGTTGTCGGCTCAGCGGACCCATACGTAGGCTTGACCGGCCAGAACACCCAGCGACCGGTGATCACTAGCAGCGCCGGCAGCAGCGTCATCATCGCGAGCAGCGCGACCGCGACGCCGATGGCCAGGACCGGTCCCAAGCTCTTGGTGGAGTTCAGTTCAGCCAGGGATAGGGTCAGCAGGCTCAGGATCACCGTGCCGCCGCTCGCCATGACCGCGGGCCCGGCGCGGCGAAGCGCGACCGCCATCGCGGCGTGCCTGTCTTGGTGCCGCCGCAGCTCCTCCCGATAGCGGGCGGTGAGCAGCAGCGCGTAGTCCGTGCCCGCGCCGAATACCAGCACGTCCAGGATGCCGGCGCTCTGCGCGTTGACGGTCAGCCCGTGCTTGGCCAGCAGGTAGATGATGCCCTGGGCGGTGGCCAGCGACACGCCCGCCGAGATGACCGGCAGGAGCCATAGCACCGGGCTGCGGTAGGTGATCAGCAGGATAATGACGACGACGGCGAGCGCGGCGAACAGCAGCGTGCCATCGATGCCTTTGAAGGCGTTGCTCGAGTCGGCGGCGGTGCCCAGCGGCCCGGCGATATGCACCACGAGGCCGTCGGCGCCCGCGGAAGCGATGGCCCGCAGCGAGCTGGCGGCGGGCGCGGCCGCGTTCCAGCCCTTGCTACCCAGGTCGACGAGCACGATTGTCTCGATCGCCTTGCCGTCGGCGGCCGGGATCGGTCCAGTGACCTGGCCATGCAGGACACCGGGCACGGTGGCGAACTTAGCGGCGTCGGCGACCGCCTTCGCCTTGTCCGCAGCGGTCACACCGGACGGCCGGTCGTAGACGACAACCCCTGGGTACACGTTGGGCGAGATGGCTTCTGACCGCAGGTTGAGGACCTGCGTGGACTCGGCTCTCGGCGGCAGCCAGGCGGAGGCGTCGTTCTTCTCCGCGCCGGTGAGCTTTCCCGACAGCGGCCCGAGGACCGCCACCAGCACGAGCCAAAATACCAACACAAGCCACTTGGTCCGGCGCCCTGCCGACACATTCAGCATTGACCGCAACACGCCCATACCGCCCCTCCCGTCTGTCCTTGCAAAAATAGGACGCCGTCGCGCGCCGCGGATCATCGGAATTCAGACCGACAATTTGGACCGGCGTCAAGGACCTGGCGCAGCGACCCAGAGCATGCTGTCACCAGCGGCAAAGCCTCCAGATGCCTCGCCACGCGATCTCTTCCCATACTGCGGCGCGCCTGGCCCGATGCCAAATGAATTCTTCCTACCGCTGACTAATTTAGTACGCGAAAAACAAATAGATCGTCGGTCGAATGGCGGCCACTAGCTGCCTCCATTCGCGCTCTGCGTTGCCCGCATCAGGGCCGAACGGAAAAGAGCCGAGGCGTGACCCGGCCAGTCGGGGTGGCGGCGGATGTGGGCCACGGGTGGCTCACATCCGGTGGCTCACGGGTGGCTCACGCCGCCCGGTCCCAGGCCCCGGCCGGCTCCGCGTCCGTCCGGGGCCTGGGACATGTCGGCTCATCCCGGCTTCCCAGGTACAGGGTCCGGTCCGCTATGTGCCAGGCTGGCGGGCCGGCTGGATGTTCTGGTTGACGTGGAACACGTTGTCCGGGTCGTACCGCCGCTTGACCTGGGCCAGCCGATCGAAGTTGCCGCGGTAGGAGGCCCTGACCCGGTCCTGGCCCTCTTCCATCAGGAAGTTGACGTAGGCGCTGCCGGCCGAGGTCGGATGAAGCTCCTCCCAGTAGTCCTTGGCCCATCGCGAAATAAGACCGACATTGGCCGGGTCGGGATCACAACCGGCGATGATGCCGTTATAGCCGCCGTCACGGTACGCGAACGCGGTCGCTTCGGCGGGCACCCGGCTGGCGGCGCCGTCCATCGGGTACAGGTGCATCGCCGACAGCCCGGGCGGCATCTGCGCGGCGTACTTGACGTGCACGTCGATCGCCGCGTCGGAGATCTCGTTGAAGAAGTCCGCTCGCCAGTACCATTGCAGCCCGGCCGGGTACAACGGGTCGAACGCGCTCTGCAGCATGCTGAACGGCATCGGCTGCAGCCCCACCACCAGGGGTGAGCCGAACGACCTGATCGGCTCGAGCACCTCATCGGCCCGGTCGTGCGGCCCGGTGTAGCACCAGACGATGCCGCATGCCTTACGGCCCCACAGCGCCTCGGGGAACGGCGGGGCGGGCGGGATGGTGAGCAGGCCGATCCAGCCGTTCAACTCCTCGGGCAACGACGGGACCAGTTCCCGGTACCAGCGCATCACCTCGGGGGTGTCGGCGAGTTCGTACAGCACCGGGCCGCCGATGATCGTGCCGGCCTCGCCTATGTCGTGGCAGCGGAACGTGAACGACGTGACCACGCCGAAATTCCCGCCCCCGCCCCGCAGCGCCCAGAACAGGTCACTGTTCGAGCTCTCGCTGGCGGTCACGAACTTCCCGTCCGCTAGCACCACGTCAGCGGACAGCAGGTTGTCGATGGTGAGGCCGAACCCGCGGGTCAGGTAGCCGGTGCCGCCACCCAGCGTCAGCCCGGCCACGCCAGTCGACGCGATGAAGCCGGACGGGGTTGCCATGCCGAACGCCACCGTCGCGTGGTCGACATCACCCCAGGTGGCCCCGGGGTCAACGCGGACCGTGTGGTCCTGCGGGCTGACAGCGGTGCTGCGCAGCAGCGACAGGTCGATGACCAGGGCGCCGTCCCACACCCCGAAGCCGGCGACATTGTGGCCACCCCCGTGGACCACGATCTCAGCGTCATGCTCGCGCGCGAACCGCACGCACGTGATGACATCGGCGGTGTCCCGGCAGCGGGCGATGGCGGCCGGATGCCGGTCGATCATGCCGTTGTATACCGCGCGTGCTTGGTCATAGCCAGGATTGCCAGGCAGGATAAGGTCACCGCGCATCGCGGCGGCCAGTTTCGCGTACGGAGCTGTGATAGTGGTCGATGTGGTCATGCCGCCCCCTCCGGGTGCGTCGTTGAAAGCCGGTTCACGCCGAAAGTACGTGCCGCGGCGTTCGCGCAGCGTTCCGGTCGCGTGCGCGGCCCTACTCCGCCGACGGAACGCCGGGGGAGCGAAGGCGGACGTTCCGCATGCCGAGATCACGCTCGCAGCGCCGGAGCAGCGCGACGCTGCCGTGCTCGGCCGCCATCTTCGCGGCGGAGAGCAGGCGCGCGATGGCGGCCTGCTCGTCGTCATAGGCGGCCCGCATGCGCATCACCTCAGGCAGCCACCACACGTCGTGATGGATGCGTCCGGCGGCGAGGGCGGCGTCAAGGGTGGCCCGCGCGGCGCCGGGCCGACTGTCCCGAGCGGAGAGATCGGCGAGCAGTGAGAGCCAGTAGGGCATGCGTGCCAACGAGCCCTCCGATTTCAGGTTGCCGATGCCACGGCGGACCAGGTCGGTGCCTGACGCATCGTCGCGGGACCAGCCGTCCAGGATCAGCGCCCATTCGCGGTAATAGGCGAAGTCATACCGGTCGCACAACTGACGCAGTTCGTCCACCATGCTTCTCAGCTCGGGCAGGTCGCGGAGCACCTGGTGAGTGATGCTGCCGTACGCGAGGGCCACCGCCTGGCTGTACGGGTGGTCGATCGCCCGGGCCAGCGTGATGGCCTCGTGGCAGGCGGCGAGCGCTTCGTCCTGGTGGCCGAGCAGCAAGTGGGCATGCGCGGAAAAGGCCTTGCCGTGCACATCGGGGCGGGTTCCGAAGCTCAGCCAGACGGGACCACCCGCCAGCTTGGCAGCCAATTCCAGATGGCGCAGTCCAGCGGCCGGCGTCCCCTGGCTGAAGGCCGAACAGCCAGCGGCGAGAGGGGCCGGGCCAGCCAGCTCGGACTCGGGATCGGCCAGATCCAGTGCTCGCGTGGCCGTCCGGTGGCTGTCAGCTGTCCGTCCCTGGACGAACAGCGCGGCCGCCAGCGCGGACAGGCCGGCGACCCTGGAGTCCGAGCGGCCCAGCGACTCGGCCAAGGCAATCGAGCGCTCTAGTGCCTGCTGCACGTCCGGCGACGCATAGCCGTACTGTGCGTTGAGCGGTGCCGCCATCGCCTCTCGCACCGCGAGCTCCCGGGAGTCCCGGTCCCGTCCCGGCGGCATGTCCGCGATGATGGCCAGCGTCTTTTCATGCAGCCAGATCTCCTCGGCATGGGCGAACATGTCGGCGGCGACATCGGCTGCCCGCTGGTAGTACGCAACCGCCCGCTCCGGCCGTCCTGCCCGTGCGTAGTGCTCGGCGAGCTGTGCCGCGACGCTGTCAGTATCCCCGGCGTGGAGTAGTTCCAGGCCGTGGGCGATGCGCCTGTGCAGCAGCCAGCGGCGGGGCGGGCTGATCCCCGCATATGCCGTTTCGCGCAGCAGATCATGGGAGAAGTCGTAGCCATCCCTGGACTCCCGTATGATCCTGCGCCGCCACAGCTCGTCGACTGCTCCCGCGACCAAGTCGGCGTCCAGGTCGCTGGCCTCGGCGAGCAGGTCGAGGGTGAAGCTCGTGCCTACCGCCGCCGCCAGGCCGGCCACCTCCCGGGAGGCCGGAGTCCCCTGGTCGAGGCGCTTGCGCAGCACTGCGGCGAGATCCCCGACCGGGACCGGCGCTCGGTCCGGATCGGCCGTGCTACGCGTCGCCTCGATGATGTAAAGCGGGAAGCCGCCCGTCGCCGCCTGCAGCAGGTCGGTGCTGGCATCAGGGAGAGGCTGCCCGGAGATCGCCTCGGCGAGACACGCCGTGTCGGCGGCCTCCAGCGGGCTGAGAGGGACCTCGGTGAGCAGCCCGGTAGCCCGCATCCGGACGATCCAGCCTGCCAGCTCGGGGTCTTTGTCAAGATCGTCCTGGCGCAATGTCGCAGCCACCAGGAGCCGGGAATCATCGGCCAGCCCCAGGCAGAACGTGATGAAGGCCAGCGTCTCCTGGTCACACCATTGCGCGTTGTCCAGCACCAGCAGCAGTGGCCGCCGGACCGCGATCAGCGCCCGTGCCAGGCCTTCGAGGAAGCGGTGACGCTGCCAGGCATTCGCCGTCGGCCGGAAGCTGGTACTGCGGCCGCCAGCGGGCACGAGTCTGGCGACTTCGGCGCGCCAGGCGGGATCGAGGGTCGCTATCGCCGACTGAATCGCATCGTTTCGCAGCCAGTCCGCCACCGGTGCCAGCGGCAGCCGTCCTGCCATCCCGAAGCACCGGGCACTCGCGACCACCGCGCCGTGCGACCGTGCTGTCTCGGCGACCTCGGCCACGAGGCGAGTTTTCCCCACGCCAGCGCCGCCGCGGACCAGCACGAGCCCGCGATCCCCCGCGACCACGGCCTGCCAGGCGTCCTGGAGCAGGCCGAGCTCGGTGGACCGGCCGAAAAGCCGTGCCGGTGCCAACTCGGGGCGATGCACTCCCAGCTGGGTGGCCGCCGGAGACCGGGCTGGCGGGCGGGCGTGTGCCGTCAGGCGCTGCAACGCCTTGCGGGTCGTGGGGTCCGGGGCTACGCCGAGTTCGCGTTCCAGGATCGAGGCGCAGTGGTGGTAAGTGCTGAGGGCGCCGGCCCGGTCACCCAGACCGGCCTGCAGCTCGATCAGGGTGCGATAGCCCACCTCCTCTAGAGGCTGCAGCTGGATCCGGCGCCGGACAGCCGCCACTGCCCCGGCCAAGTCACCCATTCGCGTCCGCGCCGCACTGAGCAGATCACACAGATCCGCGCACTGCCGATCAAGCTGCGATCTAGCCTCGAGCAGCCAGTCGTCATACACACCTGGCAGTAGCTCACCGCGGTACGCGGCGATCGCCGCGGTGGCATGCAGCCGGATTCCGTCGTCATTATCGGCGGCCGCCGCGGCCAAGGCAGCCGCACGCTCGATGTCGAAGACACGCACATCGACGCGGCAGTCATCCGTGTCACGCCAGCACAAGTCCCTGGACGTCACCACGAGCGAATGCTCGTCTCCCAGAACCCGGCGCAGGTGGTGTAGTTCGCGGCGCAAGTTAGTCAGCGCCTGCGCATCCGTGGACTTTGGCCAGAACAGGCCGGCGATCCGCTGCCGGGGCTGCGGAGACCCGGCATGCACGACGAGGAATGCGATAAGGACAGCGGCGCGCGACGACCGGGCGCGGACGATTCCGGCCCGGTCGTCGCTGATTGCCTGCCCCCCGAGGAGCGATACATGCAACACGCCGACCTGCTCTCCCGGAGCCTAAATTGCACAGGCCGGCATGGAGAGGCGCTGCAGTCCGTGTGGAGAACCTATGAAGAATGCAGCGCGCCGGCGGGGTGCGCGCTGGATGCGCGCACCCCGCCGGGCTCTTGGCCTTACCCGAAGATCTCGATCTCGGAGGCCTGGGCGCCGTTCTGGACGCTGTTGGCGGTGAAGCTGAGCTCCACGTACTGGTCCTTGGTACCGGACGGGAGCGGGATCGTGACGGTGTTGCCGGTGGACGGGTTCCAGGTGTAGGTGGCCGAAGCGACCAGCGTGCTGAAGCTGGTGCCGTTGGTGGACCCCAGGACCGACAGGGTCTGGGTTCTGGTCGACCACGCCGATGACGGCGGCAGGTCGACGGTGATGGAGCCGAGGGTCAGGTCGGACCCCAGGTTCACGGTAATCGTGCTGGGCCAGACACCGTTGTTGGCCTCCCAGTACGTGCTGGTGTTCCCGTCAACGGCGTTGGCGGGGACGTACGTCTGGGTGTAGCTGGACGCGGTGACGGCGGCGTTGAGCGCCAGGTCGGTGGTCGTGCTGACCCCGGTGCCCGACAACCCCACCGTCAGCGGGCTGCCCGGCGCGCTGCTGTTGACCGACAGCGTCCCGGTTGCCGCCCCGGCCGCAGTCGGCGCGAACGTCACGCTGACCGTGCAGGAGGCGTCCGCCGCGAGCGACGTGCCGCAGTTGTTCGACTCGCCGAACGGCCCGGTCACGCCGATAGACGACATCGACACGGCGCTGCTGCTCGGGTTCGACACCGTCACCGACTGGGCCGAGCTCGTCGAGCCCACGTTCTCGTTACCGAACGATTCGCTCGATGGCGAGGCCGCCAACGCGGTGCCGCCGCTGCTCGCCCCGCCGGGGAAGACCTCGAACTCGGAGAGCTGAGCGGCAGACCAGCCAGTGTTGCCGGTGAAGCTGAGCTCCACGTAGCGGTCGCTGGTCCCGGACGGCAGGCTGATCGTCACCGTGTTGCCGGTGGATGGGTTGAAGGTGTACCCGGCCGACCCGACGAGCTGGCTGAACGTCGTGTCGTTGGTGCTGCCGAGGACGGACAGCGTCTCCGTCCGGGTGCTCCAGGCGCTCGACGGCGGCAGGTCGAGCGTGACCGACCCGATGGACTGCGTCGAGCCCAGGTCGACCGTGATGGTCTGCGGGTACCCCGCGCCATCGGCGCTCTCCCAGTAGGTGCTGGTGTTGCCGTCGGTAACGTTGGCCGGCACGTAGGACTCGTAGTCGCTGCTCGCGGTGACCGGCTGGTTGAGGGCGATGTTAGTGGTTGGGGTGATGCCGCTGCCGGACAGTCCGACCGTCAGCGGGTTGTTGTTGGCGTTGCTGCTCACGGTCAGGGTGCCGGTGTTGGTCGCGGCCGTGGGCGTGAACTTGACCGTCACCGTGCAGGTTCCGTTGACCGCGATGGTGGTGCAGTTGTTGGTCTGGCTAAAGGCGCCGGTCACCGCGACGCCGGAGACGGTCGCGGCGGTGGTGCCCGTGTTGGTCACCGTCACTGTCTGGGAGGCGGCGGTGTTGCCGACCGGGGTGCTCGGGAAGGAAAGGCTAGCTGGGGAGGCGCTCAGCACCGGGCCTGGTGCCGTGCCGGTGCCGGTCAGGCTCACCGTGTTGGTGACCCCGCCGGCGTTGATAGTGACGTTCCCCGTGCTGGTGCCGGTCGCCGTCGGCGAGAACGTCACGTTGACGGTACAGGAGCTGTTCGCCGCGATCGACGAGCCGCAGGTGTTGGTCTCGGCGAAGGGACCGCTGACGGTTATGGACGAGACCGGGGCAGCCGCGCTGGTCGGGTTGGCGACCGTCACGCTCTGCGCGGCGCTGGTCGATCCGGTTACCTGCGGGCCGAAGGTCAGCGCGGTCGGGCTCGCGTTGACGCCGGTGACGGGGTACGGCGGGTACACCGGTGTCGGCGCATCGCCGACGCTGCACCCCGCCGGGTCGATGCCGGAGTCATCGGTTTCCGTGAGCGCGAAAGAGGTGCCCTCGCAGCTATAGCTCGGGTCGTTGCCCTCGTTAGCCTGCGCCACGCCGGTCGCCGTGACGTTGCTAAGCGTCGCGGAGCCGCCGGTCTGTTCCTGCAGGGCGAAGGTGCCGGTGCCGATGATGGACACGTTACTGAGGTTGACCCCCGTAATCGTGCCCTCGACCCACTGGACCGCCTCGAAGGGACTTTGCTCGATCAGCGCGTTGGTTACGTTGACCGGGCCGCCGCCCCACGTCTGGTCGGCGTCGAACCACAGCGCGCCGACGCCGAACTGCCAGTTCGGGTCGAGCTGGCCGTCCCTGATCATGGTGTTGTTGGAGATGGTGGTCAGGCCGAGGGGGGTGGAGCTGAAGCGCTGCGCGGCCGTGATGCCGCCGCCCTGCAGGATGCCGGTGTCCTCAACCAGGTTGCCGTTGACGGTGTTGTTGTTGCCGCCGTAGACCGCGATCCCGTTGGCGAGCTGCTGTTGCTGCACGGTGTTGTCGGAGATCATGTCGCCGGTGTCGGCGCCGACGGTGGCGTCCGACCAGAGGGCAATGCCATCATCACCGGTGTTACGAATGTTGCTATCGGTGATGGTGGAATCGGTTACGGCGCCGTGGAGGTTGATGCCGTCCGCCGTGGTGTCGCGGATGCGCATGCCGGTGAAGGTCAGGTTGGTCATCGGCCCGTCCATCCAGGCGCCGACCTTCATGTGCTCGATCCAGATGTCCGACACGGTGGAGTCGCTCATCTCCCCGCCGATGCCGTTGACCTGGGCACTGTCGTCGCGTATCTGGACGTTGCCGAAGATCGCGAAGTTCGACAGGTGCACGTTGGTGCTCCCGGCCTGGGAGTTGCTCGGCTCGCCGTTGCCGTAGAAGCCCGGCGCCGCACCGGTGATCGTGGAGTACCACATCCCGGCGCCCTCGACGGTTACGTCGTTGACGATGATGTGGCCTGGGATGTCGTAGGTACCCGGCGGGATCCAGACCGTCCCGCCCGCGCCGGCCGCGGCGATGGCGTTGTTGAACGCGGTGGTCGAGTCGTTGACGCCGGTCGGGTCGGCGCCCTCGCTGACGACCGATACCGAGCCCGCGGGCTGGGTCAGCGGCGCGGCGACGTTCTCGAAGTCGGCGAGGTTGATCGTGTACGAGGACGCGGTGTCCTCGGAGTCGACTTCCAGCTTGAACGTGGTGCCCGCCGGATAGGTGGTGGTGAACAGCCGGTGCACCTCGTCGTAGAAGTGGTGCGGGTCACCGCTACCCGGCGTGTTGACGTACGGGTAGCTGCCGTAGTACCAGCTGTAGGCGTTGGTCAGGGTGAAGTCGGTCTGCTTGGTGCCGTTGATGTACAGCGACAGCGGGGCGGTGTAGACCGATCCGTCGGAGCTGTCCGGGATGCTGTAGCGGAAGTCGATCGAGTTGGTCGCCACCGGGGTGGTGAAGGTGACGTACTGGCCGGAGCCGTTGCCCGCCAGGGTGACGGCCTCGCGGCCGACCGCCTCGTCCGCGAGCTGGCCCTGGGTGTAGCTCGGGCCGATGACCGTGCCGGTGGTGGGGGAGTTCTGGGCTAGGACTTCGGTGTACGGCAGGCTCGCTCCCTGGCCGCCGGTGGCGGTCGCCGCCGAGGCCGTGGTGGAGGCCGGGGTGGCGGTCGCCGCCATGGCCGGCGAGGCGGCGAGGGCCGCGACGCCCGCCAGGCCCGCGGTCGCGAGCGAGACGGACATGACGGTCGCGGTGAGCAGTCGTCTCAGCTGTCGGAGTCTAGGGGGGAGGGGTTTCGGGGCTCGGTGGCTCGGGGCGCGATGGAACACCGTTGATCCTCTCGACGCGGGGACATGTCGCGTGGGTCGGCGATCGCGTACGTAACGTCGCCGACTTTGACGCTAAACTCATCGACATCTCTTTGCAAGATACTGATTTTTCATAGCAAGAGATCTACTAGCCGATGATGTGACCAAACCCCGAGAGGTGCTGCCGCGCGCCGGTTGTGGCGGACCGGGGCGCGGCAGCACTCACCTGCCGACTATCACGGCTTCGCGCCGTGCATTACTTCATGACATTGGCGACCGGCCCGACGAGGAACCACACCCCTCCCACGCCCTGACCGTTCGTCTGGCCGGGACCAGCGTCACCCTTGAAGTAATAAAGCGGGTGGCCTCCGTACGTGACCTGCTTCGTGCCGTTGCTCCGGGTGGTAACGCCCAGGTCCTTGGACACCACGTACTTCCCGGAGATGGTCACCTTGCCGGTCGTCGTGAGCGGAGGCCAGGCCGTGGCGCACGCGCCGTAGCATTCGGATGTCGTTCCCTTGTCCTTGGTGTACACATAGAGCGCCCGGCCAGCGGAGTTCGTAAGCCAGATACCCGCTTTGCCCGAGGCCGTCTTCAAGGCCAACGTCGAACCAGAGGACGTCGAACCAGAAGCCGCCGAACCAGAGGCCGCCGAACCGGACGCCGCCGAACTCGGCGCCGCGGAGGCCGTCGGTGTCGCGGTGGCGCCGGTGGTCGGCGAAGCGGTGGCCGACGAGCTACTGGCGGAGCTGCTGCAGGCTGCCACCAGCATCGCCACACCGGCGAGCGGGAGACCTACGCCGAACGTTCGCAGTGAAGTCCTACGGAGCATGACGATCCTTCCTACGTGGTGCGGACCGAACACCGGCCCACACGTAATGACCCCCTGTTCGGTACGCGGCCAGGTGACGAAAGGGATTGAGCATGCCGCCGAGACAAAAATCACCCTTAATAACTGGTTAACTTCATGCGGTAGTATCGCCGGGCATATAGCGCCAGGCTCATCACCGCCATGAGCCGGGTGAAGCAGGGGAACCTGACTCACCCGGCTCGTGCGCAGCTGCTGGCTAGTTTGAGTAGACCTGGAACTCGGCTATCTGCGGGGCGCCCTGAACGTTGTTGTCGCTGATGTCCAGGCGGAGGTAGTTGACCGTGGTGGCAGGAACGCTGATGTCGACGACGTTGTTGCCTGCCGTGTTGTTCGCGCTGAACAGGTAGACCGTCGGCATTACGAGCTGCGTCCAGTTCTGGCCGTCGGTGCTGCCGTCCACTTCGACGGTCTGGTCGCGGTCTCCCCAGCCCTGCGGAAGCTCCAGCACAATCCGGTCGACCGGGGCCGGCTCAGCCAGTTGCAGTGTGAGTACGCCGGTGCTGTTGGCTGCCTGCCAGTAGGTGGCCTGGTTGCCGTCGTTGGCGTTGCTCGCCGGAAACCCGGCGAGTGTGTTGTCAGCCGACGCGGTCGCCGTCAGCCCGAGGTTGCCGTTGGGGTTGTACACGGCAGCGCTCAGGCTGACCACGTACGGCGCGAACGGGTTATTGCTGGGGTTTGCGTCGAACACCAGGTTGCCTTGGTATTGCTGCACCGCGGTGGGCGTGACGGTGACCGTGGCCGTGCAACTGGCCCCGACGGCGAGTGTCGCCGGGCAGTTGTTGGTCTCAGCGAATCCGCCGGTCGCGTAAACCGACGAGATCGGTGCGGGGTCCGGGCCAGGATTGGTGAGGGTGACCGTCTGCGCCGGGCTCTGGGTGTTCAGGTTGACGAGCCCGAAGTCCGCCGACGAGGTGGACGTGCTGAGGATGTTGAACGGCGGGAACACGCACTCCGAGCCGCTCCACCCGCTGTTGCCCGGCCCGTAGGTGGGCGTGATCCCGTAGGCACAGGCCATCGTCCCGTCTAGGCCGACCCCGCTGGCGGTCACATTGGAGATGGTGTCGTGCGACCCGGCGGACTGGAGCTGGAACACGAACGTGCCGACGTTGCGGACGGTGTTGTCGTCGATGTGGACGTTATCGATCGCGTAGGCAGGCGGGGTGGCGTTGGGGATGTAGTCGCCGACGAAGCCGAACGCGTCGTAGGGGCTGTCGAGGATCGTGTTGTGGTCGACGTTGATAGTGCCGGTCATGTCCTCGCTATCGGAGGCGTAGAACCAGATCGCGCCCACGCCGAACTTCCAGTTCGGATCGAGGGTGCCGGTGCGGACCAGCGTGTTATTGGCGATGGTGGTCGTCCCGGACAGCGGCACGGCGGAGAACCGGTTGCCGACCTGGATGCCGCCGCCCTGCGTGATCGTGTCGGTGCCGTAGTCGTTGACGATGGCGTTGTCGTTGCCGCCGTAGATGGCGAAGTTGTTCGCCAGGATCGGCAGCACGACGGTGTCGTGCGAGATGGTGTCGTGGGAGTCGGCGACGCCGTTGGACCATAGCGCTATGCCGTCGTCGCCAGTGTTGCGGATGAAGGCGTCAGTCACGGAGGAGTTCGTGATGCCGCCGTCGTAGTTGATCCCGTCGGCGACGGTGTCCTGGATTCGCACGTCGCTGATCTTGAGATTGGTGAACGGGCCGGTCATCCAGATGCCGGCCTGGACGTGCTGGATCCATACGTTACTGATGGTGGAATCTTGCAGTCCGCCGCCGATGCCCATGAAGTCCTCGGAGTCGACCCGGGCGTTGACCTGGCCGAAGATGGCGAAGTTCGACAGGTGGACGTTGGTGCTGGGGTCGGGGGGCATGTTGCCGAAGACGCCGACGCCATTGCCGCCCAGCACCGAGTACCACTCGCCCGCACCGGTCAGCGTCACGTGGTTGACGATCAGGTGCGCGGTGACGAGGAAGTTGCCCGGCGGGATGTAGACCGCCTTGCCTTCCGCGCTACCGGCATTGATCGCGTTCTGTATCGCGGTTGTCGAGTCGGTCTGGCCGGTCGGGTCCGCCCCGAAGGACAGCACCGAGAGCGAGCCTCGCGGCTGCGGCGTGGGCGGTGCCACCTCCTGGAAGTCCGCGACGTTGATGGTGACCGGGATGGACGGGTTGGCGATTTCGAACCGGACGTGCGTCCCGGCTGGCAGCGTCCTGCCGAGCAGGGCCCGGACGTCGTCGTACATGTGGTGACCGTCCAGGTCGGCCGGGTCGTTGGTGAACGGGTAGCTCCCGTAGAACCAGTCGTACTCAGAGGAAAGGGTCAGGTCGGGTCGGGCCTGACCGTTCACGTACACCTTTAGCGGTGTCGTGAGTCCGGTGCCGTCGGCCGAGTCGGGGATCGAGTAGCGGAGATCGACGGCGTTCGCCGCCTTCGCCAGGGTGAAGTCGACGTACTGGCCAGCCCCGCTGAGCGTCACCGCCGTGCGGCCGACGGCCTCCGCGGCCAGGGTGTAGAGGTTGTCGGACGGGCCGATCACCGTACCGTTGGTCTGCGTCCCAACGGCTGAGTACTCGGTGAATCCGACGTCGGCGCCGCGATTGCCGTCGGAGGTTGGCACCACTCGGCTGTGACTAGGAGCAGGTACCGGCGAGGCGCTCGCGGCGGCCACGCCAGCGGAGCCTGTCAATGCTACGAACGTGGCCAAGACCACGCCCGTGGTGAGGCTTCGTGCGAACACGGCCCACCGCCTTCCATGGACTCGACGAACGCGGAGACTTCGATGTCATGACATTTCCCGCATTCATTCGTTCATGTAACACGGCCATGCCGGTTCTTGCAATGCTGCATCTAATAGTTAAATATTTTCAGCATGTTTTTGCATAAATCTGTCGTTTACACCGCAGCATTCTGCGGCTCGCCACCACCGCCGGGCACCGTGATCCGGGCGGTGGCTTCCTCGGTGCGTTCCGGCAGCAGCAACAGGGCGCCGATGAAAAAACAGACCGCGCCGGCCAGGGTGGCCGCGTTGGCTCCCGCGGCGTTGCGCACCTGACCGGTCACCGGGTCGATGTAGCCGACCACGGCGGCGAGGCCGAAGGCGATGGACCCGGCCAGGTTGACCAGCGTGATCCACCAGGCCCACGACCGGGGCCGCCAGGCGGCCCAGCCGTGGCAGGCCTCCAACCAGGCCAGCACGCTGGCCACCAGGAAGCAGACCGATCCGATGGCATCGGGGCGCCACACGTGCCGGTGGCCCGCCTGCGCGGACAGGCCGGACACCATGGCGACCCCGCAGCTGACATTGAAATACAGGGTCCCGACGAGCTGCACCGCAGTGGCCCACCAGTCGATCCGCCCCGGCTGATAGACGAACAAGCGCCGGTGCGCTGCGTTCAGCGCCCGCGGAGCGGCGTCCACCGCCTCCCGGTAAGACACGAACGCGGCCGACGTGAAGAAAAGCGAGCCGATAAAGAACGTCACGAGGTCCCAGCTGGGGCCCGCCGCGCTCGCATACGCCGGAATCGCCCCCAGCCCGAACAGCAGCGACCCCACCGCGAACAAGATCGCGATCCACCATCCCCGGGCCCGGGGCGCCCACCACGTCGAGCCGGCCGCTGCCGCGCCCGTCAGGTGCTTGCGATGCCGGCGGGACCCCCACTGGACGACCCGCCCGTTCTCGCCTATATGGTCTACGAAGGTAGCCAACGGGCCGACGCGGCCTCGCCCTCCCCCGTCCCGGTTGTCGCCCATCCCGGGTCGTCTCATGTGACCAATGCCATGGGCACTTCCCCGGAATCTTCGCGGGCGGACAGCACGGCCGCCATACGCGCCAGAAGCTCGCGACATGTGAACGGAACAGCCATGCAGTCGGAGGCGCCGTCTTCGCGGGCGGCAGCCTTGCCGGCCTCGCCGCCGCTGGTGGTGAGCATGATGACTGGCACGTCCGACCGCTGCCGCAGCCTCCGGCACACCTCGGCACCAAGCGGCGCGGCGAACATGAGGCCGAGCAGCACCAGGTCAGCCCCCCGGCGACCGAACGTCTCGAGCGCAGAACGGCCTGACCGGCAGACGATGACCTCGAAGCCTTGCTTGTGCAGCATGTAAGAGAGAGGGTCGCTAAAGGATTCCTCGTCCTCGACCAGGAGCACCACCATCCCTTCCCCGCCTCGGGCGGCTTCTGCTCTGCCATCTGAGGACGCGCCAGCTATCTGCATTGTCATGGCAACCCCCTCAACGGGCCAGCGGCTCCTGCGGCGTCGCCCTAGGTAACACCTGCACGCATCCGCTGGGCATCCCCCTCACGGGGCGATATCGGCGACCCGCCTACCGGCCAGGGATTTTCACGGGCGCGACCAGGCGCCCGAAGCGCCACTCTGAAGGCGAGCGCCAACCGGCCGGGAGCGGCCTGTCTCGGAGCGGCGCACGCGTACAGGCAACCAATGGAGGTCCAGATGGCCGAGTCCACACCGCCCGCGACAGGAATGGTGCTGACAAGCCCGCGGTCACCCTGGAGACGCCACCCGACCCCGACCGGGTCAGCAGCTTCCTCAACATCCGGGTCGAGGACATCGAGACCGTGTACGCCGAATGGAGTCCCCGGGGCGCTCAATTCCTGACGCCGCCCAAGCACCACCAGTACGAGATCCGCTGCTACTTCCGCGACCCCGACGGCTATCTGATCGAGGTGGGACAAACCACCGACCCGAAGGGGGACTGGTCACTGTGGCTGCCACGGTGAGGGAGTCGCGACCATGATCCGGTCAGGGACGGGCGAAACTGACCGTGATGAAGCGGGCCCGGTTGTTGTTGATGTTGGCGTACAGGTCGGCCGCGCTGAAGCTGTTCACGTTGTAGGACAGCACGAGCTTGCCCGGCCCGGTCAGCTCGGGGTGGACGGCCACGTTGTATGTGTAGATGTTCCCTCCGGCCTCGGGCGGGTTGTAGATCTCTGTCCCCCCGGTGAAGGGCCCGGCCGGCGTCGGGGCGGTATAGAGGTAGATCTGCGGGTCCAGGAAGCTGTCGGTCGTGGCCAGGACGTACTGGCCGTCGACCCGGGCAACGCCGTAGGAGGACCCGACGTTACCCAGCAGCGGCGCCGACGCGGCCGGGTCGGCGGACCATCCCGAGCCAGTGGCGAACTGCCAGGGCCCGAGCAGGTGGCCTGTGCGGGCGCGCGCCAGGTGAACTTCCTTGCCCGCCAGTCCGCTTCCGCTCTCCACACCGTAGATGTAGATCCACGGCCCTTCGCGCAGCAGCTGCACGCCCCAGCTGACGTCCGCTCCCCCGTAGGTCGGCGTCACGCTTTCCAGGTGCATTCCCGGCAGGGAGAACTTGGCGATCGACATTCCGGTCTGACCGAAATCGAACGGTGGTGGCGAGTCCGTCGGCCCGTTTTCCTGCTCGAAGACGTACAGGTGCCCCTGGTCGACGATGCCGTCGGTGTTCCAGTACCAGTACGGCGCGGTGCCACCCGGGGTCGGTGGCGAGTTCGTCGGCCCGACCAGCGACTGGGGGTCCTGCCTGGTCCCGCCGGTGATGAACGTGCCGATGCGGGTGGCCCGGGGGTCGGTGAGCACCGCTGAGTTGTGGATGAAGCCGGCCGTCGAGGGCAGGCTCTCGTCCGCGTTGACCGGCCCGAGGAACGTGTCGTTGAACAGCCAGGCATCGTGCCCGCCCGGCAGCGGCGCCGAATACGTGCCGTCCGCGCCGGCCCAGCTGCCGGGGCCGCCGGAATCCCCGTACTGGCGCCAAGCCTGGTCCAGCGACGTATCTGGCGTCACCGACGTCGCTACCGGCACCGGCCCGTCGGCCGGTCCGGCTCCCGTGCCGCGGGGCGACGCCGCCGCCGGGATCGCACCAGCCGCCGCCATCCCCAAGCTCAGCGCCGCACTCGCCACAATCACCACAGCGTGTCGTGAACGCACCCGCAACTCCCGACTTCGATCTCACCAGCGAACAAAAACGGAAACTTCTCCCCCAAAACTCTCAAAGCCGGAGCGAAGCGTCAAGGAGCTATCTGACATATGGGGTATTGACGGCAGTCTGCTGCGGATTGAGACTGAGCGAGGCTGTCGTTAAGAGATCGTGGGGGGCTCAATGCCGCGCCGGATGATCACTGCCCTAGTCACAGCGGGAATACTGATCGCGGGACTCGCGACGGGAACGGCCGGCGCTACGGCCGCCCCGGTCTCAGCACCGGCTTCCGCACCGCTGCCGCTGCTGCCGGACGGGCTGAATGTCGCGATCGGCGCCCATGCCACCGCCAACTCGGGGTCGGCACCCGGCAGCGCGCTCGCCAACATCGACGACGGGGACGGCACCACCCGATGGTGCCCGAGCACGCTCGGCATCCATTCGGTGACGCTCGATCTCGGCCATGTCGTCGATATCACCGGCACCGGGGCCACGTTCTCCGGCGAAGAGGGCAGCGACGGCTCGTTCTACAGCGTGTCCACCGGGATCACCCGCCCGGATCAGACTCCGTTCCCGAACCAGGCGGCGCTCGACCGCAACTCGATCGTGCAAGGCCCGCTCTACCTGTTCGCCGGGTCGGCCTCTGACGTCGCCAAGACTGTCCCGGCCCGGTACGTGACGCTGACCTACCAGGTCCCGCGTGAGCAGAACATCTGCGTGCAAGAGCTCCGCGTCTTCTCCGCCGGCGCCGAATCCCGCCCCGGCCTCGAACTCGGCGATGACCTGTCCAACCTGGCCGCCGACACCGGCACCTACACAGTCAACGGGCAGAGCGCGCCGCTGCTCAGCATCGTCCGCAGCGGCGGCGCCAACTACGCGAAGCTCCGTCTCCTGGTCAACCCGAGCGCCTCGGCCGGCCTTAACCTGGCCAGCGACCTCACCGCCGCCGCCCAGGCCCGCGCCGCAGGCCTGAAAATCCTGCTGGATCTCGAGTACTCCGACAGCCCCGCCAGCTCGACGGCTCAGGCCACCCCGGCCGCGTGGGCCGGCCAGAGCCTGCCCGCACTCGCCAGCACCGTGCAGGCCTACACCGAGTCCGTCCTGAAGTCCTTCGCCCTGAACGGCACACCCGTCTCGCAGGTCTCGATCGGCAACGAGATCACCCAGGGCTTCCTGTGGCCGACCGGCCAGCTAACGACGGCGAAAAACGGCACGACCACCGGCTGGACCGCGCTCGCCACGCTGCTGAAGGCCGCGATCAGCGGCGCACGGGCCGGAAATCCGGCCGGCAACGACCTGCAAGTCCAGCTCGATATCGACGCCGGGGCGGACGCCACGACGTCGGCGGACTTCTTCGATCACATCGCCGCGGCCGATGTGCCGTTCGATGTCATTGGCCTCAGCTATTCGCCCTGGCTGCAAGGCTCGCTATCCAGCCTGAAGGCGAACCTGCTCAGCGTCACCGCGCAGTTCCGCAAGCCCGTCGTCATCGCTGAAGGCCAGTTCCCCTACGCCGACGTGACCGGCTACGGCAGCTACTCCGACGCCGTCCCGTACCCCGACACGCTGCCGGGCTACCTGATCACCCCCGCCGGGCAGGCCTCGTACGAGCGCGACCTCGTCTCGTTGCTCGCGTCGCTACCGGACGGACGGGGCCTCGGCGTCTTCTATACCTCCCCCGACGCCGAGGGAAGCCTCGGCGAATTCACCCCGGCAGGCGCGGCCGAGCCCGCGGTCGACGCCTATCGCGTCGGATCGGGGGCCACGAGCTACGGCTCCGGTGTCGCGCCTGTCGATGCCGTCCCGTCCGGTACGCCGGCCGCCCAGCCGTCACAGGCCGCGCAGACCGGCAACGCAGCGCTGCCGGGGACGTTGCCGCCGCTGCCGTCCGGCCTCGATGCCGCGATCGGTGCCAAGGTCTCGGCCAACTCCGGATCCGCGCCCGGCGAGCCGCTGAGCAACGTCGTCGACGGCGACGGCACCACGCGCTGGTGCCCGTCGAGCACCGGGGTGCACTCGGTCACCGTGGACCTGGGCCGGGTCGAGAACCTGACCGGCACCGGGATCACGTTCTCCGGTGAACAGGCCGACGACGGCGCCACCTACACGGTGTCGACCGGAATCACCCGGCCCGACCAGACGGCGTTCCCGAACCAGTCCGCCAGCGGTAGCGGCAACGCCATCGCCGAGGGCGCGCAGTACCTGTTCTCCGGCACGACCTCGGACGTGTCCAAGACCGTGCGCGCCCGGTATGTGACGCTCACCTACCAGGTGCCGCGCGAAGAGACCATCTGCGTGCAGGAACTCCGCGTTTTCGCCCCGGCCACCACGGCACAGCAGAGCCGGCTCGAACTCGGCGGCGACCTGTCCACGCTCATCTCCGACACCGGGACGTACACGCTGGACGGCCAGAGCGAGCCGATCCTGAGCATCTTCCGCAGCGGGGGCATGAACTATGTGCGCCTGCGGCTGTGGGTCAACCCGGTGTCCGGGAACTTCGGCACACCCCTCGAGCCGCCGTTCTGCGCCGCGGCGTCCTGCCCCGACCTGGCCAACGACCTGACGATGGCGGCCGCGGCAAAGGCGGCGGGCATGAAGCTGCTGCTCGACATCCACTACTCCGATACCTGGGCCGATCCGCAGCACCAGAACGTGCCCGGCGCCTGGCTCGGCGAGACGCTGCCGCAGCTCGCCGCGTCCATGCAGTCCTACACCAAGTCGGTCATCCAGTCCTTCGCCCTGAACGGCACCCCCGTCTCCCAGGTCGCCATCGGCAACGAGATCACCGAGGGCATGCTGTGGAATTACACGACGCTGAATGTCTCCGCCACGACTGTCACACCGGCGGGGACGACCACGCTTCCAGTCGTCAGCACGAGCGGGATCAGCCCCGGCGACACGCTGTACATCGACTCGCTGGCCACCAGCAACAGCATCGCCGGGGTCGCCGACCCGTCCACTGAGATCGTCAAGGTCGCATCGATCGGAGACGGCACCATCACGCTGACGGCGCCGCTGCGTTATTCGCACACCGGCCCCGTCACCGTCCAGGACGTGCAGGACTCGGGCCACCTGCTGTTCAACGACGCGACCGGCCAGGCCGACTGGACGTCGCTGACCACGCTGATCAAGGCGGGGATCGCGGGTGCCAGGGCCGGCAACCCGGCGGGCAACAAGCTGCTGATCCAGCTGCACGTTGACCGCGGCGGCGACAACGCGGCGGCGTCGGACTTCGTTTCGCACATGGTGGCGGCCGGAGTGAAGTTCGACGTCATCGGGCTGTCCTACTACCCGTGGTACCACGGCCCGATGTCCGCGATGAAGGCCAACCTGACCGCGCTCATCGACCGCTTCCACAAGTACGTGATGATCTCCGAGGACCAGTTCCCGCAGAACGCGCAAGGCGGCTACGGTGACTACAACGCCGCCGACGCCAATTACCCGGACACGCTGCCGGGTTACCTCGTCACGCCGGCCGGCCAGGCGTCCTACCAGCGCGACCTGGTCTCACTTGTCGCCTCGCTGCCGGACGGGCGCGGGCTCGGGGTGTTCTACTGGGACGCGGACAGTTCGGGAACGCTGGGGATGTTCGGCAAGGGCAATGCCGCGCAGCCCTCGATCGACGCCTACCAGATCGGCACTACCCCGACCGCGGCCCCGTCCCCCTGACCCGGTTCATCGACTACGTTTTAAGCCGGGATCCCGCATCGGTACCCGACCGCGGCAGTGAGCTCATCGTGTTCCCAGAGCTGTGGGTTAGCGGCTATGACAGCGCCACTCGGAGCATGCGCGAAGGGCGCGGCCGAGCCGCTGCCCGGCCGGCGAAGCGGTCTTCACGGCCGACGACCAGGTCACCCCATCCGGGGACCGGTCCCGCGCCTTCATCCCTAATGTCTGTGCTGGCCACCGCAAACGAGTCTCTGCTGGCCCACAAACGAGGGAGTATCAAATGTCCAAGCGCATTTTCCGCCGCGTCGCGACCAGCGTCCTCAGCCTCGGCCTCGCCGCCGGGGCGGCTGTCACCGCCATAACCCCCGCTCAGGCCGCCACCACCACGTCGGCTAATTCCGGTCCCGCGCCCATCTGCTGGCCCGCGCCGAAGATCTGTGTGCCCCAGACATGGTGGGTCCCCACAAAGGTGATCACCAACGACGGGCTGCTCCAGCTGCTTCCCACCTCGGTCGAGGCCAACACCACATCGAAGTCCACCCAGATGAGCCAGACTGTCACGGTCACTGGGAGCCTTACCGCCACGCTGAGTGGCTCGATCCCGGTCGCCGCCTCGAGCATCGCTGGCGCCGCAGGCAGCATTTCCCCTGGCGGCTCGGCGATGATCCAGGGCAGCGACGCCGAAGAGGGGACCGTGCAGGTACCGGCACACGGTGTCGGTTACATCAAGTTCGGGATCGTCTACGAGCGGATCCAGGGCATCGCTTATCTCCGCAACGTCAACGGCACCGTGACAAGTGCGCACGAGGTTGCCACGGTCCCGGTGGGCTTCGGCTACGTCGCCAGCGACTCGCCGATCCAGTCCGAAAGCGCGCACAGCAAGACCGTCGTCACCAAGAAATAGCGGCACCTCGCCAGCAGCGCCGCGGGATCCGTGGCGGCAGCCCCTGCCGCCACGGATCCGGCTATGGCGCCGAACAGCTTTCGGTACCCTGCGGGCTCGCGCTTAAGTCCCCTTGGCTTACTCCGAGTCGTCCAGCAAACGCAGATCCTCGGGGCGCAGCGTGCCGCTCAGCAGCAGAGCCTGGATCAGGTTGTGGTTCAGCGTGTTGCCAACTGGCTCGCCGATCCCCTCTTCCCGGCGAAGTCCCGGGACCGGGGCACGCGGATCATCGGCCAAGCGCTCCCGGACCCTGGCGACGATGCGCTCGGCTTTCTTCTTCGTCCATGACAGTCCCGGGACGGTTCGGTCCATATCTTCCGCCACATGTTGCCAAGACACCGGCTGCGGCTTCTGCTCGTCGCCGCGCAGGTACCGCTGAGCGAGCGCGGCCAGCACCACCCGCTCCGCCGGGCTCAGCTCATAACCCTCGGGGAACTCCGTTCTGTCCTCCGGTGCCGCGTCCTGACCCGGGGCGGGGACGTCCACGACATGCGCCTCCAGCAGATGCGATCGGCCTTGCTCGGACCTGATGAGCAGCGGGGTATAGCCGCGGGCCAGGATCACGCGGTTGCCCTGCAGCAGGAGCGCGTCCCGGGCCTGGATCGGCAGATAGCCCTCGTTGTGGAGCCACCAGTCACGACCGTCGCACACGAACATGCCGTGGACGCGCCTGACGTACGGGTCGTTCGGCCCCACGGGGATGTGCACGTCGTCGCGGGCGCGGCCGAAAAGCAGCGTGAACTCGCGCGGAGGCACGGCGTACCCGCCGTCCGCGCCAAGGGCGAAGATCGTGCTGGGCTTCGCCTTCAGTACTTTGCCCGCCAGCGGGGCTACCGAGGCCGGAAGGAACTCCGGGACCGGACCGTCGAATTCCACAACCCGACCGTCGAATTTCACGCGGATACTGTACGACGGATCCCCGAATGGCGGATAAGGAAACAGGAAGACGCGATCGTCTCTATGATGCAGCTCGCCGTACACAGGTGAGGGAGGAAAAGTAAATGACCTACCCGACGATAGCTGCCGCTCGGGTCACGCTCACGGTAGTGTCCGGGAAGCTCGACGAACGTCGGTACGTGTTCAGCGAGCGGACCACCTGCATCCTGGGCCGTTCCCGGGACTGCGACCCCCGGTTGCCGGATGACAGCCACGACACCACGGTGTCCCGCCACCACTGCCTCATCGACATCAACCCGCCGCACGCGCGGATCCGGGATTTCGGCAGTCGCAACGGCACCTTCGTCAATGGCGAGAAGATCGGGCAGCGCAAGCCCGGCCAGACCCCGGAGGAGGCCGCCCCGATCGGCCACCCGGAGCGCGATCTCTCCGACGGGGACGAGATCCGGATCGGCAAAACGGTGCTGCGAGTCTCGATCACGGGAACCCCCATGCCGACCCTAACCCCGCCACCGGACGAAGATCCGCGGCAGACGGCCGACAAGGTCGCCGGCTACGAGGTGATCCGCGAGCTGGGCCGCGGCGGGACAGGCGCGGTATACCTGGCCCGCAGGACAGACAGCAGGGAGCTGGTAGCGCTGAAGGTAATGCTGCCCAAGGTTGCTGCCAGCGAGGCCGTCCACGAGCGTTTCTTGCGCGAGATCCGCATTACCGAACGGCTACGGCACCCGAACATCTTGTCGTTGTTCGAGGCGAGCAGGACGCAGGCGAGCGGCGCGCAAGTCGCCTTCTACTTCACATCGGAATACTGCAACGGTGGCAGCCTGGAGAACCTGATACGGAGCAACCAGCTGCCGCGGCGCGAGGCCGTCAGGTTCATCGCCGAAGCGCTCGACGGGTTGGCGCACGCGCACCGCCAGAGCGTCGTCCACCGCGACCTCAGCCCGGACAACATCCTGCTTACCACCGGGGACAGGGAAATCACGGGCAACGTCGGGGACCTGTCCGCGAAGGTCTCCGACTTCGGGCTGGCCAAGGCGTTCGACGAGATCGGCCTGTCCGGCCTCACCCGCACCGGGTCGACCGCCGGCAAGCCGCGTTACATGGCTCGGCAGCAGGCAGTCGACTTCAAGGACATGACGCCGGCCGCCGACGTATGGTCCGTGGCCGCATGCCTCTACGCGGCGCTAACGGGCACCACCCCGCGGACCTTCCCCCTCGGACAGGACCCATGGCGCGTGGTCATGGAAGAGGAGGCGGTCCCGATCCGCGAACGCGAGCCGTCCATCCCGCCGCAGTTGGCCAACGTCATCGACACGGCGCTGCGCGAGCGACCGATGATCGGCTTCCAGTCCGCCCAGGACTTCCGCGGCGCGCTGCTGGAGAGCGGCATCCTGGACTCCTGACCGCACGGCTCTCCAGAGTCTCCCATACATCAGCAAACTCCACTGCTTATCCGATAACGTATCTGCGCGTGTGGCATGCGCGACATGTGTCCCTGGCCGTGCACGAGGAGCAGTCCCGTTGCAGCTTGATGGCGCACCGAGAGGAATCGGGCCGGAGCCGCTAGCGGCCGACGATCCATGGCAGATCGGATCATTCCCGATCCGGGCCGTGCTCGGGTCAGGCGGCATGGGGCGGGTCTACCTCGGCCTCTCGCCCACCGGCCCCGTCGCCGTCAAGCGCGTCCGCCCGGATCTGGCGAAAGACGAAAAGTTCCTCATCCGCTTTGGCCAGGAACTCGACAATCAGGGTCGGCTGCCAGCGGGGGTGAGCCCCCGGCTGCTCGCCACCGATCGCACCGCTCAGCCACCGTGGTTCGCCACCGAGTACGTCCCTGGCGTCACGCTAGACCAGGCGGTGGAACTCACCGGCGGGCGCCTGCCGGTTCCCGACTGCTGGATGCTGCTGCGTAAGCTCGGCACCCGGCTGCGCGCGCTGGCCGATGCCGGCATGGTGCACCGCGACCTGAAACCGTCCAACATCATGCTCACGGCCGACGGCGTCATGCTCATCGACTTCGGTCTGTCCCTTACGACCCTGCAGACCAGGCTCACTTCCGTGACCGGCACGGTTGGGACACCACCCTTCATGGCGCCGGAACAGCTCAGCGTGCCCGCGGCATCACCGACGCCCGCCGTGGACATCTTCGCTCTCGGCGGCGTGATCACCTACGCCGCGACGGGCGAGCCGCCGTTCGGGTACGACCCGGCCGTGGGCTACCGGATCGAGCATCAAGAGCCTCACCTGGACGCGCTTCGTGAAGCCGATCAGGCACTGGCCGCGGTCGTCGCTTCGTGCTTGGCGAAGGATCCGGCGAACCGGCCTACCGCGGCCGAACTATCCCGTGCGCAGGCAGCAGCGCAAATACCATCATGGCCCGGCCCGGTTGTCGACCACATCAGCAGCCTCCGAAGTCTCATCCCGCTCCAGCCGGATACGCCCGGTCCAGCCGCCGGGACCTCGCCTACCGCACCCGCCGGCCGCCTCGTCGGCGAGACGGGGCCGACGAGCCTGAGCGTCGGCTCGGTCCCGGCAGCGCCGCACCGCCCCGTATCACATAGGCTCGCGTCGCGCCGGTCCACACCGTCACCCAAGAAGCGGCGGCTGATGCTCATCTTGATCCCGTTGGTCATCGCGCTCGGCGCTAGCATCACGACGCTAAGCCTTTCGCCGCTCATGCAACCGCAAACGAAGCCGTCCGCGCCTGCGCGGTATCTGCCGACACCGCCGCACCCGAGCCCCTCGGCCGTTCACTCGAAGCGCGACGTAGCGCACTCACTGACCCCGGCACCACCCGCGCCTGTGGTTACGCCGACGCGGACGCCTCACAGCCCCGGCGTGGTGTCGTTCACCTCGTACGACATGCTGGAGAATAAGGCCCTGCACCTCTGCCTGAACGACAGCGGGAACTTTGCGGTGGAGTCGCTGTCCTGCACCGGCGAAAACTCCCAGGGCTGGGAGGCCATGAAGGAAAAGGGAAACGCGTTCGCGCTCACCGACAGGCCCCACGACTACTGCCTCAATGACAGCTATTCGATAATCTGGTCGTATCCGTGCACCTCCAGCAACATAACCACGACGTGGTGGCGGATCGGCACCACTACCTCCGCCGGGGCAACGCTGGTCGATAACGTGACCGGAAAGTGCCTAACTTCCGCCCTCACAGCCAGCAGCAACGGGTTCTCCATGGCCACCTGCGACCCGTCCGATCCTAGGCAACTCTGGTACGACGCTGGAAAGACCTGATGCGCTATCGCAGCAGATCTGCTGGGTTATTGACTCCGGTGATGTTAGCGGTCTGTTCCAACCCCAGGAACGTGATCAACGTGGCGGACTCTTCCGGGGTGGTAGGCCGGCGAAGCGCTCTGGCGGCCGCCGCCTACGAAGTCGGTGCCGAGCACTGGTGGGACCTGCTCTACCCCGCGCACGCCCTCGCCAACGGGCAGTGGCGGGTGACGGTCAACCAGTGCGGGGGCTCGGGCCCGGGCGCCATGTTCGGACGCAGCCGGGTCATCGCGCCGGACGGCCGCGTGGTCGCGGAGGCCCCCGCGGTTACGGGCGGCCGAGGGCCCGGTAGTGCCAGCCGACGGCGCGCCACCGGGCAGGATCGAGGACGTTACGCCCGTCAACGATGACGCGCCGTGCCACAACCTGGCCGAGTTCCTCAGGGTCGGCCCGGCGGAACTCGTCCCACTCGGTCAGCAGCAAGGTAACGTCGGCGCCGGTCACGGCTTCGGCCGCCGAGTCAGCGTAGGCCAACTCCGGGTGGGCCCGTCGGGCCTGGTCCAGCGCGGCCGGGTCGTAGACCGTCACCTTGGCCCCCAGGCTGTGGAGGGCGGCCGCCACATCCAGAGCGGGAGAGTCCCGGATGTCGTCCGAGTCGGGCTTGAAGGCGACGCCGAGCACCCCGATCATCCGGCCAGGCAATGACCCGCCCGCCGCATCACGGGTCAGGTCGATCATCCGGGCCCGCCGGCGCAGGTTGATGTCGTCTACCTCGCGCAGGAACGACAGGGCCGACTCCACGCCGAGTTCCTCAGCGCGGGCCATGAACGCCCGGATGTCCTTGGGCAGGCATCCGCCGCCGAAGCCGAGCCCGGGCCGGAGCCCCGCCCGGCCGATACGCGCGTCGTGTCCAAGGGCCTCCGCCAGCATTGTCACGTCGGCGTGGGCGGCTTCGCACACTTCGGCCATCGCGTTTATGAAGGAGATCTTGGTGGCCAGGAACGCGTTTGCGGCAACCTTGACCAGCTCGGCGGTGGGCAGGTCGGTGACCAGCAACGGCGTTCCGGTGACGATCAGATCGGCGTAGACCTCGCGTACCACCGCCTCGGCCCGCGCCGAGCACACACCAGCCACGATCCGGTCGGGCCGCATCGTGTCGTCAACGGCGTGCCCCTCGCGCAGGAACTCCGGATTCCAGGCCAGCTCGCAAGCGTCCCCGGCCGGGGACAGCCTGGTCAGCCGAGCGGCCAAGGCGGCCGCGGTGCCCACCGGTACGGTCGACTTGCCGATGACCAGGCTGGGCCGGTCGAGCAACGGACCGAGCGCGTCGATGCAGCCATCGAGCTGGGACAGGTCCGCGGCGTAGGACTCCGGGTGCTGTGGCGTGCCGACACAGACGAAATGCACGTCACCGAAGTCGGCCGCGGCGCGGTAGGAGGTGGAAAATGACAGCCGTCCCGACTCCAGTCCCGAGCGCAGCAATGGCTCCAGCCCCGGTTCGTAGAACGGAAGCTCGCCGCGGCTCAGGGCATCGATTCGCACCGGGTTGACATCTACCCCGAGCACCTCGAAGCCCAGATCGGCCATGCAGGCGGCGTGGGCCGTGCCCAGATAGCCGGTTCCCAGCACGGTGATGCGATGCCGGGTCCCAGATTGTGCGGAAAACATCGTGATTTAAGCCTTCCAAGTTATGTCGTCGAACCAGACGGTGCCCGAATTGCGGGCGCTCTTGAGCCAGATCTCCGCGAAAGCCGCTCCGGGTGGCGCCGAACCGGTCGCTTCCAGTTCGGTCCAGTGAGTGTCGCCCGCGCCGAGGAAGGCGGAATTGGTACCGCTCATGAAAACGCCCTGGCCGTTGAACCAGCTGATGTTGACCAGGGTCGTACCGGTGGCCTTTCGGCCACGAACCCAGGCCGTAACGCTGTACTGGTTGCCGGGCACGATCTGCGGCTGAACCGGAACTGTGTAAAACGCGGGAAATCCAGCGTCAGAGCCTCCACTATCCGAGATGCGGGCTGACCCTGGCGCGTCGTGACCCACGACCGGGTCGAGGGCGAAATGAGCCTGGCCAGATTCCCACGCCTGCCAGACCGCCGGAAGCTCGCCCTGCGATGTAGCGACTGCCTGCGAAAAGCCATTGTTAAATCCGTCGCTGATGTTTCCGGAGCGGAACAGCTCGCGGATGACCGTCGCCGCGGGCTTGGGCGTCCCGTCCATGCGGAGCAAGCCGAAGGCGTACTGATCCTCCTGCTGGCGGCTGGGGATGGCACCGGCGGAAAAGTCGTACAGGGTCCACGGCGCGGCGGCGCCGAGACCGAGCGAGAGCGCGGCCTGCTCGACAACCTGGTAATAGTGAGCCTGGTAGGCCGCCAGGGCGGGTTGGCCGGCTGGCAGGCCAGGCGGAGCATCGTCTTCCGTCGTCGCGAAGCCTGTTTCTCCGACGAAGACGGGCCGGGGAGCCGCGGCCTGAATGGCGTCCGCCATGGTCTCGTATGCGAGCCCGGGGGAAGAGTAGTAGTGCAGGTCCCAGAAATCGGGCTCAACCCGAAGGGCTGCCCGCATGGCGGTAATGTGCCCTGGAGTGGTTACCGAAAGGGTGACCGGGACACGGGCCGCATCGCGTTCAACCACGGGAAGCAGCGCGTCTATCCATCGGTATACCTGCGGTTTTCCCATCGTCGACGGCGCGTCGAGTTCGTTGCGCAAGTCGATGAAGGCGATCTCCCTTCCGTTCAATGGCGTCAGGAGATCGTGAGCCCAGGTCAGGCTGCCCGAGATATCCGAGAAGTCGGTGAACTGATCGAAGAGCGAAAGCTGCACCTTTAGCCCGTGCTCGCTGGCCATGCTGATAATGCGCGAGAGCCGGGATCGCATGAGCGGACTGGGTACCGGGAATCCAGTTACGCTCGGGAATACTGTGATCCGCACGGAATTAGCGCCCATGGCCTCCATCGTGTCGAAGTCCCGGTTGATCTGGTCCGGCTCCCACCGGGTCCACATGTACTGCCATCCATTGTCGGACGGGAAGTAATTCACGAGGCGAAGGGAGCTTAGGTACCCGCTCAGCGCTGATGCGGGCTGGCCGCTCGGCGAGGTGGCGCTGCTGGCCGACGCCGCGACGGTGACGACCGCGACTATCCCGGCCAGGACCAGCCCGGCTGCAAGCCGGAGTGCTCGCCGCGTCACGCTCAGTCCTGTGCGGCCGACACGCTGGCCACGACGGCGCCCGCGTTCAGCACGACGACCTGCACAGGGCCGCTTCCGGTCAGCGTGAGCGCGGGCGCCTCCCAGGTCTGGCCGGGAGCCAGACGGATGTCGTTCCACGCCCTGGCGGTGATCCCATCCTGGTTCACCACGACCCGAAGCGACGCTTCCCCCCGTCCGGGAGGCTGCTGTATGCCGACCTGAAGCCGGTCACCCGCGGGGTAGGCCCACACCGCCAGCGACGATGCCCCATCGGCGTCAGTCGTGGCACTGGCGGCGGAATAGTGGACCGCTAGTACCGACGCGACCGCGAAGACGAGGACGCCCGCGATCGCGAGCGGGCGCAGCCGTGTCTTCCACTCCGCTATCCCGCGCGCGACGTACCAAGTGGCGGCCAGCGCGGCGATTCCCACCGCCAGCGCGGTAGTGATGGCGTTCAGCGCGTGGAGGGCGGCCAGTCCGAGCCCGGCCAGGACCAGGAAAACCAGGCTCAGGCCGATCGCGGGCACGATCGCGCGAAGTGCCGAATTACCGTGACGGCTTGTCATTATCATTGGCCTCCCGCCGAGTCGACGACCTGGTACACACGAAGCGATCCGGCCGCGTAGATTTCGCGAAACGCGGTGCTGTTGCCGAATTTGGACAGCGACGCCGCCGGGAGCGGAGCCTCGTCGTACCCCGTCGGCTCCGAGTCGTCGAAGCGAGCGACGCCCGTCGGCAGGTCGAGCACGTCCAGCTGAACGACGACGTACTGAGCCTGGGACCGGTGAATCTCGGCAAGTACTCCGCTGTTGACTGTCCGCGGGTAGAAGATCTGCCAGACGCGCGCGCCATCCTCGGCCGAGGACAACACGTCTTGACGTCCTACCGAACCGAGCGCGAGCCCGGTCTCGGCATCTGTCGCGACGCGATGACCCGGGCCGAGGTCGGCGAGCATCCACCGGGCGAGCGCCAGGTCATCCGGTGTCACGGTCGCCGACCCGTTCACGAGGTGGTAGTCCGGCGCCAGCCGCTGCGAATAGTTCCAGGAGACCGAGATTCCCCCTGCGAACAGCAGGATCACCATGCCCAGGGCGAGCATTCGCCGCCACCTCGACGAGGCGAGGAACGTCTCCAGGAGGAAGGCGAAGCACAGGGCTATGCCCAGGTACACGAACTCGGACGACCGGTTCGCCGTCTCCTGGCCGTCGGCCGTGAACCGCAGGGGAAGCAGCGCCACCCATACCAGCGACGAAACGGCCAGCAGCTTGGCGATGACGGGAAGGCCGGTCCGCCTGATGCGCAGCAGGGCTATCGGGAGGACGGCGATGATCAGCAGCGTGGCGGCGACGGCCGCCATGTCCTCCCACCGGGGAGCGGTGGCGGCCTGGCCACTGTTCGCGAACAGCGTTCGTGACGTGTGATGCTCGATGGCGAGCTGGGCGCCCTGTTCCGCGGCGCGGGTCAGGACGGGGCTGACGTAGCCAACGGTGATCGGCGCGACGATCGCGACCCATGCGATGACCGCGCAGGCTGTCACGACGGCCGGGAGCAACGGTATGTATTCCGCCGCATCCGGAGAACGTCGACGGCGGATCCAGCCGGCCGCCGACCACGCCAGGAGCAGGCCGGCCAGTGCCCAGGCCGTTAGGTGATGGGTAGCCACCACGGCGAGCGCGGCCGCCAGGCAGCACAGTATGGCGGGGCGAGATGGCCGCTGGCCCATCCGGCGCGCGATGAAGAAGACGGCGAGGATGGCCAGCGGCAGGGCCAGCGATTCGTAGGCGTACTGGGCGTCCCAGTAGAGAAAATTAGGGTTAGCCGCGTACACCACGACGGCCACGCCCGCGGCCCGCGGCGATCCGAGTAGCTCGTCGACGAGCAGGAACAGCGCCCCTACCAGCGTCAGCCGTGCGCAGGCGATGAGGATGAGGCCGCAGGTGTAGACCGACAACCCGGTCAGGTGGACAATCGCATCGGTCGCCACGGCCAGGCCGGGATAATAGGCGGTCGTGCGGATCAGCGGGTTGTAGCCGAAGAGCTGACCGGATGCCAGCAGGTTGCTGGCGTTTCTGTAGTGGGCGAACTCATCGTGAAAGGTGAATGCCGTCGGCTCGTAGACGACCTTCGCCAGGTACAGCGCGAGTCCGAAACCCAGGGCCACAGCGAGCCGGGCCGGTCGGCCGCGCTGGGATAGCAGGAGCACCGCGGCGCTTGGCACGAGGATGAGAGCCAGCCCGGCCCAGAAGAGCAGGTAGCCACCGGAGGCCCCGGCCCGGGACCGCGCGTCGGCGACCGCCAGCAGGACAACTCCGGCACCGTCGGCCATGAACGCTGATCCGACCCCCAGCCCCGTGGCGCGGGCGGCCCGCCATCCCCGACTTGCCCTGCCCATCAGGTGCGGATGAGCCGTTTCGCTGACGGTTGCCGGGGTCATCATCCCCACCAGGCGAATAGCCGGCCGATGGCCGCGCAGGCGACCCGGTAGGGAGTGCGCCGACGGGGGTACGCCACCAAGGCGCGGGCGAAACGGACGAGATCGGCGGCGTAGCGCTCGTCGTTCTTCCATCTGGTCCAGCCCGGAGCCCGCGCGGACATCGGATCCCGTACCGACGGCTCGGCAAGCTCTTCCATGGCCCGGGCCAGGGCGCTGACGTCACCAACGGGGAAGACGCGGCCGACGGATTCCGGAACGCGGGCCTTGATGTCACCGGCGGCATCAGAGACGATCACTGGACGGCCGGCGGCGAGCGACTCCTCCACTACCAGGCCGTTGGGATCGCCGTGCGTGGGAAAGACCAGCACATCGCCTATCGCGTACCATCCCGGCAGGTCGGCAGGCTGGACGAACCCCGCGAACGTGACGCCCGGCGTAGCCGCTTCACGGCCGGCATAGCGTGCATAGTCGACGCCGTCGCCGACGACCAGCAAGCTGACGTCATCGCGGACGGCGCGGACCTGCCGGTAAGCGTCGAAGAGCTCGTCCAGGCCCTTGCCCGCCCAGACGCGTCCCACGTACAGGAAGGCGCATCCGGACAGCCCCAGCGCTTGGCGGCGCCGCTGCCGTTCGCCGGCCGGCATATCGAGGCCGAGTCCGTAGTGCGCTACGTCGATCGACTGAGTTACCACCGTGGCGCGCTGCGCCGGCAACCCGTAGCGGGCGGCCAGCGCGGCCCCGTCCGGACCGGGCACCTTAGCCCCGTCGATCGCTTTGAACAGCACGTTCTTGCCGATCTCACGCCACCATGTGCGCTTGGACCAGGCGTCGAAGTTGGGCAGCACGCGGAACGCTACCCGCCGGGCGGCGGCGAAGCCGATGATCGCTCCCAGCGCCAGGTTCCAGCGGTCGTACTCCAGGACGAACACGTCCGGACGGAGCCGGCGTAGCTCCTTCACTGGCACCTTGATCCGCCCTAGATAGCTAGCGCGGAATTTCCACGCTGACTCGTCCACGTCCCAGGACCGGTCCGGCTCGCGTACCCGCGAGAAGACGGCATGGAAGTCGAGTTCCGGCCGCTGGGCGGCTGCGTTGAAGCGCGCCACCACGTACGGTGTGGGCTGGGTAAACCAGTAGAGAACCCGCAACGGCCGCTGCGTCATGCCGGCACCGCCGCGCTCGCGATCTCGCGATACACGCCGAGGGTTTGCGTGGTGACCTCATCCCAGGTCGGGATCCGCTGGCCTGCCGCAACCGGCTCACCTACGGCGTGATCCAGTGCGGCGGCCAGGATCCCCGGGCTGGCGTCCAGGGGGACCAGGGTGATGGCGCCGCCAGTGCGGTCACGGATATCGCGATGGGCCGGGATGTCAGAGGCGACCACCCGGGCGCCCGCGGCCAGCAGTTCCAGGATCGCGACCGGCATCGCCTCGTTGGACGACATGGAGCAAAACACCGCGGCGCTGGCGTACCAGCGATACAGCAGGTCGGTACCCGCCCGGCCGAGGAACTGGACCTTGTCTCGCACCCCGCGCTTGTCGGTGAGCGCCTCCAGGGCGAGGCGCTCGGGACCGTCTCCGGTGACCACGAGGCGGAGGGCCGACGGCGTCAGCGTCATGGCCTCGATGACGCGGTCGACCTGTTTGTAGGACTGCAGGCGGCCGCCGGTGATGACTACCGGCCCGACGTCCGGTAGCGGCAGGGCCCCGGTAATCCGTTCCAGGTCGACGCCGTTGGGAATGACCGTTACCCGCGGCGCGGCCGCGGGGAAATGAGTCAGGAAGAGTTTCGCCTCGGCGCGAGATACGCAGATGATGCGTTTCGAGCGAGCCGCGATTCGTGCCCCCGCCGCCCGGTACGGGATGTGGATGGCCTTGCGGAGCGCGGAATGACCAGTGCCGTGGTAGTGCGGCGTGAACACCAGGGGCGAGGCCCCCGCCAGGGCGGCGGCCAGCGGAGCGGAGGAGTGATAACCGTGCGCGTGTACCACGTCGTAGCGATCCCGTTCCCGGACCAGCGTGGCCCACACCGCGGGCGACAGCCCGAAATGCTGGCTGGTCACCGGCACCTTGTGCCGCCGCACCAGGACGCCGTCACGGATCTCGGTGTCGGGAAGGCCGGGATCGTCATGATGGGTGAGGATTTCTAGTGTTTCCCCGCGGTCGGCCAGTCGGCTGGCGATCTCCGCCACGTGCGACTCGACGCCCCCGGCGAACGGGGCATAGTGCGCCGAGACCATGGCGATCCTCATGACAGGCTCACCCCCGCGCCCACCGGGTGATCCCAGGCTGCTCGCAGGCCGTCGAGGAGCCCCGTTCGCGGCGTCCAGTCCAGTAGCTTCTGAGCCAGCGTGGGATCGGCCAGCAGCACGGGCCGGTCCACCGGGCGAAGCCGACTAGGGTCGACGGCCGGGGTCATGTCGGCCAGGGCCGGGGCAAGCCGGGTCAGTGTCTCCACTACTTCGTGCCCCGCGTAGGCTTTCCCGCTCCCGACGTTCACGGTCGCCGATTGCCCTTCACCGCCGTGCAGCGCCAGCCGCAGCAGCGCTTCGGCGACGTCATCCACGAATACGTAGTCCCTCTTGGACCCTAGGTTTCCCAGCCGCACCGATTCCCCGGCCTGCAGCTGGCAGATGAGGCTGGGAATGAAATGAGCGTTCGTCTCACCCGGGCCGAAGACGTTGAAGAGCCGGGCGATTCCCACCGGTGTCCCGGTACGGGCCCCGAAATCAGCCGCTAGTTCCTCGGCCCAGCGCTTGGAGTGTCCGTAGACGTCCAGCGGCCCCAGCGAATCCTCCTGCTCGTGCAGCGGGCTGTCGGCCGGAGCGTAAACCGCGGCTGAGGACGCCAGCACCAGGCACGCCTGGTCGCGCAGTGCCGCCGTGGCCGCCAGCACGGCCCGTGTTCCGTCCACATTCACCTGCAGGCAGCCCGACGGGTCGGCGTCACAGTCGGGGATGAAGTGCAGCGCGGCCAGGTGGAAGACCGCCTGAGGCTGAAAGGCCGCGAAGATGGAGCCCAGGCTGTTCCGCACGTCCTCCCGCACCACCGGGACACGATCCCGGTCCGGTCCGAGGTTTTCCGTCGAGCCCCGGGAGAGGTCGTCCACCACGACGACCTCGCACGAATTAGCCAGCAGACGGCGCACGAGCGCTGAGCCCACAAATCCGCAGCCACCCGTCACCAGGCATCTCATCATGTTTCCTCCGCTAATCATGTGAATCGGCAGGCGCGAGAGCGTTGCGGTGGGCCGCCAGGTCAAGCACGCACCAGATCGCTCCGCCGGTCTGGGTGGCGATCCAGGCCCAGCCCGCGCCGGCAATGCCCCAACGGCCCAGGGCCACCACGGTGAGCACGAGCCGGGAAATGGAGACGGCCCAGCAAATGACCGCGGCGGTCCGGTAGCGCTTGTGCACCCGCAAGACACCGCGGTAGATCGTGACCACCGCGTCGGGAAAGGCGGCCAGCGACAGCAGGACGAGAAGTGTGTACGAGTGCGCCGCGTAGGCCGCCCCGAAGACGCTCAAGACCAGGTGACCGGCGGCTATGGTGACGACGGCGCCCAGGGCGATGAACGGAAGGATCATCTTCATCCCCGCCAGGGCCAGCGGCAGGACCCGGTGCGGACGGTGGCTGCCCTCGGCGAAGGTAGAGGTCCCGACCGCAGAGGCGAATACCGCGTAGAAGCCGCCGATCTTCCACGCCACGTAGAACCAGCCTGTCGCTTCCGGCGAGACCTTCAGCGCGACAAGTACCGGAATCGCGTAGAGCGTGACCTGATCGCCCACGCTGATCACGTAGTTGCCGGTGAGGCTCTCCCGCATCGACCAGATCTGCCGGGAGAAGCCGGCCAGGCGCGGCCGGTACCCGTACCAGCATACCAAGACCAGCAGGCAACCCGCGACGGTGGCCGCCAGCACGGCTGACCAGGCGGACAGGATGCCGGTCGCCCCGAACACCGCGAAGACCGGCAGGGCGACGATCGCCAGCTTGACCACGGCGAAGACGGTGCTGGCGCCGAGGAACCAGATCGCGTCGCGTTCAGCCACCCAGATGTTCTCCAGCAACTGGGAAGTCGTCGTGGCCACCACCCCGACGACGAAGGCCGCCACCCACCATCCGTCCCGGTACAGGAACGCCGAATGCCCCGTCTGCGACAGAACCCCCACCGTGACCAGGGCGGCCACCGCCGACGTGGCCGAAGTGAACAACAGGGGAGCCGTGACGGTGGCCGACCAGTCACGATGCCGACGTTTGCTCGGCAACTCGGCCAGCACGGCCATTGATCCGCCCATGGCACCCAGCAGGGAGGCGAAGGCCATGGCCGAGACGCCCGCGCCAGCCTCGCCGACCGCCGACGCGGAATACAACCGTGCGGCCACCGTCCAGAAGACGTAGCCAAGCAGCGATGTCACGATCGTCGCCGCCATCAGGTACACGGAGTTCATGACCAGCGGATCCCGGGGACGCGCATGGCGGCCGGAGCCGAGCCATCTGAGCCCGGGCGGCATCCGCGGGACGACGACCACCGCATGTCGTGCGAGGGTCATCCGCTGCCCCGGCCAGAGCGGGAACCCCGCAGTATCCCGTCGAACAGCTCCGAGTAGCTCCGGGCCGTGTCGGCCCAGGTGCTGGCACCCTGGAAACGGCGGCCGACAAGCCCGGTTGCCTGCTGGATGCCGTCCGCCAGCGACGCCGGGCTGGCTGGATCGGCCAGCACCGCGCCCGGGTAGCGTGCCGTGGCTTCGATCAGGCCGCCGACCTTCGTCGTCACCACCGGAAGCCCCGCGGCCATCGCGATCTGAAGCGGTCCGGAGGACGATGACCGGTGGTACGGCAGCACCACGATGTCGGCGCCAGCGAAATAGCCGGCCGCTTCGGTATCGGTGACGTACCGGTTGACGAAGGTGATCTGGTCCCGGTACGGCGACTCGGCGATCAGGCGGTTCGGCAGGTCCCAGCCCTCCCAGGTCTCGCCCACGAGGGTGAGCCAGAACCGCGACCGGGCGGGGCCGAGAAGATCCAGTGCCGCGATCAGATCCTCCACCCCCTTGAACGGCCGGATGACGCCGAAGTACAGCAGGTTGATCACGCCGGCCGGGGCTGTCCTCAGTGGTGGCCGCGGCGGGAGGTAGTCGTAGCCGGCATGCGGGACAAGCGCCACACTTCCGTTCATGCCATAGCGGCCCTTGACCAGGCCACGATCGAAATGCGAGTGGACCAGCTGGGCCGCCGAGAGCCGCAGCAGGGTCCGGCCCAGGAGGTCGGTGTAGCGGGCGGCAAATGGCAGCCGGGCTTCGCCGACATCCTGGGCCTCATGGAATTCGATGATGAGCTTTGCCCCGTGCAGCCGGGCAACCATGCCCAGCACCAGGTAGGTGTGCAGCACGGCTCCCGTCCACCACTGCAGGACCAGGACCTGGGGCCGTTCCCGTCGCAGGAATGCCACCGCCCGGGCCAGGGACCGGCCCCAGTACCAATCGACCCCGTCAACCCGTGCCACTTGCGGCGGCAGGCTCAGCCCGGTAATGGCACTGCCCACCCGGGCCCGGCCCGGATAGAGGCGTGTCGGCACCAGCTTGCGGATAAGCACGGCCGAGCACTGATGGCCCGCCCCGGTAAGCGCCTCGATCAGGGAGTAGGTGTAATACGTGATCCCGGAAAGGAACCGGGTTCCCGGTCCGATCACGCACACCCGCGTGGGCTCGGACATTCCGTCAAACATAGGACGGGGCCGGCATGATGTTGCCGAACAAATGGCCGGTTACTCCGCTGATGATGAGTCCGCGCTCGGTCTCCTCGACCTGTATCTCGCCATCCCGGACGATCACCCGGAGTGGGTACGGCACGCTCCAGACCCGGCTAGCGACATAGGCGGCTGCCGCGGAGCCAGTGCCGCAGGCCCGTGTTTCATCCTCGACCCCCACCTCATAGGTGCGGATCCGTACCCCTCGGGAGTGCCGCTGCATGAAGTCGACGTGCAGGCCTTCCGGATGGTTCAACTGGCGGCACAGCCGGTTGTCGTAGCGCAGCGCGGCGCCCGCCGTCTTGACGTCGAGCGCTTCGAGGTCGTCGCGATCATCAAGCAGCACCACCAGGTGTGCCACACCGGTGAACACGAAGTACCGGTCGGCGGTGACTCGCTGGAACTCCCGCCCGGCGCCGAGTGAGACGCGCGCCTTGCCGTCGGTGGCCGACACCCACTTCGGGCCGTCGTCGGTCATGATGACGTCTTCGTCCGCCCGCACGTAACCCCGTTCGGCACCGTATTGAGCCACACAGCGCAGTGCGTTGCCGCACATCGACGCGTTGGTGCCGTCCCGGTCGTAGTAGGTCATCCGGACCGGCCCGGCTTCGGTCCGCACGAACGCGATCCCGTCCACGCGGATCGCATGGAACGACTCGCAGAGTTCGCGTGCGAGGTCACTTCCGAGGTGGGAATTGGACAGGCCGCTAAGGGTTTCGTCCACGACGAGGATCACGTTGCCGTTGCCGTGCATGATCGAGAAGGCCAGTTGCTCCACAGCGATCCCTGGCACGCCGCGGAGGCGAAGGCTGTCATAGTCGGCGTGCAGGGCATCGCGGTCCAAACCGAGCATTTCTGGCTCCTTACCGGTAGCAGGGCGTGCGCTCGCCTGATTCACAATGCGGGAGTTAACAATGCGGGCAGTTGCCATTTCTCCCCGAGCTCGATGTCAAACGAGGCGGGCCTGAAGCGCTCAAGTCCGCCACATGGGTAGGGGGTTAGCTCGCCAAACACGATCGATCCGTTGACGTCATAGAGGTCAACACGGATGAAGTCGAACGGCTGGCCAAGCTGGCGCGCAATGTCCAGCAGCAGGTCAAGGTCCGTCGGTGGCGGGGCTATCGGAGCCATTCCCTGCGGCCCGTACAGCACGTTGAGCGGCGACCAGTCAGGACGGTACAGTCGTTGTTGGTTGCCGTTGTACCGGTTAACCATCTCAATGATTTCCGGCTCGCCGTCGAAGACGAAAATCTTATAGTCCGGTGGCGGAGACCCCGGCGGGCCAAGCAGTTCCTCGACTAGTAGCATCGGACGGGCCTTGGAATAGGCCCACTCGTGCATCGTGGAAGACTCGAATTTATCGAGCCAAGTCGCGGTAACCTCCCTGAGTTCACGAAGATCGGCTTGTCCGGTACCGAAGTAGACCAGTCCGGATCGATGATTCGGTTTGAGCACCCAGTGTTCAGGAAGGTCGGCCGTTCCAAGGTCACCGATATCCGTACCCGACCATAGGGTCAGCGGAATGTGCAGGCGGTCAAGTCCCGCCTTACGGGCATACTCCTTCATGGCCAGCTTGTCGCAGGTCCATTCCAGCAGCGGGCGTCGATCGTTCAGGATCCGCCAGTTGACCTTGTCGCTGAATGTTACGGGCTTGCCGAAGTGCGGGAGCTTTCGATTGTAGTAGCAGAAAAGCAGCCGCCGCTCTACACCGACGGGCAAGTGATAGACCAGCGACCGCACAGCGCCGCGCAGGCTCCCCTGGATTCCGTTCATGGCGCGACTTGCGAGATTGGCTGGGAATCCATTTTCCTGGCCGACATTTTGGCCGCGGTATTCCGGATATGGCGCTCCGCGAGAATCGTCCGCAGCACCCGCAGCCCGTCACCGAAGGCGGTGAGGTTGCTCACTCCGTGGATTCGAGAATGCTCAAAGCTAGGGACCTCGACGACGGCGAGACGTGCTACGGCGATGCGAATGGCGATCAGTGTCTCGATCTCGAACCCGTCGCCCCACAGTCGTTTGGTGCCGTCGCATGGCGCTGGCGCGGTTGAGTCCAGCCGCAGGGCGGGCAGGTGCCGCCGCCAGAAGACGTTGAAGCCATAGCAGAGATCCGAGTAAGCCGTGCCATAGGCCTGGTTCACCATAACCATGAGCAGCCGATTGCCCAAGGTGCGCAAGCGGGTGAGGTCACTGCTCCCGCCCCCGTGGCCGAACCTGGTTCCCTTCGCGAAATCGGCACCGTCCACAAGAGCCTGAACGAAGAATGGAATTTCACCGGCATCTGCCGATCCATCCGCATCGAGCATCACAATGATCTGGCCAGTGGCGGCGGCGAAGCCGCAGGCGAGCGCGTTTCCTTTGCCGGTTCGGTTCTGCATGATAATCCGGGCATCCGGCCGCAACCGACGGGTGACCGCGCACGTATCGTCCGTCGAGTTACCATCCACGACGATAAGTTCGTGAATGCCGTCCGGCAGGTGATCGAACACGTGCGGTAGATTCCGGGCCTCATTCAGGGCCGGGATGACAACAGAAACACTTGGCCAGAAAGCCGGCAAGCGCACCCGATTTGCCATGTTTCCCCTTCCGTGCACAGGCGAAAATGAACGGCAGGCATAGCTATGCCATACAGGATGGGGTCGCAGAAGTCCCCTATTAACCTGACCGCGCATGAAGGCGCGGCAAAGAAGATACAGGTATCGACCTGTATCTTTAGTGTTTCGATAACGCCCAGCACCGCTAAGTAAGCAGGCCGGAAAACTACGTAATGCTAGCGGACACCCGTGAACTCGCAGCGGCGCTGCCTCTTTTCTTGCGCCCCGCGACTGTCCGCCCCGATCACAGCCAAGATGGTTCGAGCCTGACTCGGCATACATCATCCTCTGCTTGTCGTCGTCACCCATATAGACGTAGATTCGCGGAGTTACGTTGCATGCGAACTAGAAAAATTTCGACAACATGCTGGCCAGCGGAAACGCGGGTGAGGATATAAGCAGGGTTGCCACGCTTGAGGCGCGAGCATCACTTGGCCGGCAGGCGGAAAGTGGGAGAACAGGAAGACCGCCTCATGCTCGTCCCGGCGGCGCTCGAGTTCCGCCCAGCTGGCGATGACCGCGTCGGGATTCCACAGGTAGGCCGGAAGCCGACGCTCGGCCATTTTCCGCGGGTGGTAGGCAGCGTCCCCGACGAGGATCACCGCCTGGCCGGGGAGGCGGACCAGCACGGACTGATGCCCGGGCGTGTGCCCCGGCGTGGGGAACATCACCGAGCCATCGCCGAACAGGTCGTGCTCACCGGTGACCTCGTGCCAGCTGAGCGCCCCGGCCCAGTCATCGGAAATGTAGGCGGGCGCCTGGTACACGGCGGGTGCTCGGCGAAGCGCCGCTCCGCGGCCTGGGCGTGCACCGTGGCGTTCGGGAGCAACGACAGGCCGCCGCAGTGGTCGTAGTGCAGGTGGGTGACCACCACGTGGGCGATCTGTTCCGGGTCGATCCCGATGGCGGCCAGGCGGTGCCCAGCTTGCTGGCGTTCCAGCCGAACACCGGTATTCACCATCCGGGAACCCCATTGGTATGAGTAGCCAGTCAGCGGAATTCGCGAGCCAAGCTCCGCGATGATCAACGCGACCGGCAACTGTCCGGCCAGCACCACCGGCCGGAACAGGACGCCCGCGGGGCCGAACTTGCCGAGGCCGTAGCCGAAAGATGTGTAGACGCTGGTAGTGATCGACATGAACGAGAACGCGATCCCGAAGACCGCCCAGGGCTTTCACAGGCTCGACTGTTGCCACCCCCTTCGCCTCCTGATCTACAGTTGTACGGTGATCCGGGGGAAGGGTCAGGAAATCGAGCTTCGGCTCAACCACGCCGAGGACATGTTCGCCTTGGCTCAGACCGACCTGTTCTCCGAGTACCGCAACTACCTCACCGGCGTCGAGTACTGCATCAGCCTGCTCCGCTCACGGCGCATGCGGTCGCCCGTCCGCCTCCGGCTCTCGCTACCGGAGGCGGAAGTCGAGGATGGCATGACTGACCGTTTCAGGGTGGCGCTACGCCGCTACTGCAATCAGCGCATGAGATACAACGAACGCGAGCGGCGCGCGGTCCGCCTGGGTGGCGTCCGATCGCTGCTGGTCGGCGTGCCCATCGTCGCTATCGGATATCTCCTGGTGATCTTCGAGGACAGGCTGGTGGGACGCGCCGGCAACATTGTCCTGGACACGACGGGGTGGGTGCTGGTGTGGGTGGGAATCTGGTTCCCGCTCGATACATTCTTTTTCAGCCCGCTCGGGTACGGACGGGAGAACCAGGCGCTCCGGCGCCTGCGTGATGCTGAGATCTCGGTGACAACCTGGGAATCCATGACAGCTTTAGACCGCCACTAACCGGGAGTATGCGTTCTGCTTGCCGACACCAACTCCACCTTCCTGTCCCTGCGGTCTGGACTCAAGATCTCGATCGGCTCGGGCGGTGATTCGCTGCTGCCGATGATGTGGATGTTCATCGCGATCCTGGTGACGTTCCTCGTCACGAGAACCGTGACGCGGCTGATTCGTTCAGGAGGCGGCGGTGGCGTCGGGCTGGGTAACTTCCAGATCGCTGGCGTACATGTCCACCACCAGGTCTTCGGCATACTGATCATCATCGGCACCGGAATCGCGCTGGTGTCCGCGACGCCGCAGGGAACAGCGCTCGATGTCGCCGCCGCGATCTTCGGCGTGGGTGTCAGCCTGACGCTCGACGAGTTCGCGCTGTGGCTCCACCTCGAAGACGTCTACTGGGCCGAACAGGGCCGCAAGTCGGTCGACGCGATCTTCTGCGTTCTCGCGATAACCGGCGCGCTGATCGGGGGAACTGACTTCCTGCCGGGGCAAATCGGCACAGCGACCTGGTGGTCGTCGGTCTCCGTCCTCGCCATTGGTCTCCTGCTGAGCGTGATATGCCTCCTCAAAGGCAAGGTCCCGACCGGCCTAATCGGCGTCATCATCGGCATCGTCGCCTTGGTCGGAGCGCTGCGGCTGGCCAAACCGGGATCGTGGTGGGCAGCGCACCACTACGCCAGCCGGCCCAAACGCGCGGCACGCGCGGCAAACCGCTACGGTACGCGCTATCAGCGGCGCTGGAACCGGCTGCGGGACCTCGTCGGCGGCGCTCCCTCCCAGGGACGCTCCCGCTAGGAACAGGTCCTGGCGTGTGGTGCTGGTCCTAGCTGGGTGAGGCGGACGCGGTTCCGCACTGCGGCAGCGCGGCCAGCAGTTGACGGACGGCGGTGCTGAGACCGCTGGCCGCGGCCACCAGGGCGGTCACGGCACTGGTGCTGGGCTGAGCGCCCAGGTTCGAGACCGCGGTTTTGAACGTGCCGAGCGCTGAGTTCACGGCATTGGTCTGGGGTTTCAGCGAATCATGCAACTGCGCCGTGAGCGCGTTGAGCTTTGACTCGACGTTGGCCAGGTCGGACTTGACCTCATTGACCGCGCCCTGCTCGTTCTTGATGTGCGTGAGCGCGGTCACCGAGTCACGCAGATCCGCCGCGGCCTGGCATACGGTCGACGAAGTACCCGGTGCCGGCGACGTTGCCGGGGTACTGGCACTGGGCGACGCGGTGCCGCCCGCCGACGAGCTAGTGGAACCGCAGGCCGCGAGGGAAAGCCCGGCGACGAGGGCCGCCGCGATGATGCGCCACCGATTCGGTCTGAGAACGGCCATCGTCACGCCCTCCTTCGCGCCCTTCATGCCGCCGGGCCACTTACCCCCATGCCTCTACGGTCCCGCCTGGCCAGGGCAAACACATCACCCATGCAGGATGATGCGAGGCCACGCGCCCAGCGAGCCCCGGACACGAAGGGCATCAGAACAACGAGCGGCAATAAGCTTGATTTGTGACTACGTACGTCCTGATCCCCGGGGCCTGCCACGGTGGCTGGTGGTACTCCGTGATCACCGGTGTCGCGGACAAGCGCGCCCGGCCGCATCCGATCGCGTCGCTAGTGCAGGCGATCAGGCTCACCGGAGAACCTGGCTTCGAGACGCGGGAGTGGGACACCCGACATAACGTGATGGCCGACGGGCGGAGGCATGTGCATGCAGGACAGGCTGTTCCAGTCTGAAGAATTTGGGACCGCCGCGCCCACTACGGCCACGCTGATTTTCATCTGCCCGTACAGCGCTTCGATTCAGCAGGTGCGTTTCGCGATACGCCGACTCCTCCGGGAGGGCTATCACGTCGTGGCTTACCAGACGACTTCCGAGGTCTTTATGGCGGCCGATCCGGCGATCCTTCCGGAGCTCATCTCCCGGGTCCGGGAGGACATCAAGTCCCGGATAGCGAAGCTGACAGCCACGGGCGTAACCGAATTCGGCTTCTTCGGCAGCAGCCTGGGCTCCTTCATTCTCTACAACTGCGTAGGCCAGATCCCGGAGTTGCGCTGGGGCGTATTCAACACCGGCGGCAATATCGCGCGCGGCGTGTGGAACATGTCCACGCTGAGACAACTGCATGTAGCCCGGGGATGGTCACTCCCACGGCTCGAAGAGGCGTGGGCCGATCTCCAGTGGCCGGACTTCGGCCAGCTCGATGGCTGCCGATTCGTGTTCGCCAGCTCCCGGCGAGACAGCATCGCCCCGCTCGGCAACATCCCGGAATACCTCGGACCTATGCTCCGCGCGGGCGCCGATGTCCAGGTGCGCGAGGTGCCCGCGGTCAGTCATCGCACGACCGTCATCGCCGGCCTCTGGAAGGGGCCGCAGCTTATCCGCATGGCGCGGGCGGCCCAGCCAGCTTGACCTGCCCCGGCTCCTTGCCCGGGTCCAAAGGCCCTAGCGTGCTGCCGCTGGCCAGCGTAGGAAGTTGCTTGTGGGGAGGGGGGCTTTCGGCCGGGCACACGTCGAGCTGCGGCTTGCGGGCGCGTTCGGCGTGATACGCGACGGCGTCGAACTGCCGCCGGGTGAGGTTGGCAGCCGCAAGGCGCGAACGGTGCTGAAGCTGCTGGCCGTCGAACGGCCGGGTCCGCTCACGGCCGACTGGATCGCCGACGTGGTCTGGGAGAACGCCCCGGTCAATGCGGGCCAGGCCGTAGCCACACTGGTCAGCCGACTGCGCGCGGCGCTTGGCTCCGGGGTAGTCCTGGGGGGCCGGGACGGGTACCAGCTGGCGGCCGAGCCCGAGGTCAGCGTGGACCTTGACGTCGCCGCGCGATACTGCGAGCAGGCGGAACGCAAGCTGCCCGCTGCCGCGGTCGCCCTGGCCGCCGCCGGCAGCGCCGCCGAACTGCTGGCCGCGGGCACGGCGCTCGCCGAAGAGCCCGACGTGACCTGGGCGGACCCGGCGCGGGCCGAACTGCGCGTCCTGCTGCGCCGGGCGCGCCTGCTGGCGACGCGGGCCGCGCTGGCCTCGGATGACCCAGGCCTGGCGGCATGCTACGCCGAGGCGGCCATGGCGGCCGACCCGCTTGACGAGGCGGCCTGCCGCGGGTTCATGTCGGCGGTCGCGGCGTCAGGCGAGCCCGCCCGGGCGCTGCTGGCATACGCGGGGCTGGCCGAGCGGCTGCGCGAGGAACTTGGCACCGATCCGGCCCCGCCGACGCGAGATCTGCACATGACCATCCTGCGCGAACAGCGCGACCGGCAGGGTCCGCCGCCTGACAGCCACGATTCGCGAACCCGGCCGCGGCGCAGCGTCGCGGGCCGGCTCGCACTAGCCGGCCGGGACGCGGAGATCCAGGTGCTGCGCGCGGCCTGGACTCGAGCGGCGGCCGCCGACCCGAGCTTGGTCATGCTCGTCGGCGAGGCGGGTATCGGCAAGACGGCGCTCGCGGAGGACCTCGCGGCCGAAGCGGAGCGGGACGGCGCGACCGTGCTGCGGACCCGCTGCTACGAGGCAGAGCGATCGCTCTTCCTGCAGCCGATCGTGGAAGCGGTGACGCCGGTGGTGGACCGGATGCGAGCCGCAACGCTGCGGGACCTGCTGGGCGAGCACGCGTCCGCGCTCGCCGCCCTGCTGCCCGAGGCGGTGCCCCTGCTGGGACCTCCGCCGTCCTGGCACGGCACCCCCGAGATGGAACGGCGCTGGTCCTTCGAGGCGGTGACCACGTTGCTGGCCGGCCTGTCCGCCCGCCGCCCAGTGGTGCTGGTCGTGGACGACCTGCACTACGCGGGGCAGTCCACGGTTGAGTTCCTGCACTACCTGGGACGCCACCTGGCCGACGCGCGGCTGCTCGCGGTGGTCACCGTCCGCGCCGAGCACGATGAGCAGGTCCGCGCCACGCTCGCGCCGGTCGCCGACCGGGTAGAGGTTGGCCCCCTTGGCCCGGCGGCGGTCGCGCTGCTGGCGGGCGCGGCCGGGCAGCGGACGCTGGCGGACACCATCCTGCGGCGGACCCGCGGCCACACCCTGTTCGTCGTGGAGGTGCTGCGCGCGCTCGTGGCCGGGGAGGACGACGGCGTGCCGGGGTCGCTGCGCGGTGCGGTCCTCGCACGTGTCAGGCTGACCGGCGCGGCCGCCGAGACGATGCTGCGGGCGGCATCGGTGCTCGGCTCGGCGTTTGATCCCCTGGTGCTCGGCGAACTTCTCGGCCTGGCCCCCGCCGCGGTGCTAGAGCTGTGCGAGCGAGCGCTGAAGTCCAGGCTGCTAATCGTCAGCGGCCGCGACTACGAATTCGCCAACGACCTGATCCGTGAGGTCATGTACGCCAGCACGCCCGAGCCGGCCCGGATCGCCTACCACCGCCGGGCGGCTGACCTGCTGACCGGCCAGCCCGAGGTCCTGGCCCGGCACGCCGCGGCCGCCGGCGACTGGCTCAGGGCGGCGCGGGCATGGGCGCTCGCCGCCGAGGATGCCATGCGACGGTACGCGATAAGCGACGCGATCGGCCTGAGCACGCTGGCACTGCGGGCGGCCGAACGCGGCGGCGATCGCGAGGCACGCGCCCGTGCCCAAGTCGTGCGGGGATGCGCGCACGAAGCGGCCGGCGACTACGACGCCGCGCTCGCCGACCTGACGGTCGGGGCCACGACCGCGCGCGCGGCCGGCGATCGCCGGCTGGAGATGCGGGCGCTGAGCGGGCTGGGCCGATCGCGCCCATGGACGGTCGCGGCGGGCAGCGATGTCACCGTGGCACGCGGCCGGCAGATCGACCATTACGCCGCCAACCTGGCCGACGGGCTGCGGATCGCCGGGTCGCTCGGCGACCGGGCCAGCGAGGCCGATCTGCTGTCCCGGCTCGCTGTCATCGCCGCGAACCGGCTGAGGCTCGGCGACGCGCTCGGCTACGGCCTGCGCGCGGTGGCGGCCGGGCGCGCGTCCGGCGACGAGCAGGCGCTGGCCGCCGGACTGGATGGCCTCAAGATTGCCTGCCTCAGCCTCGGCGACCTGCCTGGCCTCGCCCACGTCCTCGCCGAGCTCGGTCCGCTGCTGCGCCGCCTGGGCGACCTGTTCCGGTTGCAGTGGGCGGAATTCGAGACCGCCTTCCTGTTCATCGCCCGCGCTGACTGGGACAGGGCGGCGCTCACCATGCAAAGCGCACTCGAGGTCAACCACCGGGGCGGCTACCCGCACTTCGCCGCGTGGTACCTCGCTCACCTTGGCTGGCTGGCCCGGCTACGGGGCCGCGATGACCAGGCCATCACGCTGGGGCGGCGTGCGGTCGCCATCGCCGAAGAGCACGAGCACACCTGGTGGCAGGCCGCGGCGTGCGCCATGCTCGGCACCACGTTGCTGGAGACCGGAGACCGGGGCGGGACAAGTGACCAGGCCGGGGCGATCGGGTTGTTCGAACGCGGCCTGGCCGCGGCGGAACAGGCCGGCGTGGAGGCTTACCTGCTGCGCTGCGCGGCTCCGCTGGCCGCCGCCACCGGCTCCCCCACCGCTCTCGCCGACGCCGACCGGTTGCTTGGGCAGGCCGGCATTCCGGGCGACTCGGCGTGGCTGATCGGCGAGGACGCCTACCGTGCCCTGGCACGCGCCTGGCTGGGCCGGGGCGATCCCGAACGCGCGCGCGACGTGCTGGCGCCGTTGCTCGCGCTGGCTGAGCGGACGCCGTGGACGCCGACGCTGGCCGCGACCCTGAGTTCCGACGCGTGCGCCCTGATCCGGCTGGGTGAGACGGGACGGGCGAGGTCACAGCTGGCGCGGGCCGGGCGGCTGGCCGCCGAGCACGGGCTGCCGCATGTCCGGCGGGAAGCACGGTCGGCCCTGCGCGACCTCGGGTGACGGGCCGGGCCCGCGGCCGCTTCCCCAATGCCACTGCAACGCCACTGCAACGCCGCGGCGGAGGCTTGACCGGACAGCATGTCAGCTCAGGGGAGGAGCCATCATGGCTATCGACATGGACAAGCTGAACGAGTTCGTGGGCAGGTTCGTCATGGACCTCGGCGCGACGGTCGCGGCGGGCAACGTCGTGATCGGGCACCGGCTCGGCCTGTACCGGGCACTCGCGACGGGGCCGGCCACCGCCGAGGAACTCGCCGAACGGACCGGCACCAATCCGCGGTACGTCGCCGAGTGGCTGCGCGGTCAGGCCGCGGGCGGCTACGTCGAGTACGACGCGGCGCCGGACCGCTACTCGATGACCGAGGAACAGGCGTTCGCCCTGGCCAACCCGGACGGCGCCGTGTACGCCCCGGGCGCGTTCGTGCTGGCGCTGGGCGCGCTGCGGGCCGAGCCGCGGATCACCGAGGCGTTCCGCTCCGGCACCGGGCTGGGCTGGCACGAGCAGGACGAGGACGTCTTCACTGGGTGCGAGCAGTTCTTCCGCCCCGGCTACGCCGCCAACCTGGTCCCGTCGTGGATTCCCGCGCTGGACGGGGCCGAGGAGAAGCTGCGGGCGGGGGCCGCCGTCGCGGACGTCGGCTGCGGGCTCGGCGCGTCGACGATCCTGCTCGCGCAGGCGTACCCGGCCTCCAGGTTCACCGGCTCGGACTACCACGACCAGTCGATCGAGCTGGCCCGCAAGCGGGCGGCCGACGCCGGCGTGGCGGACCGGGTGAAGTTCGAGGTCGCCACCGCCACCACCTTCTCCGGGTCTGACTACGACCTGGTGACAACCTTCGACTGCCTGCACGACATGGGCGACCCGCTCGCCGCCGCCGCGCACGTCCGTCAGGCGCTCAAGCCCGACGGGACCTGGCTCGTCGTGGAGCCCTTCGCCGCCGACGAGCCCGCGGGAAACATGAACCCGGTGGGCCGCGTCTACTACAACTTCTCGACGCTGCTGTGCGTGCCGAACGCGATGTCGCAGCCCGGCGGCTACACGCTCGGCGCGCAGGCCGGCGAGCCCGCGATCAGGCGGCTGGTGACCCAGGCCGGCTTTACCCGGTTCCGCCGCGCGGCCGAGACCCCGTTCAACATCGTCTACGAGGTGCGCCCGTAGCCGGGCTCAGCCGCTGACCGGCACCAGCAGCTGCTCGGCCGAGCACCACCAGCTTGTCCGCCCGTCGACCGGGCCGGTACTCATCGGCGCGTGATCGCGCGGGCAGGTGCTTCCCTTGCGCCGGTACGGAATGATCGTCAGCGTGTGCACGCCGCCGTCGCGGAGCGCGGTCCTGATCGCGCCGCGGCTGGCCCGCAGAAGCCGGCTTCGTTCCCGCTCGGTGAGGCCGTCGGTCACGCGCGCGGGGTGAATCCGGGCGCGCCACAGGATTTCATCGGCGAGCAGGTTGCCGATACCGGCGATCCGGTGCTGGTCCATGATCCGCGCCTTGACGGGCGCCGTGGTGCCGGTCAGCGCCGCCCGGAACTGCGCTGGCGTGATTCGCTCCGCGTCCGGGCCCAGCTTCTCGATAGGCGGGTTAAGCCTGATCCGGCCCAAACGTCGCGGGTCAACCAGCATGAGCCGTCCGCCGTCCGCGAAGGTCATGGTGAACCGGGCCCACCGGTAGTCCCCCGGCTTACGCCGTCCTTCCCAGTAGTCGCCGCCGTCGACCTCGGTGCCGTCGGCGTCGGCGATTACGATCTTGCCGGACATGCCGAGGTGAATGCCAAGCGTGACCCCGTCCGATTCCGGGCCGGTCAGGCACCACATGCTCTTTCCCTGTCGCATCGCGGCGACGAGCTCGCCGCCCAGCAGCGCGTGCCGGATCTCCCCCGGCGCGTGCGGGCGGCACACGTAAGAGTCGGAATCATCGACATCGACGATGCGCCGCCGGAGCCCGTTCCGCTCGATCACCGCCCGGGCCGATTCCACCTCTGGCAGTTCCGGCATCTGGCTTCCCCCAATTCCGGCGTGTTGCGATACCGCCCGGTTTGCTGATATTCCCTTATCGGACAATTAGCACGTGTGCAAAGGCGGCGCGGGGTGCGGGGTTGGGTCGGGCTGGCGAGTGCCGCCTCAGTTTTTCTGCTTGCCGGAACACTAGCCGTTCCCGACACGCCGGCGACGGCAGCCGTCACGACCGCAGCCGTGTCCCAGGCGCTGTACGTCAATCAGGACTCGCCGTCGTGCGACAACTCGGGCCCGGGCACCCAGGCCACCCCGTTCTGCGGCATCCAGGCCGCGGCGAACGTGGTTGACCCCGGCCAGACGGTCTACATCGAGGCCGCGGCCCCCGGCAGTCAGGAGTACGAGGGATCGGTCGCGTTCACCCGCTCCGGCACGGCGTCGGCACCGATCACCTTCACCGGGCTCGGGGCAAGCCTCGAGCCGGAGATCCGGGGAACGATTACCCTGCAGCGTGCTGACGACGTCACGCTCTCCACCCTCGCGATTTACCACACCGGCAACGGTGTGAACGTGACCGGCTCGCAGGGGATCACGCTCGACCGGCTGTTCTTCGACCAGCAGGGCACGTTCACGGAAACCTCGACCGGTGTCAGCATCGACGGCGCCTCCTCGGATGTCACGGTCTCGCGTACTCAGTTCGACGGCGGCGACGGAACTGGCGTCCTGGTGCAACCCGGCGCGGCGAACGTCACCATTACCACCAACAGCATCGGCTACAGCGACGGCACGGGGATCGCGCTGGACGGCGTCGCGAACGCGGACGTGACCAGCAACTCCGTGTCCATGACTTGCGGTGACGCGGTCAGCGTCACCGGCGGCTCATCGGCGGTGGCGGAAAACAATCTGCTCAGAGCCGACGGCGCGGGGGCGGCCACTGGAACTTGCGCGGCGGGCGCCGCCGCACTCGACGTCGACAGCGCCTCCGCGCCGCACGTGCAGGCCGATTACAACGGGCTGAACGCCGAAGCACCGAGCACCGAGTACTCCTGGGCGGGCACGGCCTACGCGCGCGCGGCGAATTTCAGCGCCGCGACCGCCCAGGGCGCGCACGACCTTGATCTCACGATCCAGCAGAGCGCACACCCGCTGCCGGCTACCTCGCCGGCCATCGACTCCGCCAACTGCGACGCGCCAGGCGAACTCGCCACCGACATCACGGGCAACGCGCACGTGAAGGACCCCGAAGTCAGCCACACCGGGAACGGAACCTGCTACGCCGACCGCGGCGCGTACGAACTCGAGGACAAGCTGGACCCGGACTCGACGTTCTCCCCCACTACCTTGAAACACGCCGTGCCGTTCCCGCAGGCCGTGACGGTCCCCACCGCGACCACCAGCGGCTGGGGCGAAGCGATCACGTACACGGTGAACTTCGGCGACGGCAGCGGCACACAACCGGTCGCGGCCGGTCAGACGATCACCCACTCGTACACGACGGCAGGGCTCTATACGCTCACCGTGACCGCGGCCGATACGGGCGGATCAACCAGTACCCAGCGGGAGCAGGTTGTCGCGGCCACTCCGAGCGCGCCCGCGATCACGCTTACCGAGCAGCCGGGTACGTTCGTAACCTCGGCCGGGTCGGCGATCAACGCGGATGACGGGAGATTTACCTTCTCCGCGGGTGCCGACAACTGGGAGGTCCAGTCCACCGCCACGATCGCGTGGGGCGACGGCACGAGCAACAACATCGAGGAGGGCTTCCCCGAGGACCACTTTTACGTGCCCTCCGGTACGTACACGGCCACGGTCACCACGACCGATCTGCTTGGCCGTATCTCCACCGCCCGCACCACGGTCACCGTGGGGGACGAGTTCTGGCCGCAAGGCCCCTACCAGGTCCGCGGCGGCAGCGTGGCGGCTCACGGCACGGTCAAGCTCTCACTCAGCGCGCTGGACGCCACAGGCGCCCGGGGAGCCTACGTCGACGTCACGGTGACCAGCCCCAAAGACAGCGGCTCGGTGACGGTCTACCCGGCGGGCACGTCAGTCCCGAAGGAGGCGACTGTACAGTTCCATGCCGGACAGGCCGCCTCCAACAGCACGCTAGCCGTCGCCGGAACCGGTCAGGACGTGGCCTTCACCAACAGCAGCGCAGGCAGCATCGACCTCACTGTCCATAGCTACGGCCTTGACCAGGGCGCAACGTCGAATGGGTCAGTCCCTGACGACACCTACACCCCGGACGGTCCGGTCCGCGCGCTCGGCGCGACCACGGTCGCGGGCAACGGCAACCTCACGCTGACCGTGGCCGGCGCCCATGGCGTCCCGGCGAAGGCGGCCGCGGTCGTCCTCGACGTCACCGCCGCCAGCACCAAGGCGGCGGGCTATGTCACCGCCTACGCCGACAAGGCGGCGAACCCGGGCCTCCACACCGCGGACTGGGCGACCGGGCAGATGGTCACCGGCCTCGCCACGGTGCCCCTGCAGGACGGCAAGGTCGTGCTGCACAACGGCAGCAAGGGGAGCGCCTCCTTCACCGCCGATGTGGTGGGCTACTTCAATGCGTACGGAACCGGCTCGGTCTTCCTCCCGTCCACCCCGTACCGACTCCTGGACGTGAAGATCGCGGCGAAGCAGAGCACCACGCTCCGCATCGCCGGCAAGAACGGGCTGCCGTCGAGCGGCATCTCCGCCGCGGCGGTGAACCTGACCGAGAGCGGCGCGACGCGCAGCGGCACCGTCCTGGGCTGGGCTGACAAGACCGCCCGGCCGACCGCGACCAGCCTCGGCTACGTCTCGGGCACCACGACGGCCACCGCCGGTCTGATCCCGGTGGGCTCCGACGGAGTGATCGACCTGTACAACAGCGGGGCGAGCACGATCAACCTGATCGTCGACCTCACCGGCGCGTGGTACCGCTAGCTGGGTGGCCGCGGCCGGAATATCGCCGCCACCACGTCGCCCATGCCCCGCGCGGGGCGGCGGACGGTGACGGCGCCGCAGAACAGGTCACAGCGGACGACGAGCACCGGGGCGCCCGGCTTGGGCTCGCCGCGCAGTTCGGAGGACTTGGCGCTGAGGATGGCGCGGCCGGTCATGCGCACGTCGGTGCCGTCGGGCACGTAGATCGTCACCGACCCGAACCGGACGCTGGCGTCGATGACGGTGACCGGCTGGCGGATGATCGCCTGATGCATCTCGAGGTGGCAGTCGCCCAGGACCGAGCGGACGGACAGGCGCGGCGGGACCACCCAGGGGCCCTTGCGGGACTCGTTGCCCAGCACGGCCGTGATCGTCTCCGGAACCGGGACGGCATCGTCCGGCCGCGGCACGGGCAGGTCGGCGGTCAGACCGGCCAGGTCGCCGAGCGTGCGCGCCGTGAGCGCGGCCTCGCTGCGCTCGGCGTACTCATCCAGGCTGAGCCGGCCCTCGGCGTTGGCGGCGGCGAGGGTCTCCACGATCTGGTCGCGGTCGGCGTCCGACGCGCGCACCTCGCCGCTACCGGCCCGGACATCCCCGTCCTCGGGACCCACGGCCCACCTCCGCTGCCTGGCTGAAGCCGATCGCTGTCGATGATAGCTACTGTATCTCATAGCATATATGCGTGGAGAAGGCAGTTCAGCAGCTCAGCGCCGATCCCGGGTTCCTGCTGTCCCGAGTGGGCGCCGCCGTCCGCGCGGGCTTTCACGAGGTGCTCGCCCGGCGGAGGATCCGCCCCTTGCAGTACATGATCCTGCTGATCCTCGACACCAGCGACGGCGTCTCCCAGCGGGAGCTCTGCGCGGCCACGGGCGTCGACAGCGGCAACATGGTGGAACTGCTCGACGGCCTGGAAGCGCTGGACTGCGCCCGGCGTGACCGCGATCCCCGCGACCGCCGCCGGCACGTGGTCACCATCACGACCCATGGACGCGAGGTCCTGTCGGAGCTGCGCCACGCGGTCGGGGAGTACAACGACGGCTTTCTCAGCCCGCTCGCCGACCACGAACGCGAGCAGCTGGCCCGCATCCTCGGCAAGCTATTCGCGGCCACCCCCGAGGGCCGGCGACAGCACGCGTCCGCCGTGTCACGTTCCGACGAACCCCTATAGTGGCCCGGTGAGCTCCGCCGATGAGATGACGCTCCGTGAGCGCAACCAGTTCATGATCGCCAGGATCCGGTCGGCCGACGCGCCGGATCCCTACCGCGAGGGCGGCTACGTGCTCCGGGTGCTCGCCACCCCTGGCCGCGTCACCGGCCAGCCCCGCTCGTGGCCGATCGCCGTCGTCCAGCTGCACGGGCAGCGCTACATCTGCGCGCCCAACCGGAGTCGTGACTGGGTGCGTAACCTCCTCGCGGCCGGCTGGTGCACGGTCGAGGGCGATGACCCCGCCCGGCAGGCGGCCACGCTGACCGAGAACGACGCCGCGGCCGAGGCACTCGCCTGCTACCTGCGCGCTCTCGGCCGTCCCAGCACGATGTGGCCCTTCCCCAGCGACGCCCCCGCGGCCACGATCCGTGAGCACCTGAACGACATCGCGGTGTTCCGGCTAGCCGCGGAGGGTTAGCCGAGTCAGGGCCGGCGGGGAGATGCGGGAACGTGACGGGGAATGATCTTGATCGTCACCCGCGGCCGGGCGGGCCGGTGCTCTCCCGCACTACCAGGCGCGTCTCAAGCTCCATGCTCAGCGCCTCGTGGGCGTGCCCGTCGAGCTGGCGCGTCAGCATCGTGACGGCGGTGCGGCCCATCTCCTGCAGCGGCTGCCGGACCGTCGTGAGGCGGGGTGTCGTGGCCCGGCTCACGTCGATGTCGTCGAAGCCGGTGACGGACAAGTCTCCTGGCACTCGCAGCCCGCGCGCCGCGGCCGCCTCCAGCACCCCGACCGCGACCTTGTCGTTGAAGCAGGTGATCGCGGTCGGCCGCGGCCGCTGATCCAGCAGTTCGCCGCCGGCCGCCAGCCCCGTCCTGGCCGCGGGTTCGCCGAACCGCATCAGGTCCGGGTCGCCGAGCACCCCGGCCTCGGCCAGCGCGGCGAGATGCCCGCCGACCCGGTCGTCCCGGGTGCGCCAGTCCGGCGGCCCGGTGATCACCCCGATCCGTCGGTGGCCCAGGTCGATAAGGTGCCGGGTGACCGCCCGCGCCCCCGCGAAGTGCGCGGCCGAGACCGACACGATGCCGCGCGGCATGGCCGTGCGCGGGTCCACCACCACGAACGGGTAGCCGCGCGCGGCGAGCGCCTCCAGGTCCGCGCCGGGCTCCGGTGGCAGGATCAGGATCGCGCCGCGCGCGTCCTGGCGCCGCGGCAGCTCGCGCACCACCGCCGACCCGGCCACCGCGTCGCCCGCGTCGAGCAGCATCCCCCGGCTGTGCAGCGCGAGCGATTCGGCGACGGACGTCACGATGTGCCCGAAGTAGTCGGTGAGCAGGTAAGGACAGCGCACGAACACGGGCGGGCGGGTAGCCGGCGCCGACGGGCGGCGACGCGGCTCGGGTGCCCGGTCGCCGAGCCGTTCGACCACCTGACGCACCCGCTGGCGCGTCTCGGCGGCGACGTTGTCACCGCCGTTGAGCACACGGGAAACGGTCGCGATCGACAGCCCGGTCTCGGCCGCGATGGCGCGCACCGTCACCCGGCCGGTCCCTGTAAAAAACCCTGAAACAGAGTCTTGTTTCAGCTTCTCCTCCATAAGAGCCACTTAGCCAGAGCTTAACGGAGCATCAACATCACCTCTGTGTCTTGACTCATACGGACGAGCCTGCTCCAATCTGTAACAGGATAGTTTCTTTACTGTTTCAGAAACAAGATTCCGGAACAGTACTGGCTCCACCCCGGCGGGTGACCCCCGCACCCGCCGGGTCCCGTTGGCCGAAGGGATCTCCCGATCGCTATGCGCACCCCAAGAATCCCCCTGAGACCGTGGTCAGTCGCGCTCGCCCTGACCGCCGCAACCCTGCTCGGCTCCGGCAGCCTCGCGTTCGCCACCGCGGGACCCGCCGCCGCGGCCGGCCCCGCCTTCCCGGCCCACTTCGCCGCGCCGTACCTCCAGATCGACCCGTCGGACGCCGGCGACATGCCCGCCGACATGGCCGCGACCGGTCTGAAGTACTACACACTGGCCTTCCTCACGCCGCAGTCCGGGTGCACGCCCGAATGGGAGGACGGCGACGAGTCCCTCGGCGCCTTCACGTCGCAGGTCAGCGCCCTGCAAGCGGCTGGCGGCAATGTCATGATCTCCTTCGGCGGCGAATCCGGCGGCGAGCTCGCCCAGACCTGCACGAACGTCTCGCAGCTCACCGCCGCTTACCAGAACGTGGTGAACACCTACGGCGTCACCCGGCTGGACTTCGACATCGAGGGCAGCGTCCTGTCCGACACCTCCGCCACCTCGCTGCGCGACCAAGCGCTCGCCGCGCTGCAGGCCGAGGACCCGTCGGTGCAGGTCGACTTCACCCTGGCCGTCGGTCCGGGCGGGCTGCCCACCGGCACCGGCTCGGAGTACGCGCTGCTGCAGAACGCGCAAGCTGATGGGGTGAAGGTGTCCACCGTCAACATCATGACGATGGACTTCGGCGCCGGCCAGAACGGGCTCACCGACGCCGAATCCGCCGCGCAGGGGACCGCTGGCCAGCTCTCGAGCCTGTACGGCATCTCCACCGCCGCCGCCTACGGGATGATGGGCCTGACACCCATCGCCGGCCAGAACGACCCGCCCGACAACTACGACTTCACCACCGCTAACGCCTCGACCCTGGAGAGCTTCGCCGCCGCCAACGGCGTCGGAGAACTGTCCTTCTGGGAGGTCGACGGCTACGACAAGCCGACCGGCTACCAGTACTCGTCGATCTTCAACGAGATAACGGGCAGCGGCGGCGGCGGCACGACCACCACCGGGCAGATCACCGGATACGAGGGCTTGTGCCTCGACGACCGCTCCGCCAGCACCGCGGACTTCAACCCGATCCAGGTGTACACCTGCAACGGAACCGACGCCCAGCAGTGGACCGTCGAATCCAACAACACCCTGCAGGTCCTCGGCAAGTGCCTGGACGTCGACGCCGCCGGCACCGCGAACGGCACTACCGTGGACCTCTACGACTGCAACGGCACCGGCGCGCAGACCTGGGAACCGCAGTCGAACGGCGAACTGCTGAACCCCGAATCGGGCAAGTGCCTCGACGACACCGGCTACGGCGGCTCCGGCACGCAGGTCCAGATCTGGACGTGCGCCGACACCTCGAACCAGCAATGGAACCTGCCGTGAAACGGCGGCTCCTCACCGTCCTCGCGGCGGTAGCCCTTATGCTCGGCCTCGGCGCGGCTGTCACGCAGCACGCACACGCCGCGACCGCCGCCGCCGGGAGCACCGGTTCGATCGTCGGCTACCAGGGACTGTGCCTGGATGACCGCTCGGCCAGCACCGCGGACTTCAACCCGATCCAGGTGTACACGTGCAACGGAACCGACGCCCAGCAGTGGACCGTCGAATCCAACAACACGCTGCAGGTCCTCGGCATGTGCCTGGACGTCGACGCGGCCGGCACCGCGAACGGCACCCTCGTCGACCTGTATACCTGCAACGGGACCGGGGCGCAGACCTGGGAACCGCAGTCGAACGGCGAACTGCTGAACCCCGAATCCGGCAAGTGCCTCGACGACACCGGCTACGGCGGCTCCGGCACGCAGGTCCAGATCTGGACCTGCGCCGACACCTCGAACCAGCAATGGACCCTGCCCAGCGCGCCGCCCACCGGCAACGCGCCGGACTTCGGCCCGAACGTCTACGTGTTCAGCACGTCAATGTCGACCACGACGATCCAAGACGACATCAACCAGGTCTATGACACGCAGCAGTCGAACCAGTTCGGCACGCAGCGCTATGAGCTGATGTTCGAGCCGGGCACCTACGACGTCAGCGTCCCGGTCGGCTTCTACACCGAGGTCGTCGGCCTCGGCCAGAACCCGTCCCAGACGGTGATCACGGGCGGTGGCATCTACGCCAACGCCGCCTGGAACGACGGCAACGCGACGGAGAACTTCTGGCGCGGCGTGGAGAACATCACCCTCGACCCGTCCTCCGGCAGCACCGAGTGGGCCGTCTCGCAGGCCGACCCGATGCGCCGAGTGCAGATCGACGGCAACCTCGTGCTCGACGACGACACCACCGTAAACCCGGCCAACCAGTGGTCGTCGGGCGGCTTCATCAGCGACTCGATCGTCACGGGTCAGGTCAACTCGGGCAGCCAGCAGCAGTTCATCATGCGCAACGACCAGCTGGGCAGCTGGACCGGCTCGAACTGGAACATGGTGTTCGTCGGCGACACCGGCGTCCCGGCGCAGAGCTTCCCGAGCCCGCCGTACACGACGGTGGGCCAGACCCCGAACGTCGACGAGAAGCCCTACCCGTACATCGACTCCGCCGGGAACTGGGACGTGTTCGTGCCCTCGAACCGGACGGACTCCCAGGGCGTCTCCTGGGCCAACGGGAACACCCCGGGGACCTCGGTGCCGCTAAGCGACTTCTACATCGCGACACCGAGCAGCACGGTCGCCGAGATCAACTCCGCGCTGGCGAGCGGGCAGGATCTGCTGTTCACCCCCGGCGTCTACCAGGTCAACGGCACCATCGACGTGACCAACCCGGACACCGTGGTGCTCGGGCTCGGTCTCGCCACCCTGGTGTCCAACGGCGGCGACACGATCCTGCAGACCGCCGACGTCAACGGCATCCGCATCGGCGGGCTGATCTTCGACGCGGGCACCACCAACAGCTCCGTGCTCGTCCAGATCGGGCCGTCGGGATCGGACGCCAGCCACGCGTCGGACCCGACCGTCCTGTCCGACGTGTTCGCCCGGATCGGCGGGGCGACGGCCGGCAAGGCCACGCAGACACTGCAGATCAACAGCGACAACGTCGTCGGCGACGACCTGTGGCTGTGGCGGGCCGACCACGGCAACAGCGGGACCGTCGGCTGGACGACCAACACGGCCGCCAACGGCCTGGTGGTCAACGGCGCCGATGTCACCATGTACGGGCTCGCCGTCGAGCACTACCAGGCGGTGCAGGTCCAGTGGAACGGCAACGGCGGCGCGGACTACTTCTACCAAAGCGAGATGCCCTACGATCCGCCCAGCCAGTCCGCCTGGATGGACGGTTCCGCCGACGGGTATCCGTCTATCGCGGTGGCCAGCGGCGTGACCAGCTTCCAGGCCTACGGCCTGGGCGTGTACTGCAACTTCGACGTGGACCCGAGCGTGGTCAGCGCGAACGCGCTCACCTCGCCGACCTCGTCGGGAGTCCAGTGGCACGACATGGTCACCGTCTCGCTGGGCGGTGTCGGAACCATTGAGCACATCGTCAACGGCACCGGCGCCACGGTCGACTCCGGCAGCACGGTAGCCGACCTGTCCAGCTACAGCTAGGCATCATCCCCGGCAACTAGGCACCACCCCGGCGGGATCCGGTCGCGGCCGAGCGGAACGGCGGCGGCCGGGTCCCGCATACGGGACGCACGCGAACTCCCGCCCGGGCCGCCGTTGCGCGCACTGCGCGCCGCGCATGCCGACGGGGCGCTGATCGTCGGGCTCTGCATGGGCGCGTTCGTGCTCGCCGCCAGCGGACTGCTCGACGGACGGCGCGCGGCGACGCACTGGTTCCACGCGCCCGCCCTGGCCGAGATGTACCCGGGGATCCGCGTGGACCCGGACGTGCTGTACGTGGACGGCGGCGACGTGATCACCAGCGCCGGCACGGCGGCGGGCCTGGGCCCGCGCCCACCTCAGCCGGCGCACGTTCGACCGGCGGTTCCGCGCGGCGGCCGGCATGTCACCCCTGCAATGGCTGCTGCATTAGCGCGTGCTCGGCGCCCGCGCCCTGCTCGAGCGCACCGAACTCCCCGTCGACCACGTGGCGCGGCAGGTCGGCCTCGGATCGGCGGTCTCGCTGCGGCAGCCGTTCCGCCGGCTTGTCGGGGTCAGCCCGCAGCAGTACCGCGCCACCTTCCGCCTCACGGGCGTCGATGGCTGAAATCCATCGATAGACAGCCGGGAAGCCACTCACGCTCACCCGGCGGCTGCGGGCACAATTGTGGTCATCCCGGTCCACGTCGACGGCTGGCGCCACCTCACCGAGGAGCCGGACACCATCCCGGACGCGTTCGCCGCGCGCGGCCTGGCCGACCGGCTGCTCGTGCCGCGAGCGGGCGAGGTGACCGTCATCCGCTAGCTGTTGTCCAGCCGACGGAAGGCGATCTCCCGCAGCAGCAGGCTGACGGCGGCCGCCACCGGGATGGCGATGAGCGCGCCGACGATGCCGAGCAGGACGCCGCCCAGCACAACGGCGATCAGGCTGACCAGGGCCGGCACCTGCACCGTACGGCCCATGACCCGCGGCACGATGAAGTAGTCCTCGGCCAGCTTGTAGAGGATGTAGAACGCCAGCGTCGCGATCGCCACCACCAGCGACACCGTGAGCGCGACGAGCGCGACGACGGCGCCGCCGATCCAGGAGCCGATGACCGGGATCAGGTCGAGCAGCGCGACGAGCAGGCCGAGCAGCAGCGGATACGGGATACCCCAGGCCAGCATCCAGAAGAAGGTCCCGGCGCCGGCGATGAGCGACGTCAGCACGTTGCCGAGGACATAGCCGCCGACCTTGGTGAAGATCTCCTCGCCGAGCAAGATCCCCCGCTCCCGGCGGGACTGCGGGATCAGCCGGTAGAAGAAGAGCTTCGTCTTGTCCATGCTCGCCAAAAAGTACACGGTCAGCACGAAGACCAGGACGAAGGACGAGAACGCGCTGACGACCAGCTCGCCGGCGCCGAGGACGCCGCCGATCAGCGCGGTTCCCTTGGTCGACAGCAGGCTCGTGATGCGCTGCTGGACGTGATACTTGGCGTTCAGCTTGCCGAGGGTGGAGTTGTGGTCCTGCAGCTCGCGGGCGTACTTCGGCAGCTCGTGCACGAGCGCGCTCGTTTGCGCGGCCAGTGGCGGCACCGCGGCGGCGATGAAGCCCGCGATGACGACGAACACGGTCAGGAGCACCACGACCACCGCCGCCCAGCGCGGCAGGCCCTTGCGGTTGAGCCACCGGGCCACGGGATCGAGCCCGGCCGCGATGAACAGCGCGACGATGATCAAGATGAGCACCGACCGCGCCCTGAGCAGCAGCTCGACCAGGGCGATGGTGGCCACGACACCGGCCGTGCCCGTCATGCCGATGAAGAACGGGGATCGTGTGTTCAGCGGCTTACCGGGCCGACCGAGATCGCCCGGATGCCTGGTTTCGGCGGCCTCGACCGCCTCGCGCACCTGGTCCTCGGGGTCGGCGGCGCCCACTTCTGTGCGCTCGTTCACCCCCTTGGGCTTCCCCGGCCGCGACGATCCATGCGCCGGCGGCCCTTGACCGTCTCCGGACCGTCGTTTAACGTCATCTGAACGGACTCGTTCAGAAAAGCGGTAACTGGTGAACGGCTCGGATCAACGCGATGCGGACGGCGTGTCCTTCGCGCACGCGTTCGCGGCCCGGGTCGGGATCGCCGGCGGCGAGCTCACCGCCAACGATGTCCGGGTCACCCAGTACCTGCGAGATCATCTGGAGCGGCTGCCGTTCCTGGCCGCCGACGAGGTCGCGGCCGCGGTGGGAGTCAGCCGGGCCGCTGTCGTGCGGCTGGCACGCAAGCTCGGTTATCCCACGTTCACCGCGCTGCGGGACGACGCCCGGCGGCAGTTCCACGAAATGCGGCAGTCGCCGATGGCGCGGTTTTCCGGCGCGGGGCCAGACGGCGCGGATGACGGCGGCGCGGGGGCGGCGAAGGGGCGCCGCAAGTTCGAGGCCGACGTGGCCAACCTCGAGGCGACGTGGTCGATGATCGCCGCGCGCCTGGACCCGGCCGTGGGCGACCTCGCCCGCGCCCGGCTGGTCCTGATCGCCGGCAACCGCAACAGCTTCGGGCTGGCCACCTACTTTCACCGTCTCTTGCGAGGCGTCCGGGGCGGGTGCCACCTGCTGGACCCGGGCTTTCCCGACGAGGTGGCCGACCTGACGGCGGAGGACGTGCTGGTCATCGTGTTGTTCCGGCGCTACTCGGCGGGGAGCATCCGGCTGATCGAGTGGGCCGCGCGGACCGGGGCGCGGACAATCGCCATAACCGACAGCGAGTCCCAGCCGTTCTTGCGGGACGTCACCCACGTACTGCCAGTGGTGACCGGAAGCCCGCTGCTGTACGACAGCATGGTCGGCACCGTGGCCGTCCTCGAAGCGCTGGCCGAAGGCGCGGCCGATGCCATGCCGGGCGAGGCGGCCCGGCTGCTCGCGGTCAAGGAGCAGCTCACCGCGGAGGGGTCGGTGTTCCACCGCCCGCTCAACCCCCGCGGGCCGGGCCGGAACTCCGGCGGAGGCCAGTCCACCCCTGACGATCAGGAGAACCATGCCTGAACCCGTGTCCGCCCGCGCGGCCGCTCCGCCCCAGGCCGCCCCGCCGACATCGCGGCGGGCCGTGCTCTCCGGCGCCATCGGCAACGCGCTGGAATGGTATGACTTCTCGGTCTACGGTTACCTCGCCGTGCCCATCTCCCATGTCTTCTTTCCCGGCCACTCGGCTCAGCTGCTGCTGACGTTCGCCACCTTCGGCGTCGGCTTCCTCATGCGGCCGGTCGGCTCGATCGTCCTCGGCCACTACGGCGACCGCATCGGCCGCCGGCCCGCCCTGCTGTTCACCGTGGGCGTGATGTCCATCTCGACGTTCCTGGTCGGCGTGCTGCCGTCCTACGCCGTGCTCGGCATCTGGGCCCCGCTCCTGCTGCTCCTGCTGCGGCTTGTGCAGGGCTTCTCGGCCGGCGGCGAATGGGGCGGCTCCGCGGCGTTCCTCGTCGAGTTCGCCAGGCCCGGCCGGCGTGGCCTGACCGGCAGCTTCCAGCAGTTCACCACGGTGGTCGCCCTGCTCGCCGGGGCGGCGGCGGGTACCGCCGTGACCAGCGGTATGTCCAAGGCGGCGCTGGATGCGTGGGGCTGGCGGCTGCCCTTCCTGTTCGGGATCGTGCTCGGGGCGGTCGCGCTCTACTTGCGCATGCGGGTTCCCGACACGCCGCGCTACGAGAAGCTGGAGGAAGCCGAGGACGTCGCGCGGTACCCGCTGGTCGAGATCTTCCGCACCGTCCGCGCGGACATGGCCCGGCTGTTCGGGCTCACGATCGTGTGGACCGTCGCCTATTACGTGTTCCTGACCTGGCTGCCTACTTATCTCGAGACCGACGCCGGCTTCTCGGATTCGTTCTCGCTCGCGGCGACCATGGTCGAGCTGGCCTTCCTGGCCGCACTGATCCCTTTCATGGGGCGGCTGTCGGACCGGATCGGCCGCAAGCGCATGTTGCTGGCGTCCTGCGTGCTGTACGCGGTGCTGCCCTATCCCCTGTTCGCGGCGATCGGCTCCTCCGGGCACAATCGCGCTCTGGTGATCGCGGTGGTGCTGGTGCTCGCCGCGTCGGTGTCGCTGTTCTCCGGGCCCGGGCCCGCCGCGGTCAGCGAGATGTTCCCGACCCGCATCCGCTACTCGGCCCTGTCCATTCCGTACAACGTGTCGACCGCCATCTTCGGCGGGTTCGCCCCATTCATCGCGACCGCTCTCATCCAGTTCACGGGGAACCACCTGTCCATGACCTTCTACGTGATCGCGGCCGCGGTCGTCAGCTTCATGAGCATCCTGACGCTGCGCGACCGGAGCAAGGAGGAACTGCGCTGATGACCGACACACCTTCGTGGCAGTGGGCGGAGCAGACCTGGCGGGCGCACGTCGCGCGGATCAGGGCGGGCCGGCCGCTGGTCCCCGGCCAGTGGCCGGGCGGCGCCCGGGTCGCGGTCGCCCTGTCGTTCGACTCCGACCACGAGACGATCCCGCTGCGGGACAACGAAACTGGCCCCGGCAAGCTCTCCCAGGGTGAATTCGGCTCCCGCGTGGGCGCCCGCCGCATCCTGGACCTGCTGGCCCGCCGCGACATCCCCGCCACGTTCTTCATGCCCGCCGTCTCCGCGCTGCTCCACCCGGACGAGGCGCGCCGGTACGTCGCCGCGGGGCACGAGGTCGGGATGCACGGCTGGATTCACGAGCGCAATATGGTCCTGGCCGCCGCCGACGAGCGGGAACTGGCCTTCCGCAGCATCGACACGCTGGAGAAGACCTCCGGTATGCGACCGGTGGGCATCCGCACTCCGTCCTGGGACTTCAGCGACGCCACGATGAGCATCACGCGGGAGCTGGGCCTGCTCTATGACTCCTCCCTGATGGCCGACGACGAGCCGTATGAGGTGCTGGAGGACGGCGAGACGACCGGCATCGTGGAGATCCCGGTGGAGTGGATCAGGGACGACGCGGTGTACTTCCCGATGGACCGCTACGCCGCACTGCGCCCGTACGCCAGCCCGGACAGCGTCCTGCAGATCTGGCTCGACGAGTACGAGGGCGCCCGCCGGGACGGCGGCCTGTTCCAGCTCACCATGCACCCGCACGTGATCGGCCACCGCTCCCGCATGCGGATCCTGGACGACCTGATCACGCACATCGCCGCACCGCGCGACGCCTGGTTCGCCACCCACGCGCAGATCGCCGAGTACGTGATGTCCTATGGCTGACGGAGTGGCCAGCCGGCCACCGCCATCCAGCAGGCCCCGGCGTTACGATCCGGGGTTGATGAGGTCGGGGACGGTCCAGCCGTCGAGGTCGTATTCGGCCATGCACTGCTCGGCGAAGCCGGTCATGGAATCGGCCAGGCCGGACTGCTGCGCGGCGAACAGGAGCTCCGTCCGGACGCCCTCGTGGTTGCCTGAATAGTTGCGCTCGTACAGCTCGTGCCGCCCGCCGAACTCGCTGCCGATCGAGTCCCAGATGAGCTTCATCAGCTTGACGCGCTCCACGGCTTCCATGCCGTCCGAGCCGCGCACGTACTGGTCGAGGTAAGGGCGGATTTCGGGTGACTTGAAGTCGTCCGCGTGCGAGGGCAGGTAGATCAGGGCGGAACCGAGGTCCTGCATGATGATCTCGCGCACTCGCGGGTAGCCGATGGTCATGAACCAGCGGTAGGCCAGGCCGTAGTCCAGGTGCGGCAGGACGGCGCCGTCGATCCACTTATCCGGCCGCGCCGCCATCGCGTCGGACAGGCCCCAGAACAGGTTCCGCCAGCCGATGACCTCGCCGACCCGGGCCTGGATGCCGCGGAAATCCTTGACGCCGGTGGCCGCCACGCCCTTCAGCAGCAGGCCGGCGATGAAGTCGAGCTTGACGGCCAGCCGTGTCACTCCGTGGAAGGTAAAGCGGTGCAGGAAGCCGGAGCCGGGGAAGAAGGTGCTCGCCTTCTCCGGGTCGCCGAAGATGAACACGTTCTCCCAGGGGATCTTGACCTTGTCCAGAATGAAGATGGTGTCGTTCTCGTCGAACCGCGAGGAGAGCGGGTAGTCGAACGGGCTGGTCGCGCTGGCGGCGTAGGACTGGCGGCAGATGAGCTTCATGCCCGGCGCGCCCATCGGCACGGTGCAGACCAAGGCGAACTCCCGCTTTTTGATCGGCAGCCCATAGTGGGCGATGAAGTTGTAGTGCGTGATGGCCGAGCCGGTGGCGACCACTTTGGCGCCGGAGACGATCAGGCCGTCGTCACGCTCCTCCTCGACGTGCATGAACACGTCGCGCACCTCGTCCGGCGGCCGGTTCCGGTCCACCGGCGGGTTGATGATCGCGTGATTCCAGTACAGGACCTTCTCCTGCGACTCGGTGTACCAGCGTCGCGCGTTGCCGGCGAAGGGCGCGTAGAAGTCCGCGTTCGCGCCGAGCGTGCCCAGGAACGCGGCCTTGTAGTCGGGGCTCCGGCCCATCCAGCCGTAGGTCATCCGCGCCCACTCGGCGATCGCGTCGCGGTCTTGGTACAGGTCGGCCGAGCTGTGCGGGGTGCGGAAGAACGGGTGGGTAAAGCCGCCGTTGCCAGTGTCGGTGGGGGCGGTGACCACGTCCCGCCGGGCGGGATCGCGGAGCGAGTCGTACAGCCGCGCGGTGGTCCGCACGGAATTCCGGAACGCCGGGTGGGTGGTGACGTCGGCGACCTTGTCTCCGTAGATGAACACCTCGCGGCCATCACGCAGGCTCTCGATGTACTCATCTCCGGTCAGCGGGCGCGTGGCGGAGGCGGGGTCAGGGTGCTGCTGCATCGTCATGCTGCCTTCCCTTCGGGTCGCGCCGAGGGTTCCTCAAGCGCGATGTGCCGATATAGCGTGATTATCGGCTCCGACGGCGTCCGCGTCACCGGGGCCTCCGCGATCCCGCCATTCCGCTTTTGACCGGAGTGGAGCTTGTGCCTGACACTGAATCGTGATGAAACACGGGGGGATCTGGAGATACGGGGCTATCGGCGGACTCCTTGTCTTGGCCGTGCTGTTGGTGGCAGTCCCGCCGCCATGGCGGCACACAGGCGCGAACCAGGGCACGAACGCGGGCACCGGTGCGAATGCCGGTGCCGGCACGAGCACCGCGAGCACGAGCGTCGGCACCGGCGGAAAGACAGACGCGACCCACGGGTCCGCGGTGCGCGTCCGCCGTCATGACGGCGGCGGCCGGATCATGATCATCTCCGCGCACAGCGACAGCTTCGGCATGTGCGAGGGGCGGCTCAAGGAGACGGACCCGACGGTGCCGACCGCGGCGATCCTCGGTGCCTCCTACACGGCGGGGGTGGGCCCGGACAGTTCGTCGCTCGCCTGGTCCGTGCTGCTGGCCAGGAAGCTGGGCTGGAACGCCGTCATCGACGGGGACTCCGGCGCCGGCTACGTCAGCACCGGTTCCGGGCACCGCGGGCCGGTGCTGCGCATGCTCGCCCGCATCGGCCTGCAGGCCCTCGACCCCTCACTTGTCGTCCTCCAGTTCGGGCACGACGACATCGGCGTGCCGGCCGGGACCGAGCGGACCGCGGTCAAGCGGACCATCGCGACCGTCCGCGCGGAGGTGCCGAAGGCCCGTGTGGCCCTGATCACCGTCTTCACGGGCCCGGGCAGCCAGGCCGGAGCGCGGCGCACCGACCGCGTGATCGTGTCCGCCGCGAAGGCCGCCGACCCGAACGCGATTATCATCGATCCGCTCACTGGCCACTGGATCTACCAGCGCGCCCACCACGGGCTGCACCCCTCCGCCGCCGGCGACCGGTGGATCGAGCAGAAGGTGGCCGGCATCCTCAGCGCCCACGGCATCCGCGCTGCCCGTTCCGGCGCCGGGTCGATGATCTGCGACTCCCCCGTCGGCATCCCCGCCGGCCCCCGCAGCCACCCCCGGACCGTCTAGCCAGCACCGTCCCTTTTAGCACCGTCTCGGTAGCACCGCCTAGCGGGCACGCCGGGCAGGCATGGCCAGGGCCGTCAGGGCGGCGACCACCATCACGCACGCGTCGGCCACGAACGCGACATGATAGCCGTGGACGAGGGCGTCAAGGGAGGCGCCGTGCCGGGCCGCGCCGCTGGTCGCGGTGGCCGCGACGGTGACGAGTACCGCGAGGCCGATAGCCCCCCCGACCTGGCGGGACGTGTTGAGCAACCCGGCGGCGGCACCACTGTCGTTTGGCCTGACGCCTGTGGTAGCCGAAAGGGTGATCGGCAGCAGCATGAAACTCATGCCGATCCCGGCGGCCAGCGCGGGGCCAAGAATGTGCGTCAGGTAAGCGGAGTGGGCGGGCGCCGCGGCCAGCCAGGCCACGCTGAGGGCGGTGATGAGGCCGCCGGCGAGCAGCATGAGACGGGGGCCGACGACGGGGACGAGCTGGCGGGCGCCGAGTCCGCCGGCGATCATGATGACGGTAGTGGGCAGCAGGGCCAGTCCCGCGCGCAAGGCGCTGTAGCCGATGGCTTCCTGGAAGTAGAGAGACAGGAAGTAGAACGCGGCGGTCATGGTCGCCCCCATGCAGAGCATGACCAGGTTCCCGACGAGCAGGCCACGCAGGCGGAACAGCGCCAGCGGGATGAGCGGGCGCGAGCTGGTGGCCTCGATCGCCACGAGGCCGGCGATGAGCACCGCCGCCGCGACCAGGGAGATCACGACATTGCTTGCGCCCCACCCGTCTACCGAAGACTGGGACAGTCCGTAGGTGAGAGCCCCGATCCCGAGCGTGGCGCTGAGGGCGCCGGCGAGGTCCAGCCGGACCCGCCCGGCGCTGCCGGGGGCGGGTGCCAGGCCGAGGGCCGCGGCAACGAGCAGTACGGCGCCAAGAGGGACGTTGACGAACAGGACCCACCGCCAGTCCAGCTCGGTGGTGAGAATGCCGCCGAGGACGACCCCGGCCGCGCCGGCCGCGCCGCCCATGATGCTCCACAGGGCAAGGGCGCGCTGCCGGTCACGACCCTCCGGATGGCTAGCGGTGATGAGGCTCAGGCTGGTGGGGGCGAGTGCCGCGGCGCCGGTGCCCTGGATGATCCGCGCCACCAGCAGCACGGCCGGATCGGGGGCCAGGCCGCCGGCCAGGCTGGCCGCGGTGAAGACGACCGCGCCAATGAGGAACACCCGCCTGCGGCCGAAGATGTCGCCCGCCCGCGCGGCCAGCAGCAGAAATCCGCCCAAGGTGATCAGGTAGCCGGTGACGACCCACTGCTGCTCGCTGGTCGACAGGCTCAGCCCGTCCCGCATCTGCGGCAGAGCCAGGGTGACGATGGTGGAGTCGAGCACGACCATGAACTGCGCCAGGCAGGCCATCGCCACGATCATGCGGAGCGGCAGCCGGGGCCGGAACCGCGACGCGGCCGGTGCCGGAATTGTGGTTTCGGTCATGAGATCGATGCTCCTGAACGTCGGTGCCGCTGTCGTCGGGCGACGGGAGCGTCTTTGGCTTGGCCCGGATGGCTGCCCCGGAACGCCGGCCTACTACGCGGGGAGTAGCGCGGAATGGGCCCGCCGGGATGAGGCGTCGCGGCGGACGGGGCGCGTAGGCTCTGAGAATGCGCAGAGATGGCGGATGGCTCAAGTTCTACGCGGCCGGATGGCTTATCTCGGCCGGGGTCATGACCGTGGCGTTCCGGATGTGGCGCCTTAATCTTCGCGAGGCGGAGCGGCGCGCCGAGGAAGCGGAGCGGACGAGGGACGAGGCCGCGCGGCGACGGGCCGCCGAGGAGCGGCTGCGCATCGCCCGCGAACTGCATGATTCGCTGACCCACAGCATCTCGGTGATCCAGGTCCAGGCCGGCGTGGCGGTCCACCTGGCACGCAAGCGCGGCGAGGAAGCGCCGCCCGCGCTGGTAGCGATCCAGGAGGCCAGCACCGATGCCACCCGCGAGCTGCGCGCCACGCTGAGCGTGCTCCGCGATCAGGATTACCACGACGGCGAAGAGGGCACCGGCGTCGGCCCGCAAGGGCTTGGCCAGCTGGAGAGCCTGGTGGCACGCGCGCGCTCCGCCGGACTGCCCGTGACCGTCACCGTGACCGGCGCGCTGCGGCAGATGCCGCCCGACGTGGATCAGACCGCCTACCGGATCGTGCAGGAAGCGCTCACCAATGTCAGCCGCCACGCCGACGGCGCGGCCGCCACCGTTCACCTGGGTTACGGGCAGGACGCCCTGACGGTGCAGGTCACCGACGACGGCAGCGGGAAAGCCGGTCACGACAGGAACGGAGCCGCGCCGCCCGCGGGTGGCCTCGGACTGGGCCTGATCGGCATGCGGGAGCGAGTGTCCGCGCTCGGCGGGCGGCTCCACACCGGGCCGCGGGAGACGGGCGGCTTCCAGGTGCGGGCCGAGCTGCCCGTGCGGGGATAGCCCCGTGATCAGGGTCCTCCTCGCCGACGACCAGGCGCTGATCCGCAGCGGCATCCGGTCCCTGCTAGACGCGGAAGACGACATCGAGGTCGTCGCCGAGGCCGCCGACGGGCAGGAGGCGGTGGCGCTCGCCGTCGAGCGCCGACCGGATATCGCGCTCGTCGACATCCAGATGCCGCATGTCGACGGGATCGAGGCGACCCGGCGGATCGCCGCCGACGTGCGGCTGGACAGCATCAGGGTCGTCATGCTCACGAACTTCGGACTCGACGAGTACATCTTCCGTGCGCTGCGGGCGGGTGCGTACGGCTTCCTGCTGAAGGACACCGAGCCGGCCGAACTGGTGCGCGCGCTGCATGTGGTCATGCGCGGTGACGCCCTGCTGTCACCGGCGGTCACCCGCCGCCTGATCGGCGAATTCGTCGCGCGGCCGCCGGACGCGGTCGCCGCGGCGGGGATGGAAAGCCTCACCAGGCGGGAACGGGAGGTCGTGGCGCTGGTCGCCCACGGCCTGTCGAACGACGAGATCGCCGAAACCATGGTCCTGAGTCCCGCGACGGCCAAGACGCACGTCAGCCGGGCGATGATCAAGCTCGGTGCACGGGACCGCGCGCAGCTCGTCGTTTTCGCCTACCAGACCGGCCTGGTCAGCCCGCGCGACCCCCACCCGGCCGGGGACTCCACCCGCAGGATGACCTGACTCAGATCAACCCTGGTCCTACCGGGTCAACCCTGGCACCGGACGGTTCCACCCTGGCCCCATCCGCGGGCTGACGCGATCCAGGTGCTCCGAAACGCATAGTCGAGACATGACACTTACCGACTGGATCATCGACATCGCGCTCATCCTCATCGTCTTCCGTCAGCTGCGCGAGGAGCGGCTCACTATCCGCACCATCCTGCTGCCCCTTGTCCTCATGGGCTGGGCCGGGGCCACCTACCTGCACGGTGTTCCGACCGCCGGTAATGACGTGCTGCTCATGACGGTGCTCGCCGCGGTGGGTGCCATCTTCGGATTGCTCGGCGGCCTGCTCACCCGGGTCCGCTACCACCAAGGCGCGGTGCGCATCAAGGCCACCGCGAGCGCGGCGGGTCTCTGGGTGATCAGCATGGGCGCCCGGATGGCATTCGCGGTGTGGTCCACTTACCCCTCTGGTATCGCGCACATCGGCCGCTTCTCGGTTGCCCACGACATCACCAGCGGTCAGGCCTGGGTGACGGCTCTCATCCTGATGGCCTTCGGCGAGGTCATCGTCCGCCTGGGCATCATCCTCATCCGGGGCCAGGTCCTGTCCTCCCGGCACGTCGGGGACGACGCCTACGCCCCGCTGACGAGGAGCGCGAGCTAGCCAGCGGAAATGCTTTCCACGATCTCGGGCCGTAACGGGGTTCCAATCCCTTTACGGCCCGAGGCCGTATAACAGTACGGCATAGCCACTCAGCCGATCCGCTGGCTTCCGCAACAATTACCCATCGGCGGGGGCGTCGCAGATGGATCGGTTGTCCACACAACACATTCCGGGAAATCCTGAATGACCTTCGCGTACTCTAACGAAAACGGCGGCGGCGGCATCGGGGAGTCGGCCCCCTGCAAGATCGTCGTAGGGGGCGGCTTCGGCGCCGGCAAGACGACGCTCATCGGCGCGATCAGTGAGGTCCGGCCGCTGAAAACCGAGGAAGCGCTGACCTCCGCGAGCGTCGGCTTCGACGACCTCACCGGCCTGCAGGCGAAGCGCACCACGACCGTCGCGCTTGACTTCGGGCGGATCACGCTCAGCAGCCGGGCGCCGCTGTACCTCTTCGGCCTGCCCAGGCAGGAGCGGTTCTCGTTCTTGTGGGACGAACTCGCTTACGGTGCCCTCGGCGGAGTGGTGCTGGCCGACGTCCGCCGGCTGGACGATTGCTTCGCGTCGGTCAACTACTTCGAGAAACTCGGGCTGCCGTTCGCCGTCGCCATCAACTGCTTCGACGGCGCGCCGCGCTACAAACCGCGGGAGGTCCACGTGGCGCTGGACCTCCCCCCGGCCGCCCCGACGGTGCTGTGTGACGCCCGCGACCCCAAGTCGGTCCGGGACGTCCTCCTCACCCTGGTAGAGAGCATCGCGACGGCCGTCGCACCGGATAGCGAGTGACCGGAGCGGGACGGCGTCACTCAGCGCAGGGCGACGCCGCCCCGGGCGCGCCGTGCGCCCAGTCCGGCAGCGTCCGGGAATCCGGCGACGGGCGGTAGCCGTCCTCGGCACCGCCGTAAGTCCAGGCGGGGCCACGGGTCCGCAGCGCGGCCAGGGCCCCGACGAGCCGGTCCACGTCCGACGCGCTGCTGCCAAGCCCGAGGCTGGCGCGAACGGCGCTGCCGGACAGGTCGTCGCCGGACGGGCACACGGGATTCAGGCGGGCGAGGAACGGATGCGCGCAGAAACGGCCGTCGCGGACCCCGATGCCGTGCTCAGCCGACAGGTACTGGGCGACGTGCGCGGACGGCCACCCGTCGACGGTGAAGGACACGACGCCGATGCGTTCGGCCTCGCCTGGCCATAGCCGCAGGATCCGGATGCCCCCGATGCGCTCCAGCCCGCCAGTGAGCCGGTCGAGCAGCGCGTTCTCGTGCGCGGCCACCGCCCCGGCGGGCAGGTCCGCGAGGCAACGGCAGGCGGCCGCCAGGGCGATAGCGCCGACCACGTTGGGGGTACCCGCCTCATGCCGGGCGGGTGCGGCGGCCCAGTCGGCGCCGTCCAGCCGTACCTCGCGGACGGCGCCGCCGCCGGCCAGGTACGGCGGCGCCGCGTCCAGCCAGTCACGGCGGCCGATAAGCACTCCCGCGCCGAACGGCGCGTACACCTTGTGCCCGGAAAATGCGAGGTAGTCGATGTCCGAGGCGGCGATGTCGACACGCCGGTGCGGCACCAGCTGGGCGCCGTCCACGACGATCCGCGCACCGTGCGCGTGCGCGATGGCCACCAGTTCTCCGATGGGCAGGCACTCGCCGGTCACGTTGGAAGCACCGGTGACGGCGAGCAGCGCGGCTGGCTCGCGGGCGAGTTCCGCGCCGACGGCGGCGAGCGTCGCGCCGAGGGTGGAGCGGGCGGTCACGAGGCGGCCGGCACGGGCCTGCCAGGGAAGGAGGTTGGCGTGGTGCTCGATGTCCAGGTGCACGACCGGGCCCGGCACCGCGGCCGCGAGCAGGTTGAGGGCGTCGGTGGTGTGCCTGGTAAAGACGACGACATCACTGTCCCGGGCGCCGGTGAACGCGCCGATGCCGCCACGGGCGGTCTCGTAAGCGCCGGTACAGACCGCGGAGGCGTAGCCGGCACCGCGGTGCACGCTGGAGTACAGCGGCAGCAGTTCGGCGACGCGGTCGGCGACGATACGCAGCGGCGGCGCGCTGGCGGCGTAGTCAAGGTTCGCGTAACGGGTGCTGCCGCCGTGGACGAGCGGGACCTGAGTGCGGTCGCCGACGACCTCGGCGAGCGGGCCGTCGCCAGCGGACGGGAAACTATCCGGGACTGACGTGGCGCGAGCAGGCAGAGTCGCAGTACGCACAAACACCTCCGGCGGTGCTCGGGGACCCGAGCACACCGGGTCCGCGCTTGCCCGTCCCGGTCGGGACTGGGCCGTGTCATCACCCGGGGCACCCCGCCGCGGAGGAGGGTTGCCGGCTAGCGAGCCGGGGCTTGCCACTAGCACTCATGACGCTGGCAGGGACTATAGCAGACCGTGTACGGGCATGCGCCGGTAACCGCTCGGGGGACGATCAATTACTCTATGTCACCGATCTAGGATGCCGGTATGGAAACCTGGGACGCTATCCGCGCGCGACGCAATGTCCGTACCTACCGAGCCGAGCCAGTGCCAGCCGCCGATCTGGACCGGATCGCCGAGGCGGGCTGGCGGGCGCCGTCGGCCTCCAACCGGCAGCACTGGGACTTCGTTATCGTCACCGACCGTGATCAGCTAGCGGCACTGTCCACCGTGTGGCGCGGTGCCGGGCACATCGCCGGCGCGTCCGCCGCGATCGCCCTCGTCCTCCCACAGGTCGACGAAGACCGCACTCGCGTCGTGGACCAGTACGACCTCGGCCAGGCCACCTACGCGATGATGATCGCCGCCGCCGACCTCGGACTTGGCACCGGGCACTCTTCCGTCGGGGAGCAGGAGAAGGCGCGCGAGATCCTCGGCGTGCCCGACGACCACGACGTGGCCTACCTCATCGGCGTCGGCTACCCGGCGGACCGCCCGCTGAAGCCCATCCTCAAGCCGAACCGCCGCCCCTTCGACGAAGTCGTCCACCACGGTCACTGGTAAGCCGATCGCCCGGCAGGATCAAAAGCGCATTTGAACACCCTCCTTGGCGTGCCCGAATGTACATCTGAACACGCAATAGCGTGCTCGATTGCGCATTCGCGCACGCTCGGGAGGTGGGAGCGGGAGCGGCTAGTCACTAAATGACACTAGGCAATTACCCTCTGCGTTGTTACAGTAGTCGTATATATGGCTACGTTATGTAATTTACGGATAAAGAGGGCGGATGCCGCGATGGTGGTCAGGGAACGTACTCAAGTCGGGATCGTCGGGGCGGGGCCGGCTGGCCTGATCCTGTCTCACCTGCTGGCACTGGCCGGCGTCGACTCGGTCGTCGTCGAGATTCGGAGCCGGGCCTACTGCGAAGCGCGGCAGCGGGCCGGCATGCTCGAATCCACCACCGTCGAATTGCTCAGGGACGCCGGTCTCGGCGACCGGCTGGACAAGGAGGGCCTCGAACACGACGGCATCTACCTCCAGTTCGCCGGGGAACGGCATCACATGAATTTCCGTGAGCTGACCCGCGGCCGCTGGGTGACCATCTACGCGCAGACCGAGATCGTCAAGGACGTCATCGCCGCCCGGATCGCCGACGGCGCGGCCCTGCAATTCGAGGTCAGTGACACCGAGGTCGCCCGGCTTGACGAGGACAAGCCCGTTCTCCGCTACACCGACGCGGCCGGGATACGGCACGAGGTCGTCTGCGACGCCATCGCCGGCTGCGACGGCTTCCACGGCATCTGCCGTCCCTCCATCCCCCGCGGCGGGCTGCACACCGCCACCGAGCGGACCTATCCGTACGGCTGGCTCGGCATTCTCGCGCAAGCGCCGCCGTCGACCGACCAGGTGCTCTATTGCCGCCACGACAACGGCTTCGCCCTGCACAGCATGCGCACGCCCGAGATCGGCCGCCTCTACCTCCAGGTACCCGCCGACGAGGACATCGCCAACTGGCCCGACGACCGCATCTGGGCCGAGCTCAAGACACGGCTGGAAGTCCCCGGCTGGGAACTGACCACCGGGCCGGTGCTGGAAAAGTCGATCACCCCGATGCGCAGCTTCGTCGCCGCGCCAATGCGCTCGGGCCGCCTGTTCCTCGCCGGGGACTCCGCGCACATTGTGCCGCCGACCGGCGCGAAGGGCCTCAACCTCGCGGTCGCCGACGTCGCCGCCCTGGCCACCGCCCTGACCCGCCTCATCAGGGACGGCGACCCGGAACTCGCCAACGCCTACTCCGACCACTGCCTGGAGCGGGTCTGGCGAGCCACTCACCTGGCCTGCTGGATGACCACTATGCTCCACGTCAACCCGGGCGAGGACCCATTCGAGGCACAGCTGCAGCTCGCCCAGCTCCGCAACCTCACCACGTCGCGGGCCGCCGCCACCATGCTCGCCGAAAACTACACCGGGTACACCCCACTGCGATACGACCCGCGGACGCGGCTAACGCCCGCCGCGGTGTGGGGGTCAGTAGCGTTATCCGCGCAGTCGCCATCGACGTTAAAGCTGAAGCTGCAGTGGAAGTGCCCGCGGGCCGCGTATCTGTCCGGCTGACCACATGACCGCGGCTCCGTCCGCCACCGTGAACTCAGGTATACGTTCGAGCCAGACCTCCAGGGCGACGCGAAGCTCCATGCGCGCCAGGTGCGAGCCCAGGCAGCGATGGATGCCCAGCCCGAAGGCCGCGTGCTTGTTGACTTCCCGGTCGATCACCACTTCGCCGGCCCGGTCGAACTGCGCGGGGTCGCGGTTGGCGGCCGGGAACGACAGCAGGATCCAGTCGTCGGCCTTCATGTCCGTACCCCGCCAGTGCATGTCCTCCTTCACCAGCCGGGCCATCGTGACGGGGGCGTAGGCGCGGAGGAATTCCTCGGCGGCCCTGGGGATCAGCGCCGGGTCGGCGGCGAGGCGGGCCCGATCTTCCGGGTGGGTGGCGAGGTGCCACAGCGACGAGCCGATCGCGCTCCAGGTCGTGTCGATGCCGGCGATCAGGAGAAGCAGCATCGCGCCGACCACATGGGAGGACTCGAGCTTGCGGCCGCCGAGTTCGGCGTTGATCAGGAAACTGGTCAGGTCGTCGCGCGGGTGCTCCATGTGCTCGCTGACCTGCTTGTCCAGGTACGCGAACTGCTTGTCCATCAGGAGGCCGCGCTCCTCGGGCGGCAGGTTGACGGCGCCGATGGCGTCCTCGACGAAGGCGAGGAACGTGGGGCCGTCTTCCGGCGGGAAGCCGAGCATGTCCGCGATGACGCGAATGGGGATGTGCTGCGCGTACTGGGTGGCGGCGTCGACGATCGCGGTCCCCGCGCTGTCCTTCGTTCCCGTGGCCGTGAAATCGTCGATGAGCTGGTGGCAGAAATCCCGCGCGGACGGTTCGTACCTGCTGATCGCGGTCTTCGTGAACGCCGGGAGCAGCAGCTTGCGGGCGTCGTGGTGGAACGGCGGGTCGGAGGAGATCGGCGGCGTGCCCCCCACCGGGGCGATGTCGTGCGGCGGCCGGAAGTTGCTGATGACGATCGCGCGGGAAGAGAAACGATCCGTGTCGTAGGCGATGGCCGCGACGTCGTCGTAGCGCGTCGGGAGCCAGACGCCGCCGAACCGGTCGGTGTGCGCGATCGGGCAGCGCTGGCGGAGGTCATCCTGGATGGGATAGGGGTTCTCCGCCCACCCGGGATCGACGTGGGAAAAATCAGTGGCCCAGTCCTGGACGGGGCTGCTCACGACCTCCGCGACCGTGCCGCGGGCGATGCGCTCCTGAAGGTCGGTGAGTTCCGGGGCGCCGCCTTCGCTGTCCGGGATGCCGGCTTCCGGGATGATGCTTTCAGACACGGCGCGTCGCTCCTTCATCCTCGACGAGGCTGATGGCGCTCTCCGGGCAGTTGGCCACGGCCTTCCGCGCTTCCTCCAGGCGGGCTTCGGGAACCACTCCGTCGCCCAGGACCTGTCCGTAGCCTTCGTCGTCGTCGCCGAACAAGTCGGGCGAGAGGTCGTAGCAGCGGCCATGCCCCTGGCACTTTCCGGGATCGATCCGCAGTTTCACCGGGCGTTCCTCCTACGCTGGACGAGAGCCCTCCGGGCTAGCGGAGAGGGGCTTACGGCCACCGTAGATCACGTAGTCGAGTTCCTTCCAGTACACATCGACGCCCTCGAACCCGGCGGCGCGCAGGAAACCGACCTGAGGCTCGAGCGGGATCATGTAGCGCACGTGATTCTCGTACCGGAACTGCTCCTCGGCCGTCCGGTGCTCCCGCTTGTGCGCGGCGGACGGGTCGCGCCGGTCACCCGCTCGCAGCCACGCTTCCTCGACAACCGCGTCGGGAGGAGTCACGGGATCGTAGTTCAGGTACCAGCCGCCTGGTGCCGGGTGAGCGAGGATCTCGGCGAACAGCTCGCGCTTGCGGGCATCATTCAGGTGATGAACGGACAGGGAGCTGACTACCGCGTCAACCGGGTCGAGGATGCGGGCTGGCCATGCTCCGGAGGCTCCGGACGCCCCGGACTGGGCCAGGTCGAACTCGACGTACTCATAGCGGCCCGCATACGGGGCGAGTTCTGTCACGCCCTGTGCGATCATCTGCGGCGAGAAGTCCGCGAGGATGGCGTTCGCGCGCGGGAAGTGATCGAGAATCGTGCGGGCAGCGGCGCCGGTCCCCGCGCCCAGGTCCAGGAACGTGAACGGGTCATCGGGGCCGAACGGCAGCAGTTCCGCCATCAGCTCCCGGTGCCCGGCCCGGCGACGTTCGCGGTCCGGCTGGGTCGTCTTCCAGTAGGCGGCGCCTAGATCGCTCTTCCAGAAGGCGGCATTCGTATCATCTGTGTCCGGCATATAAGCGATGCTACGAAACGCCCCAGCGGGAATGCCGCACGCCGTCCCGCGTTATAGGGGGAAGCCCGATCGCTAAACACGTGATCGGCTACCAGCTTGATGGCCGGGCAAGACCACTGGGCAAGAGCGCTGAGCGAAGGAGACCGATGAGCACCGTCACGCTGACCAAGGACTCGTTCGAGGAGACCGTCACCGGCTCGGACATCGTCCTTGTCGACTGGTGGGCCTCGTGGTGCGGGCCCTGCCGGATGTTCGCGCCCGTCTACGAGCAGGCGTCCGAGACGCACGCGGACGTGACGTTCGGCAAGATCGACACAGACGCGCAGCAGGAGCTGGCGGCCGCCGCGCAAATCCAGTCGATCCCCACGCTGATGGCTTTCCGCGACGGAATCATGGTGTTCCGCCAGGCCGGAGCATTGCCCGCGAAGCAGCTGGAGCAGGTCATCCAGGCCGTGCGCGACCTGGACATGGACGACGTTCGGACGCAGGTCGCCAGCCAGCAGGCACAGGCCTGAGCCTCGCGCGGGCCCGGGGCGCCGCTTAGGCGTCCAGGTTCTTGCGCACCTGCGGCATCGACACGCCGCGGCTGTCTAGCCGCGCGCGCTGCGTCATGGTCTGCGGCGTCGCGGGCAGCCAGGTGATGTTCCAGGCTTGCGCGTCCATTTTCGCCGCGCTCCAAGCCTCCGTGCTGATCCCGCCAAAGGCTCGCATCACTCCCGTACCGAGGGTGAATCCCCCGCCTCCTACGAAGGCAACGACCGTGGCCAGGCTGGTCCATGCCTCGCTCGCCCCGCTGAGGTTGGCGATCATCAGGTAGAGGAGCAGAGCCAGCGCTACCACGAAGATCACTACAAGCGGCCAGAACCGGCGCAGAATCGTGGCGGCGACGATCCGCGCGGCGCGGGCGACCGCGGCGGCGGCGTGCGCCCACGCCCCGAGGGCGGGCTGAACGCTCACGTCGGGGTCAGCGATCAGGATGGAATGCCACGCCGCTCCCTGGATACGCAGCGCCCTCAGCACCGGATTGGTGGCCTGAGCCCAGGCGGTGGCGGAGTTCAGCTTCAGCTTGGCGGCGTTGACGTCGATCCAGTCCTGCCAGTTGTCCAGGGACTTGCCGACGATTGCCGCCGAGTCTCGCGGGATCGCCGAGCCGGCTCCGTTCAGGAGGTCCCTCAGCCCGGCGACCTGTTCCCGGGTAAAGGTCTCGATGAAGACGTCCGGCCCGTTGGTTCTGGACGCCAGCCAGCACAAATCGCTAAGCGCGAGGCCAAGCTGATAGGCGTTAAGCTGCTCTTGCTCGTCCGCCAGTTCGTCGAGCACCTGCAAGTGCAGGGCCAGCAGCGCTTCCTTGTAGTGAGCCGGGTCATCGAGCGCGGCCTTGACTGGCTCGTTCGAAAGGTGTGAAAACGGCAGGAGCAGGTCACCGAGCAGGACCATGAGGAAGCTGAGCCGGTCGGGCCGGTCCAGTTCACCGACGAGCGGCAACTGCACGACCGGGTTGAACGGGGGCTGCCTCGCGGTCACGCTCTCCTGCCGCCGCTCATCGAACAGCTCCGCCATGAGCCAGCCAAGCGCGAAAACTGACCCCAGGGGCGGCCGTACCCGGGCACCCACCGCACTCTCCGACATAGCGCGACCATAGCGTTCCGGGCGGCTTAAAGCCCCCCGTTCCGGAACAACCTGCCGACGCAGCGCTTGCGCCCTGGCTGACGGGACCCCTTAGCCCTTATATCTGCCTTCACGCATGTCAATCAGGAAGGCGTTCCACTGCATAGGCGTGAAGCGCAGAACGTTCCCATGCCCGTTCTCACTATCACGAACAGCGACGATGCCCTTAGCAACCCGGCGACCTCGACGCAGTGGCCACTGATTTGGCTAAACGAGCACTTCCGCCAAGCGTCGCCGGGCCTGCCATCAGAACTTTCCAGTATCAGAGATGACGATCAATCTTCCAAGCTACCGGCCACAATCCTGGAAGCTTCCGTCGCGGACGCCCGCCAGGAAAGCATCCCATGCGGTCGGCCTGAACTGGAGGACCGGGCCGACTGGACTCTTGCTGTCCCGCACGCCGACCGCATTCGTGGGCAGGCGAGCCACCTCGATGCAGTTGCCAGTCATGTGGCTATACGAACTCTTTATCCAAAGCAATGCGCTGCCTTCGGGTCGTTGACTTATTTTTTGCGCATACCGTATCGGGAGCGGAGGGGCTAGCGCAGGTTTTTCGTACGTGTCTTGGTAACAGACCAGACACGTTCTGCGGTGCGGGTGATCAGCTGCCTCGACTCGACTGGGGTGAGGGCGACGTTGGTCAGCTCCCGGAAGATCAGCCGATAAAGGTAGGTGTCCGTCTCACCCTCTACGGACAGCTCACCGCTCGACACAGTTTCCGCGCTCACTACATCTCCGAGCGGTCCGCTCCCCTCGACTGAGTCAAATCCGAACAGAACATATGAACTTGCCATGATTGAGCTTGTCCTGCGGAACGGGAGCACCCGCAAGTCGACATTAGGTATGTCTGCCATCTGAGCGAGGCGTGTCAACTGTGCGCGCATAACATCGGGACCGCCTATCTCGCGCAGCAGCGCCGACTCGTCGAGGACGACGGACAGCTTCAACGGCGGATCACGTTCCGTCAGAACCCGCTGGCGGGCCATCCTTACGTCCACCCGCCGTTCAATGATGCTTGGTGCCGTCGGCGTCACGTCCTGGATGGCGTTATGTATATACCAGGCGTAGTCCCTGGTCTGGAACAGGCCGGGTATGGTTTCGACCTGCCACTGCGCTACCGTGTCCGCTTCAGCTTCAAGTCCGATAAATTCCGCATAGTGCGGCGAAATGGTATCGGCGTACTCTTCCCACCACCCTCGCTGATTCGCGTCCTCAGCGAGAGATAGGAGTTGGCTCCGGCGCGGCTCGACGACGCCGTAGAAATCGAGCAGCTTCTCGACCTCGTCCAGCGGGAAGCCGCCTTGCCCGAGTTCGTACCGGCTGATCTTGGCGGGGGACCATCCGAGGGCTCGCGCGACGGCCGTCCCCGTCTGATTGCCACGGAGCCGACGCAATTCAGCGGCCAGTCGGCGCCGCCGCACTGTGGGACTGCCAGCCGCCGCCACGTCAGCCTCCCTGATTTCTTAAGCCCCTGTACCGCGCCAGTGTGTCACGACCATGGGGCAAGATCACGATGGCGCGACCCAACGCCACAAGAAAGTTGTCAAGCGTTACCATGTAAGACACTTCAAGACTCTTGATGAGATTCTCATCATGATTCATGATGAAGGTAGCAGACAAGGCAGGCTATGAAATAAGGGGCTGCCACATGGAGGAAAAACGGGGGTACAAACGGCCCTCCTCCAACAGAGTCGTTGGCCCGGCCGTCGCGGAAGCGGCGTGTCCGGGCCCTCGTTATCTCTGGAGGGCCGGAGTAAGAGCGCGGGCACCGCCAGATGCCGCCGCGGACTCCACATGCATCAAATTGGCGCGGCCGGATGCGCCTACATCCAACCGCGCCAGGTACGAGCACCAGACCCGTGAAGAGGTTCTAGTACAGCTTGTTACCTTACCCCGGCAACGGGGAGATGCATATACCCCGTCCCGATTGTCCGGAAGGTACGGACAATCGGGACAGGCAGGAAAGTCTCTCCCGTTGGACAAGCAGGACTTCGCTGGGCACTCCCAGCACGAGTTGTGTGCCTCATCCATCACGACGGTCCATTCCGCCTGGAGGAGACATGACTCTCCCGTCCACTACCCCGCAGGACAGCCACGCGATCTTGGTGGCAGTTCTGCTCCTCACCGGCCTATGCGTCGTCTACTGGCGCATGGCACTCCGATTGATCGTGATCATCACCCTCGGGCTCGCGCTCTTCGGGTTGATCGCAACCCTCCACCTCTAGTGCGTGGCGGTTATCTTCGATAGTCCCGCGGGGGCGTCCAGGAACCTCTGATGCCCCCGCAGGCAGCGGGGCTCCGCCCGGCCGCGGCGACCTGGGCTGCCTCGCATCTCGCGGGAAGTTCCCACGGATTAAATGCCTGATGCCCTGTATGCCTGCTACACGGGCTGGGAAGGTCTCGTATCGTTATAGAGGGGCGTTCCCCCAAGGCCCGAGCCCCAAGGATCGATACTCCCGAGGAGAGGGATGCCTGAAGAGCGAGTGCTGTCCTGCGCGCGCGATGTCGAGGCAAGCCGGTGAGCGACCTAAGCGCCACCATGACGCCACGAGAGATCGCGGCCCAGGTCGTGAGCGCGATCCGCGCGCTGAACGAGCTGACCTGCGGCGGCGGCGAGCTAACCGGACCGCGCGATGTCCGCGACATCGTCGCGAGCATCGAGCTTGTCGGCCAAGGCCTGCCGCAGCTGTGCGAACAGCTCGCCAGATACCTCGTGACACTGAACGAGGACGGACAGCTAAGACATGACTCCGGCCTGGACCCTGACACTTTCGTGACCGATGTGATCGAGGCGCTCGCCGCCGCCGGCCAGGCAGCGGACATGATGACGGCCGCCCTTACCGAGGCGCGTACCGCGTCGACGGACCTCACGCCGGACCGCTAACCACTACCTGAAGCCTCGCTAGGTGCCCGTGACGCATCTGAACCCGTCAGCTCGAGGCCAGGTGCAACGCGGTTGCGTTCAGAACAACGTGAATTGCTGGTCGTTACTGTCCCGTCGCTTGACGCGCTTGGCCGCCGTCGTCCCGCCGTGCCGGTCGAGTAGGGCCGGGTCGACCGACGCCAGGAACGGAGACGGCGCGCAGTCCCGCGTCTCGCCGCGGATGGTCCGGCGGGCCGCGGTCAGCAACGTCAGCTTGGCGGTCGCCCGGGTCATGCCGACGAAAAGGAGGCGCCGTTCTTCGGCATAGTCGGTCTCCTGGCCTTGCCACGTCCGTAGCGGCAAAAGGCCGTCGTCGCACCCGACGATGAACACGACGGGAAACTCCAGGCCCTTCGAAGCGTGCAAGGTGAGCAGGGTGACACGGTCAGCGCGAGGATCCCAGGTGTCGACTTCGGCGCCGAGGGACAGTTCGTCCAGGAAGCGGTCCAGGTCGGCGCCGCAGCGCGCCGCCAGCGGAGCGACCACGTCAGCCGCCGCGCGGATGGCGGCCCGCGCGGCGACATCGTCCGCGCCGGCCAGTGCCGACTCCACCGCCGACGCGACCTGGTCGGCGACAGGCACCGGTTCCGCGTCCAGGACGGGCGCGCGCAGGCCGGCGAGGATCTCCGGTACGCCGGGCATCTCCGCTAGCCGTGCGTGTGAGCGCCGCTGGCACGGGAACCCGTGTTTGCCGAGGGCATCCGCGACCGCGGCCGACTGCGCCGACGTTCGGTACAGCACCGCGAAGTCCGCGAACGACAGCTGATGCTCGACGGTCTCCCGCCCGTCCGTCGTGAGCAGGGTCGTGCCGCCCAGCATCCGCTCGATGGACTCGGCGACCGCCTCGGCCTCGGCCCGTTCATCGGTGCAGGCCCGCAGCGCCACCGGCGAGTCCGGGATGTCGGTGCGCGCCGGGATCAGCGACCGGCCGGGCACTAGCGTCCCCGGACGGATCACCTGGAGCGCGGCCTGCACGATCGACGGCGCGGAACGGTAGTTGCGCGACAATTCGACGCGCCCGGCCGACGGGTAGTCTTCCGCGAACCGCAGGAAGTAGCCCACGTCCCCACCGCGGAACCCGTAGATCGCCTGGTCGGGGTCCCCGATGGCGCACACGCGGGCGTCCGGCCGCGTGATCAGCCGCAAGAGCCGGTACTGCAGTTCGTCGACGTCCTGGTATTCGTCGACGTACACGTCGTCCCACCGTGACTGGTACGTCGACGCCAGCGAGGCGTCACTGCTGAGCATGAGCACCGGCAGGGTGATGAGGTCGTCCACGTCGACCAGGCCGCGCTCCCGCAGGCGCGCGTCGTACGCGGCGAGGAGCGCCGCGGTCTCCATGTCCGTCTCGGGCGGAGCGGCGGTAGCGGCGGCAACCGCCAGGGATCGTTTCGCAGCGGCGATTTTCGTCGCTAGCGCGGACAGGCCGCTGCCGCCGGAGAGTTGGCGCAGTACGACGCGGCGGGTCGGCTCGTCGGCGACCTTCAGGCCCGCGTCGAGCCCTAGGCGCTTGCACTGCTCGCGCAGGATCAGCAGGCCGAGGCCGTGGAAGGTGGCGACCGCGACTTGCTCCGCGCCCTCCCCCGCGAGGACCCCGAGACGCTCGCTCAGTTCGTCCCGGGCGCGACGGGTGAACGTGACGGCGAGGCAGCGCTCCGGATCGGTTCCGCCGCGCAGCCGCCGCGCGAGCGAGCTGACCAGGACACGGGTCTTCCCGGCGCCAGGGCCGGCGACGACGAGCAGCGGCCCGCCGTCGTGGTCCACGATCGCCTGCTGGTCCGGGTCGAGCCCGGCCGACGCCGGCTTCGCCCGCTGCCCGGGCTCTTCCCCCACCCCCCCGTGAACTGGTGCCGTGGGAGCCGCGGGACCCGGTGCCTGCGGCCGCGCCTTGCGCACCTTCGGAATGTCGAACAGCGCCGCGCCCGTCAGTTCGGTCGGGTCGAACAGCCTAATGACGCCGTATACGCCGTCATATCCCGCTTCGCGGCGTACCTCGCCACGGCGGAGCCGGGCGATCGCCTCGACCGCGATCGAGGGCGCCTTCCCGGCCAGCTCGTCCAGCGGCACGTCGCCGAGGATCCCCAGCTCGGGGCCGAAACGCTCGACCATCGCACTGACCTGCGCGGCCACCGACTTGGACTTCGGGCCTACGCCGGCGATCTCGCCGAGGATCTCGGGCAGCGGGACGAACGACTTGTACCCGGCCGCTCCCGGCACCTTGTACCCGGCCTCGCGATCGGCGAGGGCATCCACGCGATGCTGCACGCCGATCGTGGGCTTCTTCCCGCACACGGGACACCGGCCGCCCGCCGCGCGAGTCTCCTCCGGCGACGTGCGGACGCCGCAGGCACGGTGCCCGTCGAGGTGATACTTGCCCTCTTCCGGGAAGAACTCGACAGTTCCCCCGAAACCGCCGTCACCCTCCAGGGCACGCTTTATCCCGTAGTAGTCGACGTCGGGCAGTGCCCCGTCGAAGACCGTCGCCTCGCGCCCCAGCATGGGCGGCGAGTGCGCGTCCGAATTGCTGACCAGCCGGTACTCGTCCAGGCTGGACACGCGCCAGTTCATCTCCGGATCGGACGACAGCCCGGTCTCGATCGCGAAGATGTGGTCGCTCAGGTCGGCATAGCACGAGGCCACGTCGTCGAACCCCGACTGTGACCCGAGCACCGCGAACCACGGCGTCCACGCGTGCGCCGGCACGAGGTAGCACCCGTCGCCGCCGGACAGCGTGATCTCCAGCAGGTCACGCGAGTCGAGCCCGAGAATCGGCCGCCCGTCCGACCCGAGGTTCCCGACGCGCGCCAGCCGCCGCGTTATCTCGTCGACCTCGTCGAAGCCGGGCGCGTAGAGCAGGTGGTGCACCTTGCGGGTCCGCTCGTCGCGCTTGTAGATCGTCGAGATCTCCGACGACAGCATGAACCGCACGGGCGTCCGGCAGGCCGCGGGCAGCCGGTCGTGCACCGCGCGCTCCAGGTCTGGCCGCAGCCGGAACAGCCCGGGTTCCGCGGGCACGAGGTCCCGCTGAAGCTCCTCGATCCACGCGGGATGGGTGAAATCACCCGTCCCGACAACCGCGATCCCTTTCCGTCCCGCCCACCACGCGAGATGCTCCAGGTCACAGTCCCGGCTGCAAGCGCGCGAATAGCGAGAGTGAATATGCAGGTCCGCGTAAAAAGGCACGAAACCATTTTCCCGAATGTCGGGGATCCCTGCCCGGTATTCCGGTTATTCCGGCTTCCGGCCTACTCCGGTGAGCATGAGGGTGCTGCCCGGCTCGAGTGGCTCGGCCACCGGCGCGTAGGGCCGCCACAGTGGCATGAAGACAATCCCCGGCTCGACGATGTCAAGTCCGGCGAAGAACCTGGTGATCTCGGCCCGGCTCCGCACCTGGCCTCGCCCGAGTGCCTGCCTGAGGACCGCCTCGTTCGCCTTGGCCTCGTCCGACTCGTCGGCGAAGTGCGTGAACTGCATGTAGCTGCCTGGGACGAGCGCCCGCTTGTAGGATTCGACGATGCCGTACGGGTCTTCGGAGTCCAGCACGTGGTGGATCACGGCGTTGAGGATGAGGCCGACCGGCTGGCCGAAGTCAAGGAAGTCCGTCACCTGCGGCATCGCCAGCAGGGTTTCGGGTTCCCGTACGTCACCAAGGATCACGCGGGTGGACTTGTCGTCCGCCAGCAGCGCCTCGCCGTGGATGTACACGCTCGGATCGTTGTCCACGTAGACGATCTTGGCGGCGGGGTTCGCGGCCTGGGCGATCTGGTGCGTGTTCTGGGCGGTCGGCAGCCCGGAGCCCAGATCGAGGAACTGGGTGACGCCCGCGCCCGCCATGAACCGGACGGCCCGGCCGAGGGCGGCCCGGTTGAGCCGCGCGCCCCTCCCGCCGTCCCCGGCCGCCTTCATGGCCTGCTCGGCGACCGCGCGGTCGACCGCGAAATTGTCCTTGCCGCCGAGGATGGCGTCGTAGACGCGGGCCACGCTCGGCTTGGTGATGTCGAGCTCTGGGGGCACGTACCCCGGTTCGGCCCGCGTCCACCCCATATCCCGCCCGTCATTCGACATAAGCGAATGTTAGCCGCCGATCGTCGGCACGGACTCTCGTCACTGCTGCTGGGCTATGCGGTTGTACAGGTCGGCGGGGCTGATCAGGTTGGGATAGGGAAGGTCCTTGTCCAGCGGCTGGCCCGCGTACTCGTAGCAGTCGGCGACGAGCGCGGAACACACTCGCCAGCGGTCGTTCCTGAAGACCGGGTCGAGTTCCTGGCCGTTGCGGATCTTCAGGACCTCGAGCGCGAAGCCGATGTAGGCGGGGAAATCGTACGGGCAGCCCAGCAGGGCGTGCGCGCGGGCGACGATGGCCTCCCGCTGCTGGTCGGTGAGTTCGTCGCGGACGTTCCACACCGCGTCGGGCTGCGACGCCGCCGGGGATACCAGGGCATGCGGCGGCTCGGCCTGGACGATCTGCCCGTCACCGATGTAGACGAAGGCGTGTCCCGCCCAGGATTCGGTCGCGTGCCTGATCAGTTCCCCGGTAATGCCCGACCCGTGGCTCACGCCATAGCAACCCGGCCGGACGATGTCCCCATTGTGCGCGGTAAAAGAGGCGAGGTCGCTGAACGCGAGCTCAGGTGCCATTACAGTCATGATGATGTCTCCCGGTTTTCCGCCCTTTCTCTGGTATTAGCCAGGAGGCACCACGCGGGCTCAGGATACAGCCATCATGCGATTTCTGTTAATGTCGGCGAGCCAGAGCCTTATACCTCACGTCGCAGGGCAGACACGTCAATAACCGCGATCGACGCCGCGGGCAATCTAGCTATCCCGTTTTCTACGGATATATCAGTCTCCGAGGCCGTGCGCACGATGGCGGGAGCGGCGGAGGATGCCAGCGGTATCTCCGCCGGCCCGGTACCCAGGTTGGCGGCGATCCGCAGGGAGCCGCGGTGCACGAGCAGCCACCGTGCCGCCTCGTCGTATTCCGCCCGCACGAGTGACAGGCGCGGGTCGGTGAACTCCGGGCGCGAGCGCCGCAGCGCCAGCAGTTCCCGGTACCAGGCCAGCAGCGGCGCGTAGGGCTCACGTTCCGGCTGTGACCAGTCGAGCTTTGACCGCAGGAACGTCTCCTTGTCCTGCGGGTCGGGGACCGCGTCGAAGTCCCATCCGTGCGCGGCGAACTCCGAGCGCCGCCCCTCGCTCACCGCCGCGGCGAAGAACGGGTCCGTGTGGTCGCTGAAGTACTGCCACGGCGTGTCCGCGCCCCACTCCTCGCCCATGAACAGCATCGGCGTGTACGGCGACAGGAGAACCAGCCCGGCCGCCACCCGCAAGAGCCCGTCCCGCCGCGGATTACCCGCCAGCGTGGACGGCAGCCGGTCTCCGATCGCCCGGTTCCCCACCTGGTCATGGTCCTGGTCGAACACGACGAAGCGGCACGCGGGCACCGTGAGGACATCGACCGGCCGGCCGTGGGTGCGCTCACGAAACGAGGACCAGGTCCCGTCGTGGAAGTACGCCCGCTCGAACGTCTTGGCCAGGCACTCCATCGAGCCGAAATCGCCGTAGTACCCCTGCCGTTCCCCCGTCACGGCCGTGTGCACCGCGTGGTGGAAGTCATCGCTCCACTGCCCGGAAAGGCCCAGCCCCCCGGCAGCGCGCTCCGTCACCAGCCGCGGGTTATTCATGTCCGATTCCGCGATCAGCGTCACCGTACGGCCCGCGGATCCCGCCACCTCGTCCGCGGCCCGGGCCAGTTCCTCGAGAATGTGGACCGCCCGGTGATCCTCGAGGGCGTGCACCGCGTCGAGGCGCAGGCCGTCGATGTGGAACTCCCGCAGCCACATGACCGCGTTGTCCACGATGAACGCCCGCACCTCGTCCGACCCGGCCTGATCCAGGTTGACCGCCGGCCCCCACGGGGTCGTGTACGCCGACGTGAAGTACGGCCCGAATTCCGCCAGCCGGTTCCCCGGCCCCACGTGGTTGTAGACGACGTCGAGGAACACCGCGAGCCCGAGTCCGTGCGCCGCGTCCACGAACCGCTTCAGCGCCTCGGGCCCGCCGTACGGCTCGTGCACCGCGAACAGGCCGATCCCGTCGTAGCCCCACCCGTGGTCGCCCGGAAACGCGGCCAGCGGCATCAGCTCCACGACGGTCACTCCGAGGTCCCGCAGGTACTCCAGCCTGGTGATCGCGGCGTCCAGCGTGCCCTCTTCGGTGAAGGTGCCGACGTGCATTTCGTAGATGACGGCCCCGTGCAGCGGCAGGCCACGCCAGGCCGAGTCGGTCCAGACATGGGAGTGGTCATGGAACGTGAGGGAAAATTGTGCCGGGCCATGTGGCTGCCGGCGCGAGCGCGGATCAGGCACCGGTGACCCGCCGTCGAGCCTGAACGCGTAGCTCGCCTCCGCCTGCCCGGCTACCTCAGCCGCCCACCAGCCCGGCCTGCCCTCGTCCCGCGCCATGGGGTGGACGGCCCCGTCGACCTCCACTTCGACGCGCCCGGCCGCTGGTGCCCACACGCTGAAGTAATTCACTGTGCCTCCGGTAGGAGCGCTGCCTCCGGTACGAGCAGCGCTACGGGGGATTGTTTCGTGAGGTCGGCGAGCGGCACCCGGCCGCTCTCCACAATGCTGCCGGTCAGTACGTCGCGCCAGGCCGGGATGCCCGGCGGGAGCGGCAGTTCCGTGTCCGCCCACCCGCCCCGGCGGCGCAGGCCGCGGGGCAGCCGCGTCGCCACGGTGACCGCGTGCCCGCGCGCGAAGGCGACCGCATGGCCAGCGCAGGGTCCCTCGGCCCGCAGCGGCTCGTACCCGCTGGCGAACCAGTCCGGATGATCCCGGCGCAGCCGCAGCGCCCGGGACGTGACCAGGAGTTTCTCGGCGTCCAGGCCGCCCGGCGGAGTGCCGTCCCCGGCGTCGAGCGCGCGCAGCAGCGTCCCGCGGCGGTCGAAGTCGACCGGGCGGCGGTTGTCCGGGTCGACCAGCGACAGCGCGGTGAGCTCGCATCCCTGGTACACGTCGGCGACGCCCGGCATCGTGAGCTGGACGAGCTTGACGCCGAGCGAGTTGACCGCGGCGTCGGCGGAGATCGAGGCGACGAATTCCTCGATGGAGGTACGCAGCACGGGCTCGTTCAGGGCACTGGCCGCGAGGTCGAGCACCGCCTTCTCATACACCTCGTCCGGGTTCAGCCACGACGTGCGGGTTTTCGCCTCGCGCATCGCCTTTACGAGGTAGCCGGTCAGGCGGTCCTTGGTGATCGGCCACGCGCCGACGAGGGTCTGCCACAGGAGGTATTCGGCGTCCGGTTCGACTCGCGTCGCGCGGCCCCCGGACACGCCGTGCCACTCGATGGCGCGCCGGCCCCACTCGGCGGGCATCTCCGCGAGCACCGCGAGCCGGGCCCGGACGTCCTCCTGGCGCTTCGTGTCGTGGGTGGAGAGGGTGGTCATGGAGGCGGGCCAGTCACGGGCCAGGCGCGCGGCGAACTCATGGAATTCGGCGGCGGGGACGCCGAAGCGAGCCGGGTCGCCGCCGACCTCGTTCAGCGCGACGAGCCGTGGCCAGCGGTAGGACGCGGTGTCCTCGACGCCTTTCGCGAGCACCGGCCCGGTCGTCTGCCCGAACCGCACGGCGAACTCGACGGCCTCTTGTCCCTGAGCGGCTGGTCCGTGGGGGCCGGCGCCGAGCGCCAGGTCGCCGACGACCGACGCGAGCCAGCGCAGCCGCTCGGGCAGCCGGGTCGCGGCCGCCGTGACCGCTTCCCGCACCGCCGTGACCGCCGCCGCCGACGGTGGCTCCGGCGGGTACACGTACGCCCGGTACACCTCGAAGGCGGCGAGCACCTCGGTCAGCACGGCGCGCGCGTCGTCGAGCGCGACCTCCGGACGGCACTCCCGCAGCAGCCGCGCGAGATGCGCGACCTCGGCCGTGAGCACCGACGCGGCCACCTCGCGCTTGCCCCCGAGCGCGACCGAAGCATAGTCCTCGGGCACCCCGCCCGGCCCCGACGCCGCCGCGAACCGCGCATACTCGGCGGTCAGGGCGCCACCGGCGACCGGGTCCACGAACAGCCCGTCCGCCATGCGCAGCGCGTCGTACCCCGTCGTTCCCGCGCACGGCCAGTCGTCCGGCAGGTGCTCGCCGACGCCGAGGATCTTCTCGGCGACGACCCAGGTCGCGTTCGTCTCGGCGGCGAGCTGGCGGAGGTAGCCGCGCGGGTCAGCCAGGCCGTCGGGGTGGTCGACCCGAAGGGCGTCCACGAGGCCCTCGGCGACCAGTCGCAGGATTGTCGAATGGGTAGCGCTGAACACCGCCGGGTCCTCGACCCGGATCCCGATCAGCGTGGTGATGTCGAAGAAGCGCCGCCAGTTGAGCCTGGGGACGACCGCCCGCCACCAGTCGAGCGTGTAGTGCTGCGCTTCGAGCAGGTCGGGCAGCGGCAGGTCCGCCGTGCCCGGCCGCACCGGCAGCAGGTGGTCGTAGTAGCGGACGACCGGCTCTGTACCGGTCGTGTCCAGCGTGATGTCACTGCGGCAGTCGTTTAGGGGCGCGCCGAGCAGGGGCAGCAGCATGCGCCCGCCGCCGGCGGCCCAATCGATGTCGAACCAGTGGTTGCACTCCGACGCCGGCCCGTGCTTCAGCACATCCCACAGCTGGCGGTTCAGCGATTCCGGCACGGGGATCGCCATGTGGTTCGGCACGATGTCGAGCACGATCCCGATGCCGCGGGCGCGCAGCCGCGCCGCCATATCCCGGAATCCTGGTTCTCCGCCGAGGTCTTCGCTGATCTTCGCGTGGTCGGTGACGTCGTAGCCGTGCATTGACCCGGGCGCCGCCTGCAGTATGGGCGACAGGTAGACATGCGTCACACCCAGGTCCGCCAGGTACGGTGCCAGGGCCCCCGCGTCCGCGAAACCGAACTCCGGTGTGAGCTGCAGCCGGTAGGTCGAGACCGGTGCGGCCACTAATCCCCCCGTTTTCACAAGCGTCGTCTGCGCACTTTACCCATAGCCTTCCCAGCCACTGTGACAGCATGCAAACCGGGGTGGTCCGTCCGGGTTCCCGTGACTCGTCCGCGCTCCTGGCGGCTCGTCCACGCACCTCGCCGTGGCTTGCGCCCCAACGTGCCGACACTCTACGACGGCGTGTAGTCTCGATGAGGGCCTGCCGCTCTCGCGGGCCGAAAGGTGGTCTCTTCCCTGGTGAGCGCGGTTAACGTCCGGCAGCCTTCCGTTCCCCCTGCGCAGACGCAGCAGCGTGCGCAGGAGGTACCGATCCTGGCGCGTACCCGGGCCGTGGTGCGCGCATACATCGACCTGTGCAAGCCCCGGATCGTCGAGCTGCTGCTCATCACGGCCGTGCCGACGCTGTTCCTGGCCTACCGGGGACTGCCGTCGCTGACCGTGACACTGGTAGTGGTGTTCGGCGGGGCGCTCGCGGCGGGCAGCGCCAACGCGCTGAACTGCTACATCGACCGCGACATCGACCAGATCATGAAGCGGACGTCATCGCGGTCGCTCGTCCTGCACACGGTGACGCCGCGGCGGGCGCTGGTCTTCGGCCTGGTGATCGGCCTCACATCGGTCGTGCTGTTCGCGCTGACGACGAACCTGCTGGCGGCCGGGCTGACGCTGGGCGCCATCTTGTACTACGTCGTGATCTACACCATGCTGCTGAAGCGGCACACGTCACAATCCACGCTATGGGGCGGGATCTGCGGCGCGGCACCGGTGCTGATCGCCTGGGCGGCGGCCCGCGACACGCTGTCGTGGCCGTCGTTCCTGCTGTTCCTCGTTATCTTCTTCTGGCAGCCGCCGCACTTCTGGGCGCTGGCGATCAAGTACAAGGACGATTACCGCAGCGCGGGCATCCCGATGCTGCCGGTCGTCGCGCCCGTCCGCCGCGTGCTCGCCGAGTCCGTGGTCCACAGCTGGCTGATGGTGGCCGTGTCCCTGGCCGCCTGGTACTGGATCGGCCCGGTCTACGGCGTGGCCGCCCTGCTGCTCGACGCCGTCTTCCTGTACGAGGTCCACCGCCTCTACAGGCTGTCCCGGCGCTCACAAACCGCCGACGGCGGTGCCACCCTGGTGACGATGCGCCTGTTCCACCTCTCGGT